>Ga0066256_1004479_pt1 | contig 12428 bp, 16 predicted proteins | sample ThiBio_1000_biof_FD_87107 | JGI IMG/M metagenome (GOLD analysis project Ga0066256, IMG submission 87107) | Wastewater bioreactor microbial communities from Cape Town, South Africa - Thiocy_expt_1000_biof (version 2) | ecosystem: Engineered > Bioreactor > Thiocyanate-remediating >...
AGGGCGCGGGCCAGCAGCGGCTCGTGGTCGACCTCGGCCAGGGCGATCACCATGATCTCGGCCGAGAGGATGAAGTCGGTCCGCACCGCGCCCGCGACCCGCTCGCGCTCGAACTGAACCGGATCGGAGATCGGCCCGTCCAGCGTCTCGCCGTGGGTCTCGCCGCCGAGCTTCTCGATCACCTTCTCCGCGCCCTCGAAGGCGAGGTAGAGCCCGCCGACGAGCAGCAGCAGCGTCACCCCCACCGGCAGGAACTGGCTGAGCAGCAGCGCGCCGGGCAGGATGAACAGCAGCTTGTTCTTCAGGGACCCCTTAGCGATCTTGGCGATCACCGGCAACTCGCGGTCGGGGGTGAAGCTGGTGACGTAGCCCGGCGTCACCGCCGCGTCGTCGATCACCACCCCGGCCGCCTTGGCCCCGGCCCGCGCCGCGCCGACCCCGACGTCGTCGAGCGAGGCCGCCGCCGCCTTGGCGATCACCGACACGTCGTCGAGCAGCGCGACCAATCCTGAGGGCATGGGGGTTTCGGTCCTTTGTGGGGGAAAGCGGAAGATCGGAGCGCGGACGATAGCAGACTGCGGCCACGGCGGAAGACGGCGCCATGCCATGCCCCCTTGCCGGCGTGACAGTGCCGGCGTGACAGTGCCGACGTGACAGTTGGCGGCGTGACAGCCGGAGCCGGCCCGCCTAGGGTCCGCCGATGCCCCGAACCGCTCTCGCCACCGCCCTCGCCTCCACCCTTACCCTGGCCGCGCTCCTTCCTGCCGCGGCAATCGTCCAAACCGCATCCGCCGCTCCCGCCGCGATCGACCCCTGCGTCCTGCTGACCGTGGCCGAGGTCTCGGCCGCGATGGGCCAGCCGGTCGAGCCCGGCCGGCCGAGCAGCGCCGGCGTGACCAAGGACGGGGCGAACTCGACCACCTGCCTGTGGCAGGTCCCCCTGCCCGCGGGCGTCGCGCCCGATCCGGCCAAGTCGCTCGGCGGGCGCAGCTTCGCCATCCTCAACGTCCAGAACTGGCCCGACGGCGCGGACGGCGCGAAGAAGTTCCTCGACGGCTTCCGCCGGGCCTTCGCCGACCAGGCCATCGCCTCGCAGCCCGTGCCCGTCGAGGTCGGCGCCGACGAGGCGATCTGGTGGGGCGACGGCGTCGCGGCGCGCAAGGGCGGGGTCAGCATCGGCATCTCGGTCGCCTCGCCCGGCGACCGCGCCCTGCGCCGGCCCAAGGCCGAAAGCCTGGCCAGGCTGATCGTCGCCCGGCTCGGCAAGGGCGCCCGCTGACCGTCGCGTCCCGGTTGGCTTTCGGCTTACGGCCTCCTTGCCGACCCTCCCATTCCCGTCGCCCCGGACTTGATCCGGGGTCCCGCTTTCCTTTTCCGGCGTCACGCAGGAAGAAGCGGGGCCCCGGATCAAGTCCGGGGCGACGAGATTTGTAATGACATCCGCTTCCTGCCCAGAAGCCGAAATTCAAACCGAGATACCGCCCACTGGACCCCACGCCTTGCATTCCCGCCAGAATCCGCTATGCGCGCCCCTTCCCCGCTTCCGGGCCGGGAAACGAAGAAAGCCGGAGGGGCCCCGCAATCCCGCGGATCAGCCAGCGATCGGTTAGACAGATGAAGGAAGCCGCCGTGCCGCTTTACGAGCACGTGTTCCTGGCACGCCAGGATCTGAGCCAGGCGCAGGTCGATGCGCTGGCCGCCACCGCCACCGAGATCGTCGAGACCAACCAGGGCAAGGTCACGAAGACCGAGACCTGGGGCCTCAAGGGTCTCGCCTACAAGATCAAGCGCAACCGCAAGGCGCACTTCGTGATGCTCAACATCGACGCCCCCGCCGGCGTCGTCGCCGAGCTGGAGCGCCAGACCGCGATCAACGAGGACGTGATCCGCTACATGACCGTCCGCGTCGACGAGCATGAGACCGGTCCCTCGGTGCAGATGCGCAAGCAGGACCGCGAGCGCAGCCGCCGCCGCGATCGTGAGGAGTCGTTCTGATGGCCCGCGCCTTTTTCCGCCGCCGCAAGTCCTGCCCCTTCTCGGGCAAGAACGCGCCGAAGATCGATTACAAGGACGTGCGCCGCCTCCGGGCCTTCATGCCGGGGCGCGGCAGACGCGGGCGGGCCCGCTTCCCCGCCGTTTCGGCCAAGAAGCAGCGCGAGCTGGGCCAGGCGATCAAGCGCGCCCGCCAGATCGGCCTGCTGCCGTATCTCGTGAAGTAAGGAGGACTATCCCATGGACATCATCCTCCTCGAACGCATCGAGAAGCTGGGCAGCATCGGCGACGTCGTGTCCGTCAAGGACGGCTACGCCCGCAACTTCCTGCTGCCGAACAAGAAGGCGCTGCGCGCCAACGAGGCGAACCGCAAGGTCTTCGAAGCCAACCGCGCGAAGATCGAGGCCGACAACGCCGCCCGCCGCACCGAGGCCGAGAAGCACTCGGCCGACGTCGACGGCAAGTCGGTCGTCCTGATCCGCGCCTCGTCGAACTCGGGCCAGCTCTACGGCTCGGTCTCGGTGCGCGACATCGTCGACGCGCTGAACGCCGATGGCGCCAACGTGACCAAGGCGATGATCGTGCTGGAACGCCCGATCAAGACGATCGGCGTGTTCGACGTCCGCGTCGCACTGCACCCGGAAGTCGCGGTGGGCGTCAAGGTCAACGTCGCGCGCTCGCCCGACGAGGCCGACCTCCAGGCCCAGGGCGTCGACGTCATGGCCGCGATGTTCGAGACCGACACCGCGGGCTTCACCGAAGCCTTCGATCCGAACGCCGAGCCCGGCGAGATCCCGGCCGACCTGCTCGAAGAGCAGCCGGCCGAGAACGAGGCCGAGGCCTGAGCCAGGCCGCAAGGCTGAAGGAATGAGAAGGGGCGGCGGAAACGTCGCCCCTTTTTTCTATGGGGATTATGTAGTTTGCAAATCAGACCAAGCGGACGCTCCCAACCGTTCGTCACCCCGGACTTGATCCGGGGTCCCGCTTTTCTTTCCGGCGTCGCGCGCGAAGAAGCGGGGCCCGGGATCAAGTCCGGGGCGACGAGGTTCGTGATGGCCCCCGCCTCCCGCCCCATCCCGGTCATTCGGCCGCCGGGTTTGCAAACTACATAGTCGCCTTTTCTATGGCGGGCTTAGGCGGCGAGGAAGTCCACGATCGCCGCGCCGAACTCGGGCCGGCTCACGCTGTTCATGTGCGTGCCCGGAATCTCGCGATAGACCGCGTCCGGCAGGCGCTCCGCCAGGGCGGGCGCCGAACCGTTGTCCCGATCCTCCGATCCGCAGACCACCAGTGTCGGCATGGTGATGCCGCCCAGCGCCGCCGCGTCCGTATCGTCGACCGATTGCAGCAGCAGCCGCGCCGCCACGCGGTCGATCTTCATCGATTTCATGAAGTTCTGCGCGACATAGGCGGGATCGCCGCGCTCGATGGTCCCGAAGCGGTCGATGGCGTCGATGAAGTGCGCCGAACGATGGGCCCAGCCGGCGAGCCCTTCCAGCCCCATGCCGCCGAGCACCCGCCGGCGCGGCGCCAGCCCCGCCAGGACCGACCGCACCGCCCTTCGCCCCCCCCGCGAGAAGCCGCCGAGATCGTAGGCCGCCAGCCCCACCCCCCCGACCCCCCCCCCCGCCTCGTCGACCAGCACGTCCTCGGGATAGGCCGCCGGATCGTGCGGCGCCTCGCTCTGCCCATGGGCGCGCAGGTCCGGCATGATCGCCTCGAACCCCGCCGCCGCAAGCTGCGCCGCCGTGCCGAACTTGATCCAGTTCACCTCGGCCGAGGAGAACAGCCCGTGAAGCAGGACCACCGGCCGCCCCTGCCCCAGGCGATGCACGGCGAGGCGCGTACCGCCGTGGCCGAAGATGAAGTCTGTTTGCAAGCGAGCCCTCCTCAGCCCCAATGATCTTTCGAACTGGATAGCTCGACCACAATCGGCTCACCGGCAATTGCCACTATCGGAGCGCCGAAGGTATTCCAGCTAAACAGTGTTACATGCCAGCCATCGGGGATATGACGGGAGCGGTCCACAATACCGTCTGCGCCTGCCGCTCTTGCCGCATCCGCATTCTGCCATGAGGGCGGCTCGACACCATCCTCGAGAGCTTTGCGCCAAGCCACGTTCGAGCGTTCGCGATCAATTCCCAAGGACCGGCATGCGTCGAGGTCTCGCTGATCGAATACGGAAGCGGAATCGAGCGCCAGCGGTACCACCACGCGCTGGATGCCGTCCTCACGCCAGTAACCCGAGGTCGCGATATATGCCCACTCGACCGCGGGTGAAAGATAGAGAGCGGGTTGGCCATGGCGATGATAGCGCCCAGCGCTGTTCGGACCGGGTGGATCGAGCACACGATCAACCCGGTCCGCACGTATCGAGCGGTAGAACGTGCCGGCTATCATGAGCAACGGCACGGTCATGGGGCCTAGCCCTTCTTCAGGTGCCGCCGGCCGAGCAGCTCGGCGATCTGCACGGCGTTGAGCGCCGCGCCCTTGCGCAGGTTGTCGGAGACGCACCACAGGACCAGGCCGTTCTCGACCGTCGGGTCCTCGCGCACGCGGCTGACGTAGGTCGCGCTGTCGCCGACGCATTCCACCGGCGTGACGTATCCGCCGTCCTCGCGCTTGTCGACGAGCATGATCCCCGGCGCCTCGCGCAGGAGGTCCTGGGCGCGCTCCGCCGAAAGCTCGTTCTCGAACTCGATGTTCAGGGCCTCGGAGTGGCCGACGAAGACCGGCACGCGCACGCAGGTGGCATGGAGCTTGATCTTGGGATCGAGGATCTTCTTGGTCTCGACCACCATCTTCCACTCCTCCTTGGTCGAGCCGTCGTCGAGGAAGACGTCGATGTGCGGGATCACGTTGAAGGCGATCTGCTTGGTGAACTTCTTCGGCTCGGCCGGATCGCCGACGAAGATGTTGCGGCTCTGCTCGAACAGCTCGTCCATGCCGTCCTTGCCGCGCCCGAAACCGACTGGTAGGTCGAGACGACCACGCGCTTGATCGTCGCGGCGTCATGCAGCGGCTTCAGCGCCACGACCATCTGCGCGGTCGAGCAGTTGGGGTTGGCGATGATGTTGCGCGCCTTGTAGCCGTCGATCGCATCGGGGTTCACCTCGGGCACGATCAGCGGCACGTCGGGGTCCATGCGGTAGAGCGACGAGTTGTCGATCACCACGCAGCCCGCGGCCGCCGCGCGCGGCGCGTGGACCTTGGTCGGGCCCGAGCCGGCCGCGAACAGGGCGATGTCCCAGCCAGTGAAGTCGAAGTTGTCGACGTTCTGGACCTTCAGCATCCGGCCCGTATCGCCGAACTCGATCTCGGTGCCCTGCGAACGCGACGAGGCCAGCGCCGCGACCTCGTCGCAGGGGAACTCGCGCTCGGCGAGGATGTTCAGCATCTCGCGCCCGACGTTGCCCGTCGCGCCCACGACCACTACCCGATAACCCATGACAATTTCCTTGGATGTATAAGAGAAACGGCCGGTCTCCTGGGAGGGAGCCGGCCGTCTCGGTCTGATCTGTCAGTCTGATCGTGTGCGATCAGTCTCCGCTCATTCCTGGCCGGCTGCGCCGGTAATATTGGCCTGCCCAGCGTCGCTGGTTTTAATAGTCTTGCGCTCGGCAATACGCGCGCGTTTGCCGGTCCGGCCGCGCAGGTAGTAGAGCTTCGCACGACGCACCACGCCCTTGCGGACGACGGTGATGCTGTCGATGTTCGGGGAATAGAGCGGGAAGACGCGCTCGACGCCCTCGCCGAACGAGATCTTGCGAACGGTGAAGTTCGAGGCGAAGCCCTTGTTGGCGCGGGCGATGCAGACGCCTTCGTAGGCCTGGACGCGGGTGCGCTCGCCCTCGACGACGCGCACGCCGACGCGCACGGTGTCACCGGGACGGAATTCCGGGATATCCTTGGCGGCCTTGGCGATTTCCTCGGCCTCGATCTGTTGAATCAGGTTCACTTGCCCTGGTCCTCATCTTCATACCGCGCGCCAGAGGCAGGCTGGGCCCGAGCGCCGGTGTGACGCTCCCAAAGGTCCGGCCTGCGTAACCGTGTGTGATCCTCGGACTGGCGCCTGCGCCATTCCGCGATCTTCGCATGATCCCCCGATCGCAGCACTTCAGGGATCGTGCGCCCTTCCCATTCCTGGGGTCGGGTATAGTGCGGATACTCGAGGAGGCCGTTCTCGAACGATTCCTCGGACCCGCTTGAAGGCGCGCCCATTACGCCGGGAAGCAGCCGAATGCAAGCGTCGAGGAGCATCAGCGCGGCCGGCTCCCCGCCGGAGAGGACCACGTCGCCGATCGAGACCTCCTCCACCGGCCGTCCCGCGAAAATGCGCTCGTCGAAGCCCTCGAACCGGCCGCAGAGGATCGTGACCCCCGGCCCCGCCGCCAGCTCGCGCACCCGGGCCTGGGTCAGCGGCCTTCCGCGCGGCGTCATCGCGAGGACCGGGCAATCGGGATGGGCCGCCAGGGCATGATCAACGGCAGCCGCGAGCACGTCGACCCGCAGCACCATCCCCGCCCCGCCGCCGGCCGGCGTGTCGTCGACGGTGCGGTGCCGGTCGATCGCGAAGTCGCGGATCTGCACGGTATCGAGCGACCACTTCCCCTCCTCCCGCGCGCGGCCGGCGAGCGACAGGCCGAGCGGGCCGGGGAACATCTCCGGATAGAGGGTGAGGACGGTGGCGGCGAAGGTCACGATTCGGCCCAGGCCGCGTCGATCAGGATGCGCTCCCCCCACTCGGGCACGGCCTCCTCGCGCATCGGGACCATGAAGCGCTTGCCGGGCTTGCCGTCCTCGGACGGGCGCTCGATCTCCAGCACGTCGCCCGCGCCGAAGTTCTCGACGGCGACGCAGGTGCCGAGCGCCTCGCCGGTGGTAGAGACCGCCGGCAGGCCGATCAGGTCGGCGTGGTAGTATTCGCCCTCCCCCAGCGGCGGCATGGCCGAGCGAGGGACAGTGAGCGGGGTGCCACGCAGCCTTTCCGCGGCGGTGCGATCGGGGACCTCGGCAAAGCGGGCAATGGCGCCGCCCTTGCCGTCATCCTTGAGCTTTTCCACGGTCAGGCTGGAATCGTTGAAGGCGCCGTAGCGCTTGAGCGCCGCCACGCCTTCTCCGAACAGCTTCAGGCGGACCTCGCCCGTCACGCCGTGCGCGCCGGTGATGGCGGCGAGCGTGACGGGCTTGTCGGCAGCCAAGGCTTAACCCTCGGCGTTTTCCTGGGCGCTCTCGCCCGAGACCTCGGCGGCGTCGCCGGCGTCGCTGTTCGGGGTCGCCTCGTTGGCTTCCTCGGCGACGGGAGCGACTTCGGCGGCAGCCTCCTCGGCGGGGGCTTCCTCGACCGCCGGGGCGGCGGCCGCGGCCTCCTCGGCCTCCCGCGCCTTCTCGGCCTTCTCCTCCGCGCGATCCCTGGCCCTCTGGCCGGGCTCGCCCTTCTTCGGGGTCACGGGCGCCGCGCGCTCCTTGATGCCGGCCCTGTCCAGCCTCCGCGCGACGCGGTCGGTCGGCTGGGCGCCGACGCCGAGCCAGTAGCGCACGCGGTCCTCGACCAGGCGGACGCGGTTCTCGTCGTCCTTGGCGAGCAGCGGGTTGTAGGTGCCGACCTGCTCCAGGTACTTGCCGTCGCGCGGGCTGCGGCTGTTCGAGACGACAACCTTGTAATAGGGGCGCTTCTTCGAGCCGCCACGCGAAAGACGAAGGGAAACAGCCATTTGAACTACCTTTCTACGAAATCAGACGGAATTACTTGTTCTTGAGGAATTGCGAGAGGTCGGGCGCGCCGCCACCACCGCCGAGGCCCGGCAGGCCACCCGCCGGAGGCCCCCCCAGCCCCGGCATCGCGGCACCGAGGCCGCCCTTGCCGAACAGCGCGCCGAGGCCCTTGAGCCCGCCCATCTTCTTGATCTGCTTCATCGCGCGCTCCATTTCCTGGTGCATCTTGAGCAGCTTGTTGACGTCCTGGACCTGCACGCCGGAGCCGTTGGCGATGCGGATCTTGCGCTTGGCGTTGAGCAGGTCGGGCCGGGCGCGCTCCTTCGGCGTCATCGAGCCGATGATCGCGTCCATCCGCAGCAGCACCTTGTCGTCCATGCCCGACTGGGCCATCGCCGCCTTGGCCTTCTTCATGCCCGGCAACATGCCCGCGAGCGCGCCGATGCCGCCCATGTTCTGCATCTGCTTCAACTGGCTGCGCAGGTCGTTCATGTCGAACTGACCCTTGGCCATGCGCTCGGCCATGCGCTCGGCCTCTTCGGCCTCGATGCTGGCGGCGGCCTTCTCGACGATCGAGACGATGTCGCCCATGCCGAGGATACGGCCGGCGACGCGGCTCGGCTGGAACACCTCCAGCGCGTCGAGCTTCTCGCCCGTGCCGGCGAACTTGATCGGCTTGCCGGTGACGGCGCGCATCGACAGCGCCGCGCCGCCGCGGGCATCGCCGTCCATCCGGGTCAGGACCACGCCCGTCAGGTCGACCTGGCCGGCGAAGCTCTGCGCGCCGTTGACCGCGTCCTGGCCGGTCAGCGAACCGACGACCAGCAGGGTTTCCTTGGGGCTCGCGATGGCGGCGACCGCCTTCATCTCGTCCATCAGCGCCTGGTCGACGTGGAGCCGGCCCGCCGTATCGAGCAGCAGGACGTCGACCGCCTGGAGCCTGGCCGACTGCAACGCGCGGGTGGCGATATCGACCGGGGCCTGGCCGGGGATGATCGGCAGGGTGGCGACGCCGACCTGCTCGCCGAGCACCGCCAACTGCTCCTGCGCGGCCGGGCGGTTGACGTCGAGCGAGGCCATCATGGCCTTCTTGCCCTGCTTCTCCTTGAGCAGCTTGGCGAGCTTGGCGGTCGTCGTGGTCTTGCCCGAGCCCTGCAGGCCGACCATCAGGATCACGACCGGCGGCGTCGCGGCGAGTTCCAGCGGCGAGGCTTCCGCCCCGCCCAGCATCTCGACCAGCGCGTCGTTGACGATCTTGACGACCTGCTGGCCCGGCGTGACCGAGCGCAGCACCGACTGGCCGACCGCCTGCTCCGTCACCTGGTCGATGAAGCGGCGGACGACGGGGAGCGCGACATCGGCCTCGAGCAGGGCGATCCGCACCTCGCGCATCGCATCGCGGACATCCTGCTCCTTGAGCGCGCCGCGGCCGCGCAGCTTGTCGAAGACGCCGCCGAGACGATCGGAGAGAGAGTCAAACATTGTCGCTCGTATCCTCGCTCCAGGCAAACCTGCCTTGCGCCACTCCAAAGCCAAAAACGCCGGCGGACGAAACCTCGTCAGCCAGCGTGGCGGTCAAATACTCGATCGTCGAATGGTGGTGGAGCCTAGCGGGATCGAACCGCTGACCTCCTGCATGCCATGCAGGCGCTCTCCCAGCTGAGCTAAGGCCCCATTCCATTCATCGGCACACCCTGGGAAGACCGTGCCGCCCCCTTGCCCGTTCGGCTGACGCCTCTCGGCTCGGGGAGGTCGCCCTCTAGTGGCGCGTCCCGAGCTTGGCAAGGGGGTTATTTCACAAGAATTCAGCTCTCGTGCTCGTCCTCGTCGTGTCCGGCCACGCCGAGATCGTCGTCGCCGCCCAGATCGACGTCGTTGTCCGGCGAATCGCCGTCCTCGTCGATGTCCAGATCCTCGTCGGCCAGGTCGACGTCGGCCTGCTCCTCGGGCTTCTTGATCTCTTCATAGGGAATCGGCTGCTTGGACTTCAGCACCGGGTCCGGATGCCAGGCATAGCCGCATTCGATGCACGTGACCGGGTCGTCCTTGCCCAGGTCGTAGAAGCGGGTGCCGCATTTCGGGCAGCCGTGCTTGGCGCCCCATTCAGGCTTGACCATGAAAATTCCTCGATGCTGCCCGCCGATGGCGACGGGCTGAAACTCCGGCATTGATGGTGACGGACCGCGCCCAAGGCAAGGGGCCACCCCAACAGGCGGCGCGCCTTGCCATAGCGGACGGGCGCTGTCAAAAGCCGCGCGTTTTCCCCGCCGCCGTCCAGCGAGAGCCGCCCCCGTGAGCCATTCCGATCCCACTGCCATGCGCCCTCGCCGCTTCCTGCCGGCCGGCCCCCTGCGCGGGCGGATTCGCGTGCCCGGCGACAAGTCGATCAGCCACCGCGCGATCATGCTCTCCGCCCTCGCCGTCGGCGAAAGCAAGGTGACGGGCCTGCTCGAAGGCGAGGACGTGCTGGCCACGGCCGCGGCGATGCGGGCGATGGGCGCCGAGGTCGAGCGCACCGGGGCCGACGAACACGGCGGCGGCGCCTGGACCGTCCACGGCGTCGGGGTCGGCGGGCTGCTCCAGCCGCAGGCCGCGCTCGACATGGGCAATTCCGGCACCTCGACGCGGCTGCTCATGGGCCTCGTCGCGAGCCACGCGATCACCGCGAGCTTCGTCGGCGACGCCAGCCTCTCCAAGCGGCCGATGCAGCGGGTGATCGAGCCGCTCTCGCGCATGGGCGCCGACTTCACCGCCAGCCCGGGGCAGACCCTGCCGCTGATGCTGCGCGGCGCCGCGCCCGCCGTGCCGATCGAATACCGCCTGCCGGTCGCCTCGGCCCAGGTGAAAAGCGCGGTGCTGCTGGCCGGGCTCAACACCCCGGGCATGACCACGGTGATCGAGCCGGTGCCGACCCGCGACCATTCCGAGCGGATGCTCCGGGGCTTCGGCGCCGAGCTGACCGTCGAGGAGGGCGTCGACGGCGCCCGCATCATCGCGATCCGCGGCGAGGCCGAGCTGCGCCCCCAGGTGATCGAGGTGCCGGGCGACCCCTCTTCCGCCGCCTTCTTCATCGTCGCCGCGCTGATCCTGCCCGGCAGCGAGCTGACCATCGAGAACGTCGGCCTCAACCCGACTCGCGCCGGCCTGATCGCGGTCCTGCGCCAGATGGGCGGCGACATCGCGGAGACCAACCCGCGCCTGGTCGGCGGCGAGCCGGTGGCGGACCTGGTGGTGAAACATTCGGCGCTACGCGGGATCGCGGTCGATCCCGCCGTGGTCCCGAGCATGGTCGACGAGTTCCCCGCCCTGTTCGTCGCCGCCGCCCTGGCCGAGGGACGCACGGTCACGTCCGGCCTGGAGGAGCTGCGCGTCAAGGAATCGGACCGCATCGCGGGCATGGCCGCCGCGCTCGCCCTGGCCGGGGCACGGGTCAAGGAGACCGAGGACGGCCTGATCGTCGACGGCACCGGCGGGGAGCCGCTGGAGGGCACCGACCACCGCGGCGCGCCCGTCGCCACCCATCTCGACCACCGCATCGCCATGTCGATGGCCGTGGCCGGCCGCGCCAGCTACCACGGCGTCGAGGTCGACGACACGCGCCCGATCGCCACCAGCTTCCCGCAGTTCGAGGCGCTGCTCGACGGACTCACCGCATGATCCTGCCGATCGGCCATCTCGCCGCGAACCTCGCGGGCTTCGCCGGCATGGCCTGCATCATCTTCGCCTATGCCTATACGACCGGGAGGGCGCGGCCCAATCCCTTCGTCCAGCACGGGGTGAACCTCGCCGGCGCGGCGCTGCTGACGATCTCCCTGCTGGTCAACCTGAACCCGGCCTCGCTGGTGCTCGAATTCTTCTGGTCGGCCATCGCGATCTGGGGGCTGGTCAAGGCGTTCCGGGCGCGGGGACGCCGGGCATGATCATCGCCGTCGACGGCCCGACCGCCTCGGGCAAGGGCACGATCGCCAAGGCGCTGGCCGCGCATTACGGCCTGCCGCACCTCGACACCGGGCTGCTCTACCGCGCGGTCGGGTGGCAGTGCTTCCTCGACGGCGGCGATCCGGACGATCCCGCCCAGGCGCTCGCCGCGGCGAGCTTTCCCGACGCGCTGCTCGCCGACCCCGAGCTGCGCTCCGAGACCACCGGCGGCCTCGCCAGCCGGGTCTCGGTCCATCCGGTGGTGCGCCAGGCGCTCTACGACCGCCAGCGCAGCTTCGCCACCCAGCCCGGCGGCGCGGTGCTCGACGGGCGCGACATCGGCACGGTGATCGCCCCCGACGCCGAGGTGAAGCTGTTCGTCACCGCCAGCGTCGCCGCGCGGGCACGGCGGCGCTTCCTGGAGATGCAGGCGCAGGGCCGCGACACGACGCTCGCCGAGATCGAGGCCGACCTCGCCGCGCGCGACCTGCGCGACACGACCCGCAAGGACGCGCCCCTGGTGGCCGCCGCCGAGGCGGTGGAACTCGACACGTCGCAGCTCAGCCGCGACGAGGCGGTCGCCCGCGCGATCGCGCTTGTCGAGGCGCGAGCCGGTGCCCTAAGGAGCGGGCGATGACGCGCGCTCTCGCCCTGGCCCCGCTCGCTCCGGCCCTGAGCGCCCTCCCCGCCGCGGCCACGGCCCAGGGAGCCGCGGCCCAGCGCGGCCTCGCCTTCGCCCACCCGCGCTGCGCGGCCGTCCCCGGCGTGGCACCCCACGCCGCCTCAGCCACAGACGGATCAC
>Ga0066256_1003675_pt3 | contig 12426 bp, 12 predicted proteins | sample ThiBio_1000_biof_FD_87107 | JGI IMG/M metagenome (GOLD analysis project Ga0066256, IMG submission 87107) | Wastewater bioreactor microbial communities from Cape Town, South Africa - Thiocy_expt_1000_biof (version 2) | ecosystem: Engineered > Bioreactor > Thiocyanate-remediating >...
GCTCGAAAAACTCGGCACCGACGAAGTGCGTGCCCGTATCGTCCATTCGGCGGTCGGCGGCGTGACGGAATCGGATATTTCGCTGGCCGAAGCATCCAACGCCGCCATCATCGGCTTCAACGTCCGTGCCAACAGCCAGGCCCGTTCGCTGGCCGAGCGCGAAGGCATCGAGATCCGCTACTACAACATCATCTACGATCTGGTGGATGACGTGAAGGCGGCGATGTCGGGCCTGCTCTCGCCGGAGCGCCGCGAAACCTTCCTCGGCAATGCCGAGATCCTGGAGGTGTTCAACATCACCAAGGTCGGCAAGGTCGCGGGTTGCCGCGTCGTCGAAGGCAAGGTGGAGCGTGGTGCCGGCGTTCGCCTGGTGCGCGACAACGTCGTCATCCACGAAGGCAAGCTCAAGACCCTCAAGCGCTTCAAGGACGAAGTCTCGGAAGTGCCGGTCGGCCAGGAATGCGGCATGGCCTTCGAAAACTACGAAGACATCCGCGCCGGCGACACCATCGAGTGCTTCCGCGTGGAACATATCACGCGGACGCTCTAAACTGCCGGGGTCTCCGACCTATGTTACAAACCGCCGGCCTTGCGCCGGCGGTTTTTTTTGAGCAGTCCCAGCAAAAGTGCGGAGCGGTTTTGTGTCCGGAATTGCGATAGAGACAAAGAAACGGAGCGTTTTCGCGTTTCGGTGAAATGCGGAAATTCTTCAATTGGAATCCGCCGCTGACACGTCATGCGGAGACAGGCACCGGAGATCGTCATGTTCGCCCAGTTCTTTTCCCTCGTCCTCGTCAACACCTACAGCTGGTTCGGCGGCCAGGGCTACTGCGCCTATGATTTTGCCGTCATCGAGCAGGCGAATGCCTACGAGAATGTCGAGATCACCCTGCGTCCGCAATACGATCCGCAGAACACCGCCTCCGGCAATACGGAGCTTCAGGACGAGACGATCACGCTGGAATCGCTCGGCACGTCGGGAATGGATTCCCAGCAGGCGGTGAAGATCGAGACCGATTGCAATGTCACCGGCTTTGCCGTGGTGAAGGCGACGGCCAATGCGGACGGAAGGCAGGTGGATCTGCTGAGGGAAAAAGCGGTCGAGATCCAGTCCTATCAGCCGCTGCGCCTGACGATTGGCGAATGAAGCGGGAGGCGGATCTTCCCCGCCCTGGCGTAAAAGCCGTTTCCCCCGGGCATTTCACGCGCTGCATGGTCGCTTTGGCTTGATTTTTCCCGCGGAAAGAGTCATTGCACCGCCTTTATGTGCGTTCCCTTGAACGCTGCAAACGGAAAAACCATGACAAGAGCAACCTCCTCAGCGCCTTCGCAGCGCATGTTGCGTGTTGGCGAACAGGTGCGCGCCGCGATCACGCAGGTGCTGCAACGGGGCGAAGTGCGCGACGACCTGATCGAGAAGATGGTGATTTCCATCTCGGAAGTCCGCATGTCGCCCGATCTCAAGATCGCCACCGCCTATGTGACGCCGCTTGGCGTCGCTGACCATACCGGCGTCATCGCCGCGCTCAACCGCAATGCCAAGTTCATCCGCGGCCGGCTGGGCAACCAGCTCCGGCAGATGAAATATATGCCGGAAGTGCGTTTCCGCGACGACACCTCCTTCGACAACTACAGCAAGATCGATGCGCTCCTCCGCTCGCCGGAAGTCCAGCGTGACCTCGATGCTGACGCCGAAGACGAGAAGTAGAAGAAAAAGCATGTCAAAACCCCGCAAGCCCAAGGGCCGGCCGATTTCCGGCTGGCTGATCCTCGACAAGCCGGTGGATTTCGGCTCGACGGAAGCCGTTTCCAAGATCAAGTGGCTGTTCAACGCCCAGAAGGCCGGCCATGCCGGCACGCTCGACCCCTTGGCGTCGGGCATGCTGCCGATTGCGCTTGGCGATGCGACCAAGACCGTGCCCTACGTCATGGATGGCCGCAAGATCTACGAATTCACCGTCAGCTGGGGTGAGGAACGCTCGACCGACGATCTCGAAGGCGATGTCACCCAGTCTTCCGACCAGCGCCCGACTGAGGAAGCGATCCGCGCCCTGCTGCCGAACTATACCGGCACGATCAGCCAGATCCCGCCGCAGTTTTCGGCGATCAAGATCGACGGCAACCGTGCCTACGATCTCGCCCGCGAAGGCGAGGTGGTGGAGATCCCCTCACGCGAGGTCGAGGTCTTCCGCCTGACGCTGCTGGCCTGCCCGGATGCCGATACGGCGCATTTCGAGGTGGAGTGCGGCAAGGGCACCTATGTGCGGGCCCTGGCGCGCGATTTCGGTCGCGACCTCGGCTGCTACGGCCATATCTCACAACTTCGCCGCACCTTCGTCGCCCCGTTCGCCGAAGAGGTGATGGTGCCGCTGGCCACGCTGACGGCGCTGGAAGCGATCGAGGACCGCGACGAGCGGATCGCCGCGCTTGACGCCTTCCTCATCGATACCGGCGAAGCCTTGTCGGCCCTGCCGCATATCGTCATCTCCGACGACCAGGCGCATCGTCTCAAGATGGGCAATCCCATCCTGCTGCGTGGCCGGGATGCGCCGGTGGCCGAATCCGAGGCTTATGCCACGGCGCGCGGCAAGCTGATCGCCATCGGCGAGATCGGCCAGGGCGAATTCCGCCCCAAGCGCGTCTTCGGCTGACCTTCGGCCAGCCGGCACAGGCGGCTATTGCGAGACAATGGCGATGCGATATGCTCCCCGACGGGCCATGGCGGCCCGTTCAAGGGGGGAGAACATGCGCAGAATGACCATCGGGATACTGGCAGTCCTTTCATTGTTCCTCACAATGGCGAGTGCGAATTCCGCCGAGCGCTGGGCCAGTCTGCCGGCTTTCCCGCCCATGCCGCAGCCGAAAACGAGCGGCATGGCCGATGTCAACGACATCAAGATGTATTACGCCGAATACGGAGCCGGCGACCCCATCCTCTTCATCCACGGCGGTCTCGGGAATGCTGACATCTGGGGCCATCAGGTTGCCGACTTCTCCAAGGATCATCTCGTCATCGTTGCCGACAGCCGCGGACACGGCCGTTCGACGCGCAGCCAGCAGCCCTTCGGCTACGACCTGATGACCGCGGACTACGTCGCGCTGCTCGACTATCTGAAGATCGACAAGGTGACGCTGGTCGGCTGGTCCGACGGCGGCATCATCGGCATCGACATGGCGACGAAGCATCCCGAAAAGCTGACGCGCGTGATCGCCCAGGCGGCCAATGTCACCACCGACGGCGTCAAGCCCGACGTCATGAGCAACAAGACCTTCAACGACTACATTAATGTCGCCGGCGACTACTACAAGAAGCTGTCGCCGACGCCGAACGAATACGATGCCTTCGTCAACCAGATCTCGCAGATGTGGGCGACGCAGCCGGCATGGACCGCAGCCGACCTCGGCAAGATCACGGTGCCCGTGACGCTTGCGATCGGCGACCATGACGAGGCGGTCAAGCTCGACCATACGCAGATGATGGCAAAGGAGATCCCAGGCGCCAAGCTCGTCATCCTGAAGGACGCCAGCCATTTCGCCATGCTGCAGGACCCAGAAGGCTACGATGCGATGATCCGGAATGCCATGGCGGGCCGCTGAAAAGCGCCCCGGGGAGAAGCCTCTTTCCATTGCCGCTCATTTGGTTTATAGGCAGCGCCAGCACACGGGGTTCCGTTGCTTTTCGCGGCCAAAGCTGGACGACATCCCGGCTTTTGGCGACTTGTTTCCTCCTCTTAGAAAGGATTGTCCGATGTCGATCACTGCTGAGCGCAAGGCGCAACTCATCAAGGAATACGCAACCGTTGAAGGCGACACCGGTTCTCCGGAAGTTCAGGTCGCGATCCTCACCGAGCGCATCAACAACCTGACCGAGCACTTCAAGGGCCACAAGAAGGACAACCACTCCCGTCGTGGTCTCCTGACGATGGTTTCCAGCCGCCGCTCGCTTCTTGACTACCTCAAGAAGAAGAACGAAGGCCGTTACTCCAAGCTGATTTCCAGCCTGGGTATCCGCCGCTAAGATTGCCTGGCGGGCCGCCTCGTGACGGGGCGCCCGCCAGTTCTTTAAGGGCTTTGGCCCTTGTACTTCATCCGATGGCGCCTCGGTGTTGCCGCAGTCGGATGCTGTAAGACCGGCAGGCCCGGATGGGCCGGATCTGCCAGAACCAACCGATGACCTGTCATGGGGCAGGATTGCCGGATGCTTTTGCCGAAGTTTTCGGCAGCGGTGCAGGAGAAAACCCCGCAAGGGGCGCACCGGATGAACGGCCTTGCCTGCCGCGCGCAAAGAGGATGCGCGCCGCACCGGCCAATGAAGCCTCCCGTTGTCTTGCCCGTGATGCGTCATATTTATGCGGCCCGAGCCGGTCCGTCGCACACCAGCGCGGCCCGCTTTCCGCATCATGTAAGGACAAGATATGTTCGATACCCATACCGTTGAAATCGAGTGGGCCGGCCGCCCGCTCAAGCTCGAAACCGGCAAGATCGCCCGTCAGGCCGACGGCGCCGTTCTCGCGACCTACGGCGAAACCGTCGTTCTCGCCACCGTCGTTTCGGCAAAGGCGCCGAAGCCGGGCCAGGATTTCTTCCCGCTGACCGTCAACTACCAGGAAAAGACCTACGCCGCCGGCAAGATCCCGGGTGGCTACTTCAAGCGCGAAGGTCGTCCGTCTGAAAAGGAAACGCTGGTTTCCCGCCTGATCGACCGTCCGATCCGCCCGCTCTTCCCGGAAGGCTACAAGAACGACACGCAGGTCGTCGTCACCGTCGTGCAGCACGACCTTGAGAACGATCCGGACGTATTGTCCATGGTTGCCGCTTCCGCTGCGTTGACGCTCTCCGGCGTCCCGTTCATGGGCCCGGTCGGCGGCGCTCGCGTCGGCTACATCAACGGCGAATACGTTCTCAACCCGCATCTCGACGAGATGGACGAGTCGGTTCTCGACCTCGTCGTCGCCGGCACCCAGGACGCCGTGCTGATGGTTGAATCCGAAGCCAAGGAACTCAACGAAGAGATCATGCTCGGCGCCGTCATGTTCGGCCACAAGGGCTTCCAGCCGGTGATCGACGCGATCATCCAGCTTGCCGAAGTTGCCGCCAAGGAGCCGCGCGACTTCCAGCCGGAAGACTATTCCGAACTCGAAGGCGAAATGCTCAAGCATTTCGAGGCCGAGCTGCGCGAAGCCTACAAGATCACCCAGAAGGCCGTTCGTTACGCCGCCGTCGACGCCGTCAAGGCCAAGGTCAAGGCCCACTTCCTGCCGGAAGGCGCCGTCGAGCTGAAGTACACGCCCGAAGAAGTCGGCGCCATCTTCAAGCACCTGCAGGCCAAGATCGTTCGCTGGAACATCCTCGACACCAAGAGCCGCATCGACGGCCGCGACCTGGAAACCGTTCGTCCGATCGTCTCGGAAGTCGGCCTGCTGCCGCGCACCCACGGCTCGGCGCTGTTCACCCGCGGCGAGACCCAGGCGATCGTCGTCGCCACGCTCGGCACCGGCGAAGACGAGCAGTATGTCGACAGCCTGACCGGCATGTACAAGGAACGCTTCCTTCTGCACTACAACTTCCCGCCCTACTCCGTCGGTGAAACCGGCCGCATGGGTTCGCCGGGCCGCCGCGAAATCGGCCATGGCAAACTCGCATGGCGCGCCATCCGCCCGATGCTGCCGTCTGCCGAACAGTTCCCCTACACGCTGCGCGTCGTTTCCGAGATCACCGAGTCGAACGGCTCGTCGTCGATGGCCACGGTCTGCGGCACCTCGCTCGCCCTGATGGACGCCGGCGTTCCGATCGCCAAGCCGGTTGCCGGTATCGCCATGGGCCTGATCCTCGAAGGCGACCGTTTCGCCGTCCTCTCCGACATCCTCGGTGACGAAGATCATCTCGGCGACATGGACTTCAAGGTCGCCGGCACCGCCGACGGCATCACCTCGCTGCAGATGGACATCAAGATCGCCGGTATCACCGAGGAGATCATGAAGGTCGCGCTCAGCCAGGCGCAGGGCGGCCGCAAGCACATCCTGAGTGAAATGGCCAACGCCATCACCGAAAGCCGCGGCCAGCTCGGCGAATTCGCCCCGCGCATCGAAGTGATGAACATCCCGGTCGACAAGATCCGTGAAGTCATCGGTTCGGGCGGCAAGGTCATCCGCGAAATCGTCGAAAAGACCGGCGCCAAGATCAACATCGAGGACGACGGCACCGTCAAGATCGCCTCGTCCTCCGGCAAGGAGATCGAAGCGGCCCGCAAGTGGATCCACTCGATCGTTGCAGAACCGGAAGTCGGCCAGGTCTATGAAGGCACGGTCGTCAAGACCGCCGACTTCGGCGCCTTCGTCAACTTCTTCGGCGCCCGTGACGGCCTCGTCCACATCTCGCAGCTGGCTTCCGAGCGCGTTGCCAAGACCCAGGACGTCGTCAAGGAAGGCGACAAGGTCTGGGTCAAGCTGATGGGCTTCGACGAGCGCGGCAAGGTCCGTCTCTCCATGAAGGCCGTCGACCAGGCGACCGGCAAGGAAGTCGCCGGCGAAGACAAGAAGAAGAAGGACGACGGCGAAGCCGCCGAATAATCGGCCACGCTGTTGCGAGTTCGAGGCGCGGGATGATTTCCGCGCCTTTTTCTTATTTCACTCATGAGGTGTTTCATGGCCCGCGATGCCGTCAAGACCCTGTTCCATCCCTTTGCCAGCGGCGTGGTGCAAAACCCTGCCGCCGGCGAACGTGTCCTGTTCCTCGGCGCCGAAGCGGGTTTTGCCCTGCCGAAGGGATTTGAGGCGACGCTTGTTCCGGTGCAGGGCCAGAGGGCGCTGTTCCGTCCGCTGCAGGCCGCTTATGCTGACGTAACGCCGGTCCTGGAGGCGGGCGTCTACGGCCACGCCCTCGTGCTCTGCGGCAGACACAAGGGCGAGAACGAGGATCGGATCGCCACGGCGTTGACCCGGGTGCGCGAAGGCGGCCCCATCGTCATCGCAGGAGCCAAGGAAGGCGGCATCCAGTCGTTGCGCAAGCGTCTCGAAGGGTTCGGGCTGAATGCTGAATCGACGCCAAAATATCATGGCGTCGCCCTTTCGTTTTTCCGGCCCGCCGACGTGTCGGCTGCCGTCGCCAAGTTTGCAAAGCAGCCGGTGCGCGTCGAGGGCCGTTTCGACACGGCTGCCGGCATGTTCTCCCACGACCGCATCGACGCCGGTTCGGAGCTGCTGGCGGCACGCCTGCCGACCGATTTCGACGGCAATGCTGCCGATTTCGGTGCCGGCTGGGGTTATCTCTCGGTGGAACTGGCAAAACGGTCGCCGCGGACCAACCGCATCGACCTCTACGAGGCCGATTACGAGGCGCTGGAGAGCGCCAAGGTCAATCTGGCAGCCAACTGCCCGGATACGCCGGTGCGTTTCTTCTGGCACGATCTGGCGGGCGAAGACATCCGCGACAAATACGACTTCGTGATCATGAACCCGCCCTTCCATGAGGGCCACGCCGCCGAGCCTTCGCTCGGTCAGGCTTTCATCCGCCGCGCCGCCGGCGTCCTGAAGAATGGTGGCCGCCTGCTGCTGGTCGCCAATCGCGGCCTGCCCTACGAGCCGGTGCTGGCGGAGGGTTTCAAGGAAAGCGGCGAGGTTTGCCGCAACGCCCGCTACAAGGTGTTGTGGGCGCGCAAATAGGATCGGAGACGAAAATGGCCGCTTTCGCGGCCATCAGTTTGTTGACAAACCGCCATTCTCTCGCGGACGTCATCCTCGGCCTTGTGCCGAGGATCTGCCTGCGCCTACTAAGCACTTGACGATAAAGGATTATATCTGACGTGCTTAGATCCTCGGCACAAGGCCGAGGATGACGAAGGAGGCGTTTTATGCCTTTGTCAGCAGTCTGAGCCCCGGTTGATACCGGGGCTTTCGAACCCGTCAGCGGCAAGTACGGGCAATATCACACCGCATGTGCCGCTGGCAGACTCGTTCACGTCGCCATTTGTTTGCTTCCTTGAAGCATCTTGCACTGGTGCATCGTGCCGAGCGAATGTCGCTCGCAGCCCTGAACGTTTTGGGCTGCATGCGCCCTCATTGAGGCCTTCCGGGTGAAATCGGTGGAGCAAGAATTCTGTAATTTTCTTGAAACCGAGCAGTGGCCTTTCGTGTGATGCGGTGGACCCCTTGGAATGGTTGTTCGGGCATTGGCGGGAGATCGCTGGAAGAAGCGATCAGCCGCCTTGGAAAGTAACAATCAGCATGTCGCCGACGAGCGGCCCTGCTTCGGCCCGAAACTCCCTCTTCTCGAGGGGCGAAGCTGCCACATCCCTCAAAACCGCAAGGCTTTCCTCTGTCGTCCCTCGCCATCGAAATTCGCCGGATCGAGCCAGGCCTCGTAACCGGCCTTCAGCGACGGCCATTCGCTGTCGATGATCGAGAACCAGGCCGTGTCGCGGTTGCCGCCCTTGGTCACCATGTGCTGGCGGAAGACGCCTTCGAAGGTGAAACCGAAGCGGCGTGCTGCGCGCTTCGAGGGCTCGTTGCGGTCGTTGCATTTCCATTCGAAACGGCGATAGCCGAGGTCGTCGAAGACATGGCGGGCAAAGAGGTAGAGCGCCTCTGTGGCGACCTGCGTGCGGGCGATGGCCGGCCCCCAGAGAATGTTGCCGATCTCGATCACGCCGTGGACCGTGTCGATGCGCATCAGGGCCTGGCGGCCTTCGGCGCGGCCCGTCCGCTTGTCGATGACGGCGAAGAACAGCGGGTCCTCGCTGGCCGCCGCTTTCTGCAGCCAGGGGGTGAAGGCGGCAAGATCCGCCGGCGGTTCCTCGAAGAGATAGCGGAACCGTTCGTCGCCGCCGGGCGCCTGGGCAGACGCCAGCAGGTCGGCGCCGTGCCGGGCGGGGTCGAGCGGTTCGAGGCGGGCATAATGTCCCTCCAGCGCCTTGCGGTCCGGGCGCGGCGTGCCCTTCCAGGTCGTCAGGTCCTTTTGGTCGGTCATCGTAGGTTCCAGTCTTGGTTTCAGCGCAGGCGGCCGGAGCGGATCAGGGCGTCGAGAGCGGCGGGCAAAGCGATGGTTTCCGGCAGGTCCGGTGCCGGTTCCGCCGCCGCCAGTCCGTGCCGGACCGGCAGCACGCCGGCCCAGACCGGCACATGCGCTTCCTCCGGGTCGCCGGGCGGCGCGTCGCGCACCTTTGCCGTCGCCTCCTCGATATCCATCCATAACACGGATGTAGCCTTGAGTTCCTGCGTTGTCATCGGCCTCAGATCGTCCCAACGGCCGGGAAAGAAGCTGTCGGTGAAATATTTCAGCGCCGCCGCCTTTTCCTCCGGCTCCTCGACGGTGCGCGCCGTGCCGAAAACCATCGCCGAACGGTAGTTGATCGAATGGTTGAAGGCCGATCGGGCCAGCACATAGCCGTCCATGATGCTGCAGGTCAGGCAGACCGGCATGGCATCGGAGGCCCGCAGGAAGCGGCTTGCGGCCGACCCGTGCCAGTAGACGCGGTCGCCTTCCCGCCAGTGCAGCGTCGGCGTCACGTAGGGCGCGCCGTTGATCGTGTAGCCGACGTGACAGAGCGGCGTGGCGTCGAGCACGGCATAGACGTCGCTGCGGCCATGGCTGCCGCGGTCGTGGCGCCGGCGCACGCGGCTGCGTTCGGTGGTGGGATAGTCGCCGGCCTCGGCCGAAACATGGTCCATGGGAAAGTCCTCTTGATCGATGCGGGGAAATTGCCTTGCAAATGGTCTTGTGTAAAAATCCACTTCTGCAATTTATGGCAAACCAATTGAGGAGGCTGCCCTGGACAATCCGACATGGCTGAGCCTCGATCGCGCCGCGGGAGATCTGGAGGGGCAGCTTTACCGCGCCCTTCGCGACCATATCCTTGCCGGCGGCATTGCCGCCGGGCAGCCGCTGCCGGCGACGCGTGCCCTGGCCGCGGCGCTTGGCGTCGGCCGCTCCACCGTTGTCGGCGCCTACGATCGCCTGAAGGCGGAGGGGTATGTCGAGGGGCGGGCGGGCTCGGCAACCCGCGTCGCCGGACTTGCGCCGCCCTTGCTGGAGGGGTGGGGAGCGGTCCGTCCGCCGGCATCGTCGTTTGCGCCGGAGCCGGTTTCTTCCGGCATGCTGGTGCCGGGCGTGCCGGATGTCGAGGATTTTCCGCATGCCGCCTGGGCGCGTTGCCTGGCTGCCAGGGGACGGGCCTTGCGGGTGCACGATCTCGGTTACGACGACGTCTGCGGCCTGCCGATGCTGCGACAGGCGGTGCTCGATCATGTCGCCGTGACGCGCGGCGTGGTGGCGAAGGCCGGGCAGGTGCTGATCGTGCCCTCCACCCGCGCCGCCATCGATCTGCTCGGCCGTCTGCTCCTGCCGCCGCAAGGGGGCCGCGAGGCCGTCGCCTGGATCGAGGAGCCGGGATATTCCGCCGCGCAGGGGCTTTTGCGCCGGGCGGGCGCGCAGCTCGTGCCCGTCGCCTGCGACGAGGCCGGCATCCATCTCGCCAAGGCCGGCGGGCTGGCGCCGCGGCTGATCTACGTCACGCCGTCGCATCAATATCCGACGGGCGTGACCATGAGCCTGCAGCGGCGGCTGGCGCTGCTCGATTTCGCCCGGTCACAGGGCGCCCTGGTGCTGGAGGACGATTACGACAGCGAATTCCAGTACGGTTCCCGGCCGATCGCCGCCCTGCAGGGCATCGATCGTGGCGAGGTGGTAGCCTATCTCGGCACGTTTTCCAAGGTCCTGGCTCCGGGCCTGCGCGTCGCCTATCTCATCGTGCCGCCGCGGCTCTTGCCGCAGGTTGCCGTCGAACAGCGCCTGCGTGGCCTGGCGGTCCCGGTCCACATCCAGGCGGCATTGGCCGATTTCATGCGCGAGGGGCGGCTGCGGGCCTATCTGCGGCGGATGACGGTCCGTTATGCCGAGCGGATGGCGGCGACGGTCGCGGCGCTCGAACGCCATTGCGGCACCTGGCTGCAGATCGCTTCCGGCTCCGGCGGGCTGCAGCTGGCGGCCTGGTTCCGCGATCCCGGCATCGACGACCGGGCGGTGGCGCGGCTGCTCAATGCCGAGGGGTACGGCCTGAAGCCGATGTCGGACCTGTTTCTCGGGCCGCCGCGTCCGGGCCTGCTGTTCGGCATCGCCCGCGTGCGGCCGGATGAAATCGACAGGGTTGCCCGGCGGATCGGCAGCCTTTTCGACGACGCTTTCCACCGCCGCGCCGGTTAGGGCAGGGCCGCTTGCCGGGCGTCCCTTCCTCCTGAATTCCCGTCTTTTACGAAGGTTTTCCGGGGATTGCGCGCTTCTTTTCGTGCAGGATGTCTACAAAGTTTGCATAGTGCCTCAATTAACGTACAATCACGGGCCATCGAGAGATTCGTATCCCGGAAATGATTTACCGAGTCGGGAAAAAATTGCGCTTTGGAGGAAACTATATGCGCGCACCCAATGCTCGAGCCCCGATCAACAGCGATCAGCTGACTTTGCTGCGAGATGTTTTCGACGAAGCTTGCGCTGAGCATGGCATCCAGAAGGATAGTCAGGATGCCGAAGCTTTGGCGGTGATTCTCGTGCATTCCCTGCAGAAAGGCGTCCGGGACAAGGAGCAACTGGTCTCCCTTGCCCATGTGCTGACTGCCGATCGATAACAATCATCCTTTCCTTCCAGGCTTGTCACCGGTTGTCAGGCCCTGTTTTCCCGTTGTCCTCCGCGGCAATGGCTGCGGCGCAAAAAGAATTTGGCGAAAGCCCTTGCCGCTGGTATCATAGCCCCAACGAAAATCGAGCGAGTGCCAGCTGCATGCCCCAGGCGTTGCGCGGCGCGGTGGATAAGACACGTGAAAGACCCCGATCGCGGCCCAGAGTCGCAAGATGCCGGGGCGTCGACGGCAGTCCGCAAACGGGGGAAATCCTCCCGTCGCGGCAAGTCAAAGCGCACCGGGGAAACCCGTGACGCGGCGAATTCTGCCCATGCAAGCCAGGCCGGCGTTCCCGGTGTGGCGGGACGTCCTGTTTACAACGATGCCTCAGAGCCATCCCGCAAGCGCAAACGCCGTCGTCGCGGCGGGAATTGGTTGACCAAAGCGGCCCCCTCCCGTGCATCGCCCCCCCCCATCCCCGGGGGGTCGCCCGCCCCCCCGGCCACCCCCCCCGCCGGGTCACCACCCGCGCCGGCCCACAAGAACAAACGCACAAACAAGAACCGGCGTGGCTCGCAGGCGCGGCCGCTTGCCCCGGTGCAATTGCCCTCCGTGTCCGCTCCGCCGTCGGTTCAAGCCAGAATGCCGCGTTCGGACCACGGCGAAACCGGCGAGACCGGCCGCCAGCGCCCCGACAGGGAGCATGGCGGCGAACGCGCCGGCCAACGCGGGGCGGACGGTTATCCGCAGGATCTGTACGCGGCGCTCGACCTCGGCACCAACAATTGCCGTCTTCTGATCGCCCAGCCCACGAGGCCGG
>Ga0066256_1001687_pt1 | contig 12423 bp, 14 predicted proteins | sample ThiBio_1000_biof_FD_87107 | JGI IMG/M metagenome (GOLD analysis project Ga0066256, IMG submission 87107) | Wastewater bioreactor microbial communities from Cape Town, South Africa - Thiocy_expt_1000_biof (version 2) | ecosystem: Engineered > Bioreactor > Thiocyanate-remediating >...
TCCCACTACTCTCCTACTACCACGCCTCTCCTCTCCTACTTCTCGTCTCTTGCCTCCTATATTGGTCCTCCTCCTCTCCTCTCCTACTCTTTCTCTCGCCGCCTACTGGTCCTTGCCAATCTCTCTTGCCGCCTACTGGGCCGACTCTCACCCACCCCACCACTCCGTCTCTCGAGGCGGCAGCAGGTGCAGACGCAGCGGCAAACCAGAGGGATGCAACGACCGACCCCGCACAAAATGACGCGCAGGCGGCACCCACCTGCCCCCATTATTGGTACCAAAGTCACCCTCTCTCTCGCCTCCCTCTGCCGATTTTTTCCAAGTGCCAGTAGAGAGAGAGAGGCGGACCCGTGGTTGTCGTGGCGGGCGGGCGCGCGCCGCGCGCCGCCGCGCCACAGGCCCCGTGGCGCCGTGTGACTAATGTTTACAACGACCGCGGCATCCTGCCGCGCAGTAGCACGCCGCGGTACATGGACAGCAGGTGCTGAGGAGGGGTATTGATTCAGCGGCTTTCATTTGCGACTCTTTTTGAGTGACCCAGCAAGTTCAGCAACTTTGTCGCCCGCGCACTGCCACGGCGCCGTGACGGCGCGCAGGTGCCTACGCGAGCTGTGTCACAGCTGCCATGGCCGGCGCTGTCATGGCCGCCGCTGCTGCTGCTGCTGCCGCTGCTGGCGCTGCCGCTGCTGGGCCAGTGGTGGCGCCGGCTCGCATCTTCATTGCGTTTATCCTCCCCAGCGGCGAGATGGGCATGCACATGGAGCGGAAGGGCGACAAGACGGTGGTTGGTGACTTTGTCGACGCACTGGCTGCCGCACAGCGCGTGCACGCTGCAGGCACCGCCCTGTTCCCGCTGCCAGGTTGGCTCCTCTCTGGCGACGCGGAGCCGACCGCGGGCGCCGTCGTTGCCGCGATCGCAACTGGTGCGTGCGTGCCGCGCGAGACGTCGGTGACCAAGCTGTCCCACACGCACTACTATGCTGCGCGGATGGGGAGCCCGCTGTCTCTTACCCCTCCCCCTGCTGCTGCTCCTCTTGTTGGTGCGGCGGCAGGTGGCGCGGTGGCGCCGGCGGACGTCTTCATCGCCTACCGGTACCTCCTCCCTGACGGCAGGGAACCGGTAGGCATCTACCACGCGGACACGGGCGGCAAGGCCGTGGTTGCCCGTTTCGATGGTGGCATGCTGTCTTCCGACAGTGGGGTTCTCGCTCTGGCCGAAGTCGAAAAGCGGCTGCGGGTGGCTGACCGTCTGGCGCGTTGCATCAACGATCCGCGCTGCCCGGACCAGACCGTCCACAGCTTGGCCGACATGATCGGTTTTCGCATGAAGATGATCGCCGCCGGCTATGAGGGTGGCAACGACGCCAACCGGCTGCGGTCCGATCCGGTCTTCGAGGTGCCCAGGATGCGCTGCCTTCGGGTCGGGATCTGGCCTCCCAGTCGACGATGTGCCGGCTGGAGAACCTGCCTGGCGTGCGGAAACTGGTCGCTATGGGCCGGGCGATGGTCGACCTTTACTGCGCTTCCTTCCGCCAGGTGCCAAAACGGATCGTGCTTGACATTGATGACACCTTTGACGCCGTGCATGGCGGCCAGCAATTGCGGCAGTTCAATGCCCATTACGACGAATATCTGTGTGAACTCGATCCAATCTACTGCGACCGAATCATCCGATGTTGGGAAACATATGCCAGGGGTGAGGCCGATCAAATCGCGACATGGTAATCATGGCGTCGATCGGACAGCGTAACGCGCTAGTCCATCGCTGATTGTGACCTTGATCATTCAAAGATTTTGCTTACCAATCACAAGAAGACGGTCCGCTTTATTGGAGCTTATTTTACCTATTAATTTTTAAACCTAATCGATAGCAGATAACCGATAGAAACCGCACCGGCAGTTTGTTTACATTCGCCAAGCCATGTGGGGTTTCCCCATCGAAGAAAAGACAATCTCCTATTTCCAGGTGATAGCGATCCAGACCATGTTCGTAGGTCAATTCACCTTCCAGCATATAGATAAGTTCCATTCCATCATGGCAGGGGACTGGAAATTCATCCCTGGTGTCGGTCAGTGTAACCAAGGATGGCTTTACGACAACACCACTTGCGGCAGAGCCAGAGAAGCCCAGAAGACTGAACTTGTCGTTGGCCCGTATGTTGCGCCGTTTCATTTTCAGGTTTTTTTCCGCCTTCATGAGGATGGCAGAGCTTTTGCGATCATAGCGGTGGAAGAACGATGTTAGCGGCAAGCCAAGCGCCAACGACAGCGACTGCAGTGTATTGAGCGAAGGAGATATTATCCCGTTTTCAATCTTGGACAGCATGCCGGTAGATATCTCCGCAGCCGCAGCCAGTTCCATTACGGTCATATCGTGTCTCATCCGACAAGCGCGCACTTCCTGTCCAATCGACGCTTGCAACATCCTTTCGCGCCGCTTTTCCTCAATGTTGGATTCCTCGCAGCGCCCTGGCAGCTGCGGGGGTTGGCGGTTCGGACTTTCAGCATCTGAAAACACCACGCCTGCGCCAACTTTCGTGACGCGCTTGCTGTTCTTCATTTCAACGCGAGCAGCTACTGTCACATCCTTGCCCTTCCTTCATTGCCTCAACAGTGCCGTACGCCCAAAAATCACGCGCCCAGCCGCTGAGGCCAGAAATCCTCATGAGGAACGGCAGCTTCTTCCTCCAGCATAGGACCAATTACGTTGGTGGGGTGCCCCTCGCAATGAGCGAATACTTCGCGACAGGAGAGGTCGAGAAGTGCTGCGGGCACGTCGCTTTTTGTCACCCACATCGGCGTCAAGGTCTCTCCGCTCAGGCCGTAGACAACTGAGCGAATGCCGGCGAAGAAGATGGCACCTGCACACATCGCGCATGGCTCGCAGCTCGCATAGAGCGTCATCTTGCCAAGCTCTTCCCGCGAGAAGGACTTCGAAGCATCTCTCACAAGATTCGTTTCAGCGTGGGAAGTTACAGTTCTATCCACGATCGCCGTGTTTTCGGCTTCCATGACGATGTTTCCACCGGCATCGACCAAGAGAGCACCGAACGGATCATTTCCATGAGCACGCGCGCTGGCCGACAGCTCGATTGCGCGGCGCAACAGTCTTTCATGATCTGGCATTGGACTGGTCCCATTTCGATGCAGGGTTGAATGTTAAAAGCAGTGGGGGCTGGCGTTGGCCTGCCAGACCTAATGCAGCGGGGAAGAAGGAAGCGGCACCAGCAACGACGACGTTGTTTCCGGCATCAACCAGTCATCGGAGCCAGGAATCGTAACCGGATAGGTGGCGTTATCGGCAACCTTCGAGTTGAAGTCGCCCAGCGCCCTGATCTCCATAAGTCGAGGCTCTCCGTCCATCGTATACATAGCGATGATGGTTCCGCCGTCAGCGGCACCGGTTTCTGCGTCCGCGCGCCAACGTGCTTCCAGTGGCGAAAGTCCGGCCGGACGAAGATGATAGGTGCGAAGCTCGTAGAGCGGGCCACGTGGGCCGATCTCCACGCTCGGAAAGAAGTCAAAGGGAACGAAACTTGTCATATCGAGTGCGGTCAGATGCTTGCAGCAATTGAATGGGTCGGATGACCGCCGAGCTCGTTCCCGCTCGGCGGCCAGGCTTGGTCGGCTGTCAAATTCACGGAGCAGAACAATCTGGTTCAACTGACCGATGCACGTTCGCCACAGGCCGCGCAACTTGCCTTGCGCTTCGGGCCTGGTCGCATAGTCGAGAATTGCGGGAGCAACGGCATCCGACGTTCCTTGACTGGTGCTCAGCGTCGCCAATTCGTAGAAGTTCAAACGATCCTCCGGTATCAGCTCCACTTAAATCCATGCGGCCAAGCCAAGTCGTTCGGCGAAGATTTTAGCGATCAGCCTTTTGACGGCCGGCGCTGACATTCTCTAAATTCGCATTTCGGTTTGACGCGAGCCGCTCGAACATCTTGCGCATGGCAGCTTCAGTCTGGACGAAATGCCGGGTCAAGAGGGCGCGAACAACATCGGCATCGCCCTGGCAGAAGGCGGCTGCGATCGCTTCGTGTTCCTCATTGAAGGCCTTGATGTATTGAGGTGTCGAGTGCTCTGGCAGACGTTTTGCCCCCAGGGCCATATATCGGTCAACGCTTTGCCAAAGCTTCTCAAGCACGATGCGGATGACCGGACTGGCGGCGGGAGCGAGCAAGCTCCAATGGAAATCCCTATGCGCGGCATAGAACTGAGCAGAGTGTGGTACCGCATTTTTCAAAGCCTGAAAGGACGCCCGGCATGCTTTGCGGTCAGCATCCGTCGCAAGACGCACGGAACGGTCGGCGAACTCCGGTTCAACCACCCTGCGGAGGTCATAGACGCCGGCCAGTTCCTCGATTCCTATGTCCGCTGCATAGGTCGCCCGTTGACGCGAAGTCATTACCAGCCCTTCCGCTTCGAGGTGACGCAGTGCTTCCCTGACCGGAACGATACTGAGCGAGAAGCGCTCGGCCAGGTCCTTCGGCAATATGCGAGAGCCAGCAGGGATCGTACCGTCCAGCAATTCCTGGCGAAGCTGGTGCGTTACGGCATCGGCTGCGCTGCGCCGCAGATCGGCCGGGTCGCCCGTGCGAAAGCTGTCATCCATCATTCTTCCAATCGAAGTTTCGTCAAATTGAGCTTTAGAACACCCTTACAATAAGCGACTAGGTAAACTGCGGTGCGGACAAGGGTTTTGCACTGGCTGCGAAAACGATGTCCTCCGGCCGGATTGGCACGCGCGGCAGGTCCAGCCCCGTAGCGGCGCGGATAGCGGCGGCCACCGCAGCGGTTGAGGCCAAACTGGGAGTTTCGCCTACGCCTTTGGCTCCGAAAGGCGCGCCTGCCTCCGGTTCCTCGATGAATGAAACCTCGACAGGCGGCATGTCCGCAAACGTCGGGATCAGATAGTCGGTAAACGACGGGTTCTTCACCAGACCATTTACCGAAATCACTTCCTCCATCACTGCCAGTCCCATGCCTTGGGAGATGCCTCCCTCGATCTGGCCGACGACAGAGACCGGATTTAGCGCGCGGCCAACATCCTGACCGGTCGTGATCTGCACGACCCGAACAAGACCTAGGTCGAGGTCAACGTCGACGACGGCGCGCTGCGCGCCAAACAGCCAGGAAACGTCCGTGTCCCCCTGTCCAGTCCGCTCGTCCATCGGTGCGGTGGGTGGATGCATGTGGTACACCTCCACCTCGATCGGCTCCGGACAAGCATGGGCAATCGGGATCCTGATCGACCCATCCTTGGACACGATGAAGCCGCCATCCACCAGAAGACTTTCCGGGTCGATGCTGTGTTGCTGCGCAAACGACTGTTTGGCCCGGGCGGCAACCTCATGACAGACACGTTCGACCGCCGCGCCCGACATATATGTCTGTCGGCTCGCCGCCGACGAACCCGCCGACCCGATCAGCCCGGTAGATGCTGGCGCGAGGTCGATTTCGTCGACACCAAGGATTGCCTTGGCAATCTGCCTGGAAATGGTCACGAAGCCTTGGCCGAGTTCGGCGACTGCGCAGGTTATCGTGGCCCTGCCTTGATGCAGCAAACAACGGGCACGCGTGTCATCGTTGTAACCTTCAGCATAGGCGATATTCTTGAAACCGACCGCAAAACCGACACCACGCCGAACGCGTGACGGATCGGCAGTTCTGCCCGCTCCGCCAGGAAGTCCGTAGCCATCCTGATTGTCGACGGCAGTAGGCGGAAGAGGAAATGCCGCCGCCGCTTCCAGGCATTCACGCACTGGCGCAGGCACGTGAACAACTTGCCCGGTTGGCAACCGATCGCCGGTCTGCATCGCATTGCGGAGCCTGAGTTGAAGCGGGTCCATGTCTAGCGCGGCAGCCAGCTTGTCCATCTGGCTTTCATGCCCGAAGCAGGCCTGAACCGCGCCAAACCCCCGCATCGCCCCACATGGGTGATTGTTGGTCCTGACACATGTCGCGACAACGTGCGCATTCGGCACCTTGTAAGGTCCGCATGCGAACCGTGCCGCATTCGATGCAACGAATGCCGAGGTCGAAGCATAGGCCCCACCATCAAGCAAGATCTGGGCCTCGACTTTCACAAGGTCACCTGCACGCGTCGCATGATGGCGAAACCGCATTCGGGCCGGATGACGATGCAGGTGCCCGACGAAGGATTCGTTTCGCAGGTAGCTCATCTTTACCGGACGATTGGTCTTGAGGGCCAGAATGCAGGCATGTGGATGAACGGAAAAATCTTCCCTGCCACCAAAAGCGCCACCAACGCCTGCCACCTGGACTCGAACCGCCTCCGGCTCAAGGCCAAGGCATGGCGCTAGCTGCCTGTGATCTTGGTGCGGCCCTTGGGTCGCTACATAAAGATCAATGCCTCCTTTGCCATCGGGCACGGCGAGCCCCGACTCCGGGCCAAGAAATGCCTGATCCTGCATTCCGACCTCGTAGACCCCCTCAACTATGATCTCGCCTTGGATTTCGGGATCGCCAGAGGTGATTACCACCCGCCTGAACAGATTGCCGTCCGGATGCACCGGTGGAGAAATCTCCGCGAGCTCAGGGTCCGTTACCGGATCCAGGACTTCGTAGATCACCTCGATTGCACGAAGCGCGCGCCTGCAGGCCTCCAGGTTTTCCCCAGCAACGATGGCAACGGGATCGCCCTCAAAGCGCACGACATCCGAAGCCAGTACGGGTTGATCGGCGTGTAGAAGCCCATAAGTCGGCTTTGCCGGCAGATCTTTTGACGTCATCACTGCGACGATTCCGGGCACCAGTTCAGCCTTGGACACGTCGATGCTGACGATGCGTGCTGACGCGTGGGGCGACCTCAATGTCGCGCCCCACAACATGTCTTCCATATGAAGGTCCGACGAGAACGCAAAACCGCCGGTTACCTTCACTTTTCCATCTGGGCGGGTTCTGGCGCCAGCAACAACCTTATCCGCAAGATCAGCCATGCCGAGCCTCCACCACGCGCCGAACCGCCGCCTCTATTCGTCCGTAGCCTGTACATCTGCAAAGATTGCCGGAAAGCGCCTCCCTGATCTCTAGCGAGCTGGGAGATGGGTTTGCTTCCAGAAGATCATGGACGGCCACGACCATACCCGGTGTGCAAAAGCCACACTGCACGCCCCCTTCCTCAACGAATGCTTCCTGGATGTCGGACAGGTCACCGTTTGGGGCCAAGCCTTCAATCGTCAAAATATCGGTGCCGACCGCCGCCGCCGCCATCTCGAGACAGGAACAGCACAACCGCCCGTCGATCAGCACAGAGCACGATCCACATTCGCCCTGCTCGCATGCGTTCTTTGTGCCCCAGAGATTCAGGCGTTCACGCAAGACAAACAGCAGGCTCTCACCCAGCCATGCACTTTGAATTTCGTGCTTGTGTCCGTTTACGTTCAGAGTGAAGGAAATCTGTTCATCCATGTAAGTGCTCTATCCAATCAAAGTGTTCGCATAAGCGCGCGCGACGCAAGGACAGCGATTGCATGGCGCCTGTAGTCTGCAGTCGCGCGATGGTCGTTGATAGGTCGGGCACTATTTGCGCAAAGCTCGCCAAAGTCCTGGTAGACCTGCGGATCATCAAGCCTCATCCTGTCCCAATTCACCTTCCTCGCAACTAACCCCTCCGCTTCATCGCAGCGGATAATGGTTGGCCCCACAGACCCAAGCGCGCATGCGACCTTCCTTCGGTCGCCATCTACGATCAGCGCGAGGTTCGCCAAGGCAATCACCATCGCGTTCCTGCGGCCGACTTTCAGAAACTCCTGCGGCCCCGAAGCAACTGGAACAGAAATGCTGACGATAAGCTCACCGGGGCCGAGCGCAGTGCGCTTGACACCAGTTATGAACTCATTGATCGGCAGCGCCCGGCGTCCGTGGACACCCGCGACGTTGACCACCGCTTCCATCGCAAACAGAACTGGCAGACCGTCGCCCGCAGGAGATGCGGTCGCAACATTGCCTCCGATGGTCGCTGCGTTGCGGATTTGTGGGGAACCGATGGTACGTGCAGCCTGAGCCAAGGCAGGAACCAGTTTCGCCAGTTCCGATGTCTGGATGTCGGCAAATCGAATACCCGAACCGAGTTCAAGAGTGTCGCCGTCGCGCCGCCATACACGTAGGGCATCTAATGCCCGTAGGCTGACTACAGATTTCGGCTTTGCATGACCATAGTTGACCTCCACCATGTAATCAGTGCCGCCAGCCAAAATCCGTGCGCCGGGACTGCTGTTCAGCATGTCAACCGCTTCGTCTACCGAAGCTGGCATCAGCACGGCTGCCGTCATCTTGCTTTTCTCCTCCATACAAAATTATATTATAATTTATAACTTAGCTAAGCAACCCCCGATTTCCATTTATTCAGAGCGTAGCCGGCCCGTGGCCCGACTGAATGTGCGAGAACTCGCAAGGTGTCCGACGACTATAAACTGCGGCGTTTTCCGGCGTTGCGGAATAGACCAAGGTCGAGACGATCGCCCCAATCAGTTCAAGGAGCTTAGCTTCTGAGCCCGAAGTAAGGTTGCTCGAGACCTGCCGCCAATTGCAGCAGAGCATGATCGTCGTAACGCTTTCCGACGAGTTGCACGCCGATCGGCATACCATTGCCGTCTACGCCATTGGGAATGCTGATTGCGGGGTGCCCGGTCAAATTGAACCCGCACGTATACGGGATCAGCGTACCAAGCTCCTTTGTCGGATCAAAATCGGCCAAAGGCATAGCGACGCGCGGGGTCGTAGGTGTGAGCAGAGCATCAACCGAAAGCGCGCCAAAGCCACGCTCGACATCCACGGCCAACCCCATTCTCAGCGTCATCACCTCGTCCAGCAACGTTGGCGAAGCGGCCATCGCAGCAGCCAGCATCTCGCGGACTTGCGGATGATAGTCTGCTCCACGGGCGTGAAGCAGCTTGCGATGGGCAAAGGCGAGTTCCTGCGAGAAAAACGTCGTGATGACGTTTCCGGCCTGCGCAAGTCCCGGCAGTTCAAGTTCAACCAACCGTGCACCCCGGCTCGCCAGTCGCTCACAGCAGCGTTCAAATGCAAGCTTTACCTCTGTCTGCCGCTCGAAAATTCGATCGAGCATTTCCATGGTGCGTTCGCCGAGGATCGCGATCCTGCGACCTTCAGGAGACGGAAGATCGAGAACCTCGATCTTGGAAACATGCGGCCGCCGTAGCAAGGTTTGCGTGTCGCCCGCGTCCGCAAACGATATCGCGCCGAAAACATGGGCAACCAAAGCCACATCGCGCGCAACGATGCCGACATTGTCGATCGAGGGCGCGCTCGCTTCCCTGATTACTCCTCGCTTGCTCACAGCCCCCATCGAGGGCTTGAACCCGACCACCCCGGTCATTGCGGCAGGAATCCGCACCGAACCAGCCGCGTCCGTACCCAAGGCAAACAATGCCGATCCAACGGCGACCGACACACCTGCCCCGGCGCTGGAGCCACCAGGGTAGCAGGCCAGGTTCCACGGATTGCGCGTTGGAGGTTCATCCAGCCCGCATGTCAGCTCGTGTGAAACCTGCGTCCCGATCAGAACGGCCCCACTCGAGCGCAACCGCTGGACTACGGCAGCATCAGCCTCGGCGATCCGGCCAGCCAGCGCTCGGCTACCACCAGTCGTCTCAACACCAGCGACTTCGAACACTTCCTTGACTGCGAAAGGAACGCCATGCAGAGGACCGCGATCAGCCTCGCCATCAAGCTGCCGAGCCTGCTCGAGAGCCTGTTTCTCGAAGACCCGGGCATAAGCGTGAACATCCGGCTCCGTTCTATCCAGGTTGGCAATCGCCTGCTCGACGAGGGTTGTCGCGCTTTCACGCACGGGTGCCTCCTCGCATTGCCGCCGATGCGGCCCCGTCGACGCGAAGCACTGCACCGCTCACATGTGCCGCATCTTCCGACGCCAGCCATAACACGCTCTTGGCTACGTCGGTTGGATGGCCGTGTCGTCCCGAAGGCGCGGCACCCCAGGTCGATGCATCTTCGGCATGATGTTCAAAGCCGGCTACCGTAGCCTGGACTCCGGGAACGGTCGCGCCGGGGCAAATCGCATTGACCCTTATGGAATGAGACGCGCCCTCCGCCGACATCAATTCCGACATGACCAACAGACCAGCCTTGGCCGTGGTGTACATCGGAATGTGATGGATGCTCCGCAGTGCTGCATCCGACACGACATGAACCATCACGCCGCCACCGTTACGTTTGAAATGGTCAAACATCCACCTCGAACAACGGAACACAGATGTGAGGTTGACCTCGATAACCTCCCTGATGATCGCTTCGGAAGTCTGGCCGATGGGCGACACGAACACCATGCCTATGGCCGTCACAAACAGGTCGATACGATTGAGCAAGCCGAGAGCCTGCTGGAGACAGGCATCTGCACTTGCCCTATCCGTGACATCGCCCGGCACAAACGTCGCACCCGTCCGCAACGCCAGAGCCTCGCCCCTGGCCTGGCTTCGTCCACTGAACACAACAGTAGTGCCTGCCAGCGCCAGATGCTCAACGATCTCCCGGCCCATATTGCCGGTGCCGCCAAGAACGAATGCGGTTTTCGGCCCCGACGAAATCGTCATTGGCGCACTCTATGCGACCGCAACGCCGCCCTTGTTCCGCCGTCTACCGTCAGCGACGTACCAGTACAGAACGAAGCGCCTTCCGACAGGAAAAACTCGACGGCAGCCGCGACGTCTTCCGGTTCTGTTTGACGCCCCAGCGGTGGAACCGCTGTCGGGGCAAGTGTTCGTAGAGGTGGCAAGCTGGCCTCGCCGACAACAAGGTCTATCTCGCCGGGATTGACGACATTGACGCGGATATCCCTAAGCGCCACCTCCATGGCGAGCACCTGCGCCATTCGTTCCAGCATTCGCTTCGCAACCGAAAAAGCGCCAAGCTCCATCTCCGGCCACTGCGATGTGCCCGATCCGATAAAGACGATCGAGCCGCCATTGTTGATGAGCGGAAGGCAGACCTGCGCGACGAGTATGGGGGCAAGTATATTTGCCTCCAATACAGCGTCCCAGGCTTCATCGGTCGTCTCGCTGAGACGCGCCGTGTAGACGGCACTAAACACGACGACCAGGCCGTGCAGACCGCCCGGATGGACATTCAATTGTTCCACCAGGCGAGCTCTGTCGGTCGCAACCGCCGCATCCCCCTCAATGACCGTCGCACCGATCTCGTTTACGAACGAGCTGTTCCGGCTATTGCGTCCGAACAGGGTGACGTGGTCACCCTTCCCGACCAGTCGGCCTGCGATAGCCGCGCCGAGCTGGGAGGTGCCACCTGCCACCAGCACTCGCCTCCCACCGTTCATGCCGGCTCAGCCCTTGTCGACCATCGATGGCAATGCCCGGATTGAGCCGTCGCCCGCCAATTCGGGGTTGGCCTTTCGCCATTGATCGCGCGAGTTTTGCGCACGCCACAGATCGACATATTCCGACTGCCGCAGGAACTTGATGTCGGAATTCTCGGCGGCCCGGGTAAGAAGTTGTTCGAGAACATTCAAGCGCGAGCCCCGCGCAATCACCTGGGGGTGGACGGTCAGATTGAACACGCCGCCCGGACAGTTCTTGAGAGCGAAATCCAGTTCGCCGTGCCACATCTCGGCTGCATTCGTCGATGGCGCCAAACCGCTGATCTGCCCCCAAGCGAACTCGAAGATCGGCACGTCATCCATAACCCAGGCGACGGGAATGCCTATGATGTCGGTCAACTCGCCAAACTGGAAAGCCCCGTTCGCCGGCCATTTGTCACCCTTGCGAACATAGACAGGCAAGTGGTCGGTCGCCATGCGGCTGCCGTCGAACTCGAAGCCGAATTCTTCCATCAGTTCGACGGCCTGTTCGCTCATGTTCCAGGCTGGCGACACATGCCCACGTGGGCGGACCCCGGCTACGATATGAAGCGCTTCCAAGCCGCGCTCGATAATCAGCCGCTGACCAGCAACATCGAAGTCGCGCGCGTCCTCATGCATCCAGCCGTGATAGGCAAACTCGTGGCCACGATCGCGTATTTCCTTGATCAGGTTCGGATAGGCCAAGGCTGTGTGCCCCGGTACGAGAAACGTTGACTTGATGTTGAACCGATCCAAAACGTCCAGAACGCGACGGGCGCCGGTCACATCCATTTCGCCGCGCGAAAGCATGCTGGCGTTGTTGGTGTGAAACGAACTGACCCAAAGCGAGAGCGCATCAAGTCCGATCGTCATGCAAAATGTCAGGCGGGGCAGCGACTTCATTTCAGCTCCTCCCGTATTTGCTTCTGTCGAAGCCTTTGGGAGGGTGTACCTCGCAGATATGCGTGACATTGCCTTCCGGGTCATAGAAGGAGCGGAACCGGTACCAGATACCTTTGAAGTCGGGGCCGGGAATGGCGCTCAAAACGGCGCCTGCTCCATAG
>Ga0066256_1004481_pt1 | contig 12419 bp, 14 predicted proteins | sample ThiBio_1000_biof_FD_87107 | JGI IMG/M metagenome (GOLD analysis project Ga0066256, IMG submission 87107) | Wastewater bioreactor microbial communities from Cape Town, South Africa - Thiocy_expt_1000_biof (version 2) | ecosystem: Engineered > Bioreactor > Thiocyanate-remediating >...
CTATCATAAACGATTTAAAGCGTCATCATCCCGCCGAAAAACATTCGCCGGAAAGGACGGCGCCGGACGATGCGGAAGTTTGGCTTTGACAGGATAGCGCAAGACGATTAAGGGGACCGGCTAATCATTTTCCCCTTCAACGCGCCGGAACCCCGGCCACGCCGGAAACGAACGGCACCTTAGAGGCTTTGACAGTGGCAAAACCGGAACTCGGAACCAAACGCATCGATCCGGAAACGGGCAAGAAGTTCTACGACCTGAACCGCGACCCGATCGTTTCTCCCTATACGGGCAAGTCCTACCCGCTCTCCTTCTTCGAGGAGACTTCCGCGGCCGCCGTCCTGGAAAAGGATGAGGACGAGGACGTCAGCGAAGTCGATACGGAGAACACGGAAGTCGAACTCGTCTCGCTCGAGGATGCCGACGAGGATGCATCCGGCGGCGACGACCTTTTCAAAAAAATCCGGCCGGATCTCATTTTTCGGCTTGCCATCTCCGAAACCCGGAAGTAATAAGCCGCCACACCGGACGGCAATGCCGCCCCGGTTCCCGGAAACCGGCCTCGCCGGACCCGTTATGGGGCTATAGCTCAGCTGGGAGAGCGCTTGCATGGCATGCAAGAGGTCAGCGGTTCGATCCCGCTTAGCTCCACCAAATTCCCCCTGATAATACAGTAAGTTATCAATCAGCGGCTTTCGCTGTATTCTGCTTTCGGACTTCGGGGCACCCCGAGGACGCAAATCAGCGCTCTGCCTGCTACCGCCATGCCCATTGCATGATTATCGCATATTCGCTATATAGCATCCATGCGATGGACGGTTGAAACCCTCGAAATTGTCGATTCAGAAATCGAGGCGCTGCCGCCCGGACTTCAGCCCGGCTCATCCGCCTCATGGAAGCGGTCGAGAACGTTGGCCTGGAGCAGTTGCGGGAGCCGCATATCAAACATCTCGAAGGCAAGCTTTGGGAGCTGCGCGCCAAGGCTTTCGAAGGTATCGCACGCGGCATTTACGTGACCGTCACCGGACGGCGCGTGGTCATCCTGCATGTCTTCATGGCGCGTGGTCATCCTGCATGTCTTCATGAAGAAGTCGCAGAAGACCCCGAAAGCCGCCCTTGAGATTGCGAGAGCGCGGATGAAAGAGGTGAAGCCATGACGAAGATTGCAGACCTCAAGAAGAAGCTGATGGACAATCCGGAATTCCGGCAGGAATACGAGAAGGCCGACGCGGAATTCCGGCTTATCGAAACCCTCGTCCATGCCAGGACGAAGGCGAAGCTTTCCCAGGCCGAGCTTGCAAAGCGCATCGGCACGACCCAATCGGCCATCGCCCGGCTGGAAGGCGGTGGCGTTTCCCCGTCCCTCTCAACCCTGCGCCGGTATGCCGAGGCCACTGGAGCCAAGCTCGAAATCAACCTCGTAACGCCCTGAGCGTTACAACTGGCCAAGGCGGCAATTCATTTGGCCGCCTGGCTGGTTCCTTGCATGTGACCGGCGGCACTCTCCAACAGGAGGTGCCTCGTGAAACAGGGCAAGAAAGAGACTTCGGCGGAGCCGACCAGGCCCCTGTTGCGCGCACAACGCCGCGTTCCCGACCCTGCTCACGCCAAGACGGACCTCATCGACCAGATAGTCCGCCATCGCAGGAGTCTCGCCGCGACCGTCAGAATTTGTACCGACACAAACGGATCGGCCCGCAGCCCCTATGGCTGCTCACGCCCATCGCGCCCTACGGCTGCTCACGCATGCCGGGCGTCGCCTCGCGCTGGTCGGCGTCTTCCAGGTCCGTCTTCACGAGGAAGGTGTCGCTGTGCTGGCGGGCGGCTTCGCGCAGGGCGGCGAGGTTGGGCTCGTCGTCACCTTCGATCTCGCCGTCGCCGTGGTCGATCTCATGCTCTGCCTGGAGCCAGTGGTCGTCCGGCTTGCCTTCGGGCGAGCCTTCCTGCTGCCAGAGTTCATAGGCACGCCTGCGGATGCGGTCTTCGCGGTCGTCGTTCATGGTCTTGCTCCCTTCCATTCATCGTCATGAATGGGGGAGCGGCCGCGAAAGTTCCCGCCTCGCCGCATTGCGCTTGCCACGGGCATCCTCTATCTGCGGCACGGCAGTCTCGGCGAGGGCGCGTGACGGCAGGGGCAGGGGGGGCGAGACGTGACGTTCTACATTTCGAAGATCTTCTGGCTTCTCGCCCAGCCGCTTTCGCTCGCCTTCCTGCTCCTCGTCGTCGGCCTTGTCGCGGGCTGGCTGCGCTGGGGCCGCATCCGGACACTGGCGAGCGCGGCGGCCGCGATCGTCCTCTTCCTGACGCTGTTCACCTCGACCGGCGCGGTCCTGCTGCAGGTGCTGGAGGACCGTATTCCCCGCGCGGACCTCGCCGGGAGCAGCCCGGCCTGCATCATCACGCTCGGGGGCGGGTTCGAATCGGAGATCATCGCGGCGCGCGGCGGCTTCGAGATGACCCAGGCCGGCGACCGCTTCGTCGAGACATTGCGGCTGGCGCGGGAATTTCCCGAGGCGCGCATCCTGATTTCCGGCGGCGACGGGTCGTTCAGCGGCGCTTACGAGGGGGATGCCGTGGTCGGCGCGCGCTTCTTCGAGGCGTTCGGCGTTACCGCCAGCCGGCTGATCCGGGAAGAGGGCTCCCGCGATACGTTCGAGAATGCCGGCAATACCGGGGCGCTTCTTGCCGCGAACGGCCTGCGGGACTGCCTGCTGGTGACCTCGGCCTTCCACATGCCGCGCTCGGTGGGCCTCTTCCGCAAGCTCGGCCTTGCGGTGCGCCCGTGGCCGACGGATTACCGCACGAGCGGGCGCGCCGGCCTCGGGCTCGACTTCACCCAGCCGTCGGCCAACAGCCAGCTGATGACGACGGCGCTGCGCGAATGGACGGGCCTCCTGTTCTATTACCTCGCGGGCCGGACCCACACATTCCTGCCGCAGTAGGGATCACTTTTTCGAGATGGTCTCGAAGCGCGTGTTCCGCACGCGGATGGTCATGGTGCAGTATTCGTCGTCATCGCGCCCGCAGCTTGCGGCATTGGCCTTCAGCTCCAGCACCATGTTGCCGAAGCGCTTCTTCATCTCGTAGCCGTAGAGATCGGCCGTGGCGGCGAGGAAATAGCCGCCTTCCGCCACGCGGATGTAGAATTCGTGCGGGCAGCCGACATTGCCGCAGAGCCCGCCGGGCACGCCGTCGCAATTGACCGCGCCCAGATTGAAGATGGCATCCACGAGACGGTCGTTGTTGAAGTCGACATTGTCGGCGAAGTCCTCGCCGTAGATGGCCGTCTTGCAGCGGCCGGACACCTCCGCCTGCACGGCCGCCATGGCGTCCGGCACGAGCTCGGCCGCGCGGGCGGGCGTGGCGGCCGCGACGAGGGCGGCGGAGAGGAGCGCGAGGAAACTCATGCGGATGGCCATCTCTCAAACCTTTCCATGGCGGGCGATTCGGTCATTATGCGGCCGGGGCGGCGCGCGGCGTGATTCTGCCGCGCGGGCACGCCAGCTTTGCTGTACGCAAAACCGCTGCGCATTTTTGCGGGAACAGCTTTATGCGGCAAAGCTGACGCGAGGCTTGGCCTCGGCAGGACCGCGCGAGAAGGGGAAAGACGTGACGATCCTTGAACTGCTGGATTACACGGGCGTTGCGGTCTTTGCCGCGACCGGCGCGTTTTTTGCAAGCAGAAGACGGCATACGATATCGTGATGTGACTGGAGTTCAGACGTGTGCTCTTCCGATCTCAGGCGCGCGGCCGTAAAGCGGGGTGTTCGGCTTCCTGTTCCTTGCCGCGGCGACGGGCATCGGCGGCGGCACGTTCCGCGACGTGATCCTCGGCGCGACGCCGGTCTTCTGGGTGGTGAACCCGACCTATCTCATCGTCTGCGTGGCGGTGGCGCTGATCGTCTTCGTGCTCGCGCACCGCATCGAGTCGCGCTACCGGCTGCTGCTCTGGCTCGATGCCATGGGCGTGTCGGCCTATTGCGTGATGGGCGCGGCCAAGGGCTATGCGGCGACCGGCTCGCCGACCGTCGCGATCACCACCGGCGTGCTGACGGCGAGCTTCGGCGGCATCATCCGCGATCTTCTGGCGAACGAGCCGTCGGTGCTGCTGAGGCCGGAGATCTACATCACCGCAGCGCTCATCGGCGCTGCCGCCTTCACGGCGGCGACGGTCGCCGGCGCGCCGCTCTGGGCGGCCTCGGCCATCGGCATCGGCGCGGCCTTCATCGTGCGCGGCGGGGCGCTGCGCTTCGGCTGGCGCTTTCCGGTCTACCGGCCGCGGCCGGGGCGGCATCCGGACGACGTGATGTAACGGGACAAATCAGCCGCGGCGCGGGCGCAGGCGGATGATCACGTCGACATGCGCGATCTCCATGCCTTCGGGCGGTTCCGGCAGGTTGCCGATGGCGATGTTGCTCACGGGAATGTCGAGGACGTGGTTCTCGCCCTCCACGAAGAAATGGTGATGATCCGACACGTTGGTGTCGAAATAGGTCTTCGAGCTTTCGACGGCCAGAACCCGGATGAGGCCGGCCTCCGTGAACTGGTGCAGCGTGTTGTAGACGGTTGCAAGCGAGACCGGGACGCCGGCGGTGACGGCTTCCTCGTGCAGTTCCTCCACCGTCAGATGCCGGTCGCCCTTGGCGAACAGCAGGTCGGCAAGGGCCACACGCTGGCGCGTCGGGCGCAGGCCGGGGGGGCGCAGGCGCTCCTCGATGGGCAATTCATGTGCAGGCGTCATGGGCGACGGACCCGCTTGTCGCGCCTTGAGCAACATTCTTGAACTTTCGATATAGCTGTAGCGTTGCCGGTATTGAATAGGATTACGACGCGGAAAGGGACCGCAACATGCGGAGAACGTGGCCCTTCGGCGGCTTCTGGTCAATGTGCGCTGGCTGTCACCGCACGCATCATGTATGCGAACTGCTGAATTAATGTCGCGCCCGTGCCGGGTGCGGCGACAAAATGGGACGGCGCGGGGTGCTTCAATTCGCACTGCACCTCCTCTAAATCTATCGCTGACGAAGCGAATACAGACCGGGGATGAGACAATCGATGACGACCAGGCAATCCAGCTACAACTATGAGGAAATCCTGGCCTGCGGCCGCGGCGAGCTTTTCGGCCCGGGCAATGCGCAGCTTCCTCTGCCGCCGATGCTGATGGTCCACCGCATCACCGACATTTCCGAAACGGGCGGCGCCTTCGACAAGGGCTATATCCGCGCGGAATACGACGTGAAGCCGGACGACTGGTACTTCCCCTGTCACTTCCAGGGCAATCCGATCATGCCGGGCTGCCTCGGCCTCGACGGCATGTGGCAGCTCACCGGCTTCTTTCTCGGCTGGCTCGGCGAGCCCGGCCGCGGCATGGCGCTCTCCACCGGCGAGGTGAAGTTCAAGGGCATGGTCCGCCCGGACACGAAGCTCCTCGAATACGGCATCGACTTCAAGCGCGTCATGGGCGGCCGCCGCGTGCCCGGCGGGGGGGACGGCTGGCTGAGGGCGGGCGGCGAGACCATCTCCCGGGGGAGCGCCCGGCGCGGCGGCCTGACGAAGGAAAAGGAGGCCTGGGGCGAAAGGCCGGGGGGGCGGCCCGCCCCCCCCGCCACGAGACGTTCAAGAAAAGGTCAGGAATATGAGACGGGTAGTTGTCACGGGTCTGGGGGTCGTATCCTCCATCGGGAACAATGCGGACGAAGTGACGGCATCGCTGCGCGACGCGCGCTCCGGCATCAGCTTCTCGCAGGATTTCGCCGACCACGGCTTCAAGTGCCAGGTCTGGGGTTCGCCGAACATCGACACGACCGACCTCGTCGACCGCCGCGCGGCCCGCTTCCTCTCGCAGGGCGGTGCGTGGAACCACGTCGCGATGAAGCAGGCGATCGCCGATTCGGGCCTCGAAGAATCCGACTACTCGGCCAACCCGCGCGCCGGCATCATCATGGGGTCAGGCGGACCTTCCACCCGCACGCTGATCGAGGCGGCCGAGATCACCATCAAGAACAACTCGCCCAAGCGCATCGGCCCCTTCGCCGTGCCGAAGGCGATGTCGTCGACGGCCTCGGCGACGCTCGCCACCTGGTTCAAGATCCACGGCGTCAACTATTCCATCTCGTCGGCCTGCTCGACCTCGGCGCACTGCATCGGCAATGCCGCGGAAATGATCCAGTGGGGCAAGCAGGACATCATGTTCGCCGGCGGCCACGAGGACCTCGACTGGACCATGTCGAACCTCTTCGACGCCATGGGCGCCATGTCCTCCAAGTACAACGACACGCCGGCGACGGCCTCGCGCGCCTATGACATCAGCCGCGACGGCTTCGTCATCGCCGGCGGCGCGGGCGTCCTCGTCCTTGAGGAACTGGAGCACGCCAAGGCGCGCGGCGCGAAGATCTACGCGGAAATCGTCGGCTACGGCGCGACCTCGGACGGCTACGACATGGTGGCTCCTTCGGGCGAAGGCGCGGTGCGCTGCATGCGTCAGGCGCTCGCCACCGTGAACGGCGATGTCGACTACATCAACACGCACGGCACCTCGACGCCCGTCGGCGATTCGAAGGAGATCGGTGCGATCCGCGAGGTCTTCGGCGACAAGATCCCGCACATCCAGTCGACCAAGTCGCTGACCGGCCATTCGCTCGGCGCGGCGGGGGTGCAGGAATCGATCTACGGCCTGCTGATGATGCAGGCCGGCTTCATCGGCGAAAGCGCGCACATCACCGAACTGGACCCGGAATTCGAAGGCGTTCCGATCGTGCGCAAGCGCATCGACAATGCCAAGATCGACACGGTTCTCTCCAATTCCTTCGGCTTCGGCGGCACGAACGCCACGCTGGTCTTCCAGCGCCACAACGGATGATGTCAATGACGGGGATCATGAACGGCAAGCGCGGCCTCATCATGGGGGTCGCGAACAACCATTCCATCGCCTGGGGTATCGCCCAGAAGCTTGCGGGCGCCGGCGCCGAACTCGCCTTCACCTATCAGGGCGAAGCGCTCGGCAAGCGCGTGAAGCCGCTCGCCGCCGAGCTCGGCTCGGATTTCGTCATTCCCTGCGATGTCGAGGACATCGCATCGGTGGATGCGGCGATCGAGGCGATCGGGGAAAAGTGGGGCAGGCTCGACTTCGTCGTGCACGCCATCGGTTTTTCCGACAAGAACGAGCTGAAGGGCCTTTATGCCGACACCTCGCGCGACAACTTCTCGCGCACGATGGTGATCTCGTGCTTCTCCTTCACGGAGATCGCCAAGCGGGCCGCCGGCCTGATGACCGACGGTGGTGCGATGCTGACGCTCACCTATGGCGGCTCGGTGCGCATCATGCCGAACTACAATGTCATGGGCGTTGCCAAGGCCGCGCTGGAAGCCTCCGTGCGCTACCTTGCCGGCGACTACGGTCCGCAGGGCATCCGCGTCAACGCGATCTCCGCCGGCCCGATCCGCACGCTTGCGGGCGCCGGCATTTCGGATGCGCGCGCCATGCTCTCCTGGCAGCAGAAGAATGCCCCGCTCCGCCGCACCGTCACCATCGAGGACGTCGGCAATTCGGCGCTCTACCTGCTCTCCGACCTTTCGAGCGGCGTGACGGGCGAAATCCACTATGTGGACGCCGGCTACAACATCACCTCCATGCCGACGCTGGAGCGTCTGGCCAAGGCGGACAGCGAATAGGAAAATACGGCGCGAGGCCCGACGCTTCGCGCCGTCTCCTCCTGCCTCTCAAAGCGCCATGAGCACGACGACGAGCAGGATCACGGCGGCGAGGATGCCGGTGAGCAGCATGCGCACGCGGCTGTTCATCTCCAGCCCCTTGCCGGCAGTGCCGCGCCTGAGAAAGGCGACCGGCACCTCGGAGGTCGGCGTATGCCCCTCCCCCTCCTTCACGTCCTTCGCGATGACTTCCGCCACATCTTCCATCATCGGCGGTCTTGCAGGTCCAAAAGCCATTGCTGATCTCCGGAACGGTACGCTTCGGAGATGGTGAACCTCTTTTGGATCGTTGGCAATCCGCTGCGTCAATCCGCCCCGGGCGTGCGCGGGCGCGCTGTCAGCGCCGGCCCCACAGCACCTTGAAGCGGGCGTTGCGGCAGACTTCCCCGCTTTCCTTGAAGGCTTCCGTCAGGACGGGCTCGTAGGGCAGGCCGCGATTGGCCACCATCAGCAGCCGACCGCCGGACTTCAGCGATTTCGCCGCCATGCGGATCATCCCGGCACCAAGGCCGTGATCCGCGGCGTGGCCCTCATGGAAGGGCGGATTCATGACGATGAGGTCGTAATGGTCGCGCGGCGCCTCGGCCGTCAGGTCGAACCAGTAGAAGCGGGCCGGAACGTTCGGGCAGTTCTCCGCCATGTTTTCCTTCGCCGCTTCCAGCGCCTCGTAATGCGCCTCGAAGAGGTCGATGCCCTTGGCCTGCGGCGCGCGGCCGCCGAGCATGACCGAAAGGTAGCCCCAGCCGGCGCCGAAATCGGCGGCATGGCCGTGGAAATCTTCCGGGATGCGGGTGGCGAGCAGCTCGGAACCCTCGTCGATCCGGTCATGCGAGAACATGCCCGGCGCGGCCGTGAAGCGGCCGACGATGCGCACCGGCTTGGCCGCCAGCTTGGCAATCGCCTCTGCCGGATCCTCGGGGCGGGCGAACCAGATGGCGATGCCATGGTATTTCGGCATGGAATCGCCCACCAGGCCGAGCTGGTCGAGGCGCTTGCGCATGGACTGCACGCCGTCTTCCTTGCTGCCGGCGACGACGATCAGGCCGCCCGTGCGCACGCGGCGCAGCGCCTCGGCGATGCGGTTCTCGTTCTCGCCCTTGTGCTTGTTGATCAGGATGAGCGCGCCGTCATAGTCCTCGCCTTCGACCAGCGGCGTGACCGGCACGCGCATGGCCTCCAGCCCGCGATAGAGCGAGCGCAGCGGCTGCACGGCTTCAAGGGCCGCGCCAAAGCCTTCCGGCGGACGCTGGCCGGCTTCTGCACCGAGGAAGAGGTAGCGTTCGCTCTCGCCCGGCATGGCGAGCGTACCGGAGGCAAAGGGATGGAACAGGGTCTTGAGGGCTTCGCGGGTCATGGCTGGCTTTCGGCGGGCGGTGCGTGTGTCGATCAAAGGAAAGGGGCGCGGAACGTGCCGCTCCGCGCCCCCTTCGAATATTGGAAGACAGGATTACTCGGCGGCTTCGCCGTCACCCTTCTTCTCGGCGGAGATTTCCTTGCCGGTCGCCTGGTCGACGACCTTCATGGAGAGGCGGACCTTGCCGCGCTCGTCGAAGCCCATCAGCTTGACCCAGACCTTGTCGCCTTCCTTGACGACGTCGGAGGTCTTGGCAACGCGCTCCTGGGCGAGCTGCGAGATGTGCACGAGGCCGTCGCGCGGGCCGAAGAAGTTGACGAAGGCGCCGAAGTCGGCGGTCTTGACGACCGTGCCTTCATAGACCTGGCCGACTTCCGGTTCCGCGACGATGGAGTGGATCCACTTGCGGGCCGCTTCGATCTCCTTTCCGGACGAGGACGCGATCTTGATCGTGCCGTCGTCTTCGATGTTGATCTTGGCGCCGGTCTTCTCGACGATCTCGCGGATGACCTTGCCGCCCGTGCCGATGACTTCACGGATCTTGTCGACCGGGATGTTCATGACTTCGATGCGCGGGGCGAACTCGCCGAGCTGGCCGCGGCTTTCGGTGATGGCGTTGGCCATCTCGCCGAGGATGTGCTCGCGGCCGCCCTGTGCCTGGCCGAGAGCAACCTTCATGATCTCCTCGGTGATGCCGGCGATCTTGATGTCCATCTGCAGCGAGGTGATGCCGTCGGCCGTGCCGGCGACCTTGAAGTCCATGTCGCCGAGGTGGTCTTCGTCGCCGAGGATGTCGGAGAGAACCGCGAAGCGGTCGCCTTCGAGGATGAGGCCCATGGCGATACCGGCAACCGGCTTTGCCAGCGGAACGCCGGCGTCCATGAGGGCGAGCGAGGTGCCGCAGACGGTGGCCATCGAGGACGAGCCGTTCGACTCGGTGATCTCGGAAACGACGCGCAGCGTATAGGGGAACTGTTCCGCCGTCGGCAGCATCGGACGGATGGCGCGCCATGCGAGCTTGCCGTGGCCGATCTCACGGCGGCCCGGGGAGCCAATGCGGCCCGTTTCACCGACCGAATAGGGCGGGAAGTTGTAGTGCAGCAGGAAGCGTTCCTTGTACATGCCGGTCAGGCTGTCGACATACTGCTCGTCCTCGCCGGTGCCGAGCGTGGCGACGACGATCGCCTGGGTCTCGCCGCGGGTGAAGAGGGCCGAGCCGTGCGTGCGCGGCAGGATGCCGACTTCCGAGACGATCGGACGAACGGTTTCCAGATCGCGGCCGTCGATGCGGCTCTTGGTGTCGAGGATGTTCCAGCGGACGATCTTGGCCTGCAGGTGCTTGAAGACGGCACCGACGACTTCGGCCGTGTACTTCGGCTCGACGCCTTCCGGGAAGAAGTGCGCCTTGACCTTGGCCTTCACGGCGTCGACGGCGGCGTAGCGCTCGGCCTTCTGGGTGATCTTGTAGGCGTTGCGCAGTTCCGCTTCGGCAAGGCCGAGCATTTCGGCTTCGAGGGCGGAATGGTCTTCCGGCTGGAAGTCGCGCGGCTCCTTGGCAGCCACTTCGGCAAGCTTGATGATCGCGTCGATGACCGGCTGGAAGCCCTTGTGGCCGAACATGACGGCGCCGAGCATGATCTCTTCGCCAAGTTCCTTGGCTTCGGACTCGACCATCAGGACGGCGTCCTGCGTGCCGGCGACGACGAGGTCGAGGCTCGACTCGTCCATTTCGTCGAGATGCGGGTTGAGGACGTATTCGCCGTTGATGTAGCCGACGCGGGCAGCGCCCACCGGGCCCATGAAGGGAACGCCCGAGAGCGTCAGCGCGGCGGAAGCGGCGACCATCGACAGGACGTCCGGGTCGTTTTCGAGGTCATGCTGGACGACCGTGACGACGACCTGGGTGTCGTTCTTGTAGCCTTCCGGGAAGAGCGGGCGGATCGGACGGTCGATCAGGCGGGAAACCAGCGTTTCCTTTTCCGACGGGCGGCCTTCACGCTTGAAATAGCCGCCCGGGATCTTGCCGGCGGCGTAGGTCTTTTCCTGGTAGTTGACGGTGAGCGGGAAGAAATCCTGGCCGGGCTTGGGCGCCTTGGCGGAAACGACGGTGGCGAGAACGACGGTCTCGCCGTAGGTCGCGAGGACCGCACCGTCGGCCTGACGGGCGATCTTGCCGGTTTCCAGCTTGAGCGGACGGCCCGCCCACTCGATTTCAACCGTATGGGTATCGAACATGTCTTGTCCTTCTTGGCGGATACGCGCACCGCCGCCCGAAAGGCGCAGGTGGTCTATCCGCGTTCGTGACGCATCATGGGCAAGACAGCGGGAGGCTTCCGGCAGGCGGCCCGCGTTCTCACGGGCCTGAAGCATCCTGCAATCCTGCCCCATGACAGGTCATCGGTTGGTTCCGCAGGACCGGCCCATCCGGCCTGCTGGAGAAACCGTTTCGCGAGGGCGGTCGCAACCGGCACATGCGAAACGTCTGGCGAAGCGTCTGCTCCGCGAAAGAAAGCGGCGGGCGCTCACGAAGAACGCCCGCCGAAATTGCTTAGCGGCGAATACCGAGGGCAGCAATCAGCTTGCTGTAACGGGCTTCGTCCTTCTTCTTGAGGTAGTCAAGAAGCGAGCGGCGGCTGGAAACCATCGTCAGAAGGCCACGACGGGAGTGGTTGTCCTTCTTGTGGTCCTTGAAATGGTCCGTGAGGTTGTTGATGCGCTCGGTCAGGATCGCAACCTGGACTTCCGGAGAACCGGTGTCGCCTTCGACGGTAGCGTATTCCTTGATCAGCGCAGCCTTGCGCTCAGCAGTGATCGACATCGTATGTCCTTTCATGAATGGAGAACCGAGGACGCCAAAAGCCGGGATGTCGTCCAGCAATGGCCGTGAAGGCAAGCGGGCGGCCCGCATTGCTGGCGGTGCCTATAAACCATTCCCTGCCGAAATGGAAGGGCCGTCATCGAGGGCCCCGGCAGGCCCGGCGCGCAGCAGGAACGCCGTCACACAGATCTTCGCCAAGGAAGGGCCGGCGCCGTCATCCCGCCTCGCCCGGCTGATGGGCCTCCTCGTCGCGCAGGCGGGCGAGCGGGATCGTCACCCGCCACTCTATGCCGTCGTCGTGCACGATGAAATCCAGCTTCGCATCGAGCGCCATGCCGAGCATGCGCTCCAGCACCACGCTGCCGAACCCCTTGCGGCTCGCGGCGATGGCGTCCTTGTCGATCACCGCCCGGCTTTCGCGCCAGACGAGGTCGAGATGGTCGCCCGACGTCGTCCAGCTCAGGGACACGATGCCGGCCTCGGTGGCGAGCGCGCCGTATTTCGTGGCGTTGGTCGACAGTTCGTGCAGCGCCATGC
>Ga0066256_1004482_pt1 | contig 12419 bp, 11 predicted proteins | sample ThiBio_1000_biof_FD_87107 | JGI IMG/M metagenome (GOLD analysis project Ga0066256, IMG submission 87107) | Wastewater bioreactor microbial communities from Cape Town, South Africa - Thiocy_expt_1000_biof (version 2) | ecosystem: Engineered > Bioreactor > Thiocyanate-remediating >...
GGGCGGCGCGCCCAGGGGGGGGGGGTTCTGGCCCGGGGCGGGACGGGAAACCGGGCCGGGGGGAAAAATCTGCCCCGCCACCCGCCGCGCCGGGATGATCGCGCGCACTTCGGCATGAGTCGGCAGCACGCCCCCCGCCGGCTCAACCGCACGGTGACCCGCGCGCGGCTGAAACAGGCGCGAGGGTTGAGCGCCGGGACCAATCCCCGCCCCATGTCCGCTCATGCGATAGCCGCCGCGCCGATCCATCACGGTCTCGGGCGATCCGTCCGCGCCATTGCCCCTGTCCTGGCCATGGCCGCCGCCGAGCGACATGCGCTCGATCGTCTCGGCCAGACGGCGCACCTGCTCGCTCAATTGCTCCAGCCGCGTCGCTTCGCTCTCGCGCGAGGAATCGTCGAACAACATGCTGCCCGATGCTGTCTCGCGCAGCCCCGCCATCACCCGCCTGATCTGCACCGGGTTGGCGCCCATGTGGCCGGCGATCTCCTCCGACGTCATCGGCCGGTCGAGCTCGGCCATGTGGACGAGCACGTGGAGCACGCTGGAAAGCCGGTTGTCGTATCTCATATAACTATAAAAGTTACATGAAACGGCGCGTGTCAAGCCCCGCCTGCGGCGGATGCCGTCTCAGCGGGCCTGCACGTCGACGAAACGGTCGTGGATGGCGCGGAACATCTCCGCTATCTCGCAGAAGACGTCCGTCAGCGCGGGATCGAAATGGTGGCCCCGCTCGCTGGCGATGTGAGCCACCGTATCCTCGTGCGAGAAGGCGGGCTTGTAGGCGCGCTCCGACACCAGCGCGTCGTAGACGTCGGCGATCGCCATCAGCCGGCCGGGCAGGGGGATGCCGGTGCCCTCGAGGCCGCGCGGATAGCCCGTGCCGTCCCATTTCTCGTGATGCGTGTGGGCGATCGTCCCCGCCATCTCGAAGAAGGGCGTGCAGGTGCCCAGATGCCGCTCCGCGTTCTCGATCGCGGCGCGGCCGAGCTCGGCATGCGTCTTCATGATCTCGTATTCGGCCGCATCGAGCTTGCCCGGCTTGAGCAGGATGCTGTCGGGAATGCCGACCTTCCCGATGTCGTGCAGGGGCGCCGACTTGAAGAGCAGGTCGATCGTGCCCGGCCGCAGCTCGCCGGCATAGAGGCCGCGCTCCGCGCAGGCCTCCGCCAGAGCGCGCACGTAGTGCTGCGTGCGCAGCAGGTGGTTGCCGGTGTCGTTGTCGCGCGTCTCGGCGAGCGAGGCCATGGCGAGGATGATCGCTTCCTTGGCGCGGACGGCCTCCTCGCGCGCCGCCACCAGCGAACTCACCAGCGAGACGTTGGTGAAGGCCACCGCCGCGCTGTTGGCGATGCGCAGCAGCGTGTCGACCTGTTCCTGCGCCGGCCGCCGCTTCGTCGCCCAGTAGGCGCCGATGGCGGCGACGGGATCGTCCTGCCGCACCGGCGCCATCGCTAGGCTCTTCACGAAGGTCGGCCGGTAGGCCGCGTGCGGGATCCGCTCGTCGGCGTAGATGTCCTCGATCACCACAGGCTGGCGATTGAGCATCGCCCAGCCGGAGATGCAGCTCTCCAGCGGGAAGCGCTGGCCCTTCCACAGCGGGCTGATCGCGTCCTCGTCGGCATAGTGGCACTTGTCGCCGTCGCGCAGCACGACGGTGATGCCGTCGGCGCCGATCAGCGGCCGGGCGTGCTCGCGCAACGTCTTGAGGATCTCGTCGACGCCCCGGACCATGGACAGTTCGAGCAGCAGGTCCTCAATCGAGGACGCGCGCTCTTCGTCGTGGCGTACCGCCGCCAGTGCCGCGCTCATGCCTGCCCCTTCGCCGCCGTTGCGGGCGCGATTGTGCGGCAACCGGCTTTCCGGTTCGTTAAATCAAGGCGACCGCCAGGCATCCCGCAAGTCTAGCCGCGCCCGTTTCTCGATGGCGCCCCGGCCTCGACAGATTGTCCGCCGCGATCGACGCGGGCCGGGCCCGGTCGCTGGCAGTCGCGGGGCGAACCTGCGAAGCTTCGGGCAGATTCGCCCCGGGGGAGGTTCCATGTCGCAGACAGTCATCTTCTGGCCCATGCTCGCGCATGTGCTGCTTGTCTTCATCGTCTATGTCGTGCTGGCGCAGCGCCGCGCGGGCGTCGTCCGCTCGGGCGAGGCCAAGCCCGCCGCCTACCGGCAGCGCGCCAGCGAGCCGGAGGGCTCGATGACGGCGGCCAACAATCTGATGAACCAGTTCGAGGCGCCGGTGCTGTTCCACGTCTGCTGCCTGGCGCTGCACGCCACCGCGGGCGTCTCGATCGTCGCGCTGGCGCTGGCCTGGCTGTTCGTGCTGTCGCGCTACGTCCACGCCTGGATTCATCTCACGACCAACAGGCTGAAGCAGCGCAACTACGCCTTCCGCTCAGGCCTCGGCCTGCTCGCGCTGATGTGGATCTGGTTCACGCTGCACCTTGCGGGGCTCGCCTGACGGCCCGCTCTCGGCGATCGCCGCGGCCAGCATCTCGCACTCGTCCTGCCGCAGGCTGTTCCTGCGCCAGGCGAAGCAGATCGTGCGCGCCGGCACGGGGTCGGAAAAGGGCACGACCCGGATCGCGTCTGAGCCCTCTCGGCCGACCGCCATCTCCGGGATGAGCGTCACGCCGTGGCCGTGCGCCACCATCTGCAGCAGCGTCGTCAGGCTGGTCGCGCCGTAGTTGGCCATCGCCGCCGGCCGCACCTTGCCGCAGATCGCCAGCGCCTGGTCGCGCATGCAGTGGCCCTCCTCGAGCAGCATCAGCCGTTCCAGCAACGGGCTCTCGGGCGGCACCGGCGGCTCGACCGGCTCGAGCTCGTCGCGTGGCACCGCGAGGAAGAAGCGGTCGGGAAACAGCGGGCGCGCCGAGATCGACGGCTCGTCGAGGGGAAGGGCCGCGACGAAACCGTCGAGCCGCCCCGCGATCGCCTCCTCGACCAGCGTGTCGGTCACCGCCTCGCGCAGTTCGAGCTGCAATGCCGGGAAGCGGCTGCGGATGCGCGGCAGCAGCGCCGGCAGCAGGTAGGGCGCGATCGTCGGGATGATGCCCATGCGGAAGCGCCCCTCCAGCGCCCGCCTGCCGCGCCGCGCCGCCGCCTCCAGCTCGCGCAGCTCGGCCAGGATGCGCTCGATGCGCGGCTGCACCAGCCTTGCGTCTTCGGTCAGCCGCACGTCGCGCCCGCCGCGTTCGAACAGCCGGCAGCCGAGCCGCTGCTCCATCTCGGCGATCTGCGCCGACAGCGCCGGCTGCGAGACGCCGGCGAGCTCGGCCGCGCGGCCGAAATGCCGGGTCTCGGCCAACGCCTCGAAATATTCCATCTGGCGGATTGTCAGCTTGATCATAATCCCTGATTATCAAATGCCTCAGAATTCGCAATTGGCGATTATCGCAGGCAGGTCGTAAGACTAGAACGATTCCAGGGTGGCACGGGGCTCGCGCCGCCCTCCCAGCGACGATGCGAGGAGAATTCGATGGACGCGAACAACGACGCCAAGAGCGCAGGCAAGTGCCCGGTGATGCACGGCTCGGCAGGGCCGAGCAACCGCGACTGGTGGCCGGACCACTTGGACATCGGCGTCCTGCACCGCAACACCTCCAGGTCCAACCCGATGGGCGAGGACTTCGACTATGTGAAGGAGTTCGAGAGCCTCGACCTCGACGCCGTGATGGCCGACCTCAAGGCACTGATGACGGATTCGCAGGACTGGTGGCCGGCCGATTTCGGCCATTACGGCGGCCTGATGGTGCGCATGGCCTGGCACAGCGCCGGCACCTACCGCATCACCGACGGCCGCGGCGGCGCCGGCGCCGGCCAGCAGCGCTTCGCGCCGCTGAATTCGTGGCCGGACAACGTGCTGCTCGACCGCGCGCGCCGGCTGCTGTGGCCGATCAAGCAGAAATACGGCCGCAAGGTCTCCTGGGCGGACCTGATGATCCTGGCCGGCAACGCCGCGCTGGAATCGATGGGCTTCAAGACCTTCGGCTTCGCCGGCGGCCGCGCCGACGTGTGGGAGCCTGAGGAGCTCTACTGGGGCCCCGAGGGCACCTGGCTCGGCGACGAGCGCTACAGCGGCGAGCGCCAGCTCGCCGAGCCGCTGGCCGCCGTGCAGATGGGCCTCATCTACGTCAACCCGGAAGGACCGAACGGCAAGCCGGACCCGGTCGCGGCCGCCCGCGACATCCGCGAGACCTTCTTCCGCATGGCGATGAACGACGAGGAGACCGTCGCGCTGATCGCCGGCGGCCACACCTTCGGCAAGACCCACGGCGCAGGCGATGCCTCGCTGGTCGGCCCTGCGCCGGACGCCGCCGCGCTGGAGGACCAGGGCCTCGGCTGGAAGAGCAAGTTCGGCTCGGGCCTGGGCGGTGACACCATCGGCAGCGGCCTCGAGGTCACTTGGACCCAGACGCCGACGAAGTGGGACAACAACTTCTTCGAGACCCTGTTCGGCTTCGAATGGGAGCTGACCAAGAGCCCGGCCGGCGCGTTCCAGTGGCAGGCGAAGAACGCTCCGGCCATCACCCCGGACGCGCACGACGCCTCGAAGAAGCATGTGCCGACCATGCTGACCACCGATCTGTCGCTGCGCTTCGATCCCGCCTACGAGAAGATCTCGCGCCGCTTCTTGGAGAACCCGGACCAGTTTGCCGACGCCTTCGCGCGTGCCTGGTTCAAGCTGACCCATCGCGACATGGGCCCGCGCGTCCGCTACCGCGGCAAGCTCGTTCCGCAGGAAGTGCTGATCTGGCAGGATCCGATTCCGGCCGTCGACCACCCGCTGGTCGACGAGAGCGACATCGCCGCGCTGAAGGCGAAGGTGCTCGCTTCCGGCCTGACCGTGCCGGAGCTGGTCTCCACCGCCTGGGCCTCGGCCTCGACCTTCCGCGGCTCCGACAAGCGTGGCGGCGCCAACGGCGCCCGCATCCGGCTCGCCCCGCAGAAGGACTGGGACGTGAACCAGCCGGCTCAGCTCGCCCGCGTGCTGGACAAGCTCGAGGCGATCCGCGGGGAGTTCAACGCCTCCGCGGCCGGCGGCAAGAAGATCTCGCTGGCCGACCTGATCGTGCTGGCGGGCGCGGCCGGCGTCGAGAAGGCGGCGAGGGATGCCGGCACCGAGGTGGCGGTGCCGTTCACGCCGGGCCGCATGGATGCGTCGCAGGAGCAGACGGACGTCCAGTCCTTCGCGCCGCTGGAGCCGCGCGCCGACGGCTTCCGCAACTACATCAACCCGCACAAGACGCAGTTCATGAAGCCCGAGGAGGCGCTGGTCGACCGCGCCCAGCTCCTCGCGCTGACCGGCCCCGAGCTGACGGTGCTGGTCGGCGGCCTGCGCGTGCTCGGCGCCAATGCCGGCGGCTCCAGGCACGGCGTGTTCACGCAGCGCCCGGGCAAGCTGACGAACGACTTCTTCGTCAACCTGCTCACCATGGACACGGCGTGGACGCCCATGACGGGCTCCGAGGGCCTCTACGAGGGGCGCGACCGCAAGTCGGGCGCGCCGCGCTGGACCGCAACCCGCGTCGACCTGACCTTCGGTTCGCACTCGCACCTGCGCGCCTTCGCCGAAGTCTACGCGCAGAGCGACTCGCAGGAGAAGTTCGTCCGCGATTTCGTCGCGGCCTGGAACAAGGTGATGAACGCCGACCGTTTCGATCTCGCCTGATCGATACGAGCGCCACACTTTTAGGAACGGGCGCGGCGCGAGCCGCGCCCGTTTCGTTTGCGAGCGGCTTGCCCTTCGGCGCAACCGGCATCGCATTGTTTCAGTCGCATTTTCCGGACGCAAAACCGCTTCGCACTTTTGCTGGAAATGCTGTAGCTGAAAGCATTCGGGTGGCCGGAGGGTGACGACATGCGACTGGGCGGGAAGCTTGCGGCGGCGATCGAGGTGCTGGACGACATCGGCCGGCGCCACAGGCCGGCGGCCGACGCGCTGAAGGACTGGGGCCTGTCGCACCGTTTCGCCGGCTCGGGCGATCGCGCGGGAATCGGCAACATCGTCTACGACGCGTTGCGCCGCCGCCGCTCGGCAGCATGGTTGCTCGACTCTGATGAGCCGCGGGCGCTCGCCTTCGGCGCGCTTTTGCTCGAATGGGGCGAGACGCCGCAAAGCCTGGCGGCCGCGCTGGAGGGCGCCCGCTTCGCCCCGCCGCCGCTGTCGGACGCCGAGCGCGCCGCCTTCGCCGGCCGCAGCCTCGACGACGCGCCCGCCGCCGTGCGGGCCGACTGTCCCGACTGGTGCGCCCCGCTGCTGGAGGCGGCCTGGGGCCCCGATTGGGTGGCCGAGGCGGTGGCGCTCTCGGGCCGCCCGCCGCTCGACCTGCGCGTCAACCGGCTGAAGGCCGACCGGGCGAAGGTGGAGGCGGCGCTGCGCGGCGCAGGTGTGACGCCCGTTCCGGACATCCCGGACGCGCTGCGCATCGAGCCGATCGCCGGCGGCGGGCGCCATCCCAACGTTCAGGCCGAGCCGGCCTTCCAGAAGGGCTGGTTCGAGGTGCAGGACGCCGGCTCGCAGATGGCCGCGCGTCTGGCCGGCGCTGCCGCCGGCATGCAGGTGCTCGACTTCTGCGCCGGCGCCGGTGGCAAGACGCTCGCCATGTCGGCGGCGATGGACAACAAGGGCCAGATCTTCGCGCATGATTCGGAGAAGCAGCGCCTCGCGCCGATCTTCGACCGGCTGAAGCGCGCCGGCTGCCGCAACGTCCAGGTCGTCGCCGATTCGGCCCAGCTCGCCCCGCTCGAAGGCCAGATGGACCTCGTCCTGGTCGATGCGCCCTGCACCGGCAGCGGCACGTGGCGCCGCCGCCCGGACGCCAAATGGCGGCTCACCGATCGCCAGCTCGCCGCCCGCACGGCCGAGCAGGCCGGCATCCTCGACGCCGCGGCCGTCGGCGTGAAGCCTGGCGGGCGCCTCGTCTACGTCACCTGCTCGGTCTTCGCCGAGGAGAACGAGCGGCAGGTCGAGTCCTTCCTCGGCCGTCGTGCGGGCTTCGCGCCCGAGGACCACGCCGCGCTCTGGCGCCGCAGCTTCGACCTGCCGGAAGAGGCCGCCGCTGTTCGTCCCTCGGGCATCCGCCTGTCGCCGCGGCGCACCGGCACCGACGGCTTTTTCGTCGCGGTCCTGCGCCGCGCGGCTTGATGCCGCCACGCTTCCGCCACAATCCTGCCGTCGCGCAGCCACAGTGTGGCAACATTAAGCTATTGTAATCGTTGAAATTTATTTATTTGTCCGGCTTGCGGGCATGATTTCCGCAGCGATAGACATCGCGCGTCCGGCCGCCGTGAAGCCCTTCCCAAGGGGGCTGGCGAAGCCGGCGATCAACAACTTTCCATATGGAGAATTCCCATGAACAAGCTCTTTGCCGTGCTCGCGGCCTCCGCTGCCATGCTCGTTTCGGCCTACGCCGCCGAGATCGAAGGGACCGTCAAGAGCGTCGACGCCGCCAATGCGACGATCGTGCTCGAGGACGGCACCTCGCTGAAGGTCGCCGCCGACGTCAAGCTCGACGGCGTCGAGGCCGGCAAGAAGGTCAAGGTGACCACCAACGACGCCAACGCGGTCACCGCCGTCGAGGTCGTGCAGTAATCATGCTGCGGGCTCCGGCGGCATGCCCGCCGCCGGAGCCTTTTCTGCGCCGCCTTCGCCGCTTGACCCGGCGCGCACCTGCCACAGATGAGTCCGTGGTGCCGTGCAACATAAGGTGAGCGCATGGGCAGGTGGCCTTCGCTGCTGCTTTTTCTCGCGCTGGTCGTCGGCGGCGGGCTGGCGATCGGTCTCGTGACGGCGCCCGGCGAATGGTACGCGCACCTCGCCAAGCCGTCCTTCAACCCGCCCCCCTGGCTCTTCGGCCCGGTCTGGACCGTCCTCTACGTTCTCATCGCCGTTGCCGGCTGGCGCACCTGGCGCATCGAGCCCGGCGGCCCGGCCATGGTGGCCTGGTGGGTCCAGCTCGCGCTGAATTTCCTCTGGTCGCCCGTCTTCTTCCTCGCCCGCGACCTGCTGCTCGCGCTGGTGATCCTGCTCGGCATGCTGGCCGCGATCGTCGCCTTCATCGCGCTCGCCCGCCGTCTCGACCGCGTCGCCGCTTGGCTGTTCGCGCCCTATGCGCTGTGGGTCGCCTTCGCCGGCCTGCTCAACGCCTCGATCTGGTGGCTGAACTAGCCGTGCACGGCTTTGCTGCGCCGCAGCAATTTTGCATTGCACCCGCTCCCTCCCTTTGTCATAAAACGGCAGGGAGAGCTTCATGGATGGCCAGCCGAAACTTCTCGCCGACGGCGATTTCGAGGCCCGCGTGCGCGACAGCTTCGCGCGCCAGCGGGCGATGGCGACCATCGGCGCCGAGCTGACGCGCGTCACGCCCGGTGTGGTCGAGATCGAGCTGCCTTTCGACGAGGCGCTGACCCAGCAGCATGGCTTCCTGCATGCCGGGGTGATCTCCACCGCGCTCGATTCGGCCTGCGGCTACGCCGCCTATTCGCTGATGCCGGCGGGCGCGGCCGTGCTCACCATCGAGTTCAAGGTCAACCTCCTGGCGCCCGGCCGCGGCGAGCGCTTCCTGTTCCGCGGCTCGGTGACCAAGCCCGGCCGCACCATCATCGTCGCCGACGGCCAGGCCTATGCCTTCGGAGTCGACGGCGAGGCGCGGCTGGTCGCCACCATGACCGGCACGATGATGACGGTGATGGGCCGCGACGGCATCGCTGGGTAGGCGCCGCCACGGCCCGCTTGTGTCAGGCGGCGAGCCCGGCGCTGTCGCCGAACTCGATGCGGGCGAGGCGGCCGCGCGCCGTGCCGGTCGTGTCGAGATAGTCGATCCCGCCGGCCCGGCGGTCGAGCTTCCAAGCCGCGCTCGGCCCGCCCTGCCAGTCGACCTCGTAGCCTTCGGCGGTCAGCCGCCATTCGCCATGGCGCCGCGTGCCGTCGGGCAAAAGCATGTGCGCGCGCCGCTCGTCCTCGTAGTAGAGGAAGGCCTGCTTGCCGCCCATGTCGAGCACGTGGGTGGCGCCGGTCATGATGGCGGAAAGCGCATTGCGGTCGAGTATGGACATCGTCGTGGTTCCTTTCGTTGGCTTTGACGGCTGCTATTCCGTCAAGTATCTTGACTATTAGCGCCGGGAGTCGAGATGGTCAAGGAGCTTGACGAAAACGGAGACCTGCCCGAGCATGTCGGCTGGCTGCTGTGGCAGGCGAACCGCGCCTGGCTCCAGGATTTCGTCGGCGCCATGCACGCGGCCGGTCACGGCTGGTTCTCCGACGCGCGCGCCGCCCTCATGGGCCATATCCCGCGCGACGGCATCCGCCAGTCGGCGCTGATCGAGCGGGTCGGCACCAGCAAGCAGGCGGTGCAGCAGGTGCTCGACGGGCTGGAGGCGGAGGGCGTGATCGCGCGCGTGCCGGACCCCGGCGACCGCCGCGGCCGGCTGGTGCGCTACACGGACAGGGGCCGCGCCGCCCTGCGCGACGCCGACCGCGTCAAGGCCGAGATCGAGCGGCGCTATGCGCAGCGCATCGGCCCCGACAGGATGGCCGCGCTGTCCGAGGCGCTGCGCGCGCTGGGGCAGGGGGGCTAGAGCATTTCCAGCAAAAGTGCGAAGCGGTTTTGCGTCCGGAAATGCGGCTACAAAGAGATAGAGCGGTTCTGCCGATTCCCTGAAAACCAGAACCGCTCTAGCCGCCTGCGACCGTCGCTCCCATTGCGCCGAATCGGTCTTTTCTCTAGAGCCTCGCCATGAGCAAGCACCCCGACACAGTCCTCATCATCGACTTCGGCAGCCAAGTCACGCAGCTGATCGCGCGGCGGGTGCGCGAGGCCGGCGTCTACTCCGAGATCGTGCCCTTCCAGTCGGCGGAAGAGGCGTTCCGGCGCATGGCGCCGAAGGCCGTCATCCTCTCAGGCAGCCCGCATTCGACGATCGACATCGGCAGCCCGCGCGCGCCGCAGGCGGTGTTCGAGGCCGGCGTGCCCGTGCTCGGCATCTGCTACGGCGAGCAGACCATGTGCGCCCAGCTCGGCGGCACGGTCGAGGCCGACGGCCACCGCGAGTTCGGCCGCGCCTTCCTCGACATCCGCGACGACAGCCCGCTGTTCGACGGCATCTGGGCCAGGGGCACGCGCCACCAGGTCTGGATGAGCCACGGCGACAAGGTGACGGCGCTGCCGCCAGGCTTCCGCGCCATCGGCACCTCGACCGGCGCGCCGTTTGCGGCGATCGCCGACGAGGGCCGCAAATTCTACGGCGTCCAGTTCCACCCCGAGGTCGTGCACACGCCGGACGGCGCGAAGCTGCTCGCCAACTTCGTCCACCGCACCGCGGGCATGGAGGGCGACTGGACCATGTCCGCCTACCGCCAGCAGGCGGTCGAGGCGATCCGCCGCAAGGTCGGCAAGGGCAAGGTGATCTGCGCGCTGTCGGGCGGGGTGGATTCCTCCGTCGCCGCGCTGCTGATCCACGAGGCGGTCGGCGACCAGTTGACCTGCATCCTCGTCGACCACGGCCTGATGCGCAAGAACGAGGCGGCCGACGTGGTCGCCATGTTCCGCCAGCATTACAACCTGCCGCTGATCCTGGTCGACGCCTCCGACCGATTCATCTCGGCGCTGGAGGGCGAGGCCGACCCCGAGCGCAAGCGCAAGACCATCGGCCGCCTGTTCATCGAGGTGTTCGAGGAGGAGGCGGGCAAGCTCGGCGGCGCCGATTTCCTCGCGCAGGGCACGCTCTATCCCGACGTCATCGAGAGCGTGTCCTTCACCGGCGCGACCTCGGCCACGATCAAGTCGCACCACAATGTCGGCGGCCTGCCGGAGCGCATGAACATGCAGCTCGTGGAGCCCCTGCGCGAGCTATTCAAGGACGAGGTGCGCGCGCTCGGCCGCGAACTCGGCCTGCCGGAGAGCTTCATCGGCCGCCATCCGTTCCCCGGTCCGGGGCTGGCGATCCGCTGCCCCGGCGGCATCACCCGGCAGAAGCTGGAGATCCTGCGCGAGGCGGATGCGATCTATCTCGACGAGATCCGCAAGGCCGGCCTCTACGACGCGATCTGGCAGGCCTTCGCCGTGCTCCTGCCTGTGCAGACGGTCGGCGTCATGGGCGACGGCCGCACCTACGACTTCGTGCTGGCGCTGCGCGCCGTCACCTCGGTCGACGGCATGACCGCCGACTTCTACCACTACGACATGGCCTTCCTGGGTGCTGCCGCCACTCGCATCATCAACGAGGTCAAGGGCATCAACCGCGTCGTCTACGACGTGACCTCGAAGCCGCCCGGCACGATCGAGTGGGAGTGAATTAGGGTGGTTTCAGACCATCCCGCTCCGTGCCGAAAATCGCACGAACGCTTTGACTGACAAGGATTTTTCTTCCTACCCCGTATCGCTGCATGTCACCCCAACCCAGCCACTTTGTTGGTAGCGATGTTGGTATGGCGCAGGATGGTCAAGAAACGGGCTTTCGCTACCAACAACCTCCTTTGTTGGTATGCGTTCGCCCCAGACCGGATGCGGATTTATGGGCGATCTCACTGATAAAGAACTGAAAAATCTGAAGCCGAGGGCCAAGCTCTACAAGGTGACGGACCGCGACGGGATGCACGCGGCCGTCACGCCCACAGGGGTCATCTCGTTCCGGTATCAGTACTGGGTGAACGGGCGGCAGGAGGTCTTGACCATCGGCCGATATAGCGCCGAGGCGGCGCGCAAGCTGACACGCACGCCCGATGCGCTGGAATACGGAATGGAGATGTCGCTTGCGGAGGCGAGGACGCTACTGGCACGCGCCCGCCGTCAGGTCGAGCGGGGCGAATCGCCGTCGAAAGCAAAGGTGGAAAAGTGCACCGCGTCAGCCGCAGCACTGACTTTCGGCGGATGGGCGGAAGCCTATTTCAAGCACAAAGCTGATCCCAAGTCGGGAGCCGAGAAACTGGCTGACAGCACCTTGGCGATGCGCCGATCCGTCTATGATCGCGCCATCGCCGGCGAGTTGTCGAAGCTCAAGCGGGGGCGGGCGGTTGCGGTTACAGCGCGCGAGGGGGTGTTTTTGGCCTCCCGCCCCGCCAGGGGATGCGGGCTAGACGTGAGAACCCCCGCCGAGTCGATCCGCACAAGCGCCATCGCCACCTTCGAGCCGCGCGAGCGCGCCCTGTCCCCGTCAGAGGTCCGCGCGGTCCTGACGGCTTTGGATCATGTGGCGGCGGCTCCCACGCTACGTTCAGCGGTGAAGTTTGTCCTGCTGACCGGCGTCCGTAAGTCGGAGTTCACCGACGCCACATGGAAGGAAATCGACTTCGCCACCGCGCGGTGGACTATTCCGGCCGAGCGCATGAAGGCCGGCAAGGCGCATGTCGTCCCGCTGAGCGATCAGGCGCTCGACATTCTGATGGCGTTCCGCACCATGTTCGGTGCCAGCCGATACCT
>Ga0066256_1004483_pt1 | contig 12418 bp, 6 predicted proteins | sample ThiBio_1000_biof_FD_87107 | JGI IMG/M metagenome (GOLD analysis project Ga0066256, IMG submission 87107) | Wastewater bioreactor microbial communities from Cape Town, South Africa - Thiocy_expt_1000_biof (version 2) | ecosystem: Engineered > Bioreactor > Thiocyanate-remediating >...
GCCCCTCGCAGATCCTGGCAGAGAACCAGTTCAACCTGCAATTTACCGCCACCGTGCCCGCGTTCCTGGTGCTGGGCGGCGCGGTGGCAGTGTGGCGCAGCGGGCGCGAAGGGCTGACGCCGGCGCAGCTTGACGCCATGCACATTGACGCTGCCATCTACCTCACGCTGCGTGACGTGTCACGGTGCCTGGCGGCTGCCATGGGGCACGCGGCGGCCCTGGCAGCGCGGCGTGCCGCACGCATGGGTACTAGGCAGCGGGCGAGTGTGCGTGCCTCTGTACCGCTCCGTGCGGCTGCGGCAGCGGCGTTGCTGTGGGACGATGACGCCTGGCACACCGCGGCGGATGCGCTGATGCACTCAGCAGGCGCCGCGGCGGCGCGCCCCCCCCCCCCGCCCCCCGGCCCCCCCCCCCCCCACCCGGGCCACCCCCGTACCCCCCCCCCCGCCCCCCGCGGCCGGGCGCCCCCCGGCCCCGCCCCCGCCGCCCCCCCCCCGGCCGCGGCGCCCCAAACGATGGGCGCCACGGCCGCCGGGGGGGGCGTGGGGGCGCCCCCCCCCCCCCGGGGGGGGGGGGTGGTCCCCGACGATGCTTTCACACCCCCCCCCCCCGCGGCCCCGCGGCCGCCGCGGGGGCTCCCGCCGCAGTTGCCCACGCCGGCACGCCGCCGGCCGTCGTGGACAGGTAGCAGCGTGGCCGAGTCGGTGACACGCAGCAGCCCGGCGCGTGGCGAGGCGCGCGGGGAGGAGCTGTTTGACATGCTGGAGATGGCGATGCATGCCAACCCGCGCCGCACCGCGCCGTCGGCATCCCCGCTCGGGGGCACGACACCAAGCCGTCCGCCGCACGGTGTGTCTGCTGTCACGCCGAGCCGCACAGACGACGTCATAGAGGTAGCGGCGCCGCCTGTCGCCGCACGGCGCGCTGCACCCGCGCTGGAAGCCGCGCGTACAACTGGCGCAGACGACGGGGACAGCGACTTGGACGGCGACGGCGGAGGTGGCAGCGAATATGAGGGCATGGGCGTGGCGGCTAGCACCCTGTTCCCTGGCATGCGCACCCGTGATATTGGCACCCTGGCAGGCCTGCTGCGGCGGCTTGGCGAGCTGCTGGTTGCAACGCGCTCGCGCGCTCGGTGGCCCGAGTGGGCGCGCGCCATGCAAGACGTGACTGACGTGGGTGCGCCGGGCGCCACGCTGGAGGCACGCGTGGCTGCCGTCTCCCGCCTCCGCCACAGCTACTCCTTCCTGACGCCGCCCTCCCGCCGCAGCGAGGCCGGCATTGCCGAGGCGCTGCGCCTCCTTGACTAGGGCGGTTGGTTGGTTGGCGTTTCAATGGTGAATGATGAATAGACAGTTTGTCGAGAAGCACACACGTTACGTTGCCGGGTCACAACACTTGCAAAAGGTATCATACGGTAAACATGGGCACGCTGCCGTCGCTGTCGCCCCAGTCGTCGTCGTTGTCGTCAACCGCGGTGGCGTCGCCGGCCACCATGGCGCTCCAGTCCGCGGCAGCGGCGCGGTGGTGTGGGTACGCCGCAGCTGGCAGCAGCGCTGAGGCAGCTGCCCCGCTGCCGCGGTACCGCAATGCGTATGATCCACCCTTGCCACCGGCGCCTGGGGCTGGCGCTGCTGCGGTGACAGCGACCGCCGCCCGCCGCGCACCGCCGCCGCCGCTGCTGCTGCTGCTCCCGCCGCCGCTGGAGGCTGTTGTTGGTGGTGACACAAAAGAGTAGTCTGCGGCGGCACGGTGCCGGCCACCGCTGCCGTGGCGTGTGGCCGGTGACACTGACAGCGGGCTCCGGCCGCCCACAGGGCAGCCGACACGAGCACCACTGTCAACGTCAGGTAGCGCGCCAATGAGCGACATGCGCGTGAAGGCGCAGCTGCCGCACACCTTGCCAACCAGCGCCGCGTCGCTGGCTTCGGAGGCGGTGGAGGGGCCACCCGGCGCCAGCAGCGGGTGGTGCTCCAGCACGCAGGACAGGCAGAAGATGCGGTTGCAGCAGCGGCAGTGCTCGTGGCTGGCCGCCGTGAAACTGAACTGGCGGCGGCAGGTGTGGCACGCCGGCATGGGCAGCAACCCAGCACCCAGCGCGCGCACGGACAGACAAATGCAACCACCCAGCGCCTTGCTCAGCGAGATAGATGGACTGCGCGGCACCGGGCGCAGGGTCGGCGCACGGGGCGCCACGTCTGCCACCGCAACCGCCGCCGCCTGGATGCTACCCATCACCGACGGCATCGTCCCTGCGCGTTGGGCGCGTGTCGACGCTGTTGGTGCAGGTGCAGCGGCGGCCGCTGGGGCGTCCGTGCGACTGGCGTCGCGGTACTGCTCCAGCGTGGCACCTAGGTCAAAGGAGGCGTGCCGGAAGCCGGGCACAAACACATCCATGGAGGCGGTACCGGCGGTGGTGGGTGAGCCGGTTGCGCACGCTGCGTTGTGCCCCTCCTCAATGCGCCCCAGCGGCGCGCGCGGCAGCGTGGTGTCCATTGCCGTCAGCTCCGACAGCACGCACGCGTACTCGGTCGCTGGCTGTGTTGGCGGTGCGCTTGATGCGGCCGCGGGAACAAACGTGGCAGGTGCTGCCGACGCCGTTGGGACCCGCGGCGGGGGGCCCGGGGGCACCGACACCCGGGCCGGGGCCGCTGCCCGCGCCGGGCCCGGGGCGGCCCCCGCGGCAGCCGTCCGGGGGGCCGCCCCCCCCGCCCCCCCCGCCGCCCCCGCGGCCGCCACCCCCGCCGCCGCCCCCGCGGCCGCCCAGCACCGACGGCATGGAGTTGCGCAGCACCGCCGGCAGCATAACGCCGCTGCCGTCGCCGTGCGTGTCGTAGTACCCCGTCTCGAAGGTGGCCGACACGGCGATGGGCGGGTGGTCGACGCCGTGCGCCGCCACGTGCGCCTGCAGCAGCTGCTTCAGCTCGCGCCGCACGCGCTGCTGCTGCCGCGAGTACGACCGCCAGCCGCTCTCGCCCAGGCCGTAGTTGAACCACTGGTCCTGCCGCGCCGCCGGCTGGTTCCAGGGGTGCGTGTCGTAGTCCGCCAGGTCCACGTCGAACACCGTCACGTGCTCGTCCGGCGGCATCAGCACCTCGCCCACGGGGGGCGGCGCCACGCCCAGCTCGTCAAACACCGACCCGCCACCGCCGCCGCGGCCGCCATACCCGTCACCGCCGCGGCTGTAGCCTGGCGCCCGTGGCTCCAGCCCCGGCCGCACCCAGTTGGAGCCACCCCGATCGCCACCGCCGCCGCCGCCACGGTCGCCACCCATGGCACCAGGTGGCGGCGGCCGCCGCGACGCGTCCATCCACTCAGCATGCGACCGTGCGCGTCCCGGCTGGAATGTCGGCCGCCGCTCCTCGCCACCGCCCCCACGGTACTCCCCACCGCCGCCCCCGCGGTATTCCCCGCCGCCGCCGCCGCCGCCGCCGCCACGGTACTCACCGCCACCACCACCACCGCCACGGTACTCGCCGCCGCCGCCACCGCCGCCGCCACGGTACTCACGGTCACCGCCGCCATGGCCACCGCGGTCGCGGTCGTAGCCGTCGTCTATGATGACATCCACGTCGCCCAGCCCGCCGCCACCGCCGCCGCTTGCTGCCGCCCGTGGCGGCGCATACGCAGCCGCCGCCGGGGCGGGCGCAGGAGCGGGCGCGCCGCCGCCAAAGTCAAACTCCTCCGCCATGGTGGCTGCTTGCCGGCCGGCCGGAGTGGGCAGTCAGCAACTACAGGCAAGCCAGGAGAGCCAGGGAGTCTAACCGTATACCAGTTACACCCTAGATGCCGCACTGGTGCCAGTGGCAACCACAGCAAGTGGTAATTGTCGCGTTTGTGCGTTGCAGCGGCACTCCCAGTAGGCGCCGAGAGAGAAGTTTGGATGGTGTCAGCTCGATCACAAGGTGACTTCCAGGTCCACAAAGTGGGCGGATCGGTACAACACCATGAATAGATGCCAGTCACCCAGTGGTGCTGTGTCAGCGACACCGGTGCGACGATATAATGGCGTGTGTGCGTAGCGGCGACTCCAGTAGGCGGCGAGAGAGGCGCGCGGCAGCACGGTTTAGGCACCACAGAGCACCTCCGACCAAACCAAGCACACCAGGCAGCTCGCACGTATGCCAGCTACACAGCGGATATACTACCGTGTCGGTGGCAGCGGCACACAATCGGAATTATTGTGTTGTGCGTTGGGAGTCAGTCAGTAGGCGGCGAGAGAGGGCGCTCACTGCCAAATATAGGCGCCACAGAGTACCTCCAACAAAACCAAGCACACCAGGTCACTCCCACATATGTCAGCTACTCAACCACTACCACGTTGTGTCGGCAGCAGCAGCACCTGCTACGAAATTGTTGTGTGTGCGTCGAACGACAAGGAGTAGGCGGCAAGAGAGGAAATTGACACCAGAAAATACGCGTCATAAATCACCTCCAACAAAACCGAGCGTACCAGGCAGCTCATACGCAGCAGTGCTACGCGTGTGCACTGCTATTTTGCAACTTTCCCGCCGCGTGCGGCAGCCGGCATGCGGCAAATGCGCCCTCTCCATTGCTAGTGGCTCTATCTTTCCTTTCTTTTCTCTATCTTTTCCCCTCTAATTACCCCTGAATTATACACCACATTGACAATGCTAACCGCAGGCATTCAGTGCAAAACACGGGGTGCCCTAGCACACACTGTAGCTGAAAACCTTGGGGCGGTAGTGAAAAGTAGTGAATAAAAATTTGTAGTGCTCGAAATACGGTTGTGTGTCGCGTTTCTCTGCCCGCCTACTGGGCGACAGCTTTCCGACAGGCGGAATACCACGTTGCGGCGCAAATTCGCGCCATACTGGACACCTACAACTTGTATACTGGTGCACCTGTCATTTAATACCTTTGTGGCACCTGCTGGGCTGCTCGTTGCCTTTGAATAATCGCCGTACTGGTCACACCCGTGCAGCAAACGGGGCTACCGACTGCCAACAGCTTTGCGACACATCGTACATCACGTTGCGGCGCAATATCGCTGTATACTGGACACCATATGACTGGAAACTGGCACATGTGCCATTGATTAGTTGTGAGGCACCTGGATTCGTGCCAACCGCCTCCTGTGCTGTTCCAGAATCGTCAACCGAAGGCTGAAACTGCGGTGTATTGTGACAGCTGTGACAAACGTACACGTTGCGACTCAACATCGCGCCCTGCTGGGCAGTTCCAAACAAAAGGAGGTGTCCTAATCATCAAATAGTTGTGTGGCACCCACTGAATAGAAGCTGGGCTTGCTGGACTTTCGACCTGCCGCCTCTCAACCACAAGCTACCTACGCCACCATGTCGTCGTCGGCAGGAGACGGGCGGCAGCTGGCTGGGTTGGCTGCCGTGCTGGCCGCCCACCCGACAGCGCACGCCGCCCTTGCTGCTGCCGCCGCCGCTGGTGGCGCTGGACGCGGCACGCCGTTGAGTGTCGGCTCCTCGCCTGGAGTCGGTAGCGGCGGACCCACCGCCACTTCCACCATTAGCTTCCCTGCTACAAATGTCCCTCCACCGGCTCTGCCCGGACCCGCAGTCGATTGGATCCCAATGCTGCGTGGCACTGGCGCCCCACCTGCACCTGCCGCCCCGCCGGCGCCTGCCGCTGCTATTCGGTCGCCTGCCGCCCCACCTGCGCCTGCCGGTGCTATTAGGTCGCCTGTCGCTCCACCTGCGCTTCCTACTCCTGCCGCCGCCGCCCCTGCTGCCCCTGCCGCCGCCACCGCCGCAGCAGCAGCAGCAAGTACCCCCACTCCAGCCGCCGCTGCATCTGCCGGCACCAAGCGGACACATGCTACCGCCACCACCACCGCAACAACTGACAAACCGCTGACGGCGGCGGCCATGACCGTGGAGATAATAGAGAGCCTGCTACACCCGACACGCTTTCCCGTCACACCAACACCTGCCGCCGCCGCCCCCAAGTGGCCGGAGGCCGACATTGCGACGGCACTGCAGCAGGCGCAGGCCGCTGTGTCAACGCCAGTTACTCCCGGCGACGAGGGATTTGCGCCCGTGGCCGCCGCGGTGGAGGGCGGCCTGGCGGCGGCAGTAGCAGATGTGGCGGGCGCGTGGGCGAACGTGGCAGGCGAGAAGCAAGCAGCGAGCTCGGCGCGCGGCATTGCTGCCATGGCAGGCGGCGTGTTGGCACAGCTGAGTGATCTGGCGGCTGGCGCGCCGGTGCCACCACCACCACCACCGCCCGCGCACTTGCCGCCCGTCGTGCAACAGGCGGTTCGCGCGGCAGCGGAGTGCAACGCCGCCGTGGCGGCGTGGGAGGGGCTGAGTGCGCGTGCTGGCGTGCTGCAGCGCACGCTGGCGGCGGCGCACGCCCGGCTGGCGGCACGCGCGGATGTGCTGCGTGACGCGGAGGCACGTGCCACTACTGAGTTGGACGTCAAGTTGGATGAGAAGCAACGCATAGACACGGCGCTGCAAGACTTGGCGGTGGAGACGACGGCGTCGCGGCTGGGCCTGCCGCCGGGCGACACCACGGAACTGCCGGCAGATGTGGTGATGGCCACCTACCTCGACCTAGTGCAGTATGACAAGCATGAATTTGGGAGCCTGTATGCACAGCGCGCTGGCATCAACGACGAGCTGCTGGCGCTGGAGGACGCCGGCTTTGCAGCGCGCCACGGCGCTGCCGCTGCCGCCGCGCTGGCAGGCTTGGTTGACGTCGCGGGCGACGGCGTGGCGGCGGTGGTGCTGCAGGTGCAGGGCGCCACGCAGCGTGCGTTGTTGAACGCCGCAGCCCGCCTAGACGCCGCAGCATGTGCAGCGTTCCTGGCAGCCTGGTCGCCGGCTGCCGGTGTCGACGCCGACGCTGACGCTGCGCGCGGGGTAGACGCCACCATCCACCCACACCTCACCTGCCTGCCGCTTGAGCTGCGCCGCGTGCTGTGTCACCGGCTGACCGCCATTACGAGCGCCGCATCGCGCCCCGCCGCGGCAACATCCCTCAAATCCCGCCCCAACCTGTTTTTGGACCTCCTGAGCGACGCCATAACAGCGGCGGTAGGTGCGGCTGGCGACACACCGCCGGTAGCGGCAGCCGGCACCCTATGGGCCACCGCCATGGCTGCGCAGCAGGCTCGCACCGCCACCGCCTTGGCGGCGGCACGCCTGCACCCGCCGTCGCCGATCCTGGCGCCGCCGCCGCCTCCCGGCCACGACGGCCCGCCGCCGGCGGAGGTGCAGTCTTCCATCCGTGCCTGGACGCGCACACTCGCTGCCGTCGACCCTGGCACGACGCCCTCTGCCCACTCCCTTGCCCGCCCGCGCGCCCTGTTTGGGCGTCCACACCTCGGCGCCACGTTTGCTGCCACCGCCGCCATTTCGGATCCCGACCCTGACGCCGAGGCTGGCACGGGTGCCCGCCCGCCTGCACAACAGCGGCAGGCACCACGTGGCTCTACTGCTGCAGCGCCGAACGCCAAGCCGCCCAAGCGCGCCCGCGGCAACGAGTCGTACGGCGACTATGAGTTTAGCAGCGACGAGGAGGCTGACGACGACGACGACGACGACGAGGACGATGACGACGAGGAAGGCGACGCGCCAACCAAGCCGCAGGAGGGTGGGTGCGTGATTCAGTAACACAATTATTTATTATGGTAGTATCGTTGAAGTGCGGGGGGTTGACACAATTACATGCAGCAGCGCAGCCGCATCCTGCCCCGGGTCGGACGCGGTGCAGCGGCACGGCCAACACGCAGGCGGAGCACAAGCGGCAGCCGGCACCGCGCGGGTGCCGGGCCGGTTCGTGTCAACGCCGTGCCGTGGTTGCTGTGCCGCCGCTTCACGTACGACGGGAGGCAGGGTGTCCGCGCTGGAGGGGTGTGAGTGCCTACCATGTCAGACTCCACATCCCTACCAAACGAAACCAGAGGCATCAAGCAGGCAAGCAGCTCATGACGTGGGGCAAGGTACAATACGAATAGAAGCGCCCCGGTGGTGTGTCGCTGCCGCGTTCATTCCGCGGCATCATGCAGAATGATGCAAAAGAGAGGATATAACGCAGGCGGCAGTTGCTGTCATCATGTTTGACCGCCGCCAGAACTGTACTGTATTACTTACTCAACGCGGTACCTCGACGCTGCACGCATTGGCACGTGCACCCCCACCGCGTCCCCGTCACCCAACTCCAGCAGCGCCAGGTTCCCGCCACCGCCGCCGCCGCCGGCGCCACCGCCACCACTTGGCAGTTGCCGCAGGGGCGGGCTTGCGGCCCACCGCTCGCCGGGCGGCCGCGCCGCGCCAGCGGCATCGGCACCAGCAGCGGATAGCATCAGTCCGCTGCGCGCAGACCGGATGATGGCCGCAGGCCGCATGGCGCCGTAGCGCGACGGCGCGGCGCGCAACGCGGGGCCTTCGCCGCCCTCTGCTGCCGCCGCGGCGCTTGCCATCGCCAGCATGTGCGCCGCCGCAGCCGTCGAGGGCTCCTTTGGCGGCGTTGCCCACACTTCGCCTGAGGCGGCGTCGGGCGAGGCCCGCGGCGGTCCGTCGGACGGTGGGACGACGCCACCCCGGCGGATGCTTGACGTTGCGCCCGACGCCAACACGTTGCTCAGCAGCGTGTTCATGGGCATATCCGCCTCCTTTGCCACCGACGGCCACACCTCCTTGAACAAACCCGACGTGGGCGCCCGCGATGGCGCGTGTGGCAACACATCGGCACTGTTGTCGCCACGCAGCGGGAACCCGGGCGGTGCGGCATGCTGCTGCGGCACACGGCCCGGCGGGCTGACAACGGGACCAAGCGTCCGCGGCGGTGACATGAGCGGCGGCGGCGGGCTGCTGACACCAGCCGTGGGACTTGCCAACGCAGAGACTGCATTGGACGCTGCCACCGCTCGCCGGAAGCTGGCCAGCCGCTCGGCGGCGGTGCGCTCACGCGGCGGCGGCGTGGCCTCGTTCGTCACCTCGCGACTGGTTCCCGGCATCGCACCCGTACCTGTGCTGGTAGCACCAGCAGCAGTAACAGCAGCAGCACCGCGTGCACTGGTGCCGCCGTCCCGACGGCTGGAGCTGGCCGCCAGCGCGCCTGCCACACGTGCCGCAGACATCGCTTTCACAAGCAGCGAGCGCGCCGAGGCTGCAGCAGGCGTGGCAGCGAGTGGCGCCGCCGCCTTGGTGCCGGCGGCAGCAGCGTCGCCAGAGGACACCGTGGTTGAGGACGCACCACGGACAAGGGGCGGCGCAGGGGAGACTGACTTTGCAACAGCGGTCCGGGACGGCGACTTTGATGGCGCTGGCGTGCGTTGGTTAAAGCGCCACGGCGTCGCGCTCGTGCCACCCGCTGAGCGCGCGTGCTCGTGCTCGTGCTCGCTGTCCGTCTCCAGGCTGCTGCCGTCGGCGTCCTCGTCCGCCACCACGAGCGGCACGGACGGCACGCCGAGCCCCTCCAGGAACGGGTCGTAAACCCGCCCGGTCAGCCCGCCACCACTTGCGCCGTACGTATGTGCGTGGCTGACAGCAGGCGTCACACGTGACTTGGGCGGCGCCACACCGCCTGCGCGCGCTGCCCCACCGTCGCTGTCTGACCCGCCGCTCACGTCCTTCGATGGCTTGGCAGCAGCGCGGCCGGCGGGCTTCGCTGCCGCAGCACTCGGCGCCGCCGGCTTCGCCGCACCCGCGCGTGTGGACGCCGCCGTGGTACCAGTACCGGTAGTGGCGGCTGGGGAGGTGGAATGGGTACGGCGGGATATGGCGGCAACGATGGACACGGGGGGTGCCTTTGGTGCACCGGTTGAGCGCGGCGGCCCGGCAGCCGTGCCGCTCGGCGATGGGCGTGCCCCTTTCGGCGCCGTGGCCCCCGCTGCGGGCGGTGACAATGATGATGTCACCGTGATGACGCGGTCGCCAGGCCGCCGAGGTGGCGCCGGGTCATCGTCCTCCGTCTCCTCAATCACCTTCTGCACGATCATGGAGCGCTTGCTGGCAAAGGTGCGGTCCACGAGGCGGCGGCTGCTGCCACCGGGTAGCGCCGCCGCTGCCTCCACATCGTCGGCTTCCAACACCAGTGCCTGCGCGCCAGCGTCACGCCGCCGAACCACCGCTCGGCCAACCGTCCGCCGCGCCCGCACCGCCTCCTTCTCCACCGGCGCGGCCAGCGGCGGCGGCGCCACTTCCGGCGCCGGTACCGGCGCTGCTGGTGGCGGCGCCACATCGTCGTTCTCCTCCACCAGCGCCTGTGTCAGGCCCGTGGGCCGGCTGCCATACCCTCTGTGAATGATGCGGCGCCGGCGCACGACGGGCGCCGCCTTGCGCGCCTGGCGAGCCGGCGCGGCATCGACGGCTGCCGTTGCCGGTAGCGTCAATGCCGCAATTAGCTCCGCGTCTTCCGGCTCGTCAATGAACGCCTGCGCCCGACCGGTGCCCTTGCGGCCCAGCCCCTTTGCTGGCGCATACCGCTGCCTGCCGCCGCTGCCGTCGTCATGCTCCGGCGGCGTGGGCGGCTTGGAGTCGTCGGACACAGAGGCACTAGACCCGGTGTTGTTGGGCGCAGTGGCGGTGTCAAAGGGCGGCATCAGCTGCGGCGGCGGTGGAGTTGGCGACGGCGACGCTGCAGGTGGCGGTGTGGGTGCCGCCATAACGACGGTAGCGGGGGACGGGGGCGGCGACAAAGAGCGCGCGGGCGGTGACAAAGAGCGCGCGGGCGGCGCACATTCATCTCTCGCAGGAACAACCAGGTCGTCCGCCACCGCCAGCGCTGCATCGCCGTCGTCGCCCTCCAGGCTCCTGCCGCGCGGTACCCAGTCCGGCACGGGGTCCAGCGGCTCCGGCTTGCTGGGCTGCTTCTTGGGCGCCACCTTGGCGTCCTTCAGCTTACGGCGGTGGTATGCCACCGCGCCCAGTATCGTCGCGACGCAGCACACGGTCAGACCCAGGAGGCCTCCCACCGCAGAGGCGGCCACGATGCCAGGGCTGGCGCCGCCGGCCACCACCAGCGCCGCACCACCCGTGCTGTTTGACGTTGCGTTGGCGGTGGGCGTCCAGGTGGGCGTCCGCGTCCAGCTGCCACTGCCGCTGCTGCTTGCGCTGCCGCTTGCACTCGCCGTCTCGCTGGCTGACACGGTGGCGGAGGCACTTGCCGTGCGACTGCCACTCGGCTGCGGCGGTGACACGGTGCGGGGCGGACTGCCCGTGCGCGGGGTAGTGCGGGGTGCCGTGCTGGGGCGGCTCCCAGTCAGGCCTGCTGGCTCGCTGCCGCTGCCCGACGGGCCGCCGCGCCTGCGGCCTGTCCCACTGACGCTGCCGCTCGCGCTGGCGGTGCTGGTCACCGACGGCGTCCAGGAGCCCGTCCCGCTGCGAGTGCGGGACCCCGTCGCCGTGCTGGTCACCGACGCAGTGCTGGTGCGGCTGCCCGTCGTCGACGGCGGCATGGAGCCGCTGACCGACGCTGACGAGGAGGCGCTGCCGCTGGATGAGGTAGAGGGGGACGCGCCCGTGGAAATGCTGGAAGTGGGAGTCGCGCTGCCGCTCATGCTGCCACTTCTGGTGCCGGTGGCAGACGATGAACCGCTTGCAGCCACGCTGGCCGCGGGGCTGGCACTGCCGCTCCCACTCACGGTGCCGCTTCCCGTCGGTGTGGTAGATGTGGATGCGCCAGTCGACGTGCTGGGCGTGAGGCTCACGCTGCTGCTCACGCTACCGGCGCCGCTGCCCGACGGGGATGATGAGACGGAGCTGGTACGTGTGGCACTCCCGGTGCTGGTTGGCGTACCGGTAGGGGAGGCCGCTGCCGTGCCTGACACGCTGCCGGCGAGAGACGGCGTCATGCTGACGGTTGCCGTGCCCGACGCCGACGCGCCAGACGACAGCGTGCCTGTTGCGGTGGGTGTGCCGGTTGCAGTGCCCGACGCCGTTGACGACGTGCTGCCGCTGCCACTCACGCTGCCACTTGCGCTGCCACTGGCCGACGCTGCCGGCGTCCGGGCGGCAGAGCGCGACGCAGGTGCCGAGGGGCTGCCACTCACGGAACCCGCTGCAGACGTGCTGCCGCTGGCGGACGCGCTGGCGGTTGTGGTTGCCGACACGCTGGCGCTTGTGCCAGCGCTGCGTGACCCGGAGGCGGTGCTGGTGACACTTGCCGAGGCCGTCCCGCTGCCGGTGTCAGTGGCGGTACGTGTTGCGGTGCCCGTCCCTGTGCTGCTGACGCTCCCAGTGGCGCTTCCCGTTGCACTGGGCGAGGTGGTGCCGGTGGAGGTGGCAGTCGGCGTGCCGGTGCCGGTTGACGTCTCAGATGCGCTCCGTGTGACGGTGGCAGTCGGCGTGCTGGTACCGGTTGCCGTCTCGGACGCCGTCCGTGTTACCGTGGCAGTTGGCGTGCCGGTACCGGTTGACGTCTCGGACGCCGTGCGTGTGACGGTGGAAGTCGGTGTGCCGGTGCTTGTTGCCGT
>Ga0066256_1004484_pt1 | contig 12417 bp, 8 predicted proteins | sample ThiBio_1000_biof_FD_87107 | JGI IMG/M metagenome (GOLD analysis project Ga0066256, IMG submission 87107) | Wastewater bioreactor microbial communities from Cape Town, South Africa - Thiocy_expt_1000_biof (version 2) | ecosystem: Engineered > Bioreactor > Thiocyanate-remediating >...
GCGCACAACACCACACTACCACGACCACCCCGCCACAACCGCTGTGCAGCTGCGGCGGAGTACTACGGGTCGTACTACCGCGACTACATGGTGGCCGCCGTGTTGGCCACCGACGCTGCGCGATTCCCGCCGCCGGAAGATGGCGGCGGCGGTGGCGGCAAGGCGGCGTCCAAGTAGTTTGCGGCGCGGGACTGTACAGCATTTGAATTGCGTGTGATATAACTCGGAGCGGGTCTGACCCCGGGGCCGTCGTGCCGGTCGTGGGCAGTGCTGCGCGCGCCGCGCGGTCAGCAGTCTGAGCAGTCACGGCCACAGCAGCGCGCGGCACGAGGCTCCGGGCCGATAGAGTGAAAGAAAGAGAAGATAGAAATTAACATATTTCTGCCCCTATTTCATGGCTTTCTTCCACCGCATCCCGCCACGACACCACATTTGCCCAGTCTCCCCTCATTTTACCTCGAGAAAATGCAAATTATGCATTTCAAAAACTTGAACGCCACGTGGGCCTGAGTAGGCACTGCTAGGCAGCGAGAGAGAGACAGTGACACTGTGACACTGTGACAGTGGGGAGTAATTCGTTACGTATGGCAGCGTCGTATGCAGACGGACTTGGTGTAGCACACGCTGCCATGCCTTGCGTAGTTGCGTGGTGCGCACGACGGTGGCAGCGGTGAGTTACAAAAGTGTCTGTGTCGTGAGTAATCGTCGCGCGAGTGCGGTAAGATTCGACGATGTGCCACGTGGCAGTTCAAGTGCGGTTCAAGAGCCTTTCAAGCCGCCGTCCCTGTTTGAACTCTCGACTCGTGCACTCCTTTCGCGGCCTGGCCATATACTGAAACTGGCCTTGGCGGCGGCTTTACGCCGCCGGTGGGGCCCCTCCAACGTTATTCACGCGCGGCCCACGCGGGGGAGTACCCATTTGTTGTGTGGTGAAAACGGTAAGCGCCCCGCGCGTCGGCTTGGGGTTGAATTTCGCGCCGGAGTGCGTACCGGCGGGGTGTGTCAGCACCGCGACGCCGTTACCAACTGCACCAACGTGTTTTTGACCGCCGGCGGCGGTCGCCGGGTCGCTTCAACCCCTGCCGCCGCCGGAGCGCGCGGGTGACCCTCTGTACCGGGCAGGGGCGGGTGCTGTTGGTGATGTGGCAACAGCAGCGGCCCCCATATCCGACGCCGGCGCGACGTGGCGTGTGCATGCAACGCACCATGATTCAGGCACGCCCACTAATCGCGCCGCACGCGCACGCTCTGCTCCGCCGCGCTGCCGCGCATGATGGCGGAGGGGGTGGATATCGTGGCTGCCGCCCGGCTGCGTGGGTTGAGGACGCGGTTGATGTGTGCGGAGAGTGGGAAGCTGACACCACCACCGACGACACATCGACATCGACATCGACGACGACGACGACGACGACGTGTCGTCGCCATCATCGCCGCCCGATTGCCATCATCGCCGACATTCGGTAGACGACGCGTGCCAGGCACGCGCGTGCCACCATCGCGCGCTGCCGGGGCTGCCAGGCGCGCTGCCGCTGCCGAGCTGCGGCTTTCCCGTCGTCTCCTGCGGCGGGCTGCGCGCGCGGTTGCGTGGTGGTGAGGGGTGGCACGCGCGTGGATGGGCTGAGCTGACACCACCACTACCAATGGTGGCTGCTGGCGGCGCAAGGCGATGGGATACCGATTCAATGGCGCACGCGCGCTGCGCGTGACCACTGGCGCTGCTACTGGCACAGTCGACCCCTGCCGTGTGGCGTGTCTGCGACGCGCTGCCGCCACCCGAAGAGGTTGCTGATGCACCACCTACCGGTACTGGTACCGGTACCGGCTGGTGCACCACCCACGCGGAGTTGGTTGGTCACCTGCTGCACTGGTACCTGCACCGCCTGCGCCTGCGTCTGCGCCTGTCTTGGTGGCTCTGTGGCGCCGCACCTGCTGCTACTTTGCGGCCTGTTCCTGTCTTGGTGGCTCTGCAGCGCTGCGCTGCGACTACGGCTGCTGCTGCTTGTGTCTTGGGCGCTGCGGTGGGGTTGCTGGCGCTGCGGTTAGACGCAGACGCTGCGCTACCGGTCAGGCGCTGGCCTGGCCTGGCGGCTCTGCACGGCGCACGCACATGCTAGACTGGCAGCTCTGCACAAGCTGGAACACTCAGATGCTGCGCCTGCTGTGCCCGCGCCTGGCGCCTGACTGGCGGCTGCTGCGCTGCGCTGCTTCACAACTGCTGCTGCTGCGCTGCCCGCCGACGCCAACCCACCCGTGCACCCAAACAGACACCCCCAATCACACACATGCCCCACCGCCGCCCGCCCCCGTTGCAGACCACCCCCTGTGTGCCTGTGATTAGTCCGGGTGTTGCTGCCCCGGTCGTGTTCACTGTTGCCCGGCCGTGTCCCCGCCGACGACGCTGTGCCGCCGCACCCCCGCGTGCCGCGCACGGTGCCGCCGTCCAACGCCGCCGTGTCCAGTACCAGCACTGGTAGCTGTTCTACCAGGACTACTGTGTTGGCGCCGCGGGTGACGCTGCCGCCGCTTCATACTCTCTGCGTACTCTCCAGTAGGATGGCGCCGCCGGCGAGCAGTGGCGGCGCGCGGGGCGGCAGCGGTGGCGGTGGCTTCTGCTCCCCCGCCAACAACACCCCTGGCGCCGCGGGAAACAACAACAACGCCGGGTGGCGGCGGTGGTGGCGGCACGCCGTGGTGGCGGTGGCGGTGGTGGCGGTGGGTGCGGTGGCCATGCACCACTGGTCCCGCCGCGGCCTCGTGCTGCTGCACCTGTCGGAGGGCGAGCGCGCGCGGCTGGCGGCGGCAACGCAGTACAGCGACTGCGCGGGGCTGGACTCGTCGCGCGGGCTGTACTGCGTCGGCGTAGCGGTGCCGCACATCTTGGACGCCCTGCTGGCGGAGCTGCCGCGCGGCGCCGGTGCAGGCAACCGGTGCCTGGCGGCGGACTTTGTGCGGCAGTGGGCGGGCGAGCTGCGCGCGACGCCGATGCGCGCGTCTGCGCGCCACGCGCTGCGGCAGCGCGACGTGGTGGACTGGGACGTGTTGCAGCCGTTTGCGGTGTGCCCGGGTGAGCGGCGGCTGGGGTACGTGGGCGACGGCGGCAAGTGGACGTGCCTGACGTTGGCGGGCGGCCTGTCGGCGGCCTCGTCACGCGGCGGCGAGTGCGCCGCCTTCTCCTTTGGCGTGCGCACCGACTCCAGCTTTGAGGACGCACTGGCGACGCACCCGGCGCTGCGGTGCCGGGTGGATGAGTTTGACCCCAGCCCCGACCTGACGCCGCCGCTGCCTGCCGTGCCCGACCGCGTGACGTTCCACCCGTGGGGTCTGCGCGCCAACGACGGGCCGTTCTCGCTGCTGGGCGCAAGCGTGCCCGGCTTCACGCTGGCCACCCTGCTGCAGCGCGTCGGCCGCACGCACCTGCAGGTGCTGAAGGTGGACATCGAGTCGTCGGAGTGGGAGGTGCTGTGGGCGCTGCTGGCGGCGCCCGGCCCGCTGCCCTTTGACCAGCTGCTCATGGAACTGCACTTCATGGACGACGTGCTGGACCCCTGGCCGGTGGCGCGCCTGGTGGCGGGCATGCTGGCAAAGGGGTTTGTGCCGTTCCACAAGGAGCTGAACGCCTACTCCCCCACCTCCGTCACCGAGGTGTCGTTTGTCTCCCTGCCCTGGCTGGCGAGTGTGGAGCCCGCGTGCGCCGCGCCGCCGGCTGCTTGATGCATTTCTGTTCGGCGTACACTGCTGTTATTCAGTACCCTGTGACACCCTGCGTTGGTCATGCAACGCTGGGTGATGTTGGTGTGCTGCATTTGTGCATGTGTGTGCGTGTGTGGGTGTGTGTTGCCGCCGCCTCCTCTGCCGCAGCCGGGACTCAGCCGGCGTGGCAGGCACCGGCAGCCTGTCGCAGCGCGCAACGCGCCGTGCGTGCGCAGCGTTCGTGTGCAATATTATACTTTCGACGCCTTTCAATATGAGCATGCGTGTGCCTTAGTTACAGCAACTACGAGTTGGGTGCTGAGGCGCTCGCCGCCACGGCAGCACAGCCACTGTGCCACAGTGGCCAGCTAGGCTTCTAACCCGGTTGTACTACAACCGGACTACAACTGGAGCTGGCCGACTACAACCGGACTACAACTGGACCTGGCGCCAAGTGCCAAAACACCAACCCGAAAACCACTAAAAAACACAGCGAAATCAACAATTACGCGCGCGATTCGATATCAAATAATGCAAAATTTGCGTTGGATATGTCTGTGCATCATAAAACGCACTGTGGGTTGCAATTTTTTTCACATGCAATTTTTTTGAGGGAGGCAAGAGGAGCCTGCAGCCTGAGCGGAGCAGCAGGGCGTCGTGGCGCGGCCGACTGCATGCCAAACGCGGGATAAACCGCAACAACGGACTCCATTGCGCTCCAATGACATACTTAATGATGCAGTTTTAGTGTGATTCATGTATAAATGGTCGAATTCCTTCCCTGTTGTTGTGTCTGCAGTTGCTTATTGCCAACGCTGGGAGCCTGGGACCGTGGCCGTCAGCCGCATGAACCAGCTGTGGTCCAGCTCATACCAAAAACCAACACAAAGGCCATCTGGGACTTGCACACCGTTGTTATGGCAAATGTGCATACGTGCGCGTTGCAATTGGCGTCGTATCAAGACCAAGCGATGGCTCCAGCCAGTGACCAGCTGTTGTACAGTTACCGGTACTGGTACCAGTTCTCAATCGTGCATGCTTGTCGCAACCTCAGTACAGCCCGCCGCCGCAAGAAAGCAGCACGAGCGCCGTGGCATTGCCAATAATACATTCGATTTTGGCAGCAGCCGCATCCCGAGCACGCCGTCGTCACGTTCTGTGCAAGCACGACCCCAAGTGCTCCGTTTGTCAGCATGGCAGGGCCGCAGGGCGACCGTCCGGCGTCGTCGGGCGACCTCGGCGCTTCGTGCAGTGCTCACGCATTATTGTACCCGTCATTCCAAGTGCGCCGCATGCAGACGTCGCATACCAAAGGTCATTTCTGGTCTCAGATAACGCATTTTACGCAAGCTGCGCAGCGTGAAGTTCTGAATAGTCCACCCCTTGCGTTTCAACACGCTACTTCGCGTTTTGAAGCCCTCCTGCCGCGGTCACCAACTGCCGCGTAACAGTACACGCGTATTTGAAGCACGGCGCGGGGCCCGCAGGGCCCCGCGCAAAATAATTGGCGTTGTTTTTGACACCGCCGCGCACGACTACAACTGGCGCCAGCCAGCCCCAGTAGAGAGACCAGGGCCGACTACAACTGGAGATCTGAGGTCACTACAACCAGAGCTGCCGCTTCCGGTTGTAGTTCTTAGAAGCCTATGGCCAGCGGCTGCCATGAGCGGCTGATGGCTAATGCGGGTGACCGTGACTTCAGTTTGGTACAGCCCAAGCGTTACCTTCCACTTGCCACAGGCGGCAGGCCCACAGTGGCGACAGCATTGCCGCTGCTGCACCGCGGCCACGGTTGGCGACAGTCGCATTGTAATTGCCGCGTGGTAACCAAGATTGAGGAGAGTGGCGTGAACGGTGAGTGTGTACCCGCATAGGCACGCAATGGCGGCTCTGAAGTTGCCCGCGCAAAACGACCGAGTCGGCTTGACGTCAGCTCTGGAGGCTGCACGCAACAACGGCAACACTTCGCAACGAAACAACCATTCGGTCATGTGGGCGTGTGCCTATCATATCAAGGAGTGATCCTCTATTTGCTGCGCGGTGGGGTGAATTCGCGGTTCCCGCGCAGCGGCGCCCGCGGCCCGCCAACTCGTTTCGTCGCTTGTTGCTCCGAAGGCTGGACAGGCGGCCGCGCGCGCGCCACAAAACATCATGCGCCGGACTTCATCCGTCGGTGCGGGTGCCCGCGCTGTGGCCAGCGCTGCAGCCGCTGATAATGGATTGCAACATCGCAGAGCCGTGGCATGCCATACGTTGCTTGTAGCAGTATTGGCCGCTGTGGCAGCTGCGAGGCTGCCGTACCGTGCGGCTGCCGAGCGGCATGTGGCAGCGGCAGATGAACACATATGTGTGATTCAGACGGGCGGTGTGGCGGCGTGTTTTGGGAGTAACCCTTTCATTAGCAAGCTGGTTTCGCCTCTTGACGTCGTGTTCCATGCCGTAACGGCGGGCGGCGATTTTAGCTGTGGTCTGGCGGTCAATGGCAGTTTGCTGTGCTGGGGCACGATACCAGGAGGCGCGCGGCCGCCGGCCAATGTATTCTTTGTTGACGCACATGCTGGACCGCGTCATGTGTGCGGCCTGGTGCCAAATGGCACCGTTCTCTGCTACGGCGACGCGTCGTCGCGCGGCGCTATCAACGTGCCGCGTGATGTGGCCTTTCAAGGCGTCACTTCCGGTGCTAACTATACATGCGGCGTAGCGCGCAACCACAGCGTCGTGTGTTGGGGTGACACTGCCAACCCGGTTGTGGCAAACGCGTCAGTGTGGCAATCCATTACCGATGCGGAGCATGTGGCATGTGGCGCCGACCATGCATGCTACGTGCGCGTGAATGGCAGCGTGGCGTGCTGGGGAAGTAATGCCCGCGGCGGCGCGGCACCGCCGGAAGCCCTCATTACAAATGGCAGTGTGTGGTGGTTGGCCGCGGGTGCCGGTATGACGTGCGCGTTGTCGGGGTCAAGTGTGCCCGCGCCGGTGACATGTTGGGGCGCGGTGAACGGTACCATCGCAGCCGCCGGCTCTGAGGTAGCGTGCGCGGGCTGGGGGTGCGTAGCATCGACAGCAAATGCAACAGGCGGTGGCAATGGGCGAGTGGTGGTAGCAGCAGCGGCAGGCGGGATGGCGCCGACGCCAAGCGGTTGGAGTGGTGGCCCGGCGGGGGGTGGCAGACCGCCGGGGATAGGGCCGGCTGGGCCCGGTGCCGCGCGGGGCGGGGGGGGCCGGGCCCGGTTTAACAACCCACAGTGTGTGTCCCTCGATGGTGCTGGGGGGCTGTATGTGGCTGAAATGTCCAACAACGTCATTCGGCGGGTGGACATTGCAACGCGGGTGGTGACGACGGTGGCTGGCGTGGCAGGCAGCAGTGGCAGGGACGTGGGTGCGACGCCACTGCAGTCCAGGTTTATGAATCCGCGAGGCGTGGAGGCGGATGGCGCTGGCAACGTGTATGTAGCGGACACAGGTAACCATGCCATACGCATGCTGTCGGGTGCATGGGTTGCAGGCAGCACGTCTGGTGCGTCCGGGTCAACCAATAATGCTGCCGGCACCAGCGCCACTTTTAATAGCCCATTTGCAGTGCGTGCGGACGTGACTGGCGGGCTGCTGTATGTGGCTGATTCCAGCAATGGCCAGATACGCACCATCGCCATTGCTGGCAGCCACACCGTCGCCACGCTGGCTACGTTTGTTTGGATTGTGTACGACATTGCACTGAACCCCGCGGCGCGTGTCGTGTATGTGGCAGTGGGCAATTCAGTGTACGTCGTCACATACGCCGGGGCGTCCACACTGCTGGCAGGCGTCGCTGACACCAGTGGCTACGTAGACGGCACTGGCAGCGGGGCGCGGTTTAGCTACATATACGGGTTGGTACTGGACGCCGATGCTGCTGTGTTGTATGTATCAGAGGTTAGCAACAATCGCATTCGGCGCGTTACCACTACCGGTCGCGTTGTGACCACAGTTGCCGGTTCGGGCACCGCTGCATGGATTGATGGCATTGGCACTGCGGCGGCATTCAGAGGGCCGCGGGGCATTGCGCTGGATTTGGACAGCGGCGCCATATACGTCAGCGACAATGCCAATCATGTCATTCGGCTGTTGCAGTTCCCGCAACCCGCCCCTATCACCTTAATTCCAGCACCGCTGCCACCTTTGCCACTGGCATCCACCCACCAGCTGACAGCATGGCGCGCACTCGGCACCGCCAGCAACAGCAGCAGCGACGCATGGCCATTGTTGGACGCGCGCGCTGCCACCTTTACATCGCAATTGTCTGCTGCCAACACCGCTGCCCTCAACCCTGTCACCCGCACTCTATTATTGGGCACCGTGACGTTGGTACAACGAAACGCCACCCTCGCTGCCGCCGGCAACACCAACACCACCTTCTCCACCTCGGCGCAGCGTAGCCTGCGGTCGCTCAGCTTGGCAACAACCGCCGTGCCAGCAGCAGCCCTGGCGCTGCCTGCGCTCACCAACTTGACACTGACCGCCCCAACTTCAGCGCAGCAGGTGCGACTGACCGCCGGTAGCTTTGACGGGCTGTCAACGCTGACGTGCGTCAACTGTGCCGGCGCAGTTGGGTTGGCTAACCTCTCTGGCATTCTATTTGGCACCTTTCTGACACAGTCACCCGCTCTGCCGTATATCACGTCGCTAGATGCCAGTGCGACTGGCATCACTGCGGTGTACGAGCACGATTACGACGGTCTGCCGCTGCGCTGGCTGTCAGTTGCTGACAATAACCTGACGTACGTTAGCGACGCCTCCTTTTCAGTTTCAAAACAGCCGACGCTTGCCACAGTAGACCAGTTGCGCACGTTGCTCGTTACCGGCGGGGGCTGCCCCCCCCCCATGTACCCGCGCCCTTACAACCCGGCTGCCAGCGGCAACCCCTACTACCCATGTACCGCCTGCCCCCCTGGCTCCTCCCGCGTTTGCGGGGGTTGGGGGGCCGCCCCCCGCCGCGTCCACCCACACTCTACCCGCGGGGGCGCGCGCTGTTTTGCCCGTTCTCCCAGTGGCTATGCCATCGGTGCCGCAGTGAGTTGCACAACGTGTCCGCCAGGCCTAGCAGCCCCTGGCTGCAACGCTTCGGCATCGTGGCGCGATAGCATTACGCTGGTGGCCGACGGCGCTGGCGCCTGGGTTAACGCGCGCATCCACCTTGCCCTTTCCACCAAAGCCAACGTGTCATGTAGCCCGGTGATTGCCGTGGCCACCACCACCGTGTCGTGTGCGCTGCCGTTCCTGCTGCCGGCTGCCGGCTCCACGCCCGTACTCACCACCGTGTGGGTGGCGCATGCCGGTACAGGCGGCATTCCGCAGCGACTCAATGCCAATGTCACGCTGCTGCCGTCGTCGCTTGTTGCCCTTGCACCAGGCGGCAGCGACGGACTGTCACCACTCACGGCCGGCGGTGGCCGCATAGTGTTGCGCCTACCAGCATCACGGCTGACGACTGCCGACTGGACTGCCGCTGGACTGCAAACTCCCCCGCAGGCAACCATTGACAACCTGGTAGTGTGGCTGGCCGGTGCAGCATGTGGCGAACCAGCCTGGGTGTCTTCAACTACGCTGTCGTGTGCCATCCCGGCTATTGACGGCGTTGACATCCCAGTTGTCGTGCGGCTCGCCGACCTGTTCAACGTCAGTGGCGTGTTGCCGTCTGTGATTACGCCGCCGACACTGATGGTATCGTCGACAGATATGACGCTGCTGCCACCTCCCGACTCGAGTACCAGCATCATCAATATCACACTGACAGGCACGGTGCTGTGTGTGGGCCAACGTGCTCGGTTGACAGTTGCGTACGTTGGTGGCCTGCGCTGCGGCTCATTACAATGCATCGCCGGCCGCTCCGACGCAACGCTGTGCATTTGTTGGAATGTCACCGCTGCTGCAGCTGCGGGGTTGCTGCAGTATTCCCATCCTACTAACCTGCTGAATGCCACTGCTGTGTGGGCCAACCGCGCCACCCCTCTAGTGGCGTGTGAGGCATGCATCTCGCTGGTTACCAGGCCAGTGCTGGCATCTATTTCGCCAACCTCCATTGCGGCGGCTGGGGTGCCGGTGGTGGTCGCTGGCACAGGCATCATGGACGCCACCCACACGCCACCAACTGTGTACATTGGCGGAGCGTTGTGCGGCAGTGTTGCTGTGCTGTCGCAAACGGTAGTGCAGTGCAACACGCCGTCTGCACAGCCATCGGCGACAGGCTACCCGGCGGTGGCCGTCGTGGTGGTCAATGCTGCCGGCGCGGCCTCCACCGAGCTCATCAACCTAACGTACCCTACCACGTTTGCTGTGTTGTGGGAATCCACGTCGCTCCACATCGCGCTGCCTGGTGGCGTTCTTTCACCCGCGCCGACGCTGCGGGTGCTGTCATGGCAGGCAGCAACCTGCAGTCTGACCATCAACGTGAGCTCGTGTGCCACGACCAACCCAGCTCTGGCGGCACGTCCAGCTGGCATGACCGTGTCGTCACCCGCCACTGCCCTGACTGTGAGGGCTACCGGTAGCGGCGGTGGTTCAAGCATCGTGCCGACAGATCTAATGCTTGATGCGCTGACTGTGAGCGGCGCGTCGGGCTGTGTTGGCAGCCTGACGGCGTCTTGCATAGACAATGTCGGACAGATAGCATCAACAGCAGAGCAACGTAATCCGAGCGTGGTGCTGACTGGGTGGCGCGCGGACTGGAACACTAGTAGCGTGCCGCAGCCATTCACGGTTGTACCAGGTGAGCTGCCGGTGCTGACGGCTGTGTTTGCACTTGTTGGTGGTGGCGGCGGCGACACATCCGCCATTGCGGCGTCGTTGTCTTGCCTTGCGCTGCTGCTACCGGTATCTGTAACTCCGCCGCCGCTCAACAAGTCGCTTGACCTCGTGTCGCCGCGGGACATGCTATCATCCTCCACAGCTGCTGCCGTTGTGATTTTGAATGCCAGCTTTGCTGGTATCTCATTCACTGGCGTGACCGCATCGACTGCGCGCCTGGGTCAAGCGCTAGCACTTTACGCCGAGTGCACCTGGCTGCCCACGGGCGAGCGTGTGCGACTGCCACCGCTGTCACTTTCAACAGTGCAACTGGCGCTGGGTTGGGTAACTCCGCCGTCCACGGTGCTGGGGTACACGACGTTGCCGCTGCGCCTGGCGGTCATAACAGTGACCCCTGCCACTGCTGCTGCAATGACAGCCACCACGTCGGAATGCGATGTGCTGCTCGTGAATGCCACCGTCCGCAGCGCGCGACTGGGCGCTGGCGACCCATGGACGCTGGCCATTTTCGCCGGGGCGCCTGCTGGCACGACGGTGAGAACGACGACCAACACGACCATTGAGGCGGCACCAGCAACCACGGTGTTCATTCGCGCAACCTGTGTGGTGTGGGGCCAGACACTGGAATCCCCACCACTGCGCCTGACTACTGCAACGCTGAACCTCCACCTGGTGTCGGCGCTGCCGACCTCCTTCATTGCATCCGACGCGTCATCGGCGTGGCCGGTGGAGCCGCAACTAGCAGTGGTGGTGGTGGCGGTCACCGATAGTAGCACCGGTGCTGGCTCCACCATGAATGTCACCGACGTCACCTGCTCGCTGTCCACGACAACTACCAGCGTCGAGCTAAAGGTGGCTGGCAGCAGCGCGTCGTCCGCACTGCTGTCCATACCAGCGCACCCGACCACCGGCGTCGCCACCGTGCCGCGCTTCTACGTGCAGACCACCACCACCACGCCATCGGTGGACCTCGTTATTGAGTGTCGCCGCACGTCGGGCGATGCGCCGCCGCCACTGTACCTCACCATTCCAGCTACCCTGCTGACCGCGCAGCTGTGCACACAGCCAGCGCGCGACTCCTTCGTTGGCACGGCGCTGCCAACGTTTGCGGTTGGCATTGTGGCCACGCCGCCTGGAGCGCCTCCCACCACGCCATGCGCCACCACAGCGTCACTGCCGCCCTTTGCTCTTCCAGCCATTGTGTGCACCATTGGCCTCAACGCGTCCGCCACAACCACCAATGATACAGCCAACATCTTTCTGCAGCACACAATTGCAGCCAGCTCGACGTGGTTCCACCGCGCCGTTTTTGACGCCTTCACTGTGGTGGCACCGCAGGGTGAGATGTACGGGCTGGCGCTCACCTGTGCGGTGGGCGGACTGGCCATACCACCAACCCTCCCATTTACTGTCACGCTGGCAGGCTGTGCGCCAGGGCAGGAGTCGCAGGGTGTGACATGCGTGACGTGCGGCGGTACCAGCTTCAGCCTGGGGGGCGTCGGCGCAAGGTGCACAGGTTGTCCACCTGCTGGTGCCGTTTGCAACATTGGCATCATCACGCTGTTGCCGCACTACTTCCGGCCAGCGGGACAGGCGGGCGAGCCTCTGGGGCCAACTACTGAACTTCACCCGTGCTACAACGCAGAGGCATGCACGCTGGCATATGGCGGGAGCAATGCAAGCAGCGGCGTAGCGGCATACGGCTGCGCTTACGGCTACACCGGCCCGCTGTGTGGCGTGTGCAATGCGGATGTCAACTACGCGCGGTTTGGCGAAGCGTGCGCGGTGTGTTGGGACGCCGGCGCGTCGTGGTTGTTCCTCCTCGTTGTCGTGACCATTGTGTTGGCGGTGCTGACGCGCGTGGCGCTACGGAAAGACTCCAGCCGGTCGGATGCGTCCATCGTGCTGCGTATCACGCTGGGATACCTGCAAGCAGTGGGCAGC
>Ga0066256_1004488_pt1 | contig 12412 bp, 8 predicted proteins | sample ThiBio_1000_biof_FD_87107 | JGI IMG/M metagenome (GOLD analysis project Ga0066256, IMG submission 87107) | Wastewater bioreactor microbial communities from Cape Town, South Africa - Thiocy_expt_1000_biof (version 2) | ecosystem: Engineered > Bioreactor > Thiocyanate-remediating >...
GGGGTGGGGTGCGGGGGGGGGGGTGGGGGGGGGGGGGGGGGGGTGGGGGGGGACAGGGGGGGGGGGGGGGGGGGGGGGGGCGCATGCACAGGAGGTGGTGGTGGTGGCACAACGGGTGGCAACAAAGTTATAATGCAATGCCACGGTAAACGCTCGTATGCAAACCACCCATTCGGCACATGCCATAGATACACACAAATTGCGCCGTGCAATTTTATCTCCCACCAGCCGCATTTATATTTCCGGCATACCCCCACCGCCGCTGCCTTTCGTGGTGTCTGCACCTTTTGCCCCCCTCCTCTTCTTGTCACGGTTCCTTTTCGCATCGCAGATCGCAGCTATGGCAGGGCACCGCTTCAAACAAACGCCGGCGCTCAAGTGGGCGCCGTGGCAGTGGCGCTCGGCGGCAAGGCGGCGGCGGGCACCAGCACGCGCACTGCAAACTTGTCGGCCACCGGCGCGCGGTCGTCGTCAGCGGCGTACGCCAGCGCGTACCCCGAAGGCGCCCACGCCACGGCATTCACGGGGTCCACTTGTGGGATGCCGCGCACCCGCGAGCCGTCTCGCACGCGAATCTGCGCATGGGGTTGCAAGTGTTGTTGGTTGTGTTCCCAAATTGCGAAGAAGCGCCACCAACCCTCCCCAACCAAGCCCCACGTACAATGTCAATGACCTTGTCGTCAGAGGCAGTGGCAAGGAAGGCGCCGTCGGCGCTGAAGGCGAGGCCGCGGATGATGGTTTCCAAGCGGTCAAAGGTGCGCACGATGGAGCAGTCGGACGTGTCCCACAGCGCCACGGTGGCGTCGCTGCCGCCAGTGGCAAACGTGGCGCCGGTGGAAGGCTCAATGCGCAGGGCGTTGGCGGCGGCGGTGTGGCCCACCACGGTGGCCAGCTTCACCACCGACCGGCCGCCGTCGCCCACCTGCAGCGCAATCACGACGCCCTCCTCCGAGTACCCCGTGCGCAGGCTACCCGCCGCCAGCAGCAGGCCGGACGGCGCCCACCCAATCTCATTCAGCTGCAGGCCCGCCGGCGTGCGGCTGACAATGGCGGGCATCGGGGCAACGGGGTTCACCAACGCCAGCCCGTCATACTTTGTGCACACCGCCAAAGACGCCCCGTCGCGCCGCCCCGCCACCAAGTTCCCCCCGCGCCGCAGCGCCACCGCCTGGTCCTGCCGCCCGGCACCCCGCGTGTCCCAAAACCGCAGCTGCCGGTCGCCGCATGCCGCCACCAGCACGTGGCTCTCCTTGGGATGCCACGCCAGCGCCTCCACCGCCGCGTCGCACTTCAGCGTCTTGACGTCGCGTGCCTGCAAATAACGTATGGGTGGGGTTACCAGGAGTGCTACAGTGCATGCACAAGCTATAGCAAGCATCCTCTACTACGCACAGATGGCACCGCGGCGGCGCCGCACTTCCACAGTTGTACGGTGGTGTCGCCAGAGCCAGATGCCAGGTATGCGCCGTCGGGCGCCCACGCGAGGCAAGTGACCTTCTTGGCGTGCCCCGGCAGCACTGTCACGCTGCCCGTCATGATCCGCCCCTCTAGCTCTGTGGCACCTGCCGGCAGCTTAAATGGTGGTGGCGGCGGCGGCGCTGGCGGCGGGGCAGGCGCTGCACGCAGCCCCACCGCGCCGCCCATCGCCATCGCACTCATGCCCCCTCCTCCGCCGCCGCCACCACCTCCGCCGCCATGTATTCCACCGCCGCCGCCACCGTGCATCATACCCCCACCACCGCCATACATGCTGCCGCCGCCACCATACCCGCCACCACCGCCAGGCCCGCCTCCGCCGCCATACCCTCCACCCCCATACCCGCCGCCACCGCCGCCGCCGTAGCCACCGCCGCCATACCCGCCACCACCGTAGCCACCGCCGCCATATCCGCCGCCACCCCGCGACGGCATGCCACCGCCATAGCCGCCTCCACCCATACCAGGCCCGCCCCCTGGCCCACCCATGCGGTACCCGCCACCGCCGCCGCCGCCGCCGCCGCCGCCGCCGCCGCCGCCGCCTCGGTCGCCCGGCGGCTGCATCATGGTGGTGGTTAGAGGGTGGTGGCGGGCGGGGAAGGAGGGAATAAACAATGACACCCTCTGACAAGAAGGCGGGGCCAGCACACACGACCGTGTAACAAAACGTGGATTCCCGTGATTTGCAGCCACCGGCGTCGTCGTGGTGTGTATGAATACGTGTACACTGCGGCGACGCTGTTGGGGTCACCGGTTTCGTTTCAACACATGATTTGCGCGCTGCTGGACGCTGACAGAGGACAACTGTCCGACAACAAACAGTACAAAGTGCAACACTGAGTGTAACTACGACGGCGCGCCGCCGTCGGCAAGCAGGGCGAGCACGCGCTGGCGGCGGGCAGCAGCGTCGGCAACTGCAGAGGCAACCACCGCGGAGGCAGAAGGAGGGGCAGGGCGCGGCCCGCCGCGCGGGGCGCTCGCAGCTTCGGTAGGTGCCGACGCCGGAGCTGCGGGCGCGACGGCGGCGCCGCCAACACCGCCACCGGGACGGCTGGCGCCACCACCACTTCGTGCCAACAGTTGCGACATCACGTCTGCGGTGGCGGGGGTGCTGCCGCCACCCACTGGCGTGCCAATGGCAGGGATCAAAAACTTGGGCGGCCGGGGTGGCGTGGCCAACACGTTGCCACGACGTGCAGGCTGTGCCGGCAGCGACGCGGCCGCGTCGCTGCCTGGCGGGGTGCCTTCATGCCAAACCGGTGGCAACGCAGGCGCCGGTGCTGGCACCACCGCAGGTGGTGGCGGTGGCACCTGACTGGGCGGCGGCGGCGGCGGCTCAGACGGCGGCGACAGCAGGGCGCGAATGAGGTGCGGCACGGGGGAGCGCGCCGCCGTGGCAGCTGCAACCGCGGTGGCCATGGCACCCGCGCGGGTGGTCGTCGGCGAACGAACGTCAGCAGGGTCGGCGCGCAGTGGTGTGGCGGAGGGCGGGCTGCCACGGAGCGCGGGCAGCATGCTGGACGGGAGCAAGGACGGCAGTGGGGCTGGCTGCACCGTGTGTGCAGGGGCCAGGGAGGCAGCGTCGTGCGACAACGACGACGGCGGCGGTGGCACGTCGCGTGCCGCAGGAGTGCCACGAAATGCGACGGGTAGCATGCCAGAAAACGACGTGGGTAGCACGTCGGGTGCCAGCGCCGCCACCTCTGCTGCCACCGCAGCCACCCGCGCCCGCACATCAAGCGACTGCGCCAGGAGGCGATTTGGCAGGACGCTGCCATTGTGCCGCTTCGCTGCCGACCCCGCAGCCGCCCGCCGCCATGCCACCCAAACCGTCCGCAACTGCTGCAGCGCGTGCTGGTGCCGCGCATACTCCACCGCATCGCGGCAGTACACGGCGCGCGCCGCTGCCGCCTGCCACACACCCCACACAGCTGCCAGGTGCCGCCGCCGCGCATTGGCAGTGACACGCGCCGTCAGGGTCGGTCTGCATTTGTGGGTGGATGAGGGTGGGATTGGGTGGGGGTCATGTAGGGCGTGACGGCAGTAAGAGTATGAAGCAGTGCAACGTACGCGGTGGCGGCAGCTCGCCAGCGGAGGAGGGCGCGGCGTGCCAGGGCACGCGCACCGCGGCGCGCCACGCCCACGTGCACCAGCCACTCGTTCCACGCGGCAGCCAGTGGCACCAGCACCCGCCAGCGATGCGTGAAGGCGGCAAGCGCAGCGACTCGGCGGTGCGCGGCGCCATGCCATGCACGCAGGCAGGCAGCAGCTACCGCCGTATGCCGGCGCTGCGTCAGCGCTGCCAGCGTAAGACTCCGCCGGCGGTTCAAGCGGAGAGCTGCCACGGCACGCAGCAGCGCATTGTGCCGCGCACACGCGGCCGCGGTGTGCCGCAGCATGCGCGCTTCCCGACCCCGCGCCGCCGCCACGGTCGCCGCCCGCCACCCAGCCACGGCGTCATACAGTCGGTGGAAGCGCGAGTTGCTGTCTGCAATCGTCTCTGCCACGCGGCACGCGGTGGCAGCCACGCCACGCGCAAACACGCGGCGCAGCAGTGCCTGCTGCCCGGCGCGCTGCTGCCACACACGCCAAACCGTCACGGCGGCAGACCAGGCGCGGCTAGCCTCCAGCCGCGCAGCAAAGGCACGCGGGGCGCGGGAGGCGGCAACCGCCGCGCGCCACGTGGCAACGGCGGCACCCAGATGCCGTGCGCGGAAGTAGTCCTCGCCGCGCGTCATTGCACGCCGTGCCGCGGTGGCGGCAGCCGTCGCACCCCGCCACGCGCGCCAAGTGTGGCGTGCAGCCAGCGCGACAGCGTGGCGGTCACAATCGGTGCCCTCTGTCGCCGCGTCCAGGGCCGTCGCCGCCCGCCATGCGCCCAGCGCGCGTGCACACCTGCCAGCATTCTCGCGCCGTGCCGCTGCCGCCATGGCAGCTTGCTCGCCAACCGTCTCCGCCCGCCACCGGCGCAGTGCCAGCGCCAGGGTCGGGCGCGTGCACGCGGCCACCAGCGCACGCATCGCGTGCCGCACATGGCACGCACGCTGCCACCGTACCCACAGCAGCTGTCGCTGCCGTGCCGCCAGCCGTTGCATTATTACCAGCCGCAGTGCTGGCAGCTGACGAGGCGCTCGGTCACCATCTGGCACTCGGTACGCAGCAGCAGCAGCAGCAGCTGCGGGATGGCGGTGTGGCCGCACCGCTTCATAGCTGGCTGTGTCACTGTCGCTGTCGGCAAACGCGGCGGCGGGCGCACGGTGCCACAGCGCCGGCCCGCCGCCGCCGCCGCCATCGGCGCCGTGCAGCAGGCGTGCTGCGACGCGCCGGCGTGAGCCAGCACTGGCACCTGCTGCTGACGCCGCGCCCCCCGCAGTGGCGGCAGGCGCCATGAGATGTGCAGCAAAGGGGGCGGTGGTGTGCGTCTGCAGCAGTGCTGTCACCACCGCACGGCGTGCGCCGGTGGGAAGGCGGTCAGGCAGCAGGCTCACCGCCACGCCATCTGCGGCTGCCTGCCGTGCACGGAGCACCGCCGCCACCACGGCGGCGCGCACACCGCCGCGGATGCGGTGACGCGACACAAAGTCAGCCGCCACCACCGGACGGCTGGCGGCGCGGCGTGCCACGGGGCCGTCATGCAGGGCAGACCGGCGACTGGCATGTGTGACATGATCATGCCACCGCACAAGAGCAGAGGGCGGCGGGGCAGGGGGTGCGGGCGGCGCAAGCTCGGTGGCAAGCACCGCAGCGCGGCGGCGCAGCGCGGCACCCACCGCCATGGTCCGCCATGCAAAAAATGCAAATGCCGTGGCGGAGGCGGTGCGCCAGGTGGTGGCGCCGCTGGCGTACGCGGCGCGCGCATGGCGGTAATGCAACGCAGCACGCAGGCGCCGCAGGCTGCCGTCAACCACGTGCATGCGTGCCAGCGTTCCGGCAGCTGCATCTGCGCCACGCTGCGCCTGTGCAGCGGCTGCAGACGCGCGCCACTGCAGCACGTAGGTGTGCAAGCGTGCTTGGTGCAGTGCACCGCGTGCCACGCTGGCTGCCACGCTGTTCAGCACCGCGACGTGTGCCGCCTCTATCGCCAGCGCCAGCCATGCGTGCGCTGCGCGAAACGTGGCCGCGCAACGCGCGCGTGCAGCCACCAGGTGGCGTACGGCACGCATGCGCACCGCGTGCAGGTGCAGCCCCACCAACACGCCCCGCTGGCTCCACCGTCGGCGCAAGTCAATCAGCAGCGCGTGTCGATACTGCAACGCGTCAACGTCGTCGTCGCCACTGCCGCCGCTAGTGCCGGTTGTAGCCAGCGAGCGGCGCAACGCGCCAATCTGCTCATCCAGCTCTGCCAGCTTGAGCGCCACGGGGCGGCGTGCCGCTGCAACCTCTGCTACCAGGTCTGCCGCCAGCAGGCGACAGGCAGCGCGAATCTCCCAGTCCACGTCTCGAAATCGGTCTGCCACAGCGGCGGCGTCACGCCGGTACGCCCACAACAGCGCTAGTGCCGCCGCATCCGCGTGGCGTCGCCATGCGTCGGCGACGGCAGGCGGAAGGCGCAGGTCACGGCCCAGCTCCGCCGCCAGCGCAGCAGGCGACACCACCTCCGCATCAGCATCGCCGCCATCTCCTGCGGCGCCGGCAGCAATGGCATTGAGCAGTGCCTCGCGCCTGCGCCGCAGCTGTTGCAAGTAGTCACGCAGGGTGGCGCCAGACAGCAGGTGCTGCGCCAGCGGCACGGCAGTCACTGACAACGGTGCATGGCGCAGCGGCCCGTCTCCTCGTGCCGCTGCCGCTGTTGACGCACCGATGCTACCGCCGCAGGGTGGCGGGCTGGTAGCACGGGGCGACTTGCCGGCGTGCCGCGTCGGCAGGGATAATGCACGGATGGCCACAGCCGCAGATGGCCGCGCCGCACCAGCAGGTGAGCTACCTGCACTGCTCAGCCCGCCGTCCGCGTCAACCCCCGCCCACTCGGCGCTCGGCGTCACGATTGGTGGCCGAGGCGGAGCGCGGCGTGGCGGCCCCGCCAACGCAGTTGGGATGGGTGGCGGCGATCGCGACCGCGACGCCGCACGGGCGCCACGCGCGGCGTCGCGCGGGTACGTGGCAGCCAGCGCGGCGGCAGACAGGTGGCCGTCCCGTTTCCGCGATCTTGCTGCAGCGTCACGTTGGCGCGCCTCTGACCGCGCCCGCACCTTCTGCTTTAGGCTCTCCAACTGCGCACGCACCTCCAGGTGCGGCGGCACGCCGCCGCTTTGTCGGAGCGGCGGCGACAGCGACCGCGACTGCGGGTTGTCATCATACCGGCGCAGGGACCGCGGCCACCGCGCTGCACCCTCCCGCGCCATCACGGGCGCCCACTGCAGTGCAGCAAGCCAATCCTTGGCGGCGGCGCCGCCAGCTGTGCGGGCGTGCCCCGTCGGCGTTGCTGCACGCACGCCGCTGCTACTGACGGCGCTGCCGCGTCGTGCTGATATTGCCGGGGGTGGCGGCAAGGTAGGTGGCGCAGTAACTGGTGGCACAGCTGCCCCTACCAAGTCGCCGCGATTAAACCGTCGTGCTTCTCCCAGCGGCTGCGCCGCCGGTGTGCCGCCGGTCAGCGACCGAATCAGAGACGCGGCAGACGGCGGGGTGGCAGTCGCACGCAGGTCCTCCCCCGTGGCGGCATACGACACGCTGCCATCCGCATGCAACAGCGGGATGGGAGCCGACAATAGTGCCGCCAGCGACGCCGGTGGCGGGACCCCGGGCGGCGGGGCAGTTGCAGGTGCCGGTCGTCCACCACCACCGCCGCCGCCGGCGCTGCTGAGCCCCAGCGGCCCGGCACGTATCCTGGCCATTGTGGCGGGGACAATAAAATGCGGGACGCCACCCCGCGCAGCGTAATGTTACTTGTCGCGGCTACTGGTGCCAGGTTCTGCTGTGTTTGTGGTGTGCTCCGTTGCGTTGCGACTTGCGATACGTTGTGAGTAAGCAGGTAGCCGTTGGCGCGATGTGTAATGCCTGTCGGGCAGGGGAGGTGGTCGTGTGTAGCAAACTATATATCATGGACCAACAATAGAATCACGACAGCAGCCCGGCCAGCCACATGCGCCACATATGTACTACCTCCTTCATGCAATGGATTTTGCGCTGGAGCACCGTCGCTCAATTTGGCACCTCTTAGCAATGCGCCTGTTTTAGCCGTTGGCGCCTTGTGCCAGCAGCCACCAACGGCTGCTGACTCACCAACGGCTGTCAGTGTCAAAACACCTAAAACACATGACATGTGATATCACAAACCACGCGCCGCATAACGTGGAATTAACGGGTAATCTGCTATAAATAACGTTATTTGTGTGATAAGTGGGCTGGTGTTTGTGGATAATTGATGCTTTGTTGATACTTATTTGGACGCCAGCACCGACCACAAACCCAGCAACAGCCGCCAATGGCGGCGCCGCCCGAAGCTGCAGCAGCAGCAGCAGCAGCAGCAGCTGGTGGCGGCGGGGGGCGGCGACCGGGGCAGCTGACAGAAGCAGAGCGCGCGGAGCGGGAGGCGCGCGCGGTGGCGGTGCGGGCGGCGGCGCGGGCGGTGCTGGAGGCGCGTGGTGTGAGTGCGTATGCTGATGTGCCGCGCAGAGCACAGACGGCGGTGCCGCTGGGCGACAATACGTTGCAGCTGGTAGCCGCGGCTGCAAAGCGTGACACTGCAGCAAAAGTAGGCAGTACTGCTAGTGGAGGGCTACCGCCAGGGTGGAGCACCGCAGTGGATGCGGCAGGGCGGACATACTACTACCATAGCGGCACGCGGGCGACATCATGGACACGCCCGGAGGCGCCGACGGCTGCCGGTACTACTTCTGGTACGTCGGGCCTTTCGCCCCCCGTGCCCGCTAAGGAGCTACCGCCAGCGCTGCGTGCACGACTAGCTGCGCGTGGCATCCTGCCTGACGCGGCGGCACCGGCTGCTGCTGTTGCACCCGCCCCTGCGGCGTCGCCTGCCGTCGTGCCTGTCGTCGTGCCTGCCGTCGTGCCCGCCGTCGAAGCCCCTAGTGCAGCAGTGCCGGCATCTGCGCCTGCCCCTGAGCCTGTAGCACTGCCGCCGCTGCCACTAGGGTGGCATCAAGCTGCTGGGCCTGACGGCAGGCCCTACTACTATAGCGCGGCTGGCGAGCGCAGCTGGGAGCGACCAACTGCTGCCGCCGGTACACCAGCGGTTGTGCCACCGGCGGCCGCCCTGCCGCCAGTCATGCCGACGCCAGCAAGCACGCCAGTGGCTGTGCCGCAGTGGTGGGAGGCGTTTGCGCCGGATGGCAGGAAGTATTACTACAATGCGGCGGGCGAGCGGCGGTGGGACCCGCCACCCGCGGCGACCGCGCCGCCCATGCTACCCATGGCAGCAGCTGCACCATTGCCGCTGCCGCAATCGCTGCCGCAGCCACTGCCGCGCAGTAGTACTGGCAGCATGACGAGTGCCAGTGTGCCGCCGAGTGGGGGCGGCGGGTACCAGCACCGAGGGGGTGGTGGCGGCGGCGGCAAGCGGTGGCGCGGGCCTGAGAGCTCCGCCGCTGACCCGCTGGACCCCACCGGCACCGGCGGCCGATGGAGCGACGGCCTTGAGGTAGAGGGCCGTGGTCGTACCGTCGGCGGTGGTGGGCCCGGTAGCGGCGGTGGCAGTGGTGGTGGTGGCGGCGGCGGTGGCGGGGGACGAGCACTACCGTCACCAGGTGACGTGCTGCGTATGAACGCGGCGCGCGCTGCCGCCGGTGGCGCTGGTGGTGGCGCCGCAGGTGGCAGCGGCACCAAGGCACCACCGCCAAGCACCGCTGCCGCCGCCGGCCCGAGCCTTGTGGGCCCTGCGCCACCACCTGGCGCCAATGCTGCCAAGCGCTTCCGCCTTCAATGATTGGCACACTCGATTTGTCAACTTGCCATGCAACGTCAGATACGCCACCCTCAGATACGGCGATGTGCCAGTAGTGTCCACCGCCAGTCACCAGAACCACCACCACAAGCAAGTTGTCAGTGTTAGTGGCACCGTTATCCGCCGTAATAATATACTAGCAGCACGGTAATCAAGCACATAGCATGATATAGTCCGTGTGGCATGCTTAGTTTTTGCATTCAGTGGCCAGTTAGTGATAATTATAACTGGCAGTAGACACGTCGCTGCTGGTTGCCGCCCATCCCATCCCCCTTCCCACTACCTACCCACCCACCCCACCGCCCGCCATGCGGCTCAAGTACCGCTTCTTTGTGGTGCAGGTGGATTTTGAGGCGGCAGACGTGGCGGCGGTGGCGCCCAGCTTGACGTCGGCGGAGCTGTTTGCGGCGCTGCGCGCGTCCTTTGCAGAGAACTACGGCGAGGTGGGCGCCGGTGCCGGCGCGCAGCTGCTGGCGTGCCTGTATTACAGTCCCGTCACACGGCTGGGTATACTACGTGGTGCCGCGCCGCTGGCGGCGCAGGTGCATGCTGCCATTGCACTCATACGCACCGTGCGCAAGGTGCCGGCAGCGGTGCGCGTGCTGCAAGTGGCCAGCACGCGGCGCGCGTTGCGAGACGCCATGCTGCGAATTCAAGAGTCGCTGGTGGCAGCCATGCGCTCCTCTGCCGCGCGGGACGCGCTTGTCCTTGATGCCGCGTTCCTGGACGCCCTAGATGCCGACCTGGATGACGCGTTGTCATGATTGTGGTTTCATGGCGTCCCTTATTGTCTGCCGCTGCCCAACCTTGTGCCGCCTGTGTCCACTCATCAGCTTGTGCCCACCCCGCGTGTGCCTGGCCCATCCATTGAAACAAATGCATGATTTCAACATCACGCGCGAGAGGGCAACACTTTATGTCGAGCGGTGAAATGGGGCACATAGGAGGGACACGCGCGTACATGCACTCACGGCCGCATATAACGTGGCAAAACATAACGCTCACACACACGGTCAGGTTGCCGCCTTGGCGCGCCACGTGGCAACCAGTGCGGGCGGCAGGGGGGGGGTGGGTGGGCGGGGGGGGGGGACAAGGAGTACCGGTTGCTGGGGTGTGGGGGTGGGGGGCACAGTGGATGCCGCCACCGCCATGCCGGCGGCGGTGGCGGTGCTGTCCAGGCCGGTGGAGGTCATCATAAGGTCATCAATGGCAGCGGCCTCGTCCAGCGGGCCGTCCGGGTGCACCATGGCCATGGTGAAGTAGTCGGGGAAGGTGTCGGCGGCGGAGGGCCAGGCGGCGGTGCGGGATGCGGCGGCCATGGGCGTGGGCGGCGGCAGCGGGGTGGCGCCGGTGGGCAACGGCCGCTTCACAGCCACACTGCCGCCCTCCCAGTACGCGGGTGGGTACCCACCCATGCCGCCGCCTATTGCATACTCACCACCCGCGTCGCTGCCGCCGGCGGTGTAGTCAGAACGCGCGCGCGCCGCGGAGGGCAGCGGGCCTGGCAGCGCCAGCACGCTGCCCGCCCCGCCGCCGGCGCCGGTGCGCGTCATGGTGGCCAGGCCGGCGGCAGCAGACGACGTCAGGTTGGCCGGCATGACAGCGAACGGCGTCGCAGACAGCCCGCGCTCGCCGCCGCCCGCCGCAGCGGCCGCAGCAGCGGCAGTAGCAGCTGCGGTAGACACCGTGCCTACCACGCTTGCTCGCGACTCGGTACGCAGCCCGACAGCGTCCGGCACCATGGGCGTGTGCATCGTCTGCCGCGCCTGGTACATAGTATACCCCGGCGGCACGCTTACGCGCCCGCCGCCATACGCCCCGCCACCGGTAGCAGCCGCTGCAGCAGCAGCGGCGGCGACGGCGGCCGGCGAGGCGGCGTACTCTTCTTGCATGGCCTGCAACCTCGCCAGCGCCGCCGGGTCCAGGGCCGCCGTGCTGGCAAGCAGGGTCGCAGGGAGGGCGGCGGGCGCCACAGACTCCATCAACACCTGCAAGCCCACCGTCACAATGGTGGGTATCGAGGACTGGCCGGGCAGCGCGTCCAGCGCCGTGCGCAGCGGCGCATTGACGCGCGCCAGATGCATGAGCAGGCGGTAGAAGGGCATGAATGCGGAGGCGGAGATGCAGACGGGCATGTCGGAGCGGGAGCCCAGCGCGGCCACCGACTCCAATGTCGCGCTCAGCAGGCCGCCCAAGATGGAAACGGCGTCATTGCCGTCGCCCCCCACCACCATGCCAGGCAGCACGGCGTGCGACGTGGACAGCTGGCTGCTGGAGCTGCCATGGCTGGAGGCGCGCGCGGCGTGCGCCGCCGCACTGCTCCCAAACCCATCCTCTGCCGCCGCGCCCGCCGCCGTGGATGCGCGTCGCTTGACGCCGGCATGCTGCTGCCCGCTGCTGCCACCGCCACCACCGCCACCCGTTGTTGCGGCAGGTGCAGCTGCTGCAGCAGCATGCACCGACGCCACCGTGCTGGGCGTGCCACCATCGCGGCGTCGCTGCTGCTTGCTGCCCCCCGTCATGGTGGCGGGGCTGTCGAAACTGATGGCGCCGCCGTCATCCACAGCGTGCAGTGCGGGTACCACTGGCGGCACGCTGTAGCCATGCGACGGCATGCCATCGCCCCCTGCCACACCACCATTACGCCGGCCGCCTCGCCCCGCCCCGCTGCTACCACCGCCGCCGCCCCCGCTGCCACCATTACTGCCACCGCCGCCACTGCCGCTGCCGCTGCCGCTGTGGTTCAGAAGGCCGTCGTAACCAGCCAGCGCCAGCACCGAGGCAGCCGCGTTGGCGGCATCATCGGCGCTGTGCCCCGACTCCTCCCCCTCGCTGCCCTCCTCCTCCTCATCATCTTCGCCCTCGCCCTCCCCCTCGTCCTCGTGCTCCTCCCCAGCCTCCCTGGACGCGCGCCGGCGGCTGCTGCCGCTGGCCCGGCGGCCTGACGCGCTGGAGACGCGCCGCCGGCTAGCGCTGGCCGCGGCCGCGGCTGAAGATGCCGCAGCGCCGGGGGGCCGGTGGGGCACCCCTCCCGCC
>Ga0066256_1004490_pt1 | contig 12406 bp, 9 predicted proteins | sample ThiBio_1000_biof_FD_87107 | JGI IMG/M metagenome (GOLD analysis project Ga0066256, IMG submission 87107) | Wastewater bioreactor microbial communities from Cape Town, South Africa - Thiocy_expt_1000_biof (version 2) | ecosystem: Engineered > Bioreactor > Thiocyanate-remediating >...
GCAGCGGCTGCGGCCGCGGCACCCCCCGCCGGCGCGGTCGCCACCGGCGCCGTCGCGATCGGCGCGGTCGGCTCCTTCTTCGGCTCCGAGCCGCACGCCACGACCGTGGCCGCTGCCGACACTACGACGAGGACCGCATGGCCCACCCTCACTCGCACGCCCTTCTTGTATCCGGTCATCATTGCCGGCCAGCGTCGCACGACTCGAGGGGCCGTCGGGGCAAGAAACAGCGCGGTGCCAGTCTCGAAAACGGCTCGACACGCAGAAGTGAACCGCCGGCAACTGCCTTCGAAACACGCTCGTTCCGGCGTCTGAAGCAACCTTTGCTCTCTCCGTCTCGTGTTAGGAATGAACGTGACGGAGGGCTCCTTTGAAGCGACTTCTCGCAGCGGCCTTGGTAGCGGGGGTCTGGATCGGATGCGCGGCCACGGGCGCGCGTGAGCCGCTCGCCGAGTGCAGCCCCGGCGAATCGCGGGCGTGCACCTGCGCCAACGGCATCGTGAGCACGCAGACGTGCAAGGACGTCGACCGCACGTTCGGCGATTGCGTGTGCACGGCGCCCCTCCCGGAGGCGAGCGTCGAACAGCCCGATCCTCGGCTCTGCTCCTCGATGGACGGCGGACGCAGGGACGGCGGGTCGGCCAAGAAGTGCCAGGTGTGCGACTTCGATTTCGATCCGTCGGAGGCGACGGTCTGCCCGGTGGCTCCGGCGTGTGCAAACGGCAGCCTCGGCGCTCCGGCGAATCCACTCCTCCGCGCCGATCTCACCGTCCACACCGACAACGGGAAGCCGGTGACCGACGCAGGTGACGCCGGCGATGCCGCTGCTCCTCCCCCGTCGCCGCCGAAGGGAACGTGTCTCGATCCGCAGCTGCGCATCCGCCTGCAGAAGCTGAAGATCCACGCTGGCGGCGGCGAGGGCTACTGCATCGTCGAGGCGAACGACGGCGTGACGTCCGAAGCCGCGGTCACGATGAAGACGAGCAACCTCAAGGCCGGGGACGAGTTCCCCTTCCCCGTCGGCCAGGGAATGCTCTGGGGCCAGGCCCAGCCCGAGTGCACGTCGAACAACCTGACGCTCACCTATTACTGCTTCAAGGTCGTCGACAACGGCGCCTGGACGGCGGCGCTGAAAGCGATGGGCGACACCGCAACCGCGATCGGCGGCAGCCCCGCAGGCAACGGCCCCTACGGCTGGGCGTTCGGCCTCGGCGGCGCAGCGGCCAATGCCGCCGCCGCCGCGATCGGCGCCGCACAGAAGGACGAGAATCGGATCAAGGTGCAGCAGACGATCCCCGTCTCCAGCTTGCTCGATCTCGCCAACGGCCGAACCTGGTCGATTCGCACCCGGGTGAAGGACGGCTGCAACCTCTTTGGCTGCAGCCGGGACTACGACTGGGAGCTCACCGTCCAGGCGTGGGGTTGCGCCGACCGCCTACCGGAGACGAAGTAACGCGAGCTCGCTGTGCTCGTCTTGGGTGGTAGCCTTGGCGCATGATCGTCGCCCGCGCATTCACCCTGAGCCTGCTCGTCCTCGGTCCGATGGTTGCAGCATGCACGGGTGGAGCGGCTTCGTCAACCGAGCCCGGCGGCGAGCGACCCCAGGTCGCCAGCCCGCAGGCGATCTTCGAAGGGCGGCTCGAGAGCGACGCCGACGACGGCTGCAAGAGTGCGGGCCCGCTCTTCACCGTGGGGTCGTTCGGCAAGCCTCAGGACGCGGACGTGGCGCAGCCGATCAAGGACGGCGTGAGCTTCGAACAAGGGACCGTACGCCTCTCCTGCTCCGTCACCTCGTCCGGCGCGAACGAGCACGACGTCACCGGCGATCTCGCGCTCTCCGGGACCAACGGCGGCCGCTTCCAGATCGCCGGCAAGCTCACGGTCACGGGCGAGCAGACGGGCGTCCGCGTCGTCGTCACGAGCGGTACCGGCGAGACGTACGAGCAAGCGGACTGTACGGTCAGCTACTCGACAGGCAGCCAGAGCGTCGCCCCCGGTCGTGTCTGGGGCGACGTCGTCTGTCCGAAGGTGGTGAGCGCGTCGAATCAGACGTCGTGCCGCTTCGTCGGCCAGTTCCGCTTCGAGAACTGCGTGCAGGAGTGAAGCTCGATGCGCCCGACTTGGGGCGGACGAGCGACACCTCGTAGATCGAGCCGCCCCGACGCTGTCCCGTAGAACGCGCCTCGTAGCCGAGATGCGTTCCACGGGCCCGTTTCGTTCCGGCACGCTCGAGCGACGAAGTCCTTCGAGCCTCGTCCTCCTTCGAGCCGAGGTCAGAGAACGAGGTTCTCCGGATTCGGCGTCACCGTCTGGAGGTAGTGACCAGGGGTGCCGGCTGCGGGCAGGCCGGGAGCGCTGACGGATCCCGAGCCACCGTCGCCGCCGCTTCCGCCGCCACCACCACCACCGCCGCCGGCGACGACGGTCTGGCTCGCGCCCGTGGGCGCGGACGTTCCGCCCGCAGCGCCGCCGTTCACGTCAATGGTGCCCGTGACTGCGGGCGCGGAGCTCGAGAGGAGGTGGACGATTCCGCCTCCGGCCGCCTTCGCGCCAGCTCCGCCCCCCTTGCTCCCGGGCCGGACGAGGTGTGCCGACTGGAGCGCACTGAGCCCGCGACCGGCCTGCGGCTCGCCCGCAGGCGCCTTCGCGACTCCGGGCTCCGCCGCGCCTGCGCCGCTGTCCTCGCTGCCGGTGGCGACGATCAAGTTGCCGGAGATCGTCACGTCACCCGTGGCGCGGATGACGACACCGCTCGGGACGACGAGCGTGCCGGCGATGGTCACGTTGGTGAACTGGAGGTGCTGCCGGCCAGCGAGCGCGTTGTAGCCGGCGGTCGTGGTCAGATCGAGCGTCGAGCCGACGGCGACGTTGAACGCACCGCCCGATCCATCTCCGAAGACGCCCGTCGCGCCGCTTGGACCTTGCGATCCTTGTGGCCCCGTCGGTCCCGTCGATCCCTGCGCGCCCGCGCTGCCCGGCGCCCCCGGGTCGCCCTGCGGCCCCTGCTGCCCCGCCGGCCCTTGCGCACCCGCCGGCCCCTGCTCGCCCGCTGGTCCTTGCCCGCCCGCTGGTCCTTGCCCGCCGGCCGGTCCTTCCCCGCCGGCCGGTCCTTGCCCGCCTGCCGGTCCTTGCTCACCGGCAGGCCCTTGCGTGCCCCCGGGTCCCTGCGTGCCCGCGGGTCCCCGCGTGCCCGCCGGTCCCTGCGTGCCCCCGGGGCCCCGCGTGCCCCCCCGTCCCTGCCGGCCCCCTGCGGCCGCCCCCTCACCCCGGTCCCCCCGCCGCCCCCCCCGTCCCTTGCGGGCCTGTCGCCCCTTGCGGGCCCTCACTGCACGCCGATACGAACAGCAACGCCATCATCGGCACGGTACGAAGCAACCGCGCCGCGGTGCCGTGCGAAGCCTCTTCACATCAACCATTCGGGGGATCTCCTCGTCGTTGGACCTATCGTGAGGTCCGGAGTCTACGCGGCGTCCTCTCGTTGCTGCTCGACGTCCCCCGCCCGTGCTCTGTGAGCGTTCGAACAGCACGCGCCTCGACCTATTTCAGTTGGGTCGCCCCCCACCGTCAAGGTGATGCCGAACGCGATCATGACGGAGCTCTCGACGAGCAAGTCGTCCTCGAGCCCACACCGCGCCGCGCGACCGGCGCCTCAGCGCGTGCAGCGCGCGATCATCCGGAGCGTCGACTCGCGACGGCCACCCGACGCGCCCTTGAAGGGATCGTCCGGCCCCTCGATGATGCCCTTCACGCGCGCGAGCGCAGGCTGATCATCGAGCGCGCAGGCAGCGACCGCGCGCTGGCGGATCGTCTCGCGGGCGATCCGCGGCGTCGGAAGCGGTCCGGCGAGCGCGTCCTCGAGCGTCGCCGCGCCCTTCTCGAAGAAGCCGCGTTGAACGAGGTTCCGTCCGACGAGATAGCTCGCGAGCGGCGAGCGGCCGTCCGGCGTCGCGGCGGGCCAGCGGCCGAGCGCCGTGGCCGCGAGGAAGATGTCGGGCCCTCGCTTGTCGTCGCCGAGCAGTAGCGCCTGGATCGCCTCACGCGCGGCCGGGTCCTCGGCCCCGAGCTTCTTCACCTCGAGCGTCCGCGCTGCGTCCTCGTCGAGCGCACGCTCCGCGAGGCCTTCGTAGCGCTTCTTCGCGCTCGCGAGATCACCGTCGACGAAATCGGCGTCGGCGAGCGCTTCCTCGGCGCGATCGCGCCACGTGCGCGGGACGTCGTTCCGCGACGCAAGCGCCTCGAGCTCGCTCCGCCCCTTTTCGCGATCGGCGTGGCGGCGCATCGTCTGCGCGCGCCAGTGCCGCGATGCGTAGTCCGCCGAGTCCTTCGCGAGCGCTTGCTCGTAGAGACGGATCGCCTCTTCGAAGCGCTGCGTGTCGCGGCAGACGTCGGCCTCGCGCCGCGTCGCGTCCACGACGTGCGGGCATCGGCGGCCGAAGAGACCGGGCCGGGTGAACCTCGCACGCGCGAAGCTCTCGGCCTCGGGAGGGAGCGGCACCGTCGTCAGGTGAACGCGAAACGCGGCGGCGAGCTCCGACCAGGTCTTGCCGGTGAGCGCGGCCACGTCGCCACCGCCGTACCAGGTGCGTACCGTCTCCATCCCCCACCGAGCGCCCATCCACGAGATGAATGCCCCCGCGAGCGTGTAGCTCTTCGCGGACGCATCGCCGAGGAAGCCGAGCCCGAAGACGCGCTGCATCGACGGGAGGATCCCGATCTCCATCATCGCGCGCGCCCATTGCTCGTCGGTGAGGTCCTCGTCGTCGGGTGACGCCGCGACCGCGATTCCTTCGATGAGCCCCGGATTCGGGAGGTAGCCACCCGCGTCACCAGCGATGCGGAACGCGCCGCGACCGAAGCTCCCCGCGATCACGTGCGCGAGCTCGTGCCCGAGCACGGGATGTGGATACGACCCGAGCTGGAGGTACACCTCCTTGCGCCACGGCTTCGCGATGTACGTGTGGGCGGCGCCCATGAGGCGCTTCTTGTCGCCGTCGTCGCGGAAGAAGAACGCGCGGATGCGCTCCGGTCCCTTTGCGCCGAGCCGCGCTTCGACTCCGCGGACCTGCTCCTCGCAGTCCTTGAGGAGGAGGTTCGCCTCCTGCTCGCGCGTCGTCGACGGGTAGACCACATCGCAACGCTCGCCATGCTTCTCGGCGCCGAGGTCAGAGGCGATCGACTCGGTGGTGCTGAAGTGACCGAGCGAGGCGCCGGCGAGCGCGAGCCCGACGCTCGCCGTCATGGCGATCAGCCCGAGGGCGGCGCGCGCGCGCGTCCCCGAGGTACGAAGGTCGAGCACGAGGCCGAACGGGCGCTCGTCGTCACGGCAGAGGACCGACCCGAAGAGCGCGGCCGACGTGAGCGTGGCGAGCGAGCCGAGCCGGTACGTGAGGAGCGACGTGCCCGCGTCGATCACCGTGTCGTAGAGCGTCCCGCTGAAGTAGCCGACGAACGGATCGAAGGCGAAGATCATCGGCGACGAGTAGAAGCGGTAGAGGCTCGCAACGACGCCAGAGACCGGAGCCGCGAGTGCGAGCAGGGTCGCGACGAGGCGCACGCGGCGTACGCGCCCTCGCGCCACGAGCGCGCCCGTGAGCTCTCCCGCGGCAGCGCCCCAGACGCCGCCGAGCACGCCACCGATCCCGGCCGTGAGCGCGAAATACAGGAGCGCGCCCCAGAGCTCGCAGATGCCGACGCGCGCGGCATGGAGGAGCGCCGTGAAGAGCGCGAGCGCGACGTACGCGAGCCCGGCGAGGACGCCGCGGGTCACCGAGGCGAGCGGCGAAGGCGAGCCGCGCCGCGCGCAGTCGATCGCCGTCGCGATCGCAGCCGCGGAGGGGACGATCAGCCCCGCAGCGAGCGCCTGCTCGTAACCGGGACCGCCGAAGAGCGGCAGAAATCCGATCGCGCCGAGCGCTACGGTGACGACGATCGCGCCGATGAGATACGGGCGCGAAAGTCGGCGAAACACGGCCCGTTCATAGCACAAGGATCGAGACGTGTTCTGGGTCGCCGCCGCCCCGAAGCTGCGGCGGCGGCGCGGTCAAAGCACCGCGCGCGCAGCTCGAAAGCTTCTACGACGGGCCACCCATGAATGGCCGAGCTCGGGCGAAGGCCTCTTCACCGTCATCGGCGGCCCATTGCGGTACGAGACTCGTGCAACTCCACGGCTCATGCCCTCACCGCGAAGACTCATCTGGGCAGCGGCACGGTCTTCTCGGGTTCCCACTCCCAAGACTGAGACGGCGACGCCTCCCGCACGGGAGGAAACCCCTGAGAGGTCGCGGCCCCTTGGCGTAGAGTTTTCTCGAACGCCTTGGGACCGGACGGCGGCGCGCGCAATCGAAGGTGGAGGTCGACGACGGCAGTCCGCGCGTGGATCGCCTGCGCTGCGTGGGCGACGACGGCCGGCGCGGCTCCATTCGACCTCGCCTGGAGCGCTCCCGAGGGCTGCCCCTCGCGCGAGGAGATGGTCGCGGCGACGCGGACCAGGCTCGGCGAGGACGAGACCGAAGCTTCACCGGACCTCTTCGTGCGCGGCACGGTGTCCGCGGACGGAGAAGCCTTCGTCGTCACCTTCCTGGTGAAAGACGCTACGGGAGCGGAGGTCGGCGAACGCGAGCTACGCGTGAAGGGCCACGAGTGTCGGGCGATCGAAGAGCCGGCGGCGCTCGTGCTCGCCACGATGATCTCCGTCGTCCGCCCGTCGTCGTTCGAGCCGGCGCCGGTCGGACCGCCGGAGCCGAGCGCGGCCGTAGAGGCGACGTCCACTGCGCTACCGCCCCCCCCGCCGTCCCCTCGCCGTCCGCCCCCAGGTCCGGCCCGAGCAGCGCTCGCTGCAGATGCGGAGCCCACGCTCCCTTCGCTGCGCGCGCTCGGCGCGGTCGGGGTCGCGTCGGTCGGGATCCTTCCGCAGGCCGGCGGGGGCGTAGGCTTGCGGACGAGCTATTGGTTGCGCTCGCGCTTCCTCGTCGCGCTCGAAATGAGCTTCGAGGCCGGCGCGTCCGTGCGCGCCGGACGGGGTGTGGTCGCGTTCCAGCTCTTGAGCACGACGGCCATGGCCGGGGTCACGATGCTTCGCGCCGCGAAGGTCGAGCTCGTGCCCGTGCTCGCCCTTCGTGGAGGCATCCTCCGGACGGCCCCCAGCGGATTTCAACTCGTGAAGGCGGCGGCCCGCCCGATGGCGCTCGCGGGCGGAGGTGTGCTCGTACGAGCACCGCTCGCGCCCCGCGTGCACTTCGAGATCCTCCCTCAAGCAGAGGTCGCCCTCGTCCGGGACGTCTTCGAAGCGACCGAGGGCAGGAGGACGTTCCGCCTGCATCAATCGTCGCTGCTGGGAGCCCGGCTGACGGTTGGTATTAGTTACGAGTTTCCATAACTTATAAAAATCGACAGGCCACGCTTAGAAAAACTCAGGGCACGAGCACTATAGCCCGCTGTGAACGCATCGCTCGTTCGCGTCATCAGCAGCGCGCTGGAAGCCCCTGAAGGCGAGGCTTCCACGCCCATGACATTCGAAGCTCTCTTTCACGGCTACATCGACTTCGTATGGCGTAGCCTCCGACACTTCGGCGTCGCGGAAGGGGACCTCGAAGACCAGACCCAGGAGGTCTTCCTCGTCGCGCATCGTCACCTCGCCGATGTGAAGGTCGAACACCCACGGGCCTGGCTCTACGCGATCACGCGTCGATGTGCCGCCGCGTATCGACGTCGAAGCCACCGGCGGCACGAACGCACCGTCGAAGAGGTCCCCGAGAGCAGCCACAGCCGTGACCCGGCCGCCGGGATGGAGGTCGATCGGCTGGCGTCCGTGCTCGAGACGCTCGACGAAGACAAGCGGACCATCTTTCTCCTCCACGACGTCGAGGAGATGCCCATGCGCGAGGTTGCCGAGGCCGTCGGCTGCCAGCTCTCCACCGCGTACGCGCGCCTCTACGCAGCGCGCCGCGAGCTCGCCAAGGCGATCAAAGAGGCTCCATGAAGACTGTTCCCACCGATTCTCCGACGAGTCCTGGCGACGCCGACGCGGGAGAGCTTCAGGAGCTCGTTCGCACGACGCGAAGCCGCACGCCGAGCCCCGACGCCGTGCAGCGGATCGCCAAGCGGCTCGTCGCTGCGGGCGCGCTCGATCCGGCATCGCCATCGGAGACCTCGCGAGTCGCCGGCCCCACGGCGACGGCCCGGGTCGCGAACAAGGTCGGCTACTACTACAAGGCTGGTGCGTTTGCGCTCGCCGTTGCCGCAGGCTCGCTGCTCGCGTGGCGCGCCACGTCCACCTCGACCTCGGTCGAGGCGCCGCTCATCGCGCCGGCCGCCGGTCCGGCGACGCAGGAGCGAGTCGGTCCGTCCGGCAACATGCCGAACACGGGTGCACCTGAAGCGCGGCCTGCGAGCGGGACGGGCGACAGCGCACCGAAGCGCGGTGGCGACGCCATCGCCGCGGTCTCGATCGACGCGCTACCGTCAGCGGCGCCGAAGCCGCGTGCCGCGACGGCAGGTTCGGACTCGACGCCCCGCCGGGCGTCCGAGGGCAGCACGGCAAAGACGTCGACCCCGGAGCTCTTGCTCGTCCGCCGTGCGCAGGACGCGCTCACGTCGAACCCTGCGCGAGCGCTTTCCCTGGCCGACGAGCATGCAGCGCTGTTCCCGAGCGGCGAGCTCACGCAGGAGCGTGAGGTCGTCGCGGTGGACGCGCTCTCGAAGCTCGGTCGCAAGGACGATGCCCTCCTCCGCGCCCGCGCCGTTCTCCGCCGGTTCCCACGCACGCCGTACGTCGCCCACCTGGAGAAGGCCGTCGGTCAACCGCTGACCGCGCTCGCCTCGGGCGGCGGCTCGGCGAATCCCGACTTCGAATCGAAGCCATGACCCCTGTCACGGCTTCTGCGAAAGGACAGCCCGATATGTATCGACGCATCGCTGGGCGCAGCGCCAAGGCGGCAGTCTTGTCGGTTTCCTGTGCGCTGCTCGCCTGGCTCTTCGCCGGTTGTTCGAGCACCGTCTCCGTCGCCGAGTCACGGGACTCGGAGCACGGGGGCTTCTCATCGCCCGCCGACGGCGGCGTCGAGGCATCACTGGATCCCGACACGCTGTTGCAATGCGTGGCCACGGAATGCCCATTCCCGTTCACGACGTGCGAAACGGACAAGCCGACGTACAAGTGCGAAATCAACCTCATGAACGACCGCAACAATTGCGGTGCATGCGGTGTGAGCTGCGACAGCTACGAGCCGATTGGCATGATCGGCCAGTGCGTCCAGGGGAGGTGTGATTTCCAGTGCATGATCGCGCTCGAAGACCCGATCATGAAGCTGCAGAACTGCAACGGGATTCTCGACGACGGCTGCGAGGTCGACGTCTACAGCGACCCCATGAACTGCGGTGTTTGCGGCAACAAGTGCAACGACGGCGACCCCTGCATCGAGGGTCGATGCGGCTGCCCCGCAGGGTTCACGGACTGCAACGGGCGGTGCGTCGACCTGAATACGAACGACCTGAACTGCGGTGAATGTGGACGCCAGTGTCCGTACATCCCGGAGGACGGCCCGTTCGCCGGCTGCGCGATGACGGACAAACATGCACGCGCGAAGTGCATGAACGGCGTCTGCGGGAACCTCGCCTGCCAGCTCGGCTGGGGCGACTGCGACAAGGACATGAAGGACTGTCCGAACCATCCGCAAGGAGAATGGTCGGGCTGCGAGACGCCCGTGACGAGCATGGAGAACTGCGGCGCGTGCGGGAACAAGTGCCTCCCCGATCAAATCTGCGGTCGCGTCGGCCTGGAGATCAAGTGCATCGACACGTGTGACCGGCTCGGGCTGACCGACTGTGGCACCGCCGGCGAGCAGGGTGGTGGCTGCCGCGACCTCAACAACGACCCGAACTACTGCGGTTCGTGCGTGAACGCTTGTCCGGCCGCCGGTCCCCACCAGGACGTCATCTGCAACAAGGGGAGCTGCGAATATCCCTGCGACGACGGCTGGGCCGACTGCAACGGCGATCTGTCCGACGGCTGCGAGGTCAACACGATGATCAATCCCAACAACTGCGGCGCGTGCGGCGCCAAGTGCGACGGCGTCCTCGGACAGCCGTGCGTCGAAGGGAAGTGCCTCACGAGGTGCTGTGCGGACGACGCCGGAGCGCTCCCGCGATGAAGCCCTCCCTCGCCCGACTCTCCTCCTCTCGCTCGTTCGCCTCACTCTTCGGACTGGGCTCGGCCCTCGGCCTGATGGGCGGCCTCGCGAACTGCGCGACGAGCGACGAGCATCCCGGGGACCTTCCCGATTACGGCGGAGGCGTCACGCTCACCACTCCCGACGCATCGGACGCGGACGCGGCAGATGCCGCGTGCGACGCCGGCGATCCGGGCTGCACCGTCATCCCCGACTGCTCCCAGGTCGACTGGTGCGTCGTCGACTCCGGCATTCGCTCCTCGGAACGTCTCAACTCGGTGTGGGGCTCGAGCAAGTCCGACGTCTGGGCCGTCGGCTCGCGAGGGTCCGTCGTCCACTACGACGGCGCCACGTGGAAGGCCGTACCGATCGCGGACAAGTCGACCTTCTTCTCCGTCTGGGGCAGCGGTCCGAACGACGTGTGGGCCGTGAGCGACACGCGGACGATCATGCGCTCGGACGGATTCAAGAACGGCGCCGTCAGCTGGACGCGGCTCCCTCCCCTGAGCCTCGATCCCTACTTCGAGACCGCGACGACGGTGATGTTCCGAAGGACGACTCTCCGAACCAGACCTCCGGAAACATGCTGGTCAAGAAGGCCGGCACCGTGGCGGAGCGCCAGAACCCGCTCACTCGCGTCGGCGGTCTCAAGGGGACCGTCACGGGCATCTGGGGAAGCTCCCCCGACGACGTCTGGATCCTGGTCGACAATCGAAGGACCAACGGCAACTACCAGGGCTCGGCGATCGAGGCGGGCAAGACGATGCGCGGTCGTCCGGCTGCTCCGGGCGTGGACACCAAAGGCGACAAGCTCGCCTGGACGGTGGTCGACAGCCAAGCGACCGTCGTCCTCCGCGGGATCTGGGGCAGCTCGGCCGACGACGTCTGGGCGGTCGGCGACCACGGCACGATTCGACGGTTCCAGGCGAACGACCTTCGCTGGCAGATCATCGATTCGCCGACGAACGCGAACCTCCGCGCGATCTGGGGAACGGGTCCGAGGGACATCTGGGTGGTGGGAGACGACGGGACGATCCTCCACTGGGACGGCCTCGAGTTCACCGCGTCGACCGCGCAGCTCCCCCAGGGCAACGAGCCGAGCCTTTACGGAATCTGGGGGAGCTCGGCCGACGACGTCTGGGTCGTCGGCGAGCACACCGTCTTGCACTACGAAGGCGCCAAGGCGCCGGCCCCGGGAGGCCCGTGATGAGCGTTCGTCATCGAGGACCGATCCTCGCCGCCGTCGGAGTCTCGTCGGCTCTCGTCTTGGCCGGCGCCGCGTGCGCCACCTCGGACGTGCCGATCGGCGTCGTCGACGACGACGCCGAGAACAAGCTCACCGGCGACGCCGGGCCCGCGAACGAGGTCGACGCGACGGACGACGCCGGTGAGGAGGCGAGCCTCCCTACCCCGCGCCAGTGCTCCGACCAGAACTTCTGCCACACGGACATCCCCGAGGACGCGACGCTAACGAGCGTCTGGGGCGACGGCTCGGGCGTCGTGTGGTCGGTGAGCGCGCAGGGGAAGATCTTCCGTTGGGACGGCTCCCAGTGGAAGGTCCACCAAGAGCTCGCCGACGCCACCCTCGTGAGCGTCTGGGGCAGCGGCGCCACCGACGTGTGGATCGCCGGCTCGACGGGACTCCTTCACGGTACGGGCAGCAGCTCGGCGACGCTCGCCTTCGCGCCGGTCGCCGATCTTCCGGGCAATCCCGATGTCGCGCTCTCGTCGGTCTGGGGCTCGGGCCCCAACGACATCTGGGCGGTCGGCGGGGCGCAGGATCCGTCCAGCGGCGCGCTGCTCAGTCGCGTCGTGCACTTCGCCGGCGCCCCCGCGGGCTGGAGTGAGGTCGGGATCGGCGTCCCCAAGGTGGAGTCGTGGAGCCCGGACCCGGCGATCGCGCCGATGGGCGTCTTCGGTACGGCCTCCTCGGGGGCGTGGGTGCACGGCGCTTGGATCGACGATCAGTGGAACCCCGTCGCCGTCTTGTTCCGCATCGCCCCGGGCTCGACCGAGCCCGTCCGCATGCAGCTCCCCGACGGCAGCGACTGGCCGTACGGTCACAAGCCGCTCATGGGAGCGGGCGCCATGGCGGACGGTACGGTCTGGCTGGGAGCGGAGTCGAACACCGGCCGCCACCGGTACATCCGTGGCAAGGCTCCGTACGCGGCAGCGGACTGGGAGCTCGTCTACCGGCCGCAATACGAGTCCGATCCTCACTTCTTCTGGGGAACGTCCGG
>Ga0066256_1004492_pt1 | contig 12404 bp, 7 predicted proteins | sample ThiBio_1000_biof_FD_87107 | JGI IMG/M metagenome (GOLD analysis project Ga0066256, IMG submission 87107) | Wastewater bioreactor microbial communities from Cape Town, South Africa - Thiocy_expt_1000_biof (version 2) | ecosystem: Engineered > Bioreactor > Thiocyanate-remediating >...
CTTTGCGGTCAAGCCGACCTCGTCGATCCTCCAGCCGCGCCGGACGATCGACAAGCATGGCAACAATACCGAGATCATCACCAAGGGCCGCCACGACCCCTGCGTCGGCATCCGCGCGGTGCCGGTCGGCGAGGCCATGATGGCGCTGGTGCTGGCCGACCACTTCCTGCGCCACCGCGGGCAGAACGGCTAGCCGCTAAGCGCTGCCCGGAACCTCTCCGAGCGAGCGCAGGAACAGGCCGAAGGTCAGCAGCCCCTCCGGCCACGGGCCATGACCGGATGCCGTGTTGAGATGGCCCGCATTGGCGATGATCGACACGTCCGCGCCCCAGGCTGCGCCGAATTCCTGCGCGCGCTCGATCGTGCAGTGCGGATCATCCGAGCTGCCGATCAGGCGTGCCGGAAAAGGGAGCGGCACCATGGGCACGGGCGCAAATCCGCCCTCCTTGGCCGGCCACGTGTCCGTGCCTTCGAGATCGGCCGGCGCGACGAGGAAAGCGCCCATGAGGCGGCTCGGCACCAGCCGCGGTGCTGCATGCACAACCGCGGAAACGCCGCAGCTATGCGCCACCAGCACCACCGGACGCGTCGCCCTGGCGACTTCGTCGACGATCCGCTCGGCCCAGTCGGCGAGGCGCGGTGTCTCCCAGTCCGCCTGCTCGATGCGCCGCGCGGTCTTGAAATGGCGCTGCCAGCGCGATTGCCAGTGATCCGGGCCGGAGTTCGTCCAGCCCGGCACGATCAGCATGTCGATGTCTGAGGTTCGCATGATGAAACTATAGAGTACTTGTCAAGACTGCTGCCATACCGCTGGCCACAGCTTCCCATATGCACGGGCTGAGAATTGGCTGACCTCGACAATCGCGCCTTCTATACTCCGCCGCCATGAGCACAGCGACCATGACAGCAAATGAAACCGCGCCGAACGGGCGCATCACCGTGCCCGAGGGCGAGCCCGTGCCCGTCGGCAAAGGCAGCCACGTCTATCTCGTGGACGGCTCGGGCTACATCTTCCGCGCCTTTCACGCCCTGCCGCCGCTGACGCGCCCCTCCGACGGCCTTCCCGTGGGTGCCGTTCACGGCTTCTGCGCGATGCTGTGGAAACTCATCCAGGATGCCAAGGCGGGCCGCGGGCCGACGCACATCGCGGTCATCTTCGATGCCTCGCGTACGAACTACAGGAATGACATCTACCCGGACTACAAGGCCAACCGCCCGCCTGCGCCCGAGGAGCTCGTCCCCCAGTTCCCGCTCATCCGCGCGGCCGTGAAAGCCTTCAACATCGCCTCCATCGAGCAGGAAGGCTTCGAGGCCGACGACCTCATCGCGACCTACGCGCGCAAGGCCGTCGAAGCCGGCGGCGATGTCACGATCGTCTCGTCCGACAAGGACCTCATGCAGCTCATCAAGCCGGGCATCCTCATGCTCGACACGATGAAGGGCAAAACGATCGGGCACGATGAAGTCATCGAGAAGTTCGGTCTGGAGCCTGCGTGCGTCGTCGACATCCAGGCACTCGCGGGCGACTCGACGGACAATGTGCCAGGCGTTCCCGGCATCGGCATCAAGACGGCGGCGGAGCTGATCCGCGAGTACGGCGATCTCGATTCGCTGCTCGCCCGCGCCGGCGAGATCAAGCAGCCCAAGCGCCGCGAGAAGCTCATCGAGTTCGCCGAGCAGGCGCGCATGAGTCGCGAGCTCGTGCGCCTCAAGGACGACGTGCCCATCGAGGTGTCGGTGGAGCAACTCGGTCTGCAGGAGCAGCTCTCCGATCCCCTGCTGACCTTCATGCGCACCATGGAGTTCAACACGCTGACGAAGCGTGTCGCGGAAGCGCTCGGCGTCGAAGCACCGCCGCCACTCGAGCGTTCGGTCGGATCGAGCGTGAGGCCATCCACGGCCTCGAGCAAGGAGGCGGACGACGCCAGCGCTGCAAAGGCAGGCGCGGAAACGCCTGCCGCTGCCGTGGAGTTTGGCCGCGCGGTCGCCCGCGAGCCGAAGATCGACCGCACGTCCTACGAGACCGTGCGCGGTCTCGCGCGGCTCGAAGCCTGGGTTGCAGAGGCGCGCGAAGCCGGCCACGTCGCCTTCGACACCGAGACCACCGGTCTCGATGCCATGACGGCCGATCTCGTCGGCTTCTCGCTGGCGACCGAGCCCGGCAAGGCCTGCTACGTGCCGCTCGGCCACACAACGGGCAACGCCGATCTCTTCGGTGATGGTGGTCTCGTCGAAGGGCAGATGGACAAGCGCGCGGCGCTCGAAGTCCTGAAGCCGCTGCTCGAAGACCCGGGCATTCTCAAGATCGGGCAGAACCTCAAGTACGACTGCCTCGTCATGCGCCGGCACGGCATCCGCATCACGTCGATCGACGACACGATGCTGATCTCGTACGCACTCGATGCCGGCAAGGGCCTGCAGGGCATGGATGCGCTCTCCGAGCGTCATCTGGGGCACACGCCGCTCGCCTTCACGCAGGTCATCGAGCACGCACCGCCCGCCAAGAAGAAGTCCGACCGCACGTTCGCCGGCGTCCCCATCGACAAGGCGACGGAATACGCGGCCGAGGACGCGGATGTAACGCTGCGGCTTTGGCTTGCGCTCAAGCCGCGCCTCGCCGCCGAGCGCATGGCTACCGTCTACGAGACGCTGGAACGACCGCTGCTGCCCGTGCTCGCCGACATGGAAGCGGCCGGCGTGAAGGTCGACCGCAATATCCTCTCGCGCCTCTCATCGAGCTTCGCCCAGGGCATTGCGCGTCTCGAGGAGGAGGTGCAGGCGCTCGCCGGCCGGCCCTTCAATCTCGGCAGTCCGAAACAGCTCGGCGAGCTGCTCTTCGATCAGCTCAAGCTGCCCGGCGGCAAGCGCACGAAGTCCGGCCAATGGGAGACACGTGCCGGCCTGCTCGATGATCTCGCCGCCAACGAGGAGCTGCCGCCCGACGCGCGCAAGCTCATCAATACCATGCTCGAATGGCGCCAGCTCTCGAAGCTCAAGAGCACGTACACCGACGCCCTTCCCCTGCACATCGATCCGGCGACGGGCCGCATTCACACGAGCTACGCGCTCGCCGCGACGACCACGGGCCGCCTCGCCTCGACAGATCCGAATCTCCAGAACATTCCGGCGCGGACGCGCGAGGGGCGCGAGATCCGCACGGCCTTCATTGCCGAGCAGGGCGCCAAGCTCATCTCGGCCGACTACAGCCAGATCGAGCTGCGCGTGCTCGCGCACATCGCCGACATTCCGCAGCTCAAGAAAGCCTTCGCCGACGGCCTCGACATTCACGCCATGACGGCATCGGAGATGTTCGGCGTGCCGGTGAAGGACATGCCGGCCGAGACGCGGCGACGCGCGAAGGCGATCAACTTCGGCATCATCTACGGCATTTCGGCTTTCGGTCTCGCGAACCAGCTCGGCATTTCGCGGCAGGAAGCCGGTGACTACATCACCACCTACTTCCAGCGCTTTCCCGGCATCCGCGACTACATGGAGCGCACGAAGCAGTTCGCGCGCGATCGCGGCTATGTCGAGACCGTGTTCGGGCGGCGCATCCACTATCCCGAGATCAATACGAGGAACCCGTCCATGCGCGGCTTCCTCGAGCGCGCGGCGATCAACGCGCCCATTCAGGGCTCGGCCGCCGACATCATCCGACGCGCCATGATCCGCATGCCGGCGGCGCTGGAGGCGGCCAGCCTCGGCCATACGACCATGCTGCTGCAGGTGCACGACGAGCTGATCTTCGAAGCGCGCGAGGGCGAGGTCGAGAAGGCGTTGCCGGTCGTGCGGCAGGTCATGGAGGGCGCGGCCGAGCCGGCGGTCAAATTCTCGGTCCCCATCCACGTCGATGCCAAGGCGGCCGCGAACTGGGAAGCGGCGCATTGAGCGAGGCCTTCGATCCCGCGATCTTCGAGTTCTACGCCGAGCTGCCGCAGCAGGGTCCGGGGCGGGACAGTGAGACGCTGCGCGTTCTCAGTTGTATTTCGGATCGCCTACCTCCGCGGCCGACCATTGCCGACCTCGGCTGTGGCACTGGCCGCGCGACGCTCGCTCTTGCCTCGGCACTACGCGATGCGACCATCACCGCGGTCGATTTCTCGGAGGTCTTCTGCCGGCGCTTGCGCAATGAGGCCGCGCGAGGTGGTCTTGCAGACCGCGTCCAGGTTGCCGAAGCCGACATGGCGGCGCCGCCGATCGCACGCGGCAGCCTGGATCTCCTCTGGAGCGAGGGCGCTGCCTACAACATCGGTTTCGAGAATGCCCTGAGCCTCTGGCGCCCCCTGCTGAGACCAGAGGGCTTGGCCGTCCTCTCGGAGTGCACGTGGCTGAGCGAGAAACGGCCGGCCGAGGTGGCTGCATTCTGGGCCGCCGCCTACCCCGCCATGGGCACGCGCGAGGAGAATGTCAGCCGCGCGACATCCGCCGGCTATGAGATCATCGATACTCACACGCTGCCGGCCGAGACCTGGGACGACTACTACGACCCGATCACGGAGGCCATCGAGGCCGGCAAGGCTGCGCAACTCGGCCCGGCATTCATCGCAGAGCTCGAGCGGGAGCGCGCTATTTTCGCGGCGAGCGAGGGCAGCTATGGCTACGTCTTCTACATCCTGAAACCACGCCGGGCCGGCTGATATGGCGCTCGGCACCCCGACGCTCTAAAAGGCCCCCAAAGGATCCTGCCCCGGCCGATCGCCCCTCCGAGCGCCTGCGGCCGCAACAAGACGGAAACGACCCGATGCTCGAACGCCTGAAGTGCGACATTCTCGTCCTCGGTTCCGGCGGCGCCGGCCTCTTTGCCGCGCTCCACGCCTATCAGGCGAACCCCGACCTCGACATCGTCGTCGCCACCAAGGGCCTCGTCGGCAAGTCCGGCTGCACGCGCATGGTGCAGGGCGGCTACAACGTCTCGCTCATCCCGGGCGACAGCGTCGAGCGCCACTTCATGGACACCATCGAGGGCGGCAAGTGGCTCCCCAATCAGGAGCTGGCGTGGCGCCTCGTCGAGACGGCCGTCGAGCGCGTGCGCGAATTGGAGAACGAGGTCGGCTGCTTCTTCGACCGCAACCCGGACGGCTCGCTCCACGGCAAGGCTTTCGCCGGCCAGACGTTCGACCGCACCGTGCACAAGGGTGACCTCACGGGCATCGAGATCATCAACCGGCTCATGGAGCAGGTCTGGAAGCGGCCCATCCGGCGGCTCGAGGAGCATCGCGCCATCGCGCTCATCCCGACCAAGGATCGCTCGGCCCTCTCGGGCGTGCTCATGATCGACGTGCGCACGGGCAACTTCCGCTTCGTCGAGGCCAAGGCCGTGCTGCTCGGCACGGGCGGCGGGCCGACCATGTACCTCTATCACACGCCCTCCGGCGACAAGAGCATGGACGGCATTGCCATGGGCCTACGCCTCGGCCTCGGCCTGCGCGACATGGAGATGGTGCAGTTCCATCCGACGGGCGTGCTCGCGGGCAAGGAAACCCGCATGACCGGCACGATCATCGAGGAAGGTCTGCGCGGCGCCGGTGGCTACCTGCTCGACGGCAATGAGCAGCGCTTCATGTTCAACTACGACCCGCGCGGCGAGCGCGCGACGCGCGATCTCGTCTCGCAGTCCATGTACCGCGAGATGCAGGCCGGCCGCACGACGCCGAACGGCGGGTTGTACATCTCCATGGGCCATCTCGGCCGCGAGAAGGTCGCGAAGCAGTTCAAGGGCATGGTCGAGCGCTGCGCTGATTGTGGCTTCGACCTCGCCGGCGGCCTCGTCGAGGTCGTGCCGACCGCGCACTACCTCATGGGCGGCATTCTCTGCGACGTCGAGACCAAGACCGAGCTTCCCGGCCTCTTCGTCGCGGGCGAGGATGCGGGCGGCATTCACGGCGCGAACCGCCTCGGCGGCAACGGCGTCGCGAACTCCACCGTCTTCGGCGGCATTGCCGGCGATGTCATGCCGGGCTGGATCGCCAAGAACCCCGGCCATCGCCCGCCGGACGAGGCCCTCATCGAAGCCGAGATGGCGCGCGCGCTGCACCCCTTCTCGAAGCCGCGCGGCGACCTCAACAGCATTCGCGAGGACCTGCTCAATCTCATGTGGGACGACGTCGGCATCATCCGCGATGCCGCGGGCCTGAAGCGCGGTCTTGCGCATCTCGAGACCATGGAAGTCGAGCTGCTTGCCTCGGGCATTGCCGATCGCAATCGCGACTTCAATCTCACCTGGCACGACTGGCTGAACCTGCAGAGCCAGATCGAGGTTTCGAAGGTGATCGCGCTCGCGGCCCTCCAGCGCGAGAACAGCCGCGGCGCCCACTACCGCGACGACTTCAAGGATGCGGGCGACCTCGCGACCTCCGCCTACACGGTCGTGCGCCAGCAGGGCGGCAAGTTGAACGTCACGAACGAGCCCGTGAAGTTCACGCACGTGCGCCCCGGCGAGACGCTCCTCAAGGAGACGCAGGCGGCGGAATAACCGAGCCCTCCACATCCTGGCGCGGGCGGTCTACACTCGCTCGCATTGCCAACAAGAGCCGTGGAGGACGCCATGACCGAGAGCAAGCCGCTCAGCGGCAAAGCCTGGGATTTCGTTCACAACATCGCCAGCGAGGCGAAGTGGACGCCGGGTCTGCGCGAGATCTTCGAGTACCGCGATCTCGGCATCAAGGACGGCACGAAGGGCGATTTCGTCGCCCACCTCATCCGCCACAACGGCAAGAAGGTGGCGGACCAGGTTCAGCAGTGGCACGTCCACGACTGCCACTTCCAGCTCGTCTATGTCATGAACGGCTGGGCGACCTTCGAGTACGAAGGCCAGGGCCAGCACACCATCCGCAAGGGCGACTGCATTCTCCAGACGCCCGGCATCAAGCACCGCGAGATCGCCTGCTCCGAGGACTTCGAGGTGCTCGAGATCGTCTCGCCGTCCGATTTCGCGACGCGCATCGTCGACGGCCCCAAGGCCGCGGCGGCGGAGTAGCGCACGCGCCATCCCCGCCGGACGGCTTACTCCTTGAAAATCACGGTCTGGCCGTCCGGCTTGTCGGCCTCGATGCGCACCACATCGCGATAGGCGGTGCACTTTCCTTGTGCGGTCCCTTGACTCGTGCCCGCCGCGGCAGGCGTGAAGGCAGCCGCCGTGCAGAGCGATGTATTCATGCACATGAGCAGGCAGCCGAGCGGGGCATCTGCGGGCGCTGTCTTGACCTCCTCGCCGACGACGCGCGCGTACGTACGCGCCTGATAGCCAAACCGCAGAGGGGCAACGACAGACTTCACGGCGGCCGGAGCTGGCGTCGGCGGATTGACGGCGCGCTTGGGCTGCGCCTCGGGTGCGCCGGCCGCCTGCTGGGACACCGGAAGCGAGAGCGCGAGATTGCTGTGAATGCCCGGGCGCCACTGCGTATCGACCGTACGCTTGTTGACCGCGCTGAAGATCTGACACGTGCTCGTGAGCGGCGGTACGCCACCGAACTGATAGCCGACGCAGCCGGTCGTCTCGTCACAGGACATGCGGCACGTCTCGACATCGGCCTTCGGCGCCGTCGAGATCACATCGCCGTCGAGACGCGTATGCACGCGGAAGGCGTAGTTCGCCGGCGTGGGTGGCGCCGTCGCGGCCGGCTTTGCTACGGCCGGCGCCGGGGGGGACGTGCGCGACGCCGCCAAGGGGACCGTAGCAGCGAGATCCTCGCGCAGACCCGACCGCCAGTTGGTATCCAGAGCCCGTGCCGTCACCTGGTCGAAAAGCTGGCACGCCGCGGACTGGGGCTGTGCATTGCCGAGCTGGTATCCTATGCAGCGTGCCCGCTCCGCGCAGGCATTACGACAGGCATCGGGCTCGGGCTGCCGCACGCTCTCCATCACGTTGCCCTCGAGGCGGCTGCCGACCCGATAGTCGAACTTGATGCGCGAGGGCCGCGTCGCCGGATCTGCCGCCGCAGCTCTCGGCGCTGGCGCGGAACCTTGGGCGGGTGGTGTCGGCTGCGGCACCGCGAAGGCCGGCGCACTGGTCCGCGGGGCGGGCTGCGCCTGTGGGGGCGGCGGCTCTGCCCGCGCACGTTGCGGACCGACACCGTCATTCCAGCCGAGCGAGACGATCTGCACGCGCTGATCGCGCGGCGGATGGGTGTCCGTTCCGGCCCCCGCGCCGATGGCCCCTACGGCCGCAATGGCCTCGTCGTGGCTTGCGCCCATCCGGCCGAGGATGAAGCCGGCATAGCGATCCGCCTCGAGCTCAACGCGGTGGTTCTGCCCTGCGAAATCCAGATGACCGGCGATGTGGTGGCCGACCTCGTGCGCGATGACGAAGACGAGCGCCCAGTACTGGCGCGTCTTGGCGCCGAGCTCGCGCATGAAGGTCGAGTTGTAGAAGATATAGCGCTGGCCATCCTCGCCGATCTGGGCTTCGGCATTGGCCGTCTCGGCGCTCGCGCGCACCTGGATCCGGTCGGCGACCCCCGGGATGCCCGTCGCGGCGAGGATCTCGCGGAAGGTGGAGGCCGCCTCGCGGTCGGACTCGAAGCTGCGCTTGATGCGCGGCGCGGTCGGCCCGTGCAGGCCCCTCAGCTTCTTGCCGCTCGTCTCATGGTCGATGATGAACTGCGCATTTGCCGGGCCGGTGACGACGCTCAACGTCAAACCGACTGCCAGTGCGCTCCAGAAGCGCGATCGCATGGCACCCCCAACTGTCCAGACCCCGACTTGGTTGCCGAATTTATCCAATCCGAGCCCGTCTGACTACCCGCGCACGCGTGCCAAAGGGACGCTCACTGCGCTATTGTCGAGCCACAACTCGCCCCTTAGGGTGCGACGGACCAACAAGAAATTCCAGGAAACGCCGACCGCGCGCCGTAAGCCGCGCTCTATGACGGCCGCGCCGCCCGACGGACCGCCGCCAACTTCAGCCAGACCATCACCAGAGAGGAAGACATGGCATACGACGCAACCCGCAAAGACATGATCATCGGCGTCGTCGGCACGGGCACCATGGGCCGCGGCATCGTGCAGGTTTCGGCCCAGGGCGGGATGCAGGTCATCGCCTATGACGAGAAGCCGGGCGCTGCCGAGGCCGCCAAGGAGTTCATCGCCAAGCTGCTGGCCTCCCAGGTCGAGAAGGGCCGCCTTCCGGCCGAGCACATGCAGGCCGCGCTCGACCGCATCACGGTCTCGAGCGACCTCAAGGACATGGCCAAGGCGCACTGCGTCGTCGAAGCCATCTTCGAGCGCCTCGACATCAAGCAGGAGATGTTTGCCCGCCTCGACGAGATCTGCGGCCCCGAGACCATCATCGCGACGAACACCTCGTCGCTCCCCGTGACCGCGATCGCCGCCAAGTCCAAGCACGCCGGCCGCATCGGCGGGATGCACTTCTTCAATCCCGTGCCGCTCATGAAGCTCGTCGAGATCATCCCCGGTCTCAAGACCGAGCAGTGGGTGACCGATGCGCTTATGACCATCGGCCGGCGCATGACGCGCGAGCCGGTGCTCTGCGTCGACAGCCCAGGCTTCCTCGTCAATCATATCGGCCGCGGCATGGGGCCGGAGTGCCAGCGCATTCTCATCGAGGACGTCGCGACCTTCTACGAGATCGATCGCATCATGACGGGCGCGCCGGGCTTCCGCATGGGCCCCTTCACGCTCGCCGATCTCGTCGGCATCGACATCGGCTCGGCGGCCATGGAGTCCATGTATCAGCAGTTCTACCAGGAGCCGGCGTACGCCCCCTCGCCGCTGACGACGCTGCGCGCCGTCGGCGGTCTGCTCGGCCAGAAGACCGGCCAGGGCTGGTACAAGTACGATGCCGGCAAGAAGATCGAGCCGGATGCGCGTCCGACACCCTCGGCACGGCCGAAGTCTGTTTGGCTGCGCACGAGCGAGCACAATCAGGATCTGCAGGCGCCCTTCATCGAGTACCTGAAGAGCACGGGCGTCGAGATCGAGGTCGGCCCTGCACCGAGCAAGGATGCGCTGATCATCATCACGCCGGTTGGCTATGACGTGACCACCGCAGTCGCCGAGCTGAAGTTGGACGCGGCGCGGACCGTTGCGGTGGACCTCCTGTTCGGCCTCAAGGGCCCGCGCACGGTCATGGTCTCGCCCGCGACCGATCCCAAGTTCCGCGACCAGGCGCAGGGCCTCATGGGCCACGATGGACAGGCGGCGATCGTGATCAACGACAGCCCCGGCTTCGTCGCCCAGCGCGCGGTCGCAGCCCTCGTCAATGTCGGCTGCAACATCGCCCAGCGTGCGATCGGCGTGCCGGCCGACATCGACAAGGGCGCCAAGCTTGGCCTCGGCTATCCCTTCGGGCCCATCGAGTGGGGCGACCGCATCGGGCCGAAGCGCGTGCTCTTCATCCTGGAGCGTCTGTTCGAGTTCTACCGCGACCCGCGCTACAAGCCCTCGCCCTGGCTCAAGCGCCGCGTCATGCTCGGCCTACCCCTCTCGGCACCCGAAGGTCTCGTGCGCGGCTGAGGCACGTCGCACCTACGACAATGATCGGGATCGCGGCTCCGGCCGCGGTCCTTTCAGCAAATGAGCCCCGCCCCTACGCAGGAACCCCCGCAGATGTCGTTCGAGCGACTTTTCAATCCCAATGCCATTGCCATCATCGGCGCCTCGAGCGACCTCACGCGCATCAGCGGCCAGCCCATTGTCGCGCTCAAGGGTGCGGGCTTTGCGCAGCCCATTCATCTCGTCAATCCCAAGTACAACGAGTTGCATGACCTGAAGTGCTATCCGAGCGCGGCGGCCATCGGATCGCCCGTCGACCTTGCGCTGATCGCCGTGCCGGCCAAGGGCGTCGCCGATGCGATCCGCGACTGCGGCAAGGCCGGCATTCCTTTCGCGATCGTACTGACGGCAGGCTTCCGCGAAGGAGGTCCCGAGGGCCGCAAGCTCGAGGATGATCTGCTGCGCGCCGCGCGCGAGAGCGGCGTACGCGTCATCGGACCGAACTGCCAGGGCGCGCTGTCGGTCCCCTCGCGCATGTGGTGCGTGTTCGGCAGCGTCAGCCAGGAAACGCAGCTCCGCGAGGGCCCCGTCTCGTGCGCCTTCCAGTCGGGCGGCTTCGGCTATGCCGTCGTGAACATGGCCGAGGCGCAGGGTCTCGGTTTCCGCCATGTGGTCTCGACGGGCAACGAGACCGACATCACCATGCCGGAGCTGCTCGGCGAGTTCCTCGATGACCCGGGCACAAAACTCGCATTCGCCTACATGGAGGGCACGCCGAATGCGAGGAGCCTCCTCGATCTCGGCCGCAAGTCGCTGGAAACCGGAAAGCCCGTCTTCATCTGGAAGGGCGCGCAGACCGAGAGCGGCACCAAGGCCGCCGCCTCGCATACGGCGAACATGACCGGCAACTACGATCTCTATCGCGCGGCCTTCCGCCAGTCCGGCCTCATCGAGGTGCAGGACGTCGAGGAGATCGTCGACGTCGCCAAGCTCGCGCTCCAGGGACGTTTGCCCAAGGGCCGCAATATCGGCGTGCTCTCTATTTCGGGTGGCTCGGGCATCGTGTTCGCCGATCGCGCGGTGAAGGACGGCCTCGCGCTGCCGAGCTTCTCGCAGCGCTCCGTCGATGCGCTGAAGGCGATCATTCCGAGCTTCGGCGCCGCTGACAATCCCGCGGACACGACAGCGGGCGTATTCAATGATCCGGGCCTCTTCACCAAGGCCCTCGACATCATTCTCGAAGACCCCGCCATCGACCAGCCCCCGACCCTGCTCCCCGCGGCCGGGGGCAAGGCCCCCGCCCTCCCGGCGGGGGCCATCCTCGGCGCCACCCCCAAGTCCGACAAGCCCGTGCACGTCGCCTGGTCGGGCCGCCGCGACAAGTCCGAGGACGCCTGGCAGATGTTCCACAAGGCCGGCATCCCGCACATGGCCTCGCCGATCCGCCTCGCGCACGCGGCCGCCGTGCTCGCGCGCTATGCGGAGGACCGCCGGCGTCTCCTGCCCCGCGTCACACCGACAGCCGAAGCCCCGGCTGGGCTCGAGCTTCCTAGCAGCGCCGTGACGCTCTCCGAGATCGAGAGCAAGTCCATTCTCCAGCGCTTCGGCGTGCCCGTGACGCGCGAGGTCGTCGTGCCGCCGAACGGCGATTTCGCGCGCCTCACGGCCAATCTCACTGGCCCCTTCGCCGTAAAAATCGTCTCGCGCGACATCGCGCACAAGACCGAGGCCGGCGGCGTCAGGCTCAAGGTTGCCGCCGAAGATCTGCCGCGCGTTGCGAGCGAGATCATCGCAAGCGCCCAGAACTACAAGCCCGACGCGCACATTGACGGCGTGCTGGTGAGCGAGATGGCCTCGGGCGTGGAAGCGCTCATCGGCGTCGTGAACGACGAGGGCTTCGGGCCGACCGTTGCCCTCGGCCTCGGCGGCGGGCTCACGGAGGGGCTGAAGGC
>Ga0066256_1004493_pt1 | contig 12403 bp, 10 predicted proteins | sample ThiBio_1000_biof_FD_87107 | JGI IMG/M metagenome (GOLD analysis project Ga0066256, IMG submission 87107) | Wastewater bioreactor microbial communities from Cape Town, South Africa - Thiocy_expt_1000_biof (version 2) | ecosystem: Engineered > Bioreactor > Thiocyanate-remediating >...
GCCGGCGGCGCGTGCAGCGCGCGCGGCCGCGCACGGACCACCGTCTCAATGCTGCAGCGCCAGGACGAGGTACACGAGCGTGATGCCAGCGCCGACGGCGCCCGAGAGGTATGCCACGAGCCGGCTGTGGTGAAAGACGGCCACTGCGAGGAGCGTGGCTCCGAAGACCACCGCGATCGTGCCGATCGCCGCGAACGGTGGCCCATTGCCGCCGGTCATGCGCGGGACGGGGGCCCAGAGGCGTGATTTCGTCGCGAGGAGAAGACCCCAGACGAGCAGCGGAGCGCCCGGTACCCACGCCCGACCAAGTCCACCCATTCGCAACGTATAGGGAGCACGCTCACGTCCCGTCAACGCCGTGCTCCGCGCACACATCTTGGATGCTGGCCTGGAATCCAAGCTTGCCTCCACGTCGATCATGCACCTCGTTCGAATCGAGCGCGGCTGAAGGGGGGCTCGGCGCATCCTCGATGCCTGCCGTCCGGTCGAATGTGGTCGAGCTCGAAAAAAGTACCGGGGCATGTCGATCTGCCGGTCTGCCGATCGTCGTCCTGACGAAAGCCCGGGATGCTCGGGTCGAAAGGAAGGCCGGAGCTGCACGCTCAGGAAGAGCGCTCGCGTGCTGCGGTCTCGCGTCAGCGAGCGCCCTGAAGAAGGAGGATCGTCATGTCGAAGCCCCGCGCCAAAATCTACACCCACCTCTGGTACGCAAAGGAGGCCGAGGAAGCGGCGGCCTTCTACGCCTCGATCTTTCCGGACTCCCGCGTCGACCGCGTGACGCCGCTGATGAGCGAGTCGCCGAGCGGCCCGCCCGGGTCGGTGAAGATCGTCGACTTCACGCTGCTCGGCCATCGCTTCCAGGCGATCACCGCGGGACCTCACCACGAATTCAACGATGCGATCTCGCTCGTCGTCGAGTGCGACGACCAGGCAGAGCTCGATCGGTACTGGGACGCGCTTCTCGCCGGGGGTGGCAAGCCTGCCGCGTGCGGATGGCTCGTCGACCGGTACGGTCTCCGCTGGCAGATCGTCCCCGCCAAGATGGACGAGTGGATGCGCGACACGAACCCGGCGCGAGCCAAGCGCATCTCCGATGCCTTCATGAAGATGGTGAAGCTCGATTTCGCGAAGCTCGAAGCGGCGGCCCGGGAGGGCTGAAGCACTCGCGGCTGTCGACGCGCAGCCGGTAAAGATCCGTTCAGTGGTCTTCGGCCCGCGTTGAACTCGGGGCTCGCGCCCCCACGACCCGGTGCCCAACGCCCCGCGGTGGTCGGCCTTCCGCCCGCGTTGAATTTGACGCGCTGCTCGTCGCATGGGAATCATCGCGGGCATGAGGTCGAGAAGCCGTCGCTTTGCTCTCCCGATCCTCGGGGCCATGTTCGTCGTGGCCCCGGCGACTGCTGCCCCGCCCTCGTCGGCGTCGAGCGGCAAGCCCGCATCGACCGCAGCGTCGACCGGAAAGCCGGCGGCCAGCGGCAAGCCGGCGGCCAGCGGCAAGCCGGCGTCGAAGAGCGCGCCGGCGCCTGGGGGAAAGCGTGCGGCGCCGGCTTCGAAGAACGCGTCGTCGAGCGCGTCGCCCAAGGCCCCACGGACGACCGACAACGGTATTCGCCGAACCGTCGCGGGCGGACCGACGTACGACGACACCGCGCTCGGAGCAGACACCCCGGAGCTCCGCGCCCTCGCGGCTGCCGAGCGCGAGCTCTTTCCGCCGTCGCAACGCGATCTGTCGTCGCCCTGGCCCCAGGAGCTGCCGTTCCCGGTCGCCGCAACGGCGGACAAGCCGCGCGTGCACGCCTCCGGTCTTCCTCCGGTGCCCACGCCGAGCGTTCCGCCGGTGACGTCCGAGAGCGGCAAAGATCTCTCGTGGCTCGCGAAGCTCGAGATGCCGGATCTGCCGGTTCGCGGGGACGCGCGCGTCGGGCGCTATCTCGAGTTCTTCAAGGAAGCCCCGCGGGGGCGCGCCACCTTCACGATCTGGCACCGCCGGTCCGGTCGTTACACGGCGGCGATCCGCAAGGCACTGCGGAAGAAGAGCCTCCCCGAGGACCTCGCCTCGCTCGCGATGATCGAGAGCGGGTACGATCCTGCGGCGCGTTCTCCGGTGGGGGCGCTCGGTCTGTGGCAGTTCATGCCCGAGACCGGGAAAATCTACGGTCTCACGCAGGATCGGTGGGCCGATCAGCGCATGAGCATCACCCTCGCCACCGAGGCAGCCGCCGATCACCTCGCCGATCTGCATCGTCGCTTCGGGAGCTGGGAGCTCGCGATGGCCGCCTACAACATGGGCTACGGCGGCGTGCTCCAGGCGGTCCGGCGCTACAACACGAACGACTACTGGGCGCTCTCGAAGCTCGAGGGCTCGATCCCGTGGGAGACGACGCTCTACGTTCCGAAGATCCTCGCGGCCGCCGTCGTCGCGAAGAACCTCGCCGCGTTCGGGTTCCAGGACCTCGTTCCCGAGGCGCCGCTCGAGGGCGAGGAGGTCCTCGTCGCGGGCGGGACCGCGCTCGCGAGCGTGGCGCAGGCCTGCGGCGTCACGACGAAGGAGGTCGAGATGCTCAATCCCGAGCTCCGCGCATCGCGCACGCCCCCGGCGCAGGCGCACTCGCAGGATCCTTCGGTCGCGGGAGCGGACTGGCCGGTGAAGGTGCCCGCCGGGAAAGCGAGCGGCTGCTCGTCGAACCTCGCGCGAGTCCGCAAGTCCGAGCCGGCAGTCGAGCGCTACGTCGTTCGCTTCGGTGAGTCGCTCGACCAGATCGCGCAGGCGCGGAGGGTCACCGTCGCGAAGCTCGTCGAGCTGAACGGGATCGCGCAGGGAGAGATCGTCCGCGGCGGCACGGTGCTCATCGTACCGAAGAGCGACGATACCGCGATGACGACGACCCCGGTGGAGCCGAAGAAGGCCGCGGAGAAGCCCGTCGTCGTCGTTCCCCAGGACGTCTTCACGTATCCGGATCGCAAGCGCGTCTTCTATCGCGTCCAGGTCGGCGACACGATCAAGGAGGTCTGCGCAGCCTTCAAGGTCGCGCCCGACGAGCTCCGTCGCTGGAACGACATCGACCCGACGGCGCGCCTCGTCGAGAACATGACGCTGCAGCTCTTCGTCCCATCGTCGGCCGACCTCTCGTCGACCGCCGTGCTCGTGGCGGCCGCGGTCCGCACGATCGTCGCCGGGACCGACGAGTTCTTCCAGCACTGGGACGACAAGGGACGCCGGCGCACCGTGGTGACGGCGAAGGCCGGCGAGACGATCGAAATGATCGGCAAGCGCTACGGCATCTCTCCGGGGTCGATGGAGCGAATCAACCGGCGCGGTCGATCGGAGCTCCTCGCCGAAGGCGAGCGCGTGGTGGTGTGGGCGCCGGGCTCGAGCTCGTCGCCGCAGGGCGAGTCGTCCCAGAGCGCCACGCTCGCGAAGAGCGCGCCTGCACCCGAGCCGACGCCCCCGCTCGGCGAGCCGCCTGCTCCGGAGCAGCTCCCGGCGCTTCCCTGACGTTCCGCCCGCGTTACAGCGCAACTCAGTTACGCGGACTGTAAGAGGTAGGAAGCGAGCACCGCTACAATCAGGCGTGCGGCGGGGCGAGTGCGTGCCACAATCGAGGCATGCGCGCCGTCCGGCGGATCGTGGTGGTCGTCTTGCCCGCCGCCCTGGCGTGCAACTCGATCGTCGGGTTCGACGATTTCCAGAAGGTATCGGACGTCCGCAGCGAGCCGGCGGACGCCACGGAAGACGAGAGTGACGCCGGACGCACGAAGGGGCGTGACGCCGCCGCGCCGTCGCCCGACGGGGCTGCTCCGCCCTCGCGCTGCGATCCGACGAAGCCATTCGGCCAACCGGTCGCGCTCGCGGGGCCGGTGAACAGCTCCGCGTTCGAGCTCGCGCCGTCGCTGATGAACGACGAGCTCACGATGGTGTTCCAGCGGACCGTCGGCGTCGAAGGTGGCTCGGTGCTCGTCGCGACGCGCTCGTCGATCGACCAGCCCTTCGGGGACCCGACGGAGCTCACGGTGCTCTCGCAGGGCCTCGACGGCGTCCAGCAGCCCACGATGACCGGCGATGGGCTCCTCGTCTTCTTCGCCGGCATCCTCGGCCCGAACAGCGGCATCTACACTGCGTCGCGCGCATCGCCGAAGGCGGCGTTCGGCAACCGGCGTGCGTTCGTCGAGGTCAACTCCAGTGCGAGCGAGTCGTTCCCGGGCCTCACCGGCGACGGCGTCGAGCTCTGGCTCTCGATCCAGAATAATGTCGACAGGCCGCGGCACCTGTTCCGGAGCGTGCGTGACAACCTCGGTCAGTACGGCGCTGCGGTCCTCGTCAACGAGCTCGCTTCGGCGAGCAGTGAAGCCGGTGTTGCGTTCTCCGCCGATGGTCTGACGATCTACTTCGGATCGGAGCGCGCGGGAGGGAAGGGCGACAGCGACATCTGGACCGCCCGCCGCGCGACGATGACGGCGGCCTTCGGGCCAGCGACGCCCGTCGCGGAGCTGAACACCAGCGGCGCGGAATACCCTGGCTGGCTCTCCCCCGACGACTGCCGGCTCTACTTCGGGAGCGATCGCCAGGGTGGAGGCGACATCCTGGTGGCGACGCGCAAGCCCTAGTCCGGGCTCGAGCGGCGGCGCGGCGATCAGAACTTGTAGTTGAGGCCGACGCCCAGGATGAGCGCGCGGGCGCTGTACTCACCGCCGTTGACCGGCTCGGTCTTCGTCGGATTGCCGCGCACGGGGTTCACGCGCGGCACCTGGGCGTCTTCGGGAGCGACCGTCGTACCGTTGAGGAGCACGAGGGAGCCGACGGCGTCCATGCGCCAATGCTCGCCGATGTGGAGGCTTCCGCCGGCGCTGCCGATCAGCTTGTTGGCGTCGTAGGTCAGCGGCGAGACCCAAGCGGCGGGGACCGCGCTCGTCTCGTACGAGACGCCGGCGCGGAGATCGAACCAGTAGTCGCGGATCAGGTTCTTCAGCGAGTACTCCGTCCCGAGGCGGAACGAGTTCGAGTCCTGGAAGTTGCGCGGCAGCGAGATCGGGGCGACGCCGAACGGGCTCGGGAAGCCGGTGATGTCGTAGAGCTTGATGTTCTCGGAGCGGATGTCGATCGAGTCGTGGAGGCTCCAGAACTCGCGCACGTATGCGGCCTCGATCCGGATGCGCGACTCGTCGCCGAGGTCGGTGCGGTACTCGACGCCGCCACGGAGCACCGGCGGCAGGCGGAACCGCACGTTGGCTTCGTTGCCTACCTGGCGCGCGCGATCGAACGGCGCCGCCGTGGGGAGGCGCACGTTGACCTCCGCGGGTGCGTTGACCCAGAACGGGAGTTGGCCGGAGATGCCGATGCGCACGTTCTCGGTGGGCACCGCGATCATTCCGAAGTTCGCGCTCGGCGCGACGATCGGGCCGACCTTGAGCTGGCTAAACGCGTCGTACTGCGGGTCTTCCGGTGCCGAGATGAGGCGGTCCGACGGGCTCGCGCTGAAGACGACGGTGGAGTTGAAGTTGCCGACGAGCGCCTGGAGGCCGCCGCCGACCCGGAACTGTTCCACCGGCTTGTAGGCGAAGTAGCCGCCCCCCACGACGAGCGCCGAGCCCTCGACCGACACGAGCGAAGAGCGCCGAGGCGAGGGCTGGCCGTCGAACGTGAGCGGGTAGCTCGCGATCGCCGTGTACGGCGCGAACACGCCGAACGCCGCGGTGAACTCCTTCTCATTGCCGAAGTTGTACGAGCCCGCGATCGTGGGGATCGGAAGGAACGGCGTCGAGCCCCGCACTTGCGGGAAGTCGACCGTCTGGACCGTGCCGCCTGCCGTCGTGACGTTCGTGCTTCGCGCGTACTCGGAGCTGAAGTTGAGCCACGAGAAGTCGATCAGGACGCTCGAGCCCGCGTCGGCGAGGCCGGCGGGGTTGTACCAGATGGCGCCGAGGTCATCGGCACCGGCCACGAACGCACCGCCTCGCCCGAGCGGGCGCACGCCGCGGTCGGCGGTGTAGAGGCCGCCGGCCTGCGCGCCCGAGGTCGCGAGGAGCACCGCAAAGCCGAAGAGGGAGGCGCGCAGTCTCACGTGTGTCGCGAGGTTACTCGAGCTCAGCCAAGGCGGGCTCGACATTCGGACGTCTCGTGGCGGACGGCCGGTCGTCCCCGACGCCTTCGCCTCTCGAGCGCCGGTCTCGGGAGGAAACCGCCTGACCTCGACGCCGGTCGCGGAACGCGCCGTGCAGACGCGAAGCCCGCACGGCAACGAAAGGAGTCAACCCATGAAGAAGCTGATTTCGAGCCTCATCCTCGCCTTCGCGGCGACCGTTGCGTTCGCGCCCTCGGCGCTTGCGGGCCACGAGGAGAAGGTCTCGCTCGAACAGGTGCCCGCCAAGGTGAAGGAGACGATCCAGAAGCACGTTGCGGATGGCAAGATCACCGAGATCGAGAAGGAGAAGAAGGACGACGGCACGACCGTCTACGAGGTCGAGTACAAGACCGCGAAGGGGGAGAAGCACGAGCTGAAGATCGGCGAGGACGGCAAGCTCCTCAAGAAGGGCGACTGAGCCGACACTCCGGGGCGGCCACGACGGTCGCGTGGGCGCACCCGCACGCGACCGTCACGGCCGCACCGCCGTCGGATCCGCGTATGCGTTTCCACGCGCACGGCATCTGGTTCAGACTGGGGGCCACACGCTTCTGGCCTGGGCCAGAGGATGGCCGGGCCAGCGCCGGTCATTCGGAACCCTGCGAGACTCCACAGCGGCAGGTCTGGCACGACACGCGCTCTCGACGACGCCCGTGTCCGGGCTCCCCGGCACCTACCGGCCGCGACCGAGCACGCCTCACTGGCCCCCGCCATGGGCGCGCCGGACCCCCCGCCCAACCTCCTGAGCGTCCCGCCACGGAGTCGCCTCCCCCGCGAGCCCCCGTGCGCCCCCCCTCCCCTCCCTCGATGGCCCCACCGCCTCCAGAGAACGTTCGACGTCGATATCCTGGAGTGCCCGAAGTGCAAGGGCCGGCTTCGGCTCATCGAGAGCGTCGTCGAGAGGGGCGCCGCGCGCCAGATTCTGGAACGCCTCGGCTTTCCGGTCGACGCTCCGCGGCTGGTCCGGGCCCGCGATCCGACTACGCTCGACGGCGACGAGCCCGATGCCGCGTAGTGAGCGAGCCGTGCCAACCGCTGGCTCGATCGGGACCGTGCGCCGATTGGACGTGATCAACGGGTGACGTTTCCGCTCTGGCTGAAATTCGTGCTTCGGGCGTTACGTCTCCTCCGAGCCGACCCTCCATTGCTCGGCGGAACGCGTTTGGAGTTCCTCTTCGCACCTGCGCGTCTGCGGCCGATGCGGGCGCCGGCTCTCCATTCGGTCGGTGCTCACCGCCCCTGAAGAGGTCGACGAGATCCTCGTCGCTCTGCGCCGGCCCCGCGCGCCGCCCCAGGCCTGCAGCCCCGAGATCCCCGTCCTCGCGCGCCCCGGCTCCGCTTTGTTCGGCGACTGCCGGGAACGCATCGCCACTCCTCCAGTTGTACACGCGCGACCTCGCCGGCCCCCTCCTCGCGCCGCGCTCCCCGGCTCACGCACCCCCGCTTCCGCTCCGGTGTCCTATTCTCCTACCCCCTCACCAGAATCTGATGCGGGAGAAGCAGATTACTTCGAATCAGCTCCTCGCGCGCCGCCGCCGGATCTCTCGTAAACATTAGTACACGAAGGTCCTCTGTCGCACGCGAGAACGAAACATAGGCCAACTTCTTCGTCAGAGACCGCTGGCGTTCGGTAGGCTCTCCCGCGGTGAGCGGGGTCAGCGTTTTTGTGAAGCTATACTGACTCCAGGCAGCCTCAATGTCATCGTAGACGACCAAGACCCTCTTGTACTCCTCGCCCTTGACACCGTGCTGCGTACTGTAAGCGGTGTTTTCCGCAACAAAGTTCGCATAACGAACAACTTGTTCAGGAGACATCAGGAACATGACATCAGCGAGCCAGTCGGCCTTATCGGAGCTGTGAACCTCTGCGTCATAGGCTTCACTCCGCGGCGTCCGGTCGAGATGGTCACTGAGACGCTCCGAAGGCGAAATGATCTTCTTGTCGACGCAGAAGCGAAGGATATCGCCGACACTCCCGCTGCCCCACAACGCGAACAACTCCGCCACCAGCGTTGTCGAGACCTCAATCATCTCCTTCAACGACTTCCCAGCGTTCATCCCATCCACTGCAAACGCCGGACTTTCGCGCCGCAGGAGGTTGACGATCGTCCGCCCGTCGTCCTGCTTCTTCGCGTGGATCAACGGACAGATTTTCGTCAGGAACGGCTTGAGGAGAAAATGCTCTCCGGTCTCGAACGCTTCCTGCGCGCTCGAGGAGGCGTAGTCGCCGGTGAAAAGCGTGTTGAGGTCAGCAAAGCCGAGCCGGCGGGCGATCATCTGACGGGCGAGGAACAGCTTGATCACGTCATCACGACCGGCCCAGTCCCAGTCGGCAATCGCCGCGTCCATCCGGGCGAGCGCGCGCTTTACCTGGTCTTCGCCATAGCGACTGCGCGGCCCCGTCGGCTCTTCGGCTTTCACCATCAAAAACTCGACACTGCCCTCGCGGTCCTTGTTGTTGCCAGCCGCGTATTGCTTGACGTCGTGCCGCCAGGAATTAAGTAGCTCGATAACGGCCTTCGAACACCGAAAGTTCTCGACCTTGGTGATAATCTCACCCCCCTCGGGCGGCACAAACTCTCCGATGCTCCGGTCATAGATCTGCTGCCAGGGGTCACCAAAATAGCCGATCATCGGCAGCCCTTGGCCGGCACACACGAGATTGAGCCCGTCAACGATCCCCTTGAACGTATCCTGCGCCTCATCAACAAAGATGTATGGGAACCTAAGTCCGGTAATTCGACGAAAGGTCTCGTTATTTTCGAATAAGTAGGTAGCGATCTCGATCACGTCGACGTGACCGATCTGTCCCCGCCCGTAGTCGCTGAACGTTGTATCGGCATACTTAAAGGCTTCGACCGCCGGCAGCGCCCCACACTCCGCCGTCAGACGTTCGATCTTGGCTCGAGCCTTTTCCGCCTTTTTACTCTTGCCGCCGTTGTCGTCTTTCCTGGCCTTCTCGATAAGCGCCGGGATGCACCTCTCTCGAATCGCGTCGCGAATATCGTGAGAAAAATACCGAATCTGATCCCACAGAAAGCCGTGGAGCGTCGAAACTAGGTAGATTTCATCAAACGCCAACCGAGCCCTAATCACCTCGACCGCACGTTTAGTAAACGTGATGCAAGCAATGCGCTGTCCGTGTCGGCGGAGAGCAGGCCCTCGTTGCTCGCGGACACGCCGGAGCGCATCAACCAGCGAGGTTGTCTTGCCCGCGCCGGCCCCCGCGATCATCGCGAAGCTGCGATGGTCGTCGAGACACGCTCGGACGCGCGCATCGGCTTCGCTTTCGACGCGAGCGCCCATGCTACACAGCCCCCGCAACAGCAGTCGGGGTCGCGCCGCCGACCGGAGGGCAAAGGCGCGCCTCGAGCCACCTCAAACCCTCAGCGATATACTCTGGGACGGTCCAAGGTTCCGTGCGGGCGAGGATGTCCATGGCGAAGTCGGTCTTCTTGAAGCCGTTCGAGCGAATCCGGTCGTAGACGTCCTGGTAGGCGTCATCAAGAGCCGGGCTAACGTCAGCTCCGATGGACAGCGCGCCGGAACGGAGCAGGCCAAAGTTTTCGTACACGATCGCCTCTTCGAGGGTGCGGGGGCGCAGCACCTTCTGGTTCGGGCCATCGACGACCAGAATGTCGGTCTGAAACGCCACGCACCGGTCCTTCGCAGCGTGCTTCTTCTCGTCCGATGTCATCGCGATCAGCTCGGCGACCGTTGTCTTGCCGCAGAGTTGCTTGAGCGAGGCGTTCGAGGTCCGCGCGTCAGCGACGTCTGCGCGGCAGGCGCTCGGATAGCCGGTTGGTACGACCGAATCCAGGTCGGTGATGACGAGGTAGGGGATGTGGAGAAAGTTAAGCAGAGCATCGAATCGATGCGCATAGGCCCCTCCAACCTCCAAGATGGTCAGATATGTCGTTCGAAGCCTCGGCGCAGCGCTTTCAATCATTGCCGGCAAAAGAAGCTTCTCGACTGCGCCCTCGACCAAAATAGCAGCGTCAGCGAAGAACAAGTCGCAATGCGTTAGTCGCAGATATCGTTTGAGGAATGCGAGCGATTCAGTCGACGACACCACCGCGCCGCCCTCAACCGTCTCCGGGTCGGGCCGGAACGCGCGAAGGCTGCGGACGTCGGACGCATTGCGGATCCCCGACGCCGCCTTCTCACCAGCGATATGACATCGCTGAAAGTAGCGAACCTTTTCGAACTCGACAGCCTCAAGGATATGGGACGAGTGGGTCGTGACAACCAGTTGCGGAACGAGCTTTTCTCCGGCCTCCTCGGCCGACTGGTTGATCACCTGCCAAATGTTCGAGATAAAGGTCTGCTGTACCTGAGCGTGAAGATGGACCTCGGGCTCCTCGATGAAGATAACCAAACACATCGGCCTGTTGTCGGGCGTCTTCACCCATTGGGAATGGAAGTGCCGGACCTGGATGGCCATGTAGATGATATTCTTGAAGCCAAGCCCGTTGTAGAGCTCCGGCAACTCATGCTGTCGGCCGGGATCGACATAGAGCAGCTCGGTGCTCCCGCGCAGTGCGGTTTCCGGGCTGAGGGAGGAGATGATGCGAAGTTCCCGGTCGTTGATCGAGGGGACGCCCAGCTCCTTGATGAGCTTGATAAGCGGGTTGAACTGCTTGGCATAGTGATTACTAAGCTGCCTGTTGTTTTCGTCAATCACGCTGTGAGCATCGGCCGCATGCCCGACTTGCTCGAGGTTATTCCGGTAGTAGGCAGCGAAGGCCGAAGAGAGCCGGTTGCTGCGGCTGCTATCGTCGTCGTTGATGTTGCGTTGCGCGTCAACGAACTCGACCCGGATTAGGTGCTTGAGAAGACGCTTGCCCTCATCCGGCTCGAGCGCGCTCGTGACGGTTTCAGCCGGGACGCCCTCCCGGAGCTTCTCGTCGAGCGAGAAGTAGCGAACAGTAAAGTGTCGAGAGAGGTTTCCATCAAGCGCGAGATACTGCGACAGCGTCTTGCCGCGGGCACCGTTTTCCTGTGCTGGATAGGCAGCATTGTAGTGCTCCAACAGCTTGCCCGTATCCGCAACCTCATAGGAGAGGCGGATCCCGACCTGCTTAAAATCGGCGAGCTTCGGCAGCAGCGTAAACACGCGACCGAACGCGATGCTACTTGGATCGATATTGAACCAAAGATCGAGACTGATCTTCGGCAGTAGGGTCGCTTCATTTTTAGCGACGAACGCGTCAAAATCGGCCATGCGTGCAACTGAAAAATCATGATTAATAAACCCGCGGCCACCGAGAAAGCAACGAAAAACTGCAGTTGCTGACGTTTTTCCGCTATTGTTCGGCCCGACGAAGATCGACTCTCGCTCTTCCAAGTCGATCGTGACATTCTCCAGTCGTCGGAAGTTCCGGATAGCAACAGAGCTGACCTTCATAAATCGGTGTCCGCGGTAGTTGATGAGCGGACTAGTGAAAAAGGCCCGCCCAGCAGATTAAAAGTTTATGAGAATGGACCGATGCCTGTTGCGAAACTACCGAACGGGATAGCAACACGTGCCGATCATACGCAGATGCTAAGTTCGGCGCGTCGCATGTCAATGAAACAATCGTTGGAAGGTCCATGCTTAGTCCGATTTCGCTCGCTGAGCGAGAGGCCGAAGTCCGAGGAAGACGAGTGGCGCCAACCGCCACCTTCTCGACTCGGCGCGCGAACCGTCATGCTCCGTGCCGCCTCCCGATTCGAGGACTCGAGTATGGGCCCGGGGATGCCGACCTGAGTCTTCGACCATTTTGACTGCCGTCGCTCTCGGCCCGCTGCGCCCCCCCGCGCTCGTCACCGTCCTCGCGCCGGTGTTCTCGGCGCGGAGGCCGCCCCGTCCGAAGGGCAACCCTCCCCAGCGAGGCACGCGCGTAGCTGCGGGTTCCAGTTCCTGCCCTCGACCTTCAGGAGTGCTTGCCGAGCATGCCAGGCCCGGTCAACGCCCCGCCGAGGAGCTCGTCACTTCGACGCGCCCGCCGTCGCGGCTGGAGGCACCGCCTTGAAGGTTTCGAGCGCCTTGGCGTGCTCGGACTTCCGAGTCGCCTCGGCCCAGTGGGGAAACGTCACGTAGACGAGCTCGGTCGCTTCGTCGGCGCGGTACGTGAGCGGAGTCCCCTTCGGAAGGAAGATGGCCTCACCGGCGCGTGCCGTGGTCCCGCGACCGTGCGCGATCACCGTGAACCGGCCCTTCGTGATGACGAGCGTCTCGTCGTAGGTCACCGTCCAATCGTTCGACGCGCCGACGGCATAGAGCGCGAAGCCACCACTCATCG
>Ga0066256_1002959_pt1 | contig 12401 bp, 2 predicted proteins | sample ThiBio_1000_biof_FD_87107 | JGI IMG/M metagenome (GOLD analysis project Ga0066256, IMG submission 87107) | Wastewater bioreactor microbial communities from Cape Town, South Africa - Thiocy_expt_1000_biof (version 2) | ecosystem: Engineered > Bioreactor > Thiocyanate-remediating >...
CACGCCGCCCGCCTTTGTGTACTGGGACATTGCAACGTGGGACAAGAAGACGTTTGCCGGCAACGCGGTGGCGCTCGCCAGCGGCTTCCTGTCTGACGAGGAGGCACGCGTGAAGCCGCCGCCGGCGCCCGCTGCCGGCGCCCCGGCACCCGCGCCGCCTGCATGACCCCCGCCGCCTGGTACCGTGCCGTCAGTTTTCAGTGGTCACCCCTTGTGTTGTGTTCCTTCCGCGCACGTGCACCCCAGTCGCGCCCGCGCCCACGCGCGCGTGCTGCCGCTTGAACAATTGGTTCACAAAGCCGTCTGTGGAGTCTGAGTGTGGACGCGTCGTTGCACTCGTTGGCAGCAGCCGCAGGCAGCACCGTAGCGCACGTTGGGTTGTATCTTGCTGGTCGAATCCCATCTGCTGGGCAACGCCCCAACCTGCTGGTAAACAACACCATCTGCCAGTCGCACAATTACATACCAAATCACACTCACCGTGCACCGCATGCAATTTAGGCAACCAATTAGCATGCCGTGCAACCAGCATCTTGCTTGCGTTGGTTTGTAGGTGCAGAACAATGGCGGCTGCAGCGCTGCAACGGCGGCAGCGGCAGCGCAGAGTAGCAGCAGGGCGAGGTACAACAGCCGCTGCGCCGAAGATAACCACAACAATGGTAGCAGCAACATGTATTGCAGCAACAGTGGTACTCACATTAGTTTCAATTCATGGCGTCGCTGCTGCCGCGGGGCTGAACCCGCGACACGGTAGCGCGCCGCCGTTTGCAGGTGGGCAGCAACGGAGGTGGGCAGACAATGCATACGATGGAGAGGGAGTTGACCCGTTTGAGGAGGCCACCACAACCTTTGACGCCGACATGGTGCCAGGTGCGTACCGCAGTGGTGGCTGGTAGCGCTGCTGCAACACCACTTGCTCCTCCTCCTCTCCACCCCTCCCACCTCCCCACCCACACCCCCACACCCACCCACCTGCCGCAGCGCCACAACGAGCAGAGGTGCTGGAGCTAGATTGGCCGGCGGCGCCGTCGCACGTGTTCGGCGGCGCGGTGTTTGCAGAGCAGCCGGTGGTGCGCGCGGTGGTGCGGGTGGTGGGTGGTGAAGCAGTGGCAGACGCTGCGGCGGCAGGGTGGGTGACTGCGCGGGTGGCGTCAGTGAATGGGTTGCGGCCGGTGGGCCTGCCGCCAGCGTACACATTTGTAGGCGGCGCACGCGAGGTGCGGGCGCCACTAGTAGGCGGCGTTGCCAACTTCTCGGGCCTGTACCTGAATGCCTCTGACGCCGTCTACAGCCTAGAGTTTAGTGCCGCAGGGCGCGACGCGGTGTACAGCGACGCCATCCGGGTGGACGTGGGGCCGCCAGTACGATTGGGGTTAATACGGCCGCCGGGCGGCGCAGTTGGCGGCGCACCGCTTGCGACGCAACCATCGCTGTCGCTGCGGGACGCCGGCGGCAACACGGTGCGCGGGTGCGGCGCCTGCGTGGCGGTGACTCCAGTAGACGGCAACGACACGCTAACCGGCGCGCCGCCACGCTGCGCTGCGGCAAACGGCACGGTGGCATGGACCAATGTCACGCTGTGGCGCGCGCGTGCTGGTGTGGTGCTCAACTTCAGCGTCGTGTCGTGGGGCGCCTGCCAGCCGCCGCCAAATACCAGCGTGTCGTCGTTCCTGCTGTCACCACCGCTACTGGTGGTGCCTGGCGCCCCCGCGCGCATAGCAGTGCACCCATCCACCCCGCTGCCGCCAGTTGTGACAGCGGGGGAGGCATGGTCGCCGCAGCCCACCGTGAATGTGCAGGACGTTGCAGGTAACACGGTGGTTGACTTCAGCGGCGAGGTGGGTGTGGTGGTGGCTGCCGCGGCGGGTGGTGCCCTGCCGCCTGCTGCGGCGGCTGCACTGTTGGTAGCCCCACCCGCCGCCTCCCCCTGTGCACCGTTTGGTGACCCTGCGGCTGCCTCACACGGAAGGAACCGCACCTGTGCTCCGTCGCAACCCACCCTGCTGCCGTGGTGCGCCACCTGCGACGACGTGTGGACTGGCGGCACCGCATCAGCATGGGCCGGCTCCTCCACGCTGCAGCTCATTCCAACACCGTCCACAGGCAGCGCGCCGCCCCTCCGTGGTGGCGACGTGCTGCGCATTCGTGACGGCGCCAGTGACGCCTGCCGCGGGTTGGACGTCAATGACAGTGGCCACGATGAGCTGTGCGGTGAGACGGGTGTCACGGTGCGCGTGCTGAGCGTGACGGCTGCAGGTCGTCGTGCAGATGCTGCACCGGGAGCGCCATGGCGCGTGACCATTGCGCCGGCATGGCGGTGGCGCACCGCCGCCGCCCTCCAAGTGCGCGTGCTTGTGCCAGTTGGCGTGGCGCGCGCGACGCGCGGTAGCGCCACGTTTTTGGGGCTGGCGCTGTCGACATCCTCGTACGCACCGCTCTACCTCCACTTCTTTCTCCACCCACGCTTTGACATCCCAGACCCTGCGCTGTCGCCCGACGCGCTGCTGCAGCCGTCATTGGCAGCGGCATACGTGCGTGCGCTGGCGGCGCCAAATGCTAGCGCCCTGACACTGTCGACTCCCATGACCGTCCTGTCCGCGCCGCCCGCCGCGTTGCGCCTTCTGCGTCCACCAGCCGGCTGCCTTGACGCAGGCGCCCCGTGCGCCACGCAGCCCGTGATTGCGGTGGCAGACGCACTTGGCAACGTACTGACGCTGGCGCCGCCGCTGTACGACCGCACCGTAGTGGACGGCGGGTGGGTGGCGGCAACCGTTGTTGGTGGATCATGCGAGCTGCCGCCCGGCGCCAGCGCGCCCGTTGTGCTGCGGTCCGGTGTGGCAGCGTGGGTCGGGTTTGCGCTGACGGCAGCGGTCGCCGGCGGTACGGGCGTAAATTGCACCATTCTGTTTGGCGCCCACCTCCCGGGGTATGGCTTCCTGTCGCTCCGCGCCCGCGTGCTGCTGGCGCCGTCTGCCGAGCACCTGCTGGTGCCGTTCCCGGTAGACACGCCACGCCTGCAAGCGGGCACCACCGCGGCGACAGTAAGTGGCGCTGCACCCGCAGCAGCGCCGCCGTACCAGTACGCGCAGCAGCGTAACAGTGACCTGCCAGCGGAGGGCTGCCCGGCAGCAGGGCAGCGGTTTGGGCACGCTGTGGCGTCGTCGGGTGATGTGACAGTGGTTGGCTCGCCATTTGATGCCACAGCGACCACTGCAGCCACGCTGGTGGAGCTGGTGTGCGACGAGCCAACGACATTCACAGACGCGCTGCAGGACGTGGAGATGTTTGCACAGTGGGTACCGGAGGTGCAGCGCGTGGTCCTGGTGTGTAACACCACCGCCATCGACGCCGCCGGCATGCCAGACGCTGACACGTGCGCCGGCGCCGGGTGGGTGCTTAACTGGCGCGGCATCACAACGCGGCCGCTGTCAGCCAACGTGGCAGACGACTACGTGGCGGCGGTACTGGCAGCCGACGTGTTGGTGCAGGAGGGCGGTGAGTATGACCGTGGCTTCCACGGCGTGGTGACCGTCGTTAGCGTGGTGGATACCGACGGTGCCGTGCCGACGGACTGCGCCACCTGCGCCGTGGTACGCGTGTGGGACATTACATTTGAGAACTTGTATGGCGCGCTGCCGTTGCTGGTCGCCATTGCAACCTCCTCGTCCGCTGACGCTGGTATGACGCCGTATGTAGTGCGCTTGCAAGCTGCAGCGCAGCTGGCGGGCAATTTCACGCTTGGATTGCCGCGTGCTGATAACAATACCGACGCGCTGGTGACGCGCCCCGTCCCCATCACCACGCCCGCCGCGGAGATTGCGACCATTGTGGCGGCCGACCTTGGCATGGGTGCGCTGGAGGTGACGGACGTGCTGGCTGCCGCGTCGCTGGACGACGGGCGCGCCACGCATGCACGGCACATCCGCCTGCGCTTTGCATCCGTGCCGTACTCGTATGACCCGCCGCTGCTGGTGGGCAACGCGTCAGGGTTGACAGGTGCCGCGGCAACGTTGACCGTGAGCCGGCGGCAGGCCGGTCGCGCACCGCTGCATGGCGCTTTCCGACTCGGTGTGGTGACAGGCGTCGCGGCGGGGCCCGAGGAGGTGTGGAGCGCGCCCATCCCATGGAATGCGCCGCCGGCGGTGGTGGCAGCGGCACTGACGCCGCTGGTGCCCGGATACGAGGTTGCGGTTGCTGCCGTGCCGCCGTCCGACCGCGCGCCAGTCGTCCGTGTTGGTTGGGCGGTACGGTTGCGGCGCGCGCCACCACGCGACACCACGGCTGCGCTAGTGGCACCCGCGCCCTTCCCCGTCATACGCGCCAGCCCCACACAGCCGTCGCCGCCACGCTGGGTATCGTTGAATGACGCTGCCGGCCTGCTGCAGGCGGGTGCAGCGTTGTGGGGCACCGGCGCGCGCGCCGTGGTGACCTCATCCGCGGACCCTGCACAGGTTGCTGGTGGGCGGGCGCCGGGTGCCGCCGGCGTAGCAGCTGCGGCGTTTGGCCACACCGGGTCGGCAACCGTGTTCCGCACGCGGCGCGGTGCGCGCACGCCTGCGCTGCGCCTCCTGCCGCCACTGCCGCACCGTGACGACTTTGGGCGGTTTGGGTCGGCGGTGGGTGTTGCTACAGCATCGCCCGAGGGTCGCAGTCTGGTTGCTATTGGCGCCCCCGCCGCCGTGGTTGCGTTGCCGCACGAGGTGCAACGGATTTGGTGCGCCGCCGATGCCGCCGCCACGTTTTCGCTGGGGTTCCGCGGCGCCTGGACACCCGTCCTGGCAGGCAACGTCACCCTCGCCGCCGCCGTTGCCGCCCTGCAGGCGCTGCCCACCGTTGGCACGCTGGCGGTGTCGCAGCCGGGCGACGGCGACGTGTCGCGGCTGGCGGTGGGCGGCGACCGCACGTTGTGTGCGCCCGCCGGCGCACCGCCGCAGGCTACCACGCTCACATTTGTTACGCTGGCAGACGGCAACCTGCCGGCGGTGGAGGTGTCGCACGCCGAGGGCTGGAGCGGGAGTCTGTGGGTGGAGGATGACGTGGTGGCGGGCGAGGCACGCAGTGCGGGCGACGGCGCGGGCGCCTCCATTGCGCGCATGGGTGCCGCATTCCTGTGGGAGCTGGATGCCCGTGACACGCCCGTACGCGACCCAGTGCTTGTGCAGCCGCGGGAGGCGCTGATTGAGGGCGCGGGGTTCGGGTCAGCGGTGAGCGTCGCCTTGCGCCGCATTGCCACCCCCGTCACCAACGTCGCCGGCACGCCACTGACGCTGGCAGCTGACACGTCGGCGGCGGTGCAGTGGGTGGTGGCGATTGCCGCACCTGCCGCACCGCCCTGCGGTGCCGTGTGGGTTGCCACCTGTGACCTGGCGGCGGGCGTTGCCGCCTGTGACGTTGGGCGCACCGCCCAGGTCCTCCGCCTGTCCGTGGATGGCATTGCATGCGGCGCCGGCACCCGGTTTGGTGCCGCACTGGCAGTGTCACCACACGGCAACACAGTTGCGGTGGGTGCGCCGGGTGGCGGCAGTGACGGCAGCGGTGCGGTGTATGTGTACAAGCGGCAACGCGGCGAGCGCGGCAGCGTGTACCTGCTGGACCAGGCTCTGTTGCCGACGTTTCCGGTGGCAGGCAGCGCATGGGGCGGCGCGCTGGCGCTGTCATCTATGCTGTTGGTAGTGGGTGCACCAGCCGCCCCCGCGACGGCGCCTGCCAATGCTTCCATGTCGCTGTATGTCCGCAGTGGCTGGGGTGAGCGTGACGGCGGCTACTTTGCGCCAGCGGACTGGCGCCTGCCACTCGGCTCCCTGCCGCCCGGCTTTGCGCTGGGTACCGCGGTGGCAGCGTCAGACACACACGTGCTGGTGGCAGCCACACCGCGCAGCGCCCGGGGTGCAAGTGCCAGTGGCCTTGGTGGCGCCGGCTCGCCGCACTCGCCAACCTTGCATGACGCGCCGGTCCACAACGACGCCGCGCCGGGGCTGGCAATCACGTTGGTGGCCGCGGCAGGCACGGGCCTCCCACCCGCTGCTACTAATTGCACACTCGGAGACGCGACAGGCGACGACGCCTACACACTGAACTGGCGCGATGACGGCACGGCCGCTACGCAACAGGCGCCTGCCTTTGACGCCGCCCGCAGCGTGCGGCTGTGCGCGTCCGCCGACGCCGCCACCATGCTGTCCGCACTGCGCGCGTTGTCCCGCCGCGCCATCGCCGCCGCCTCGGTGGACGACGCAATGACTACGCGCACATGGCGGATCACGTTTGCGGCGTCAACTGAGGTGGCAGCGGTGGGCAGTGAGCATGATACACCCACGTCGCCGTTGGCAGGCGTGCATGTCACCGCGGAGGGCGTGACGGGCCGTGGCGTGCTGCACAGCGTTGCAGTAGCACCGTGGGGCGTTGACTCGGGCAGCGCGCATGCACCGTTTGCATACATCTTGGCGCGCGAGGGCACCACTACGAGGTGGCGAGCACAAGCTGTGGCGACGCCAGAGGTGCCGCAGGTGGATGACGGGTACGGCAGCGCGCTTGCTGCCACGCCGGACGGCCGCGCCTTTATCATTGGCAGCCCCACCCGCGTGGTGCCCGGGTGTGGCGATACTGGCGCCACGGCAGCCGGCGCCGCCGTGGTGCTGGACACGTCGCTGCTGGCGTACGGTGCGACCCTGGTGTCGGCTGTGGGCGCAAACGTGGACGCTGACCCGATGACGCTGTCGCCTGCAGCGGTAGTGATGGCGGCGGCAAATGGCAGTAGCAGCAGCGGGCTTGTTGTGTTTTCAGCGCCCGCCGCTGATGATACACAAGTTGGCGCACTGGCACGCGTGCATGGTGCGGAAGACGGTGGCTGGCTTGCCGCTGACGTGCCGCCGCTGGCGCCCAGTGAGAGTGAAGTAACCACGACAGCATCCCTGGCTGCCCATCTGCTTGACGCTGCGCCTGTGTCCACAATCACCAACGCCACCTCCACGCTGTCAGTGCGCTTTGCCACGCCAGGCGCAGGCGCGGATGCGTCGTTTCATGTGTCCCTGCGCCAGCCTGGGTTGCATGCGGTGCGCGGCGGGCAGCTGTGGGCGACCGTGGCGGTGGACGCCAGCAGGGGGGGCGCGACGCCCGCGAGCCCCGCAGGCGGCACGTCGGCAGCGGCGGGTGGTGCCGCCCCCCCCTATAACCCCCCGGGTAAGGCAGCGGGGGGGGCCCGCCCTCGCCCCTCTCCGGCCGGGGGGGCACCCCGCCCCGCCCCCGGTGCTGCGGGCGGGGCGGCGCGCGCCCTCTGGGGCCCCCCCCGGCCGCCCCGGCCGCTGGTCGCTGTCGGTGCGCCAGCCACGCCACCGCCGTCAGATAGCACCGCTTGCCCCGGCGCCGTGCTGCTGTACCTGCAGGCAGCCGCCGGCGTGACGTACGCTGGCATGTTGACGCCGCCGCGGGAGTTGACTTGCGGCGCAGGGCTTGGGTATGGTGGTGGCTTGGCGGCGACGGCGGTGGCGTCGTCTAATTCGACAAACGCCACCGTTGTCCTGCTGGCTGTCGCCACGCCAGCTGCCACTACAGTGACCGTGTACACCTGTGCGGTGGAGAATGGGGCGGTAAACTGCACGGCGACGAGCCACCTACAGGTGGCAGACGCCATCACACCGCCGTCGCTGAACGCGCCGCCGCCATTCGGGGCGCCGCACGTTGGATCTAATGCCAGTCTCCGACTGGGGCCTGGTGACGCATGCGGCGCACGCAGCGCGCTGGCGCTGGTGACATCACGCGACGGGGATGCGTGGCTAGCGGTGGGTTGTCCCGGCGGCGAGGTGGTACGCGTATGGCATGGCGTCGCCGCCGCGGTAAACGCAGCAAACAACAGCCTACCATCCTGGCAGTGGCGTCCATCGCTGGCGGCACTGCCACCCGGCCGGCGGCGGCGTGTTCATGACGAGTGGGTATGGCAGGCGCGCGGGTCAGGATTTGGGACGGCAGTGGCACTGGGTGCCGACGGCACGCTGGCGGTGGGCGCGCCAACCGGCGGCGACGGCTCGTCTGCCGGGTGTGCTGTTGCGGCGTCTGCGGCGCTGCCGGCGCAGATTGTGCCACCGGTGACAGATGTCGGCGGCGGCGGCGCCGGCAGCCCGCCGCCGCCGCATGGCTTGGTGTATCTGCTGCAGTACCTGCCTGGCGTGGCGGCGTCGTACATGGAGACCGTGCCGTGGTGGCTGGCGCGCGCCGTGAACTGGACATCCGTCGCGGGGTGGCGCAGCGGTGCGTCGGCGCACGCCGCCGGCACGGCAGTACCGGCGTGGGACGCTGAGGATGGCGCTGGTAGCTGGGCGTGTGCTGCCACGCTGCGCCCGTCGGAGCCCGCCGCAGGGGATGCATACGGCGCGTCAGTGGCGCTTGCTGGTGACAACCTCATTGTGGGCGCACCGGGGGCTGCGCTGCTGTCGCACGGCGCCGTGTCCTGGAACTTTGAGGCCGGTGGAAGCTTGGTTGGCTGGGATGCCACCGGATCAGCGTTCTCGCGCGGCCCCACACCCGGCGCCGCCGCGGTGGGCATGGAAGGCGAGTACTTCATTCACACAGCGTACGGCAACGCCCGCGGTAGCCACGACGGCGCCACGTCAACCCCAGCACTGCCACTCATCCCGCCGTTCCGCGCTGCCTCCGCCGCTAATGCGTCCGCCGCCGTGTATGGCTGGACATGGGATGTGGCGCTCAACTGTGCCACCACCGGCGCACCGTCCTTTGGTGTCGTGTTCCCTAACGCGTCATCGGCCGTCGCTATTACGACGGTGGCTGGTAGCCCGCGGCAAGTGACGGAGGTGTTGGGCGGCGTGGCACCGGGCACCGCCGCGGGTGCCGGCGCCACCGGCACGCTTACCTCGCGGCCCTTCCTGCTGGCGGGCGGCACCATTGCATTCAAGGTAGCTGGCGGCTGTGACGCCCGCCTGCTGGCAGTGGAGCTGGTGGTGGAGGGGAATGTGGTGCGCCGTGCCACCGGCACGTGCAGTCGGGTGGTGGCAGACATTACGTGGCGTGTGCAACAGTACGCTGGTGCCGTGGCGCAGCTGCGCATTGTGGATGAGGCGGGCGATGTCGCGGACCCCTGGGGCTGGCTGGCGGGGGGTGCCTTTACATTTGACCCGCCCCCCGTCACGCCCGCCGCCACCCCCGCTGATGCAGCCGCTGCGCCACGGGGCGCCGCGTATGTGTACCGCCGGGTGCAGACAAGCGCAGCCTGGGGGCCGTCCGACACCGTGCGCCCGACAGACACCACACCCGAGTTTGCGGACGTGCCATCACGCCCGGACGTGGTGGCACCCACCATGGTTGACGCGCTGCTGTTCCTGGCGCCCTCTGACGCCGCACCCAACCCGTTGCTACCGCCTTGCACTGCGTCGCCGGCGCAGCCGGCTACTGACTCAGCTGCTCCGCTGGCATGCGCCTGGCTGCTGCAGCGCCTGCTTCTGCCCACCCGCCACACTGCCACAGGGTTTGGTGTCGCCGTGGCGGTGTCTGATGCCGCTGGCATTGCGCTCGTTGCAGCGCCGGGCGGCGCAGTCGGGTGTCAGCAGCACCGCCGCCGCACTGACAACGTCGGCGAGCCTACCTTGGTTGCTGAGCCGGCTGTGGTGGGAGGTGGTGGGTGGGGATATGGCAGCGGTGCTGTAGCGGCGACGGTGGCGGCGGATCATCACCACGCAAGTACAAGATGTAACACCAACAGCGAGAACGCTGCCACAGGGTCGCTGCACTGGTACCGCGCGCTGCCAGACAAGCGCGGCGGCGGCGGGCCTACCGGCACGGGGAATGCTGGCGGCAGCCGGCCGCTTATTGCCAGCCAGGCGTGGTTGAGTGTGCCAGATAGCGTGGTGGAGGGTGTGGGAGGTGGAAACGCCGCTGCAAGCCTGTCACCCGACTTCTATGCTGTGGTAGCTGCGTCGCGCACCGTGACCGACCCGCCGCGCGCCACCCTGATTGACGCCGCCTTCCTGCTTGCGTCGCTGAACCCGGTGGACACAACGTCGCCCGCCGTGCAGCGGCCGTCGACAGTGTGGCGGCATGCGGAGGTGGATGCTTGGGGGCGGGCGGTGAGTGCGTCGCGCAAGCCGCTGCAAGTGCCAGCGCATGACCGAGATCGCGCCGTGTCCGTTCGCATCTACCGCCACGGCGGCCGCACTGCAGCAGACCCTGCCAGCCCCGCCGCCGGATTGGCGCACCGCCCGGTGTGGGTGGGCTACGCCACGGTGGACGGCAGCGCGCGGGGGATGAACGCGACGGAGGGCGCCGCATGCATTGCTGCCAGTCCCGCCGCGCGCCGTGCTGCGCGCTGCGGCGACTTTGTGCACACCGCTGGTGTGCTAGCGCTCGACGCCCGCGCACCGTACGGCGACGTGTGGGTGCGGCTGGTGGACGACGGCGCCCCTACCGCGCGCCCCGCCCGTACCTTCACGTTTCAGCTGTTCATCGCGGGCGGGCCGCCGCTGTCCGGCCCCGACACCTCTGCCACCGTCACCATCGCTGGCGATGACGGCACCCTAACCATCCCCCTCGACACGGAGGAGTCCACCATCGCTGCAGCGCGGCCGCGGCCACGCCCGAATGAGTGATTGTGCCCTTTGTACCCACGTTCGTTGTCACTGCAGTGTGCCCAATCGTGTACGTTGTTACGAGAACGCTTAAAACGGAGAGTTTGAGTAAGCCTACGAGTAGGGTGACGGCTCCCCCGCGGCGGCGGCGGCAGACAGCGCGGTGGCGGCGTGGCGCAAGCCGGCCAGCCGCGTCGCCATCTCCGCATTCTCGGCCGCCATGCGCGCTCGGATGGTTTGCATGCCACGCGCCATGTCATCCTCAGACGGCAGCGCGGAGGGCGGCGGCACGTGACGTGTGCTGCTGGTGCCCACGGACGTCGCGCGGCGCAGGCCAGCGGCGCGCGGGTCGTTGCCCGCACCCATCAGCACACTGGGCGGCGCGGTGGTAGTTGCACGAGGCAGGTAAGGCGGTAGGGTAGCGCCCGGCGTGGGCGTGGCAGCCACACCCGGCGCCAGGTACGACGCCAGCAGGCTGGAAGTTGACGGCATGCCGGCGCCGACAGTGGTGGCAGGCGGTGCAGCAAAGGTGGGGCGAGGCGGCGGCACGTATGCCGTGCTGGCAGCCACGCCACGGGGGGCAAGCGCCACTGAGGACACGGTGCTGCCAGTGGGTGATGGGGGTGCCCGCCCGCCCACTACGCTGCCGCTCGCGCTGCTGGAGCCAGGCGCTGCGGGCGGCGCACGACGGGGGCGTGACGTTGCTGGTGTGGCAGCTGGCAGGGAGGGCGTCGACAGCGGGGGATATGCCGGGGTCACAGCGACGGCGGCAGCAGCGCTGGGTGCCAGTGGCGCTGCGGTCGCGGCTGGGGCTGGCACTGGCTCTGCAGTCATCACGACTGGGGCAGCGGCAATAGTCTCCAGTGCGGGTGTGGCAGCAGCAGCAGCAGCAGCTACCAGGGGGCCCGGCGCAAAGCCAGGCGTGGTTGCCGGCAGCGGCAGCGCGGCGCGCACCCGCGTGACATTGAATACGGGTGCTGGTGCGGGTGCGGGCGCAGGTGCCGGCGCCGGGGCGGCAGGAGCGGCAGGCGCGGCTGCTGGGAAGGGCGGCAGCGATGAAAGAACAGGCATAGGAGCCGGGGCTGGAGCCGGAACGGGAGCGCTTACAACCATGCTGGCGGCAGCCGCCCGCGCCGCGTCGGCACGCGCAACGGCGAGTGCCACCTCGTGTTCTGCGTGCTGCGCCGCCAGGGCGTCTTTGGCAGCCACCGCCGCCGACAGCAGGTCGCCATTCTCAACCGTCAGCGCCTCGTTCTCCGCCTTCAGTTTGTCCACCACCTCCTTCCACAGCCGCTTCAGCTCCGCCACTTTGCCGCGCTCCTCCCCTAGCCGCGCCTCTGCTACCGCCAGCGAGTGCGCCAACCCTGCCGCCTCGCTGCGCGCGGCATCCCGCTCCGCCACCGCCGCCCGCGCCGCCGCCTCTGCCGCCACGCGTGCCGCCGTCTCCGCCTCCAGCGCCACCGCCGCATCAGCAGCGCGCTCCACTGCTGCCGCTACTTCTGCCGCACTGGCGGCGGATGTACCGGTGGATGCGCCGCCGCCAGCAGCCAGCTTGGCTTCCAGCTCTGCTGAGTACTTGCGCTCCATCTCCAGCTCCAGCGCCAGCAGCTCGGCGGCAGGCAGGTCGCTGTCTGCCGCTGTTTCCGCGAGCAGATGCGCCGGCAGTGGTGCCGTTGCCACCGAATGCGACGGTGGCGGTGGCGCGGGAGAGCCAGTGGCAGAGTGTGCGCCATGGAGGAAGGTGGAGGCGGGGGCTGGCAGGTCCGACTCGCCGCCGCTGCTAGCGCGGCCGCCGCCGCCCCCCCCGTCCGGGGGCCCCCGCCCACCGCCGCC
>Ga0066256_1004495_pt1 | contig 12396 bp, 13 predicted proteins | sample ThiBio_1000_biof_FD_87107 | JGI IMG/M metagenome (GOLD analysis project Ga0066256, IMG submission 87107) | Wastewater bioreactor microbial communities from Cape Town, South Africa - Thiocy_expt_1000_biof (version 2) | ecosystem: Engineered > Bioreactor > Thiocyanate-remediating >...
AACAACTTCCAGCAGAGCATCGGCTTCTTCGACCGTCCGAATGACCACATTGCTCATCGCCAAGTTCCAGCCATGGGCTCGCGACCGCCCTGTGGAAAACGAGCTCGCTGAAGCGGAGGATTTCGATGTTCGGGCAAAATGTCTATGAGGCCCGTTGTCGGCAGGCTGCTGCGCATGTGGATTATCCTGCCGATCTGCAAGCCGCGTTCGTCAGCGCCATGGTTTGGGAGCCAGCGTCGCAGATCCGGATAAGCCGGCCCGACGCCCGGCTGCAAGGCCGTGCGACTGCACGCATCGTTGCGGTCGGAAGGTGGCGTGGTCGGCCATGCAACAGTGCAGGGCGGTAGGCTGAAGCCGCGGCAGCTGTGATTTTGGTGAACGCGAGCGGTTTGCGGAGGTTCATTCGGTCAGCCGCCTTCAGCGAGGTGTACGGGCTGGACCCGAAGCATCAGCATGCCTTGCCGCGGCCGCAGGTCGGCGACGGCGCCTGGAGCGACGGCGCGCTGCTGCGGCGGCTCAACGACGGGCTGCTGCGCTACCGCGAACTGTGGGACGCCGGGCTGGGCCAACGCATCGCCTGCGGCGTGGAGCGGCAGAAACCGGCCATTGCAGCCGATGTGATAATATTAATTATGACAAATCAATCATGGAAGGCAGTGCAGGGGCAGATCGAGCACCGACGTGTTGGTGCAATACGCGTTGTTGCCCGTGTTGGGACGTCATAGCCCTTTGAGCCAGTACCAGCCGTTGGTGTCGAGGATGCCTTCGCACTCCATCATGCGGGTGATGTTGTTCATGTGCCGGGTGGCGAATTCCAGCTCATGGGCGTCGAGATAGCCGAGGCGCGCCAAAGCTTCGCGCGGGATAAGATGTTCCTCATGTATTATGCGGAATAGCCCGATCAAGTCGCTTCGATGGACGTAGGCTTCGATGCGTGGTGTGAACTCGCGATGCGCATTGGGATAGAGATAGTCGCGTTCGCTAGCGACCTGGCCTCTGAACCGTGCGGCAGCTGGTCAGGGATGATTGCGATCGAAGTACGCCGTTTGCGGCTCGCGCAATGTCGTCATGATGGTCTTGCTCCCCAATCTTCGCCCTCGAAGCTACGTCCATCTCCGGTCATAGTGCAGATTTTCATCCGTATGAGCTGACTTTGGGGCTTGCAGTTCCTATGGCCTCTGCCCTGCGCGACATCATATCCCCACTGAATACGCATCCCGTCATGGGGTAGAGGCGACTGGTCGGCGTGACCGACGTTTTGGAGCGCGAGATGGCGGACTTTCCGACGGTCTCATATGCTTTGCACGCAGCTGCTTCAGGAGCGCAAGCCATAGGTTTGGGGGAATTGGCAAGCGGTAGTGTCGGCACGCCAAAGCAACGTTCGTCCAGTGACCGAGGCGAATGGCCGAAAGTTGCGCAAAGTGGCTTGTTGCTTTGCATTCCGACTCGAGCATTCCAATGGCACTCTAGCCATCTGTGGTTATTGATATGTTTCCGAACGATAGACCATGTCGGATGCCGCCGGTGTAGAGCTTATCTTCAGTGTCAGGCCCGGGGAACCAGAGCTGCATGTGACAGTGGGGCAGCTGCTTTTCCGAAAACTCGGCCAAGTAGCCGGCGCTCTTATCTGCTCCGAGTGATGAGGCCCAAAGCGACAGGAGCGGAAACAGCGTGCTTCCCTTTGTGTGAGCTTCACGGTGCTCGTCGCTCCGATTGCTACAGTGCTCGATCAGTGATCTGTAATCCCCATGTGTGGTCGGGTATCTACTGCGTGTCATGTAAGCAAATACAACCCGATTGATCATTGCTTCGACATAGCTCTTTGCCGCTGGCTGCCACTTGTCCATCATGGATAAGAAGATGAGTGTGACGGCAATGTCGACGGCTTGGTGATCCGCAACAGGTGCGCGAAGAATGGGATTGCTCTTTATCAAGCTCACTATGCTGTGCGCGATGCTGTCGACCTGAGCTTCAACCAAGCCCCAATGGGATCGAGCTGTTGGCACATGTGCATCGCTGTTCATCGTCCAGAGAAGATTGAGGCCGTGTAGTGATATGCGCCCGAGTGTCTCGAACAGCTTGAGATTGACATCGAGGCTCGATGCGGAATTGACAGCTTCTGAGATTGCATGCTTGGTGCCGACGAAAGGCAGGATTTTCTCGCCAATCAACGCATCCCAGATGATCGTGTGAAGATTGGACAGCTCAAAATACGCGGCGCCTACTTCTTCGCCCGACTTGCCACCGCGCGCGATGTCCGCATGGACCAAGTGCCAGCCATAAAGCAGCGCTCGTTCGCTGGCGCGGAAGGGGGCCTCGAGGTTGCCGGCGTCGCGGGCCCAGACAAACAGCACCCAGAGGCAAATGTTGAGTTGGCGAAGAGCTGTGATCCGTTGCTTTGAGGTCGCGTGCGCGCCTGTGCAGAGGCCTTCAATCAGCTTCGAGAAATGAAGGAAGGCAATCTCTGGCTCGTCGACCATGGCGACAGCTTTGCGGAAGCTCGTCCGAAGCGCCTTGTCGACCAGCTGCTCGCGCAGAACACCTTGGACGAGCAGGCCCGCGAGGCGGTCGCCATTCCACTCCTCGAATGATAGCCCATCGCGGGTGAGTTGGTTAGTGAACTGCGTGACGTTGTCACGAACTGCCTGATGAACCTCACCACCGAAGCACAAACATATGACGATCTCGTACTTCTGATGTGCTTTGGCTATGCGCGTGGGAATGTAAACATCCACGATCTCGTTTATCGATGGACGTAGAGCTTGAGGGGATCCGTCGTCCCAGTCCGTCCGGGTTAGGTCGCCCTGCTTTATGGAGAACAGGTACAGCTTTTGTTTCCTGCCTTCGCCGGCAGGGCCAATCGCCGCGACGTCGACGCCATACTGCCGCGTACCGATCGCGGGGCGTGAGATGACAGTATAGCCAAGTTGGCTCAAGAGGTCGGGCAGGACGGCATCGAGTTCACCGCGTTCGCGCAAGGATGCGAGGTATTGGCGGAAGATGATCTTCATGGCGGACGCTGCTCTTGGCGGAAATGGATGAGCGTCTCCTCCAATCCTACCGGATCGACGATGTCGACGCGCGGCAGCTCAATTGAGTGACCAAAGCTTGCGAGCGGCGTCTCAATGCGGTGTGGTGCAGCTGTGGGAGTTTCGATTTGTGAGACTGATCGGTTGCCGTACAGCATAACCACCGAGGTTATCGTGGCGAGGATCGACTTCTTCTGCGCTTCGCGAAACGCCTCAGTCATGGCATCCGTGTGCCGCTGTCGTTCCATCTGCCGCTCTCGCTCCGATGGATGTAGCTCAGGGACGGTGCCAATCGAGTGCAGATCTTCAAGGTATTTCGATGCGGCTTCCAAGGCGCGCTGCGCGTGCACCGCGGCAGGATCGGTGGCATCAGCCGCGATGAGTTCAAGGACCTTGGCCGTTCCTGCAGGGAAGCTGATCACAATCGGATCAATGAGCAGGTTAATGACATCGTCAGCTGCTTCCTTGGGTGCCGTTCTGAGCAGCGATACCAGGAGCGATGTCGTCAGCACCGGCTTGGAGAAGAATGTGCCGATGACTTTGCGTGCGAGATAAGGATAGTCGCACGTCCTGAGATCAAAGCGTGCGAAGTCGATATTGAGGGTGTACTCGTCAGAGCTGGGGCTAAAGAGGTGATCGCCCATCGCCCTGCACAGAGTGAAGTCTCCGTCGAGAAGCCAGGAGACGACCCAGTTTTCCAGATCTTGGCTTGTTGTTTGGAAAAGCTGATGACGAAGAGAGTCAAAGTGCTCCATGCCAATGGGGTCGCTGTCACGACGGAGGAGATGCGCGACGAAAGTGCGGGCTCTCGCCGTTTGCCCCTGCATGAGCAACTTTCTTAGCGCGTGGTCGAGCGTGTCAATGGTGGCGCCGTGCGACGAACTTACAGACAAAAGGGCTTCGAGAATGGCTTCGACGAGTTCGTCGGGCATATGGACGAGATTGAATGCAAGAGAGCGTGCGGCCCAATGGAGCAGTTGATCACCGTGTGACTTCGCGGTGATGATGCCAAGTGCGGCGAGCTGTTGCCGACGCCCGTCTGGTACGTCCTTCAGCTTATATGCAATTGCCGTGAGCAGGGCGGCGCGGATCGCATCGCCTGGATCGGCACTAAGCAGCGATTCCCACGCGCTGAGGAGACGCTTCCAGTCGGCGGCCGTCCGTAGGTTGATCTGCCGAAGTGCATGGATCGCGCCGCGCTGGTGCTGTTCATCCTCGGACTTGAGAAAGTCGTAGGTGCGCTCCAGAAAATAGCGCCTGTTGACGGCGGCGCCGGTCACGAGAGCGATGGCAAGAAATCGTTTCGCAACGGGATCGTCCTGATCAACCAAGGATAGCAGTTCAGCAGGGCGATCGGGCTTTAGGGCGCACCACTTTTCGAACGCGTCGACCGGCTCCGCTGCGGCGGTATCGCCGTCGGCTGCATGAAACAGAGCGTCGACCACTTTCAACAATGCTGCGGCGGGCGCATCGAGGCGACTGATTAGCTCGCGATAGACGTGCTGCCCATGGAAGAAGACCGCCCCTTTGAACGGCTCGAGGGATTCGCACGTTATGAGCGCCAGCAGATCGACGGCCCTCTCATTGTGAAGGTCGGCGAGCGCCGCAATGGTAGCATCTTCTTCTTCGGACCAGCGCCTGCCATAGTCGTTGAATATGGCGTGCAGCAGCGTGCCCTGCGCAGCCCGATCAAGAATGTCAGCGCGTATTTCTTCGCTCATGCGCTATCTGAAACGGCTGTGAGAGCTGCATCTATGCTTGCACCGTCTAACCCTGCACGATGAAGCGATTCTGTTTGAAATTACCATCAATCTGTTCGGCGTGCTCCAAGGGGGAGCTGGCCACCATGAGCTACTGTGGATCGACTATGTGGAGGTCGTAACCAAATCCTGCCTATCGACTGATTGCTCCGGATCAAGAATGCTCTACTGGGCAGATATACGCGGTAGATCGAGGAGAGAGCCGAGGGTAACGGATCGCACTGGGAAGCTTGCACATTTCGACGGCCGCGAACTCAGCTTCGCCCTTTCCCTTGGTCAGCGATACGCGGGCAATCGATAGGGCTGGACCGACAGAGCCATCGGGCGCATCCTAGATCCAGAAGCCGACGCGCTCGCCGGCGTCGAGCACGATGATGCCGTCGAGAGCGGCAAGACGATCGCGCATGGGGCCATGTAGGTTTCCGTGGGCTGGGTGAGATCATCGAAGCTGTAGGCGGGCTTGTCCCCGCGCCTCGCCCAGCTGTGTACGATGCTGCGGATGGCGTCTTTGTGTCGGGTGATATCGATTGTTTCAGCGGATGATGACCGGCACCCTAAGCGCCGCCGGCCGGTCGGCTGGCGTCCGAAGCGGAATATCTACAGCCCTGTCGTCACTCGTAGTGCGTGCCTATGACCTCGCAAATGCCAGCAACGGTCCGATATCGTGATCGTCGGCCGCTCTTAAGGCTTCGACATAAGCAGTTCGTAGATCGCCTCCGTCATGAAGAGTCCCGCCGCCCCACGAGAACGGTTCGCCGCCAAACCGCTCGATGAGCAGACCAGCCATCACGCGTGCGTGCCGGCCGTTGCCGTTGGGGAGGGGATGAATAGAGACGAGCCGGTGATGAAGACGAACTGCGAGTTCGTCAGGCGGATAGGTATTGTTGTCCCTCCAATAGCGCACGTCATCGAACATCATGATGATGTCGTTGGGGATGCGATGAGCGTCGACACCGATATTCCTCTCCGTCAAGCGATAGCTGCCGGCCCAGCCCCATACGTCGCCGAACATGCGCTGATGGAGTGTTCTGGCAAATTCGTCGTCGAGCAGTTCGCGGCGGACCTGTCTTGGCCTGTGCGCCCAGGTCGCGCCCTTGACGATGTTGTCCTGCTCGGCAGCGTTGAGTTCGCTGCGCAGCGTGATCCAGTTCTGCCGAAGCCCTTCACGTTCGTCGGGCGCCAACGGCGTCCCATCATCCGGCTCTATGAAGAGATCAGTCACGGTCGGCCCACAGGTCCCGGCCTTTGATCTCGTTGCGGATGTAGTTCTGGATCTGTCGCTCCAGATCGGCTTCGTCGACGGACTGGTTCTCGAGCTTCATCGTGTGGGCTACGCGTTTGAGTGCCCGTATGGCGATCTTCCGGGCGCGCGCCTCGACAGCGTCCTGGAGGGATGTCCTGGGCACGAGGGCATAGACGAGCTTGCAGCCAAGCGCGTCGGCAGCACGGCTCAACGTCTTGAGCTGGATCGTTCCGAGCGCTTCCGATTTTTCGAGATCGACAACGGTGGGCGGCTTGATGCCCATGCGAGCCGCGAACTGCTGGCCGGTCATCCCGAGCGCTTCGCGAATAGCTTTGATCCAGCCTCTAGGGGGCGGGGTGAGTTCGGTCTCGCGCAGAGGGCTCAACCGTTCGTCGAGGCGGCTTCGGCCGCGTATGCGCAGTGTGGCGTCCATAGGCTGTAGCCTAATATCTCGATTCTATTGTTAGGCCTCAGCCTAACATCGCACATTATTTATTAGGTTGCAACCTAATTTCAAGCGATCTATTATTAGGTTACGGCCTAATATCTTAGAAATAAAATTAGGATGCAACCTAATCTTCATCTGCCGCTAGGTCTCCGCCTTGGTTCCTCTTGCGCCGCTCCTCCATCTGCCGTTTGACCTCCTCGGCTTCGGTTAGTCGACGCTAGCCTCTACCATCAGTGCCTCGGCATCGAACACGTCATCGCCGGGTCTCGACAACGGAGCGCCGAATTGTCTGCGTCGGGAGATGGGTTAGCGCAGCCGACATTGTGCTTCCCGCCATGAGAAAGTTGGGGAACAATCGCGGTGCCGGCAGCGCCGCCAGAACCCTGACATGGGGGCTGCGCAGAAATCTCGAATGAAGGTTCATTTTGCAGCACTGAGTGTTGTGAGGTCGCAACGTGCGCGTGAGCGAATGATCCGCAAGGGCCGCACTCCGAACGGACACTGGCTGTGGACTCCGCGTGAAGATGCGGTGGTGCGTTTGCTTTATCCGGATTACGTCGCGCTCCGCAGATCCCTTCGGCGGCGCACGTACAATGGGCTGAGGTATCGAACTCGTACGCTCGGGATCGCAAAAAAGCGTCACGTCTGGCTGACAACCGAGGAAGCACGCTTACGGAGGCTTTATCCTAAGGTGGATCGGAGCGAACTGCTGTTGGCGTTTCCTGGGATGACTTGGCAGCAGATTGTTTCCAAAGCTCGCCGTATCGGGGTATGGCGAATGCGGCGAAAATTGAATCCCACGGGCCATCCGCTCATCGACATGATCAGAGACCGGGCCTTTGATCTCAGGCTGTCGATGGTTGATCTCGACGCGATGGCGGGCACTAAGAGGTACTTTCAAACGGCGTCGTGGCGCAAGGGTCGTCCCAATCGCAAAGCTCTGCTGCAGGCTGTTGACGCTCTCGGTGGAGAGGTCTCTATCCGTTGGCAATAGTATGCTCATCATCAACGGCGGATAACTCCGGGCGCCGCGAGGCCAGCCGACTTTGCTCTGCGCAAGCCGACGTCAGCCGGCGATCCAAGGATTGAGTACAGTCACGCCCATCGGCTCGAAATCGGTGACGTTGCGGGTGACGACCGTCAGTCCGTGGACCGCAGCCGTGGCAGCAATCAGCGCATCGCGCTCAGGACGCCGATCCGGGACATGAAGGCCAGCGCACCGCAGGGCCACAGCCGTATCGATCGCAAGGATCCGCCCCTCGAAGTGCGGCAGGATCTGATTGTCGATCCAAGCTCGGAGGATCGCACCCTGCGTGCCATCCCTGCGCTCGACCAACCGCGTCCCGAGCTCGATTTCGAGGATCGAGATCGAGGACAGGAACTGGCTCGCGGCCGGCTGTGTGCTCGCCCATGCCACGACAGCGGGAGCTGCTCTTTCCGGACGGCGGAGCTCAGAGATGACATTGGTATCGAGCAGGAACATCAGTCGAGATCGGCTGGCTTGAAGATGCCGCTGCCGATGCGTGGCGGATCAAAGTCGAAGTCCGCGGCTTCTCCGGGCTGACCGAGCGCTTCCAACAGGCTCATATGGCCACCGGTGAGGCGCTGGTATTCCTCGATCGTGAGCAAGACATGCGCCGGTCGGCCCCGGTCAGTGATGAACACCGGCCCGTTGCTTGCCGCCTTCTTGGCGCCGCTCGTGTCCTGATTGAACTCGCGGCTGGTCATGGTCGTGATGGTCATGGCCGCCTCTGCCCTGCTTGGAAATCTCAGGAGGCAATATATGTAGTTACGTATCTACATTCAAGTTACCTGGGTACATTCCGACTCCATTCATGACTACGATCTTCGTGGACCGACATTCCTGCCTCGAGGGGCAGGGGTCTGTCGTGAAGATATTTCATCAATAATAACAGAGGCATACGGGCCCAGCTGCGCGCGGAGCACCGAATTCCAATCTTCCAGAATGTCCAACGTGGAGTTCAAACTAATATGCTGATCGTGCACCACAAATTATTGCATTTAATTTTCAAATACTTAGATGCACTCATCTGAGTTATTAGGACCTTATTGGGAACGTGCTTGGAACGGTCCGCGATCATCCCGAGCTGCTAGTACCAAGGCCGGTAAACCGCCTCCTTCACGAGCAGCAACTGCGCGAGCTTGAGGTGCGGAAGCGAGATATCCGAAACGCCGATGCAGACTTTTTCGAGGTGGTGCTTTACCGCCGAGCGTTCGCGCGAGTTGGCGACTGCTTGGTCAGCCATGGGATAGAGCCCTGATCGGTGTCGCAGGGCAGATGAAGCGGACTTGAGCTGGGCCGCGTAGTTGAGATGGAATGCGATCAATGATGTCAGTAGGCTTGCGGTAGCAAACACCATCGTCGGAAACACGCGCCGTCGTCACCGGGACGCGGCGACGGGCTCATTCTTGCCGAACCAGCGCTTGAACCAGCCGACCTTCTTTGTCGTCGTTGCAGGCGCAGCAGACGGCGCAGTCACCGGACCGACGAGGGCAGTGAACTTCTCGAAGAACTCGTCGGCGAGTTTCTTCGCCGTCGAGTCGATCAGGCGCCCGCCGAGCTGCGCGAGCTTACCGCCGACGTCCGCCTTGACCTCATACCGCATGAGAGTATCGCGGCCGTTCTCGGTGAGATGCACCGAGGCGCTGCCTTTGGCGAAGCCCGCTACGCCGCCGCTGCCTTCGCCCGTGATGCGGTAGCCGTTCGGCGGATCGAGCTCGGTCAGCTTCACCTTGCCGTTGAAGGTCGCCTTCACAGGCCCGATCTGCAGCTTCACGCGCGCTGTCATGTCGGTTGGCGACTGCATTTCCAGCGACTCGCAGCCGGGAATGCACTGCTTGAGGATCTCGGGATCGTTAAGTGCAGCCCATACTGTCTTGCAGTTCGCTGCAATGCGGCGCTCGCCACTCATGTCCATTTTGCTGCTCCTTTTTGCTCGGGCCGTCAGCACTTCGAGGATGAGAGAATTGATATGGAGCGGCGCTGCCCGCGCCGGCGCAGCTCAACAATCTCGGTGAGGATCGAGAGTGCGATCTCCTCCGGCGTCACAGCGCCGATGTCGATCCCGGCCGGAGAATGCATGGCCGCAAGGCGCTCCGCATCGGCGCCCTTGGTCGCGAGGGATGCGCGCAGCGCGGCTGCCTTCCGATGAGAGCCGACAAAGGCAACGTGGCGGGCCGGCGCCGAGAGCGCCGCCATCAGCGCGGCTTCATCTCCGCGGCCCTGTGTCGCCACGACGATATAGCGCTCGGTCGCGATCAGCTTGGAGAGATCATAGTCGGTGATCGTGACGTCCGTTTCGCCGAATTTGCTGTGATCTTCGGCTGGCGCGGCGACCGTAACGAGAAAACCAAGCCGCCCGCCGAGATCGGCGAGCGCGACGGCCACGGGGCTCGCGCCGCAAATGACCAGTTCTGGTTTTGGCAGGATTGGCTCGACGAACACGTCCATGGTGCCCTGGCTCGGACACATGTTGCGCGCGAACTCGATGCCGTCCTTGCTCTCGCCCGGCTCCACACCGTGCTCCTGCAGTGCGTCGCCTGGCTGAACCGAGACGAGGCGCGGCTTGCCGTCGCCGAGCGCGGCGCGCGCCGCCTTCAGCACGGCGGCCCGCGCGCAGCCGCCGCCGATCCAGCCGGCGGACATGGTGCCGTCGCTGCGTATCAGCGCCTTGGCGCCGGCCTTGGCCGCGGTGAGCGAGATCGTGCGGACCACCGTTGCGACGGCGAATGGTTCGCCGGACGCGCGCAGCGACCGTATTTCTTCGAGGACATCGATCGGTCTGTGCACGGTCATGACGGCCTCCTAGAGGCGAGCGAGATAGGGCTCCAGCGCCGCGAGCGATTTCAGATTGTGCGCGGGAGCAAAGAGGTCGATATGCGGGAGCGCGACCTGCATGCCGCGGGCTTCGGGCGAATAGCCGTCCCACCCGATCATCGGGTTCAGCCAGACAATGCGGCGGCAGCGCAGCGCGAGCTGACGCATCTCGGCAGCCATTTGCTCGGGTGGCCCCGTATCGTAGCCGTCGGAGACGATCATCACGCAGGTGCGCGAGCGTATGACGCTTCTCGCGTGCCAGCGGTTGAACGTCGCGAGGCTCTCTCCGATGCGCGTGCCGCCGCCGACACCCTGTGCGAGCAGCGATAGCCGCTCGAGCGCGCGACCGGCATCCTTCTCGCGCATGGCGGACGAGACGTGAACGAGGCGCGTGTGGAAGAGGAAGGCCTCTGCCTCGCGGAAGTTGTCGAGCACGCCATGGATGAAGCGGACGAATACGCTCGTGTAGAGGCTCATGGAGCCTGAGGCATCGAGCAGGATCACGAGGCGGAGGGGCTTGCGCTTCTTCTTGCGCCACATGAGCTCGATGGGAACGCCACCATGAGAAATATTGCGGCGGATCGTGCGACGCAGATCGAGGCGGCGGCCCTTGAGGCGTGCGCGCTCGCGGCGCGAGAGGCGCGTGCGCATGGTGCGGGCAAGGCGGGCAGCAAGCGCGTGGGCCTCGGCAATGGCCTCTGGATCATGGATCTTGCGGAAATCCGTCTCGGCAAGGCGCTCGGCGCGCGAGGCGCCTTCCATGCGGGCCAGCGGGTTCGTGTTGTCGGCGCTGTCGGCGCCCTCGCCGGAGACCTGATCGCCTAGGCTCGGGGCGGGGCGCTGCTCGCTCTCGGCGCCGGTGTGGGGACGCCGCTCAGCCGGCTTGGCAGACTCGGCATTCGACTTGAATGGCACGATGCGCCGCATCCCGCGGCCGAGCCAGAAGGCGTCGAAGATATCGTCGAACTTCTGCCAGTCGGAGCGGCGCGCGCAGGCGACGGCTTTCAGTGCCGCGCGGAACGTCGTCGGGCGTTGTGCCAATGGCGTGGTGGCAATGCGAGCGGCATCCTCGCCTTCCTTGAGGCCGACGGCGAAGGCATTGGCGCGCAGTGTGCGCATGAAGTCGGAGACGCGCGCGGCGATCGCGTCACCAAGGGCGCTATAGTCCGCAGCTTCGGGTGGCACGCAGCACATCACGCGACCTTTCCGAGCAAGCGAGCCGAGACTTCGGGCGTCAAGCGTGCGCGGTCCTCCTTCGTCTTCAGCAGGCAGCGGAGCGTCTCGTGCACGGCTTCGGGGGCATCGTGTAGATTCGCGATGTCGAGGCCGACGAGTGCGGCCGCCCAGTCCAGCGTCTCGGCGACGCCCGGCACCTTGCGCAGCTCCTCCTTGCGCACGCCCTCGACCATGCGCGCGATCTGCAACCCGAGCGACGTCGAGATGCCCGGCACGCGCGCGAGGATGATGCGCGTCTCGCGCTCGACATCGGGAAAGTCGACATAGTGATAGAGACAGCGGCGGCGCAGCGCGTCGGAGAGCTCGCGCGTGCCGTTGGAGGTGAGGATCACGCGCGGAATGCTCTCGGCCTTGATCGTGCCAAGCTCGGGGATCGAGACTTGAAAGTCCGACAGCAACTCCAGCAGAAAAGCCTCGAACTCCTCATCGGCGCGGTCGATCTCGTCGATGAGCAGAACCGGTTTGTCGTTACGGCGGATGGCGGCCAGCAGGGGCCGCTCCAGCAGAAAGCGCTCGGAGAAAATGTCCTGCTCGACGGCGCGTGGATCGGCGTGCTCCGACTCGCGTGCCCGGATGGCGAGGAGCTGGCGCTGATAATTCCATTCATAGAGGGCTGTCGATTGATCGAGGCCTTCGTAGCACTGGAGACGGATCAGGGCGGTGCCGTGCACGGCGGCAAGTGCCTTGGCTACTTCCGTCTTGCCGACGCCGGCCTCGCCTTCGAGCATCAGCGGTCGGCCGAGCATATCCATGAGATGAAGCACCACGGGCAGCTCGCGGTCGGCGATGTAGCCGACCGACGCGAGCCGCTCAGCGATCTGTTCGCGCGTCAGTGCCATCTC
>Ga0066256_1004496_pt1 | contig 12396 bp, 9 predicted proteins | sample ThiBio_1000_biof_FD_87107 | JGI IMG/M metagenome (GOLD analysis project Ga0066256, IMG submission 87107) | Wastewater bioreactor microbial communities from Cape Town, South Africa - Thiocy_expt_1000_biof (version 2) | ecosystem: Engineered > Bioreactor > Thiocyanate-remediating >...
ATTCTGGGTCGTCATGGTCGTACCCATATTCTGGTCCGGTCAGGCGGCCTGTTCGGCCCGGGTCACGTCGCGGGTGAGGCTTTCGGCGGTCGCGGTATCCGCGTCGACCACCTGCACCAGCTGCCATGGAAAAAGGTGGCGATACGGTCAGCAAGGCCGAGCACTTCCTGCGTATCGGACGAGGCGAAGATGATCGACAGGCCGTCATCGGCCAATTCGCGCAGATGCTTGTAGATTTCGGCACGGGCGCCGACATCGACGCCGCGCGTCGGTTCCTCGACAAGAAGGAGTTTTGGGTTGAGCCCGATCCACTTGCCGAGCGCCACCTTCTGCTGGTTGCCGCCGCTGAGATTGCCGGCAAGCCGGCTGAAATAGCGTTCGTCCAGCCCGAATTTCGCGGCGATGGAGCGGATGTGCCCCTTTTCGAGGCTGCCCGACAGCAGCTGGAAGCGGCTGATGCTGGAGAGTGCCGGCGCGGACAGGTTTTCCGGCACCGAGCGCACGGCAAAGATGCCGTCGCGTTTGCGGTCGTCGGAGCAATAGACGACCTTGCTGGCGATGCCGTCGGCGACATTTTTCGGTGCGTAGGCTCTGCCTTCGAGGAGGATCGCGCCGGAGCCGAGAGGGGTGACGCCGGCTAGCAGCCGCAGGATCGTGCTGGCGCCGCTGCCGACCTGCCCGGCCAGCGCCAGGATCTCGCCGGAGCGGACGGAAAGCGAAACGGGTGCCTTGAGGCCCGGCGCCATGCAACTTTCGAGGCGAACGGCTTCCGCGCCCAGTTTAGCGGCACGCGGCGGGAACATTTTTCCAAGCTGGCGGCCGAGCATGGCTTCGATCAGCGTGTCGATGGAGAGCGTTGCCGTTTCCATCGGCGCAAAACTCTTGCCGTTGCGCAGCACGGTCACCCGGTTGGTGAGTTCGAAGACCTCCGGCATGCGGTGCGTGACGTAAATGACTGCGCAGCCATCGGCGGCAATCGCCCGAACCGCCGCCTTGACGCGGACGATCTCGGATTCGGACAGGGCCGCCGTCGGCTCGTCGAGGATGGCGATGCGTGCCTTGCGCGACAGCAGCCGGGCGATTTCGATGAGCTGCCGCTCGGCGACGGAATAGTTTTCGGCCAGGGCCAGCGGATCGACATAATCCAGTCCGACGCGGGCGAGATAGGGTCTGGCCATCTCGGCGAGCCGTGCGGCGGAGCGCATGATGCCGATCGAGGAATCGCCGAGAAAGACGTTTTCGGCCACCGACAGGCTGTCGATGATCGACAATTCCTGCGCCACGTACCCGACGCCGGCGGCACGGGCCTGGCCCGGCGAGCGGATGGTGACGGGCTTGCCGTCGATCTCGATGCGTCCCTGGTCTGAGGGTTCGATGCCGGCGAGGATCTTCACCAGCGTCGACTTGCCGGCGCCGTTCTCGCCCATCAGCGCCATGACCTCCCCGGCCTTGACGGCGAGGCCCACGCCGTCAAGCACCAGGGTGGGGCCGTAACGCTTGACGATATCGGTCATCACGAACATGGCAGAAATCCCGGTAAGAAGGCGTCGCGCCGGGGCGCGACGCGGCAGGTATCAGAAATTGCAGAGCTGGTCCGCGGTCTTGCCCCAAAGCTTGGCGGCATCATAGGCGGCCTGCGTATTTCCGACAGCCGGATTCGGCAGGAAATTATACTTGTAGAGCGGATCGGCATCCGAAGGCGCTGCGTCCGGCGTGCCTTCCAGGTATTTTTCGCCGTCGACGACCTTGCCCTGCGCGACATATTTGCCGAGCGCCTGCACCGCCATCCAGCCTTCCCAGTAACCGGACTGGATTGCCGTGCCGGCGATCTCGCCGCTCTTCACATGCTTGGAATCGCCATGGCACGTGCCGCCGACGATGAAGATGTCCTTGCCCGGCGTCAGGCCGTTTTCCTTTGCCGCCTGCGCGGCAGCGCCTGCGAGCGAATCGTTTTCCGTATAGAGCCAGGTCAGTTCGCCCTTGTGGGCGGGGATGATCTGGGCTGCGACCTTGTAACCCTCGTCTTCGAGGAAGCCTGCGGTCGGCACGACGTCGAGCACGTTCAGCTTGCCCTTCACCGCATCCTGGAAACCGGTGGCGCGGTCGTCACCGGCCGAAACGCCGGCCGGGAAACGGATGATGGCGCCCTTGTCGCACTTGATCTCGGCTTTGGCGCAGGCGTCCAGCAGGATCTCGGCGGCGGTCTTGCCGCTCAGGAAGTCGTTGGCGCCGGCATAGGCGGTCCAGAAGGCTTCCGTGCCCTTGATCGGATACTGGTTGGAGACGATGACGGGCGCGCCGGACTGCGATAGCGCCCGCAGCGAAGCGACGCCGGCGGCATTTTCGAACGGCCACCAGACATAACCGGCAACCTGTTCGCCGGACGCAAGCTGCTGCTGCACCTGGCTGTCCTGTTCGGCCTGGTTGAAGTTGTTTTCGATCACCTTGACGTCGTAGCCGAGTTCCTTGGCCTTGTCCTTGGCGCCCAGCTGGAACTGGCCGATATACGGGTTGGTGCTCGACGGCACGAAGACGACGACGGAGCCCTTGCTTTCGGCATAGGCGGCGGATGCGGCAAGGCCGGCAACGAACGATGCGGCGATTGCGAGTGTCATTTTCAGTGTCATGTGGTCTCCTCCCTTGGCCATCGAGGCCTTTTAAGCCGCCAAGCGGCGTTTCTCATGCGATTCTTTCGTTTCTCCGCCCCTCCTGACGGGAGAACGGCGATCTAGATGCCCCCTCCTTCGCCGAGGGAGCTGAAATGCCGGATCATGCGTTCGGCATCGGGGGCGATGCCGGTGAAGAGTTCGAAGGCGCCAACGGCCTGGTAGACGGCCATGCCGCCGCCATTGACCACCCGGCAGCCGCGCTTGGCGGCTTCGGTCAGAAGCGCCGTTTCCAGCGGAAAATAGACGATCTCCGCAACCCAGTGCCGGGGCTGCAGCAGGCCGGCATCGAGCGGCAGGCCGGGATGGGAGGCCATGCCCGTCGGCGTGGCATGCACCAGCCCGTCTGCGCCCCGCAGTGCCTGCGCCATGTCGAGACCCGGTCTGAAGGTGCAGCCGGGATGTTTGGCCGCCAGCTGCAGGATCAGTGCCTCCGTCCGGCTTGCGTCGAGGTCGAAGACATGCACCGTCCGCGCCCCCATGGTCGCCAGCGCATGGGCCACGGCGAGGCCGGCGCCGCCGGCGCCGATCAGCACGACGTCATCAACGCGAACATCCGGAAGCCCGCGCCAAAACCCCTTGGAAAAGCCCGACCAGTCGGTGTTGTGGCCGACCCGCCGGCCGTTGGTGAAGGTGACGGTGTTGATGGCGCCGAGAACGGCCGCGTCCGTGGAAAGTTCGTCGACGAACTGCATTGCCGCCTGCTTGCAGGGATGGGTGATGTTGAGGCCGGCGAAGCCGTCACGCCGGGCTTTGTCCATCAGCTGCGGCAGCGCATCGACGCCGAGACCCAGTGCCGACAGATCGATCAGGTCGTATCGATAATCGATGCCGTTCATGTGCCCTTCGCGGACATGCATGGCGGGCGTGCGCGACCTGCCGATATCGCTGCCGATCAGGCCTACGTGAACAGCCCGCGTCCTTGTCTCTGCCACCGAAGAAAAACTCCACCCAAACCCCGCCGGTTCATCCCAGCGTTATCCTCGCGATAAAAATGTACGAACTGGTTAGTAAAGTCAATTCCCGTAAAACGCTTTCCCCAGGAAGTGGCATTTTCGTGTGGTGGCTCAGGAAGGAATGGAAGAGCTGCGGCGCGCCGAAACCGGAGCACGATCGACAAAATCGCAGTTATGTCGGAGGGTTGCGGAGAGCCCGGTGGTCAGGACCGGAGATAGGCGAGGATCATGTCACAGATCATCTGCCGGTGCCGGGCCTTGAGTTCGCCGTCCATCAGGTCGCGATTGAAGATCGCACCGAAAGTATGCCGGTTCGAGACCCGGAAAAAACAGGCGGCGCTGATCATCTGGTGCAGGTCGACGGGATCGACCTTGCGCCGGAAGGCGCCACTGGCCTCGCCGCGGGCCAGGATGGCGGCGATGATATCGATGGCGCCGGAATTGGTCCGCCGCAGCACGTCTGAACTTTTCAGGTGTTCGGCACGGTGGATATTCTCGATGCTGACCAGCTGAACGAAATCGGGATTGGCGTCGTCGTGGTCGAAGGTGCTGGTGATGAGGCTGCGCATCGCCTCTTCCGGCCCGAGATTTTCCAGGTCGAGGCGGCTTTCCAGCGACCGGATCTTGGCATAGGCGCGTTCCAGGACGGCGAGATAGAGGCCTTCCTTGCTGCCGAAGTAATAATACAGCATGCGTTTCGAGGTCTTGGTCTTTTCGGCGATGGTATCGACGCGGGCGCCCGAAAATCCGGCATCGACGAATTCTTCCGTCGCAACCTGCAGGATGTTTTCCTTCGTGCCGTCAGGGTCGTTCTTGCGTCCCACGCGTGTCTGCGCAAGGTTCACTGTGCCGTTCGCTTTCTGAAAGTCATGCTCGTCCTCGCCGTCATGGATAGCCTCACGAAATGCCGCCGGTCAACTGCGCGGCATCGTTTCGGGTCGCATGTGCCGTTTCTGCGCGGCGATGCGGAAAATCGCGTTGGGTGCGCCGTAGCCGCGATAGCCGCGCCGCTGGACGATCTCGAAGAAGAAACCTTCGCCATAAACCGGGCTGTAGAGCTGGAAATAATCTCCGCCCTCGTCCCGGTCGTAGAGGATGTTGTTGGCCCTGAGCGTTTCGGCGAAATCGGGCTCCAGTCCGAACCGGGCCTCGATGTCGTCGTAATAGTTGCGGCTGATCTGCAGCGGCCGGAAGCCGTTGGCCGCAAGGGCCGCGGCCGTCGCCAGAATGTCGTCGGTCTGGAAGGCGACGTGCTGGATGCTGGGGCCGAAATTTTCGGTGATGAAATGGCCGGCGAGCGTCCGGTGGTTTTCGGCGCCGTTCAGGGTGATGCGCATGCTTCCCGTTTCGTTCGCCACCACCTGGCTGCGCACGACGCCGGCGGGATCGATGATATCCACCACCGGCGTTTTCTCCGCCTTGAAGAGCGAGGTGTAAAACAGCACCGTCGACAGCAACGCGTCATAGCGGACGGTCTGGGCGATGTGGTCGATGGTGGCGAGCCCCGCCGGCAGTGTTGGCGCGGTTTCGTCTTCCGGCACGAATTCGGTCGTCCAGATGTTTTCCAGGTCTTCGCCATGGTCGAGGAAATAGTAGACGCCGCCGCCCGGACCGAAAACGCCGGGCAGCCGGGTTTCGCCGGGACCGGGTTGCTGGGTAAATTCTTCCGCGCCGAGGCCCACTGCCCGCAACACCGCCGCCCGGGCATCGGCGACTTTCAGCCCCACCGCATAAGCCGTCGTGCCGTGCACGTTGAAGGCGGCATTCGCAAATCCGACACTCTCGGTGTTGACGACGATGCGGATACGGCCCTGCTGGTAGACGGTGACCGATTTGCTGGCATGCCGGGCGACCTTGCGGAAACCGAGCACACGCAACAGCGCGATCATCTGCTGCGCCTCGTCTTCGTCGGCGGCAAACTCGATGAAGACGAAATCTTCCACCTCGATCCGGTCCGGCAGATGCGGCAGCGTCAGGGCGGCGTCCGGTTCGATCCGGCGCACCTGGTCGCCGAGATAGACCAGCGACCGCCGGCCATCGGCGGCGATCATCCGTGTCGAGCCGCCGCGGAACTGGTCGTTGAAGATCTCCAGCGAAAAATAGCCGTCATATCCGGTGGCCGCGACGGCGCGGGTGAAATCACTGACCGGCAGATCGCCCTCTCCCGGCATATTCCTGTAATGCCTGCTCCAATAGAGCAGGTCCATGTCGATCAGCGGCGCATCCGCCAGCTGGACGATGAAGATCTTCTCCTTCGGGATCGAGCGGATGGAGTTGACCTCGATCTTTCTCGCCAGCGTATGAAAACTGTCGAGGATCAGCCCGACATTGGGATGGCCGGCGCGCCGGACGATTTCCCAGGCGTCACGGTGGTCGTTGATATGGCGCCCCCAGGCGAGCGCTTCGTAACCGATCCGCAGGCCGCGCCTTGCCGCCCGTTCCCCAAGCGCGTGAAAATCGGCCGCAGCCCGGTCGAGCCCGCCGAGCGCGACCGGCGAGACATTCGAGCAGACCAGCACAAGATCCGTGCCGAGTTCCTGCATGATGTCGAATTTTCGCTCGGCCCGGTCGAAGTTGCGGCTGCGCTGCGGTTCGGGCATGCCCTCGAAATCGCGGAACGGCTGGAACAGGGTGATTTCCAGGCCCTGATCGCGGACGATACGCGCCACTTCCTGGGGGCTCTTGTCGAAAACAAGCAGGTCGTTCTCGAAGATTTCGACGCCGTCGAAACCCGCTGCGGCAATCGCGGCAAGTTTTTCGTCCAGCTCCCCGCTGACCGACACCGTGGCGATAGAGGTTTTCACGGCAGCCTCCCAATATGTACTAACTAGTTCGGATATGAATAGTGCAATTTGGGGGACAAGGAAATGGCCGTTCGATGATCGGGAGAAAATCGTCAGGTGCAGCACCGGCAAATGCCTGACGTGTGTCGCGATCTTTCAGGTTCGCCCTCGTGCGTTGCGGCAAGTCCTGTGAAAACGGGGCATTGTTGAAAATGCCGTATTCGCACGTCGTTTTTGCAAAATTGCCATACGGCGCAGTCCGGGTTCGTCACGCCGGGCATAGGTCATCAGGAAAAGCCTCAGCAGGAGGCTGGATCGTGTTTTGGCAGGCTGGTTTTCAAGGAGAAGCTGGTGCCTTTCCAGCTCCCGGAGCGGCGATCAGGCCGCTCCTCCATCCTGAATTCGAACCATGCGGCAGAAGGGTCAAGCGTTGCGCAGCCGCCCCTGCATCAGATCGAGCACCGCCCGCGCTGCTTCCAGCACGTTGGTTCCCGGACCGAAAACCGCCGAGACGCCGTGGTCGAGCAGGTACTGGTAGTCCTGCCGCGGGATGACGCCGCCGACGACGACGATGATGTGTTCCGCCCCCTTTGCCTTCAGGGCTTCGACCAGTTGCGGTGCCAGCGTCTTGTGGCCGGCGGCCAGCGACGACATGCCGACGACAGCGAGATCGGCGGCCTCCTCGGGCGTCTGGAACAGCGGGCCGGCCAAGACTTCGAAACCGATGTCGCCGAAGGCCGACGCGATGATCTTGGCGCCACGGTCATGGCCGTCCTGGCCGAGCTTGGCGACCATGATCTTCGGCTTGCGTTTCAGCTCGGCGGCAAAATCGTCGATGCGGGCGACGAGGTTCTGATATTCGGGGTCCTTGTCATAGGCCGGGCCGTAGACATCGCGCACGACGACGGGCACGGCGGTATGGTCGTTGAAGACGGCGCGCATGGCATCGGAGATCTCGCCGACCGTGGCGCGTTCGCGGGCGGCCTCGACGGCGGCGGCGAGCAGGTTGCCGGTGCCGGAGCGGGCGACGTCGGTCAGGGCTTCGAGGGCTGCGGCGGCACGGCGGGAATCGCGGCGCCGCTTGGTGTCTTCGAGGCGGCGGAGCTGGGCGGTGCGCACGGCGGCATTGTCGACTTCGAGGATGTCGAGCTGGTCCTCGGTTTCCAGGCGGTACTTGTTGACGCCAACGATCACTTCTTCGCCGCGGTCGACGGCGGCCTGGCGGCGGGTGGCGGCCTCCTCGATCAGCCGTTTCGGCAGGCCTTCGGCGACGGCGCGGGTCATCCCGCCCATGGCTTCCACCTGCTCGATCAGCTCCCACGCCTTGGTGGCAAGGTCGTTGGTCAGGCTTTCGACGTAATAGGAGCCGGCGAGCGGATCGACGACCTTGGTGACGCCGGTCTCGTGCTGCAGGATCAGCTGCGTGTTGCGGGCGATGCGGGCGGAAAAATCCGTCGGCAGGGCGATCGCCTCGTCAAGCGCGTTGGTGTGCAGCGACTGGGTGCCGCCAAGGGCCGCCGAAAGCGCCTCGTAGGCGGTGCGGATGACGTTGTTGTAGGGGTCCTGTTCCTGCAGCGAGACGCCCGATGTCTGGCAATGGGTGCGCAGCATCAATGACGACGCCTTTTTCGGCTGGAATTCCTCCATGATCCGCGACCACAGCAGGCGCGCCGCGCGCAATTTCGCGGCTTCCATGAAGAAATTCATGCCGATGGCGAAGAAGAAGGACAACCGGCCGGCGAAATCGTCGACATTCAGTCCCTTTTCGAGAGCGGCGCGGACATATTCGCGGCCGTCCGCCAGCGTGAAGGCCAGTTCCTGCACCAGCGTCGCCCCGGCTTCCTGCATGTGGTAGCCGGAAATCGAGATGGAATTGAACTTCGGCATTTCCTTCGACGTATATTCGATGATGTCGGCAATGATCCGCATCGAGGGTTCCGGCGGATAGATATAGGTATTGCGAACCATGAACTCCTTGAGGATGTCGTTCTGGATCGTTCCCGAAAGTTCCGCCCGCGAACAGCCCTGCTCCTCGCCGGCAACGATGAAATTGGCGAGAATCGGGATGACGGCGCCGTTCATGGTCATCGACACGGACATCTCCTTGAGCGGAATGCCGTCGAACAGGATCTTCATGTCCTCGACAGAATCGATCGCCACGCCCGCCTTGCCGACATCGCCGACGACACGCGGGTGGTCCGAATCGTAGCCGCGATGGGTGGCGAGGTCGAAGGCGACCGACAGGCCCTTCTGGCCGGCCGCGAGGTTGCGGCGGTAGAAGGCGTTCGACTCCTCGGCGGTGGAAAAGCCGGCATATTGCCGGATCGTCCAGGGGCGGCCGGCATACATGGTGGCGCGCGGGCCGCGGACGAAGGGCTTGAAGCCGGGCAGCGAGTTCAGGTGGTCCATGCTGGCCAGATCGTCGGCCGTGTAGAGCGGCTTGACGTCGATGCCTTCGGGCGTGTGCCAGACGAGCGTTTCCGGCGAGGCCTTCAATTCCTTCTCGGCCAGTGCGGCCCAATCCTGAACGGTTTTTTCCGACATCGTTTTTTCCTCTCAACCGGGAAAGCGCTTGTATTGGCGACGCTCACCAGAGCCGTCATCCTCGGGCTTGTCCCGAGGATCCAAGCACGTCTGCCATTCAAATGACGTCATGCCGGCGGCTGTGACTGTAGATCCTCGGGACAAGCCCGAGGATGACGAAAGAGTTGTCCAAGCGAAGATCGAGCGGACGCTGGGTCGCTTTCCTCGCCCGATACACCCATGGGGCCCTACTCGAATTCCATGATAAGTTCGTCGACCGCAAGGCTCTGCCCCGCGGCAACGGCAACCCGCTTCACCACGCCCCGCTTCTCGGCGCGCAAAATGTTTTCCATCTTCATCGCCTCGACGGTGGCCAGCGCCTGGCCGGCCTCGACCTGATCGCCGCCGGTGACGGCAACGGAGGTGATGACGCCCGGCATCGGGCAGAGCAGCATCTTCGAGGTATCCGGCGGCAGCTTGACCGGCATCAGCCGGGCAAGGGCGGCGACGCGCGGTTCGCGGACATGGGCGACGACGTCCATCCCCCGCCAGCACAGGCGGATGCCGGTGCCGGCCCGTCCGACCTTGATGCCGAGCGGCGCGCCGTCGATGGTGAAATGTGCGTGCGTCTGGCCCGGCAGCCAGCCGCCGGCGACGGTCACCTTGCCGCCATCGGCGAAGACGACGGACGTGCCGTCAGCGGAGGTTTCCAGCGTGACGGGGAATTCCTGGTCGGCGAGCTTTACCACCCAGTTCTGGCCGATGATGCGGCGGTGGTTGCCGATGGTGCCGGAAATCTGCACGGCGCGGGCCTGCAGCGTCTGGTTGACGACGGTGGCGATCGCCGCGAGCTTGCGCAGATCCCCCTCCCCCGGCTCGACGCCGAGAAAACCTTCCGGGAATTCTTCGGCGATGAAGGCGGTCGTCAGGCGTCCGGCGCGAAACCGTTCGTGCTGCATGACGGCGGAGAGGAAGGGCAGGTTGTGGCCGATGCCTTCCACCTCGAAATCGTCGAGCGCAGCGCTCATGGCATCGATGGCGGTCAGACGGTCGGGCGCCCAGGTGCAGAGCTTGGCGATCATCGGGTCGTAATACATCGAGATTTCGCCGCCTTCGAAGACGCCGGTATCGTTGCGCACGATGGTGCCGTCGCTCGTCTTGCCTTCGGCCGGAGGGCGATAGCGCGTCAGCCGGCCGATGGACGGCAGGAAGTTGCGGAACGGGTCTTCGGCATAGAGGCGGCTTTCGATCGCCCAGCCGTTGAGCTTGATGTCATCCTGGCCGAAGGAGAGTTTTTCGCCCGAGGCAACGCGGATCATCTGTTCGACGAGGTCGATGCCGGTGATCAGTTCCGTTACCGGGTGCTCCACCTGCAGGCGGGTGTTCATCTCCAGGAAGTAGAATTTATTGGCCTTTCCGTCGACGATGAATTCCACCGTGCCGGCGGAATGGTAATCGACGGCTTTCGCAAGCGCCACCGCCTGTTCGCCCATGGCCTTGCGGGTCGCCGGATCGAGGAAGGGTGACGGCGCCTCTTCGATGACCTTCTGGTTGCGCCGCTGGATCGAGCATTCGCGTTCGCCGAGGTAAAGCACCGTGCCGTGCTTGTCGCCCAGCACCTGGATTTCGATGTGGCGCGGTTCGGTGACGAATTTTTCGATGAAGATGCGGTCGTCGCCGAAGGAGGATTTCGCCTCGTTCTTCGAGGACTGGAACCCTTCGCGCGCCTCCTGGTCGTTCCAGGCGATACGCATCCCCTTGCCGCCGCCGCCGGCGGATGCCTTGATCATGACGGGATAACCGATGGACGCCGAAATTCTCACGGCCTCGTCGGCATCGGCGATCAGGCCCATGTGGCCGGGCACGGTGGAAACGCCGGCTTCGGCTGCGAGCTTCTTGGAGGTGATCTTGTCGCCCATCGCCTGGGTGGCGCCGACCGGCGGGGCGATGAAGGCCACGCCTTCCTTCTCCAGCGCTTCGGCGAAGGTTGCGTTCTCCGCGAGGAAGCCGTAACCGGGGTGCACGGCATCGGCTCCGGTCTTGCGGATCGCCTCGATGATCTTGTCGATGACGATATAGGACTGCGACGATGGCGCCGGGCCGATGTGCACGGCCTCGTCGGCCATGCGCACATGCAGGGCATCGCGGTCGGCATCGGAATAGACGGCGACGGTGGCAATACCGAGCTTCTTGGCCGTCTTGATGACCCGGCAGGCGATTTCGCCGCGGTTGGCAATCAGGATCTTCTTGAACATGGTGTCAGGATTCCTTCGTATTCTCGAAGGCGGCCGGAAAATTCTTGCGCGCCAATGGTTCGTTGAATTTCAGCAGCGCCTCGTAGGAGGCGGGATCGAAACCGCGCTCGGCCGGCAGGATTTCCCGGCCGAACAGGCGGCACAACCGCTCGCCGTCGAGATTGCCGCGCTGGAACGGCTCCGTCCCGAAATATTGCCACACCGCCTCCACGAAGCCGATGTCGGCCAGCGCGACCGTCTGGTCCATCGTCTGATGCCGCGGCCAGGCGCTCAGCACCGTCGGTTTGGGGTTGGCCCGACGCAGGGTGTATTGCCACTGGGTGCCGAGCAGGCCTGCCGGGAAACCACGATGCTTTGGCATTTCGGGGGTCTTGGCCATGGCGTCAGATTTCCATCACGTCTTCGAAAGCCTGCGGGAAATTTTTCCGCCCCACGCGCTCGTTGATCTGCAGCATCGCCTGGTAGGAGGACGGGTTGAACGGTTTTTCGGCCGGGACGACTTCCCTGTCGAACAGCCGAGACAGCCGGCCGGCATCGAGATTGCCGCGCTCGAACGGTTCGGCGCCGAAATAATGCCAGAGCGCGTGCAGGAAGGCTGCATCGCCGAGCGTCTCGTTCTTGTCGCGGTCGTTGTTGCGCGGCCAGGCGGCGAGTTTCGTCACCTTCGGATTGGCCCGCCGGATGGTGAATTGCCATTTCATGCCGGTGAAACCGGTCGGGAAGCCGCGATGCCGCGTCATTTCGGGGATATCTGCCATCAGTCTTTATCCATCGCTGTGTGCCAATCTCATGTCGGAGGATATAGCATTCACAGCGGGATCGTATCGTGCTTCTTCCAGCGCGGTTCCACCTGCTTGCCCCGCAGCGAGGCGAAGGCGCGGGCGATGCGGCGGCGCGAGGAATGCGGCATGATCACCTCGTCGATGAAACCGCGTTCGGCGGCGACGAAGGGATTGGCGAAACGCTCTTCGTATTCCTTGGTGCGGGCGGCGATCTTTTCGGGGTCGCCGAGTTCCGGGCGGTAGAGGATTTCCGTCGCGCCCCTGGCGCCCATGACGGCGATTTCTGCGGCCGGCCAGGCATAGTTGACGTCGGCGCCGCTGTGTTTCGAAGCCAGGAGGTCGGGGGCGCCGCCATCAGCCTTGTGGGCAGTCAGCGTCACCATCGGACCGGCAGCATGTCTGTAGGCGAGGAATTGCTTTGCGCCATGCTT
>Ga0066256_1004500_pt1 | contig 12388 bp, 1 predicted proteins | sample ThiBio_1000_biof_FD_87107 | JGI IMG/M metagenome (GOLD analysis project Ga0066256, IMG submission 87107) | Wastewater bioreactor microbial communities from Cape Town, South Africa - Thiocy_expt_1000_biof (version 2) | ecosystem: Engineered > Bioreactor > Thiocyanate-remediating >...
GGGGCGCGGCCTCCAGGGCGTTGTTGGGGGCGCCCGGGGGGGGGGGTAGCGTGCGGGCGGGGGACGCAACGCTGTTGGTGGACGCCGGCGCCCCGGAGGGTTTCGGGCGCCGGGAGCAGTGGGTGTACAGCAAGACCGACCCCGCCGAGTTCTTTCCGCTGCTACGGGCCCGCCTGGCCAAGGTGTTCCCCGCCCCCCTCACGCTGCCGCCCCCGCCACCAGCACCTGGTGGCGGCGGTGACGGTGATGGTGGCGGCGGTGGCGCGGCCGGCTCCGCCGCGCACGCCGCGGCACCGGCAGCGCCGCCGCCAGGTGAGGCAGCACCCACCGACATCTTTGCCGCCGTGTTTGGCGGCAAGATGGCGCACCAGTTCCTGGGGCAGGGCGAGTGCAGCCACGCCACGACGCGCGAGGAGGGCTACCTGTGCGTGCCGGTGGAAGTGCGGCGGCACGCGACGCTGGAGGACTCGCTGGCGGCGTCCGTGGCGGGCGAGCTGCTGACGGGCGACAACGCGTACGCGTGCGACGCGTGCGGCAAGCGCGTGAACAGCCTCATGCGTACGTGCTTCGCGGCGGACGCCATGCCCGACACGCTCGTGTTTAACCTCAAGCGCTTTGCGCTCAACTACGAGACGTTCAACCGCGAGAAGGTGCTGGACCGCCTCGTGTTCCCCGCGGAGCTCAACATGGCGCCGTACACCGATGCGGGCCTGGCCGCCGCCGCCGCGGCAGCTGCTGCTGCTGGTGGAGGGGAGGGCGGTGGCGTGGCGCCGGTGGCACCATGCATGTACCGCCTGCGAGGCGTGACGGTGCACGCGGGCGGCGCCGAGGGCGGCCACTACTACTCTTTCATTCAGGCGCGCCCGGGTGACGCCGCACCTAGCTGCGGCACGGGGTTAGATGCCGTTGCCGCCTCTTCCCTCGCCGTGGCAGCGGCACACGCGCCCGGCAGCGGTGCCATGGCTGACTTGCTGGCCACCGTGGTGGGCGCGCACGGCATTTCAACGCCGCCGCCGCAACAGCAGAAGCAGGCTGGCGACGCGTATGGCTCGTGGTTTGAGTTCAACGACGAGGTGGTGACGCCGTTTGATGCGGCTACTGAGGCGCGGCGCGCGGAGCAGTGGTACGGCGGGGAGTACCGGGACAGCCGCAACGGCGGCGTTGTGAAGCGTACCACGTCGGCGTACATGCTGTGGTACGAGCGCGTGTATACGCCGGCGGCGCCGGGTGGCGCGTCGGAGCTGGCGCGTGGCGCGTCGGGCAGTAACGGCGGGCTGGCATCGCCGCCGGCGCTGCTGCTGCGCGGGGACAGTGAGGCTGATGACGCAGATGCTGGCGGGCCGACGGTGGAGGGCGGCGACGAGCGCGCCGCCGTCACGCGCGTCATGCTGCTGCCGGCCGCCGCCGTGGAGCAGCGCGAGGAGCTGGCGGCGTGGGACGTGCGGCGGGCTGCCACCCTGGATGCCGGCGCGCTGTATTTCTTGGCGCGCACCACCGTGGCCACCTGCGTGGCGGAGGCGCGTGCGGCTGCGGCGGCTGGCGACGCTGACCCGGCCGCGGCCGTGGCGCTGGGGGAGGCGGTAGGCAGGCTCGCAGATGTGGCGGGCGCGTGGTGCCTGGGTGCCGCGCCGCACGCGCCGCCCACCTTTTTCGCTGCCACGGGCCAGACGGTGGAGAGCTTCCGGGAAGCGAGCGACCTGCTGCCGCCATGCGCGTCCGACCTGGTGGACCAGCCACCGGGCTGGGCGGTGGTGCAGGCGCTGGAAAGTGCGCTGGTCGTAGAGGCCGCCGCTGCCGCGCCCGCCCCCCGCGCGTACCGCCCACGCATGGCGGTGGTGCGCGGGCTGGCGAAGCAGCTGCTGTTCCCGCTCACGGCGGGCGTGGGCGTGCGTGCAACGCCGGCGCACAGCTTGAGCGAAGTCATCTCCGCCAGCGCAGCCGGCGCGCTGGCGGCCGGCGTGGCGGCGCCTGGCCTGTTTGGTGCACGCACGCTCACGCAGCGCCTGCTGTCGGTGCTGGCTGGCGTACTAGGTGTGACTGCCAGACCGCTGCTGCCCTGCCTGCCCACCACCAGCGGCGGCGCGCTGGACGCGGATGCCTGCGTGGCGCTGCTGGGCCTGCCGCCGTCATTGGTGCTGACAAGCGCTGCCGGCGGCGTGCTGGCAGCCGGCGCCGCGGAGCAGCAGCAGGTTCCCGCCATTCCTGCCGATGTGCTCCTGGGTACCCCGCCGCCGTCAGAAGGCGACGGCGCGCCGGCGGGGACGTCATTGGCGGAGGTGGTTGCGGGCGCGCCACATGCGTTGCCGGCCGCCCGCATGCTGGATGCCGTCCTGCAGGTGCTGCTGTCGGCGCTGTTTGCCGCGATACCGTGGGCACCACAGCTGACTGCCGCGTCGGTGCTGCTGCGCCAGCTGGCTGCCGCCACACCCATGGCGACGGTGCTGCTGGCGCGCCACCACGCGCTGGAGCTGGTGGTGCACCTGGCGGAGCACGTGTTGGTGCCGACGGCGCTGACGTGCCTCGATGGCAGCGCCGCCGGCGGCACGCAGCTGTCACACCTGTTTGGCGACCTGCCCGTGTATCTGCAGGCGGTGGCGGGCGTCCGCGGCGGCGTGTCCATCACCACCACCGACCTGCTGTTTGCGCTACTGTCCCACCTGGCGTGCAGCCACACCGTGCCGCACGACGTTGTGCCGCCTGATGTCGTACCGTGGCTGCCCGCGGTGGTGGTGCGCGCGGGGATTGCGGCCGGCGGCACCACGCCATACCTGAGCGTGATAGAGGCGCATACGGCCGGCCGCACCACTTCCCCCTTTGCGACGGTGTACAGCCTGCCGTGGGAGGACGCGGCGGCAGGCGGCGGCGGCGGCGGCCAGGTGGCAGCCACATGTAGCTGGCGACCCGCCCTGCCGCGCAGCGTGGGCGCTGCCATGCTGGGCGATGGCGGCTGGCTGCGGTACCACTTTAGCCGCGTCTGCCAGGCCGACACGGCGCTGTTTTACCAGCACGTTTGCTACGGCAACCCGGCCGCCAGCGTGCGCGTTGCCAACCGCGGCCTCACCGCCACGCTCACGACGCCGGCGCGCAGGTCTGGGTTCCAGTCGGTGGAGGGCGCCGTCGCTGCGGGATGGCTCAGCAGCTTGCTTGTGCAGGCGCTCTCCGCCGACGGCCTGGCGTGGCTGCGCCTGGCGGCGGCACTGTGGTGGGTGGAGCCCTACCGGTTGGCGCCGCCCGACGAGGCTGCTCGCGCGGCCAATACCACTGCGCACTGGTTCAGCGGCTGGCGGCACACCAGCAGCGCGCTGCCGGCGTCAGTGGCAGCACTCCTGCACCACGCCGGCCCCGTGCCATGGTACTACATCTTGCATGCCGCCAATTGCCGCGCCTTACGCACCGTGCCAGTGCATGCCGCGCCCGCCTACGCCACCGTGACGCTGCCGGATGACATTGCCACCTCTGCAGCGGGTGGTGGTGGTGGTGGCGGCGGCGGCGGTGCGGCGGCTGTTGCAACTGCGGCGGCGGCGGCGGCGGCGGCAGCAGGCGTCGCCGACGATGGCCTCCGCGTGCCCGCCATCCCCATACGTTGGTGCCGGTCAGGCCTGCTGTCAACAATGTGGGATGACATGGAGGGTGTGCTTGAGGAGGCCGGCGCGGGGCGCATTGCGGCGCCCGCGTTTGCAGTGACGGTCTCCAACTTGCCGAACTCGTACATGTGGGACCGGCTGATGCTGTTGGCCGCCGCAGTGCATCAGGTGGCGGATGAGTCGCTGCAGGGACCGCCGGGCCTGTGGCTGCTGTCGCTGCCCACCTGCGAGGCACTGGTGCCCGACGTTCGCAGCCTGTTTGCTGTGGCGCAGTTGCGCTACGGCGCTGCCCTGCCCGCCTACAACGCCAACGCTGCCTGGGTGGACGCGCAGAATCGTGCCACCATCCTGCTTTCTCGTTTCCCACCGAGCCGGCCCACCGGTGGAGCGGCCCACTTGTCGCCGCGCCCCATCCACCCCCCTTTCGTGACATCATTGCAACGCACCCGCGCTGCCGCCGCCGTGGTTGACAGCGACAGTGGCAGCAGCACTGACGACGACGACGACGACGACGATGACAACAACGGCGGCGACGGTGGTGGCGGCGACGGTGGTGGCGGCGACGGTGGTGGCGGCGGTGGTGGCGGGGTTGGCGCGGCAGGTGATGCTTTACAGAGTCGCCCTAGTGTTGCGGCTGCCGCGGCGGCGACGGCTGGCGAGTGCGAGGACGATGCCATGCTGGGTGGCGGCGGCGGCGGCGGTGGCTACGCCAGCAACACATCCATTGAGGTGGCACCAGACCGCCACGCCAAGCAGCTCGCCGTCCGCGGCTTGCTTCAGCTAGATGGCGGTGGCGGTGGCGGCGGCGGCGGGCGGGGTGGTGGCGGGTGCGGGGATGCCGTGAGCATCAGTGACGGCGACACGGAGATGGAAGAGCCGGCATTCGCAGTGCAGCTGGTGGAGCTGCCGACGGCGGGTGAGGTGGCGGTGAGTGTGGGGGTGGCGGCGGGTGGTGGTGAGGGTGACGGCGCGTGTTGCACCGCCGCTGCGCTGCTGGGTGCGGCGGCCGCGCAGCGGCTGGCGGTAGACACGGTGCGCACCCTGTTCGAGCCGCTGGAGTGCATTATTGTGGCTGTCCGCTTGCCGTGGCAGGTGCTGCTGGCTGCGCTGCCACCCGACGTGACCCTCCACCTGCCCCGCGCCGGCCTGCTCAGCCGCCAGTGGCTGCTGGGCGTGGCGGCGGCGCGCGCCGCGGCGCTGGACGCGTCGATGCCGGTGCTGGGCGTGGTTGGTGACGTGCTGGTGGACAGGACGTCGCTGGGTGTGGTGTATGCCCGCGCCGCCACCGCGCTGGCCGCCGATGTCGAGGTGCAAGAGCTGCTGGTGTGCTTTGCGGCGGCGCTGTCCGACCCCGCCAGCGCCACGTCGCGCGCCCTCGCCCTCACCCAGCAGCCCATTGACGAGCAGCTGCAATGGGTGGTCGACCTGCAGGGGCAGCAGACGCCGTCGCAAGACATTGCACTGGCGTACGGCGCTCTGGTGGTGTGGCTGTTGGTGGTGCAGGCGGCGCGCTCCGCCGCCGCCACTTCCACCACGGTGAGCTAGGCGTCACGCCTGTAGCGCAATTCAATTATCGAAAGTATGATAGGGGCATGGCGGGCACCCGTCACAAGGCGTTACAAGGCTGCCTACAGGGGTAACATACACCCGTGCTGTGGTGCGCGAACGGGGGAGAGAGCGCCAGGAAAAAGAGGGGAATCGTCAACAGGGGGTATCAACAACCAGGGGACGGGGGGCAGCACGGGCATAGATAGGGACGCCACACACGGCGCGCCTTACTGCGAAGGCGCAAAATATTGTCATAAAAAAAAAAAAAAAATAAGCAAGTTTAAAGGGGCAACTACGGCGTGAGCCCTGGCCCAGGTCCACATGAAGGTTCCCAAGGCCGCCCCATGCCGCCTCCGAGCAGATAGTAGGCCAAATAGTGGCGGGGGCAGGGCGTTACGGGGTCGGTGGGCTCGACAGGCCGGTGACATGATCATGCGGGCTGATGGTGGCGGCCGCGCCAGCGCCACCCTCGTCGCCGTCCCCCGCGTCGTCGCTGCCGGTGCTGCTTGCAAGCGCTGCCTCTGCCTCTGCCTCGGAGGCTGCCGCTGCCGCTGCTGCCGCCGCCGCGCGCTCCTCCGCAATAATCTCCTTGTAGCGCCGCGAGTTGGCCTCCAGCACCGCCACACGGACGCTCAGCGCGGGGAAGACGTCTGCCAGGGCGCGCCACATGGGCGCCAGGACGTAGTCGCAGAAGCCGCTCTGCAGCTCCGCGCAGTCCGCCGCCGTGTCGATGTTGTGCATGTGCTGCGTGTACGGCACGCCCGCCGCCACCTCCATCTGCGCCTGCGACCGGAACTCCAGCACGATGCGGTCGCTCCACGCGCTCGCCACCGGCCACGACGTCACCTGGCCGGACAGGTCCGCCGCGTGCAGCAGCACCTCGTGCAGGCGGTCGCGCTCCTTCAGGACGGCGGCCTCCGGCCGCGGCGCGCCGGCGGCGTCGGTGGTCGCGCACAGCGGCAGGGTGAGGCTCTTGACCGCGGGGATGAGCACGCCAAAGTGCTTGCTCATGTCCGTCGCCAGGATGGCGGCGATGACCACCTGCCGCATGCGCCGCCGCTCTGGCACCGACAGCGCCGCCGTCACGTCGCTGCCGCGCGCCTCGTTGCGCATGATGGAGCACGTGACGGCGGCGTGGTGGTTCTCCAGGATGGACTGGTCGTTGTACCGCAGCGACAGCTCGTCCTCAATGGCAGACAGGAACACGTTGGTGACGCCCGGGTGGTCCACGTCGTGCCCCACCGCCGCCAGCAGCAGCGCCAGCGTCTCCACCGGCGGCAGCACGCCCGCGCCGCCCGCCTCCGTCGTGCTCAGCAGCATGGCGGTGGCCTGGCACACATGCAGGCCGTGGTACGCATTGTGGAACGCGTTGGTGGGCCAGTACATGGCCAGCACCGTGTCCGCAAACGCCAGCACCGCGCCCGGGTCCACGCGCACCTCGCCAAACAGGCCGGCACGGTGGATGATGGCCAGCACCATGTAGCGCATGGCGCCGGCGGGCACGTCAAACACGTTGAAGGCCCAGTCATCAAGGGGCGGCGTGCCTGCCAGCTCCACCGCCAGCATGGCGTCCAACGCCGCACCCTCGCCGCCGCCGCTGCCCTCGCCACCGCCGTCGCCCGCCGCGCCAGTGGGCGGCGCGGGTGATGGTGGCGGCGGCAGCGGCGCGGGTGACGGCGGCAGGGCTGTGGCAGCAGCAGCGCTGCCGCCGCCGCCGCCGCCGCCAGGTGCCAGCGAGGCTGGTGAGCTGCTGCCTGCCAGACGCTGCGCCTCCACCAGCCGCGCCACCATGCGCGTGTGCAACGACGACCGGCCGTTGCCGCGCGCGCCGTCACCACCACCGCCGCGGCTAGCATGTAGCGCAGAGCTGCCAAACCCGGGCCCGCCCCGCGCGCTGCCCCCCTCCGCCATCGGCGTGTTGTACGCGTCGTACGTCACTTGCGGCAGGGCCACCCCGAGCCCATGCACCACGGGGCTGCAGCCATCCGCCAGCATGCTGCGCGCCGACCCCATGACGTGGCTGCCTGTGTCGCTGTCACTGCCCGCCGCCAGCCCCGCCATCGTCGCGTCAAGCGGCTCGGAGGTGGGCGCACCACTGCTACCGCGACTCCGGCGGCTCGCCAACGGCGGCAGGGGCGGTGGCGCGACGGTGGCAGTCAGCAGCGGCGAGGCGGGGGCGGAGTCCGCGTCCCCGGTCGCCAAGCTGTTGGCGCGCGCGCGCACGCGCACCGACGAGTGCACAAACGGCACGCTGGTGGCGTCATCCAGCAGGCCTGCCGCGTCGTCAAGGTGGTAGCCACTGGCCGTGCCGCCGCTGCCGCCGCCCGTGCTGCCACCGCCGCTGCCGCTGGCGCCATCTGCTGAAGCGCGCCGCGAGCCGCTGCCGCTCCCGCGACTGGCGCGTGCAGCCGCCTCGGGCGAGCCGCGCACCCGACGAGCGTCGGCGCGCAGCGCCGCAATGGCAGCATTGATGGCATCTGGGTCGCCGCCCTCGCTGTCGCGGTCGCCGCTCTCCCGGCTGCCGCGCCCGCTGGCACTGCCCACAGTGCCGGCGTACGCCAGCACGCCGCCGCGGGCGGGCACCACAAAGGAGTCCAGGGAGCTGGCGTGCACCACCTCCACGCCCGACACGTCCGACAACCCAGTGTTGGAGCGGGGCAGCAGCGGGTGCTGCCGCGCATCACGCGCCGACGAAGACGCCGCCAGCACGCCGCCACCACCACCGCCGCCACCGCCGCCGCTGCCAACATCACCTGCCGCCGGGCGTCGCCCGCTTAGCGCACCCAACGTCACCTCGTCAGCACTGCGCGTGCGCAGCGCCGTCGGGGTGCCACCGTCGCCGCCGCGGCCGCTGTCGCTGTCACCGTCGCCGCCGCCGCTGTCACCGTCGCCCCCGCCGCTGTTGCGGCGCACGCCACCGCCGCGGGTAGGCTGCAGTAACGCACCGCCACGTGCGTGTGCCCCACCACTGCCGCTCACGCCGCTCACGCCGCCACCGCCGCCGCCCCCGCTGCCCCCGCCGCTGCTGGCGCTGCCACCACGGCCCCGCCCACTGGCAAGTCGCGACGTAATCGGCGTCACGCCGCCCAAGCCCAGCGTCGGTGGCAGCGAGTTGCGCTGCGGCGACGTCACACCCGCCGCCTTGCGTGCGCGTATGCGGCGGTGGCGCAGCACGGTGGCGGCCGCCGCGGTGCGCTCCCGCGCGCCACTCCCGCTGCCAGCGCTCGGCTTCCGGTGAATGTACGCCTGCGGCATGCCGCTGTCGCCCGCCAGCTCATACTCATCGTCTGACCCCTGCGACGACGTGTCTGCCTCCAACTCCTCGCCCGCCACCATGCCGTGCGCGTTGCGCGTGGTGTAGTCCGAGATGAACGACATGAGCTTGCGGCCCACCGAGTACGCCGACACGATGTGTTGGATGCCGAGGCGGCGGCCGTTGGGCCCGCCGCCCGCCGTCGCCCCGCTCGTACCTGCCGCCCCACCGCCACCGCCGTCACCGTCGGCAGCGCCGGCGGCAGCGGCGGGCAGTTGCGCGCCCTCCTCGTCGCCACTCTCACCCCCCGGCGCAGGGATGACGTACGCGCCGGTGGGCGAGGATGGCGACGACCACGCCGCCGTGGTCACTCCTGGCGGTGACGCGTCTGACAACGTGCGTGCCCGGCCGCCACCGCCGCCGCCGCCGCCACCACCACCGCTGCTGCTGCTGCCGACAGCTGGGTGCTCCTGAATGGCGGACAACGCTGACGGCGTGCGGGTAGGCGGGCCGCCACTGCCGCCCGCTGCCGCCAGCGGCACAGGGAAGCCGCCAGCGGCGCCAGACACCAGCGGCGTTGTGGAGGCAGCTGCGGCGGCGCCGGTGGCACCGGTGCGTGCGGATGGCGACGCGCCCCCGCTGGCGTTGCCGCTTGCGAGCGACGCCACAAACCGCGCAGAGCCCAGCGTGGAGTCTGCGGGGTAGATAAACACGCCGCCGCTCGCGGTGGGCGACTCGCGTTCCGAGCTGGATGCGCGCCCTGACCGGAAGTTGCTGCCGGCGGTGACCAGCGACGCGGCGCCCTCCCCCGACTCGCCCGTGTGCAGGCGCTCCAGGCTGGTGGTCGCGCGCGTGAGGGAGGCGCGCGGCTTCGCGCCCGCGACGGGGCTGATGCCAGGGGCCGCCGCGCGCGCGCGCCGGTTGCCGATCGCCGCCTCGCCCTGCAGCAGCACGATCTCCATGGGCCGGTGCTTCAGCGCGGCAGCGATCTCCAGGCCGCACGCGCGCAGGATCTCCTCGTCGTCAGCGTCAAAGCAGCCGGTGGCACCCGTGTCGCCCGCCAGGCCGGGCGCCAGCAGCGAGGTGCCTGCTGTGGAGCCGCCCTCCGCGCTGGCGCCCTCCGTCACCGGCGCCAGCAGCTGGCTGCCACCCGTCCCGCCATCCCGCGCGCCCTCGCCGCGCGTCAGGCTGGCGATGCCGCCGCCGCGGCCCACCGGCAGGCTGCGTGGCCGGCTGCCGGCGGTACGCGGTGCGTCAGCCCACCCGCCCGCCAGCACCGCTGCCGCGGCGGCCGCCGCCGTGGGTGTGCGCCCCGGGCTGGCGGCGTAGGCGGCAAGCCGTGCCGCGTTGCTGCTGCGCGGCGTGGAGTGCTTGTTCAGCGCCTGCAGCACCGCGATGACGCGGCCCTTGTTGTCGGTCACGGGGATGCACAGCACCGACTTGGTGCGGTAGCCGGTCTTCACGTCCACGGTGCGGTCAAACCGCGGGTCCTCGTACGCGTCGTCCACCAGGATGGACTCGCCCGTGCGCGCCGCCACGCCCGCCAGGCCCGTGTTGATGCTGATGCGCCAGCCCTCAATGTCGCTGGACGCCGCGCACCACAGCTCGCGGTGCGGCGCGTCCACCAGGAACACGGCCACGCGGTCGGCGCCCAGCGCGTGGTACGCCGCCGCCACGACGCGGCGCACCAGCGGGAAGAAGTGGCGCTCCGACGTGGTGGCCTTCACCACCTCTAGCAGCGCCTCCGCCTTGCGCTGCGCGCGCAGGATGTCGGCAAACATCATGGCCTTGTGGTAGCACACGCCCGCCGACACCACCAGCGACTCCACCACCGCCATGTCGGCGTCCAGGAACGGCGCCGCGTGGATGGCCTGCGCCGCGTTCACCGCCGCCGCTGTGAACATGGAGCGGCCGGTGGGGCCGTGTGCGCCGCCGACCAGCATGGCGACGCGCTGCATCGGCGCCGGCCGCGCCCCCGGGGAAGCGCCCGCCACCAGCACGTTTTTGGACGACAGCGTGCGTGACCGCCGGCTGGCGCTGCCGCTGCCCTCCTCCTCGCCACTGCTGCTGCCCGCCGCGTCGCCTGCCAGCAGGCGGCCCACGCGGCCCATGTGGCGCGTGGAGCCAGACTTGCGCAGCCGGCGCACGGCTGCCGACGGCGGCACGGCAGCGGGCGTGGCGGCAGCGGCGGCTGCTGCTGCAGCAGCAGCGGCAGCGGCGGCAGCAGCAGCCGCCGCGGCACCTGTCTTTGGTGTGCCATCGCCACCCGCTGCGGGTGCGGCCGCGGCCGCTACTGCCGCTGCCACGCCCTCCGCACCGCCATTTCGCAGGTACTCCAGCGCCGCGTAGATGGCGCCGCTGGCGGCGGTGCCGTCACCAACCGCGGCGGCACAAAAGGTGGCAGCCAGGGCAGGGAGCGTCCGCACGGCATCCAGGGACCCCACCGCCGCCAGCACGTCAGGGAGGAGGAGCGCAGGCGGGACGTTGGGGTACAGGACGGCAGCGGCAGCCTGGCCGCCGTCGTCAGCAGCAGCCAGGGCGTCGTCGTCCTCCGTAGTGAGGGTAAGGAAGCTGACGGGCGCGGCGGAGAGCGTGGGCATCGACTCCACGGCAGGCATCGGCAGCGTAATCTTCCGCAGCACCAGCGGCGGCAGTCCGTTGCCGTGTGGCGGCAGCAAGGCAGCCAGTGACGGTTGCAGAGCGGCAAGCAGCGCGGTGTCAACCGGTAGGTTGCACACCGCCAGATCGGCACCAAACATGGACTCCAACACCTCCAGCTCCATGGCGGCAACCGCGGCGGGCGTCAGCGTGGCGGCGCCCTCCGGCAGTGGCGGCAGAGCACCTGTGACAGCACTCGCAGCAGCGGTCGCCATGCAGTACTGCCACGTGGCGGCGGTGGCCGCATCGTTCCCATCGCCGCCACTTGCGGTGCGCACCGTCCTCGCGGCGGCGGCAGCGGCGTCAATGGCAGCCAGCGGCCAGTCTGCAGCAACCAGTTGAGCCACGGCGGGAGCCGCCGCAGGTGGCAGATCGGGTGGCAGGGGTGCATGCGTGGGTGGCGGTGGCGCCACTGCAACTGGCGTCGCCGCGGCTCCGCGGGACGCGGATGGCGTGCCGCTGCCACTCGCTGCTGGTACCAGCACCCGCACGCCGCGCTTGGAGCGGTAAGCAGCGGGCATGGCCGCCTCGTCCACGTTAATAAGCAGCCAGTCCAGCAAGCGCGCCGACAGCGTGTCCAGGTGCGGCAACGGTGGCAGGGCGCCGCCAGCGCGCAGGGCGGCGCTCGCCTCCATGCCCAGGCTCGCCTCCAGCGCGTCAATACCCTCCTCAATGGCCTCCTGACCCCACCCCTGCGCCAGCGCCCGCCGCTCCAGTTCGTCCTCCACCTCCTCCTCCAGATCCACGCCCGCGCTGCCGTCGCCGCCGCCCGCCGCCGCGGTGGCAGCCGCGTGCCCGCGCAGCACGTCCGTCACAAACTCGCGCATGGTGGTGGACATGGACACAAAGCTCTCCGGGTTGCGCGCCTGTACTCCCAGTCGCCGCGCTTTCCTTGCATTCTCACGCTCTCGCTTTGCCGCCTCCCGCTCGTGTCCCTCCTTAATGCGTTCCGCAGCAGACACCTTGGTGCTCTTCAGCCGCACATCCAGCGGCACGGCGCCTAGCGCCAGCGGCTTGGTGCCAGCAGCGCCGGCGGCACCGCCAGCTGGTGGCGGCCGTGCAGTTGCTGCTGACGGACCGGGGGGTGGCGCCGCGCCAGCTCTCCTTCCCGCCGCTGCTGGCGTTGTGGTGCCAGCAGCCTTGCTTGCTGCGGGCGGCACCACCGGTGGCATAATTGGCCGGGGCGGAGCGGTTGCCACCGGCGCGGCAGCAGCGGCAGCAGCAACAGCGGCAGTGGGAGGGCTCGGCGATGCGGCAGTCGCGGCGGCGGCCGCCGCTACAAACGCGGCAGCTAGTGTGCCCGGCGCCGCCGCCCCTGGCGGGGGAGGGGCGGCCGAGGCCGCGG
>Ga0066256_1004501_pt1 | contig 12384 bp, 14 predicted proteins | sample ThiBio_1000_biof_FD_87107 | JGI IMG/M metagenome (GOLD analysis project Ga0066256, IMG submission 87107) | Wastewater bioreactor microbial communities from Cape Town, South Africa - Thiocy_expt_1000_biof (version 2) | ecosystem: Engineered > Bioreactor > Thiocyanate-remediating >...
GCATCAGGGTGGAAACCGCCGCAATCGTCGGATCGACATCGTCGCGCAGCGTCGATTGGGCATCGCTTATGAGTACGGCCGAGGTGTCGGAGAGGATAAGCAACTTGCCGAAACCTGGTATCGCAGGTCTGCCGAAGCCGGCGATCTCGAAGCCCAAAGCCGCTACGGGCGGCTGCTTTTCAAGCACGACCAGTCGGCCGCTTTGCCATGGCTCAGGAAAGCCGCTGACCGGGGTGAGGCCGCCGCCGCCTACACCGCAGGTATCGCGCTGTTCAATGGTGATGGGGCGGACAAGAACTGGCCGCTCGCCTATGCCTATCTGAACATCGCGGCGGATGCAGGCCTTTCGGCTGCTTCAACCAGCCTTGCTCAAATGATCTCCTACCTCAGCCCCGCCCAGCTTGAGCAGGGCAAATCCCGATTGGTCGCTTTGCAGTCCCGGCAATTGACGGGAAGAACCGTCGAAGCGGTCTCTCCGCGGCCTCTCGCGAAACGTGAGGCACCGTCATCCGCTGTGTCAGCACGAACTGCCACCAGACCCCCTACTGGTGGGAGTTATTATGTGCAACTCGGTGCATATTCCAGTCAGCCGCTCGCGCGCTCGGCTTGGGCGCGAATAGGCGCAAGCCTTGGTGGCGTGATCGGCGATCGCGGCCCAGCCTTCATCAATGCTGGTTCTGTTGTACGTCTTCGCTTGAACGATCTTGATCGTGCACATGCCGAGCACCTGTGCAGGACGGCGCAGAGCCACCAATTCGCCTGTTTTGTCGGATTGCGTGTCGGGGATGGGGCGCGGTGACGGCCGGCAACCCGTTCTCGGCTTTCGCGCCGGCGCTTCTCGCCCAACTCGCGCAACGTGCTGCCGGGCAGGGTGGTCTTCACCGTCGACATCCGCACCCCGGACCAGAGCAAGCTCGACCGCATGCGCGCCGGCATCGAGAGCCAGGCGGCGAAGATCGCGGCCGAGCTCGGCGTCGGCTGCTCGGTCGAGGCGGTCGGCCATTTCGACCCGGTGACCTTCGACCCGACGCTGGTGGGACGCGTGCGCGCGGCGGCCGAGAAGCTCGGCTACAGCCACATGGACATCATCTCCGGGGCAGGGCACGATGCCTGCTGGGCGGCGAAGGTCGCGCCGGCAACCATGGTCATGTGCCCGTGCGTCGGCGGCCTCTCCCACAACGAGGCCGAGGACATCAGCAAGGAATGGGCAAGCGCCGGCGCCGACGTGCTCTTCCACGCGGTCGTGGAGACGGCGGAGATCGTTGTATGAGGAGCCGGAGCGGCGGATAATGCGCGCTTTCGACGACAGGAGGCCGACATGGGCCGACCGAAGGAACTGACGGAGGAGGAGAAGGCGGAACTGCTGGCCGCTGGCTATCGGCCTGTCGAGGTCTGGGCGCCGGACCTTTCTGATCCTGCCATTCATGCTTTGGCGGAGGCTGAGGCAAAGAGAATTGCCGCTGCCGACGACGAAGAAGATGTCATGGAATGGATCGAGGCAGTGCAGCGAGACATGTGGGAAGGTGAAGACCAAGTATGAGGCGCGGCGATGTCGTGGTCGTCGCGCTTCCCGGCGATCTTGGCAAGCCGCGGCCTGCGGTCGTCGTGCAGGTGGACGTGCTGAACGAAAATTTGAGAACCGTTCTCTTGTGTCCGATAACCAGCTTTTCCTCTGACCCGAGCTTTTTTCGAGTGGCCGTCGAGCCGACTATCGAGAATGGCCTGCGCCTACCTTCTGAGATCATGGTCGAGAAGCTTCAGGCCGCGAACAAATCCAAACTGGGGAACGTCATCGGGCGCATGGACAATCAGACGATGCAGAAACTGGGACGCTCGCTGTTGATCACCCTTGGTCTCGCGGATGGTTGAGGTGATCAGGCGATAGCCATGAGGAACGGCACTGCTTCCTGGACAATACCTTTCATGCCGCGTGTTTCTCCGCGTCGTGATGGAGACGGCGGAGATCGTCGTATGAGGCACGCGTATTGAGGCGCGCAGATGGACGTCGAACAATTCCTTGACGGCGTAATCCGCTTCTCGAACTTCGTCACGTCGCGGCTGCTCGTCTCCGGCGTCGTGTTCTACGTTCTGTCGGGCTTCATGGACCTGGGCTCGGCCTCGGCCGGCTTCCTGCCCGACGTCGGGCTGGTCAACCAGGTGGTCGAGAACTACCAGTCGATCTTCGACATGCTGGGCGTGTCGGAGTTCGCGCTGGTGCTTATCCTGTTCGTCTTCGTCACCACGATCCACGTCATCTACATCGTCTTCGAGAAGGTGGGCGACTACCTGCCGCCGGCGATCGTGCCGGTTGAGGGGTGGACCGCGATCAGCGACGTGACGCTCAAGGCCTTCCAGACGCTGCGCGCCGCGCGCGGCGACCAGCACACCGAGGGCGAGAACCAGCGGCTCTACGAATTCACCAAGAAACTCAAGCAGATCGAGCGGGACTTCGACACCGAATACGAGCAGAGGCTGAGCGGCGCCCACGCGACGTTCCGTATCGCCAAGACCTTCGTGGTGTTCTCCATCCTCGCCTGGTTCTTCGCCGCCTCGCCGGCCGACTACATCGGCAACGTCCGCTTCCTGCTGGTGATCCTGGCGATCTCGCTGGTCGTGGCCTTCCTCTCGGCGCTGGCGATCTTCAAGGCCAACCGCAGCCGCATCGAGGAGGTGCGCGAGGCGGTGGTGAACGAGATCCACGAATTCTCGGAAATCTGGGTGGGCGAGATGCACCGTCAGCAGGTGCTCGCCGACACCGCGACATACAATCCGCTGCGGCCGGCGACGCTCACCGTCGTGGTGCCCATCTACGGCACGCTTGACGTGCTCGTGCGCGATCTGCGCAACTGGCAGAAGCGTCGGCTGGCGAGAAGACAAAGGGGAATAGCTCAGTGACCAAAGTCATCAGGAACGGAACCATCGTCACCGCCGACTTGACCTACAAGGCGGACGTGAAGATCGACGGCGGCCGGATCGTCGAGATCGGCCCGAAGCTGAAGGGCGACGAGGTGTTCGATGCCACCGGCTGCTACGTCATGCCCGGCGGCATCGACCCGCACACCCATCTCGAGATGCCGTTTATGGGCACCTATTCGGCCGACGATTTCGAGAGCGGCACGCGCGCCGCGCTCTCGGGCGGCACGACGATGGTCGTCGACTTCTGCCTGCCGTCTCCCAACCAGTCGCTGCTCGAAGCGCTGACGATGTGGGACAACAAGACGGCGAAGGCCTCCTGCGACTACTCCTTCCACATGGCGATCACCTGGTGGGGCAAGAAGGTGTTCGACGAGATGCCCGAAGTGGTGAAGCGCGGCATCACCTCGTTCAAGCACTTCATGGCCTACAAGGGCTCGCTGATGGTCAACGACGACGAGATGTACGCGTCGTTCCAGCGCTGCGCCGAGCTCGGCGCGCTGCCGCTCGTGCATGCCGAGAACGGCGACGTGGTGGCGGCGCTGTCGCAGAAGCTGCTTTCCGAGGGCAACAACGGCCCGGAGGGGCACGCCTATTCGCGGCCGCCCGAGGCCGAGGGCGAGGCTACCAACCGCGCCATCATGATCGCCGACATGGCCGGCGTGCCGCTCTACGTCGTGCACACCTCCTGCGAGCAGAGCCACGAGGCGATCCGCCGCGCCCGCCAGAAGGGCATGCGCGTCTTCGGCGAGCCGCTGATCCAGCACCTCGTGCTCGACGAAACCGAATATTTCAACAAGAGCTGGGACCATGCGGCGCGTCGCGTGATGAGCCCGCCCTTCCGCAACAGGCAGCACCAGGATTCGCTGTGGGCCGGCCTGCAGGCGGGCTCGCTGCAGGTGGTGGCGACCGACCATTGCGCCTTCACCACCAAGCAGAAGCGCACCGGCGTCGGCGACTTCACCAAGATCCCCAACGGCACGGGCGGGCTGGAGGACCGGATGCCGGTGCTGTGGACCTACGGCGTCAACACCGGCCGGCTGACGATGAACGAGTTCGTCGCCGTCACCTCGACCAACGCGGCCAAGATCCTCAACATGTACCCGAAGAAGGGCGCCATCCTCGCAGGGGCGGACGCCGACATCGTCGTGTGGGATCCGAAGCGCAAGAAGACGATCTCGGCGAAGAAGCAGCAGTCGATCATCGACTACAACGTGTTCGAGGGGATCGAGGTGACCGGCGTGCCGCGCTTCGTGTTCACCCGCGGCGACGTCGCGGTGACCGAGGCCAAGGTCGACGCCAAGCAGGGCCATGGCGAGTTCGTGGCGCGCAAGCCCAACATGGCCGTCAACAAGGCGCTGTCGACCTGGAAGGAGCTGGTGGCGCCGCGCAAGGTGAGGCGGTCCGGCATCCCGGCGAGCGGCGTCTGACGCCGTCGCACGAGGCAGGCGCAAGCACCCACCTCGCAGACAAAGGATCCGGATGAACGCCCTCGCGAGCCCATTGAAGCCAGCAGCCGGCACCGCCGCCGCCGTCGTAGAGGCGCGTGGCCTCGGCCTGACGTTCGAGACGAATGACGGGCCGGTGCGCGCGCTTGCCGACGTCGACCTCACCGTCCGCAAGGGCGAGTTCGTCTCCTTCATCGGGCCGTCTGGCTGCGGCAAGACGACCTTCCTGCGCGTCATCGCCGACCTCGAGCAGCCGACCGAGGGGACGATCGCGGTGAACGGCATGAGCCCGGGGGAGGCGCGGCGCAACCGCGCCTACGGCTACGTCTTCCAGGCCGCCGCGCTCTATCCGTGGCGGACCATCGAAAAGAACATCGCGCTGCCGCTGGAGATCATGGGCTATCCGAAGGCCGAGCAGGCCGAGCGGATCGCCCGCACGCTGGCGCTGGTGAACCTCACCGGCTTCGAGAAGAAGTTCCCGTGGCAGCTCTCGGGCGGCATGCAGCAGCGCGCCTCGATCGCCCGCGCGCTCGCCTTCGACGCAGACCTGCTGCTGATGGACGAGCCGTTCGGCGCGCTCGACGAGATCGTGCGCGACCATCTCAACGAACAGCTCCTCGAACTGTGGGCGCGCACCAACAAGACGATCTGCTTCGTCACGCACTCCATCCCCGAGGCCGTCTACCTCTCGACCAAGATCGTGGTGATGTCGCCCCGCCCCGGCCGCGTCACCGACGTGATCGATTCCACCCTGCCGAAGGAGCGCCCGCTGGGCATCCGCGAGAGCCCCGAATTCCTAGCCATCGCCGCCCGCGTCCGCGACGGGCTCAGGGCAGGGCACAGCTATGAGGATTGAGGAGCCGAAGATTACCCCCACCCCTAACCCCTCCCCACAAGGGGGAGGGGGACTTGGCGTGCGGCAGCTCCCCCTCCCCCTTGTGGGGAGGGGTTAGGGGTGGGGGTCACGATGCCTACCGGAATAGCGCCCGCCACCTTGTCCCGAGCGCGCCGTCTGCGTCGAGGCATGACCGATGGCGAACGCAAGCTGTGGTCGGAGTTGCGCCAGTTCCGCCGCTGGTATGGCATTCATGTCAGGCGGCAGGCGCCCATCGGTTGGTATATCGCCGATTTCGCCATCCACGAGCGTGGCCTTGTGATAGAAATCGATGGTGAGCACCATCTCATGCCGGACCGAATGGCTAAGGATCGGACAAGGGATCAATGGCTTGGTTCACAGGGCTACAGGGTCCTGCGATTCACTACTTCGGATATCACCGATTCCTTCGATGGTTGCATTGAAGAGGTTCTGCATGCGCTGGGGCTGATGGCAGAAGATCGGGGCAATCCCGGTTCCGCCCTTTCTTCGCGGGGCAGAGGAGACGCGGCTACTGCGCCGCGGGGGCGCTGATGGACAGCTTCCGCTCCAAGATCCTGCCGGTGACGACCATCCTGCTCGGGATCGTCGTGCTCTGGTACGTCTTCGCGGTGGTGCTCAACGCGCCGTTCCAGCGCGATCTCGACCGGCGGGCCGGCGTCGAGCGGTCGACGCTGGAGTTCATCGGCGTGACGCTGTCGCTGAAGAAGCCGACGCTGCCGGCGCCGCACCAGGTGGCGGCGAATTTCTTTGAGAACACCTTCCTGCGCAGCGTGACCAGCAACCGCAGCCTCGTCTATCATTCGTGGGTGACGCTGTCCTCGACGCTGCTCGGCTTCGCCTTCGGCACCGTGCTCGGCATCCTGATCGCGGTCGGCATCGTGCACGTCGCCGCGCTCGACCGCAGCCTGATGCCCTGGATCATCGCCTCGCAGACGATCCCCATCCTGGCGCTGGCGCCGATGATCATCGTCGTGCTCGCGGCGATCGGCATCACCGGGCTGATCCCGAAGGCTTTGATCTCCACCTACCTGTCGTTCTTCCCGGTCGCCGTCGGCATGGTGAAGGGCCTGCGCTCGCCCGAGATCAACCATCTCGACCTGATGCGGACCTACAATGCCAGCCGCGGCGACGTGTTCTGGAAGCTCAGGCTGCCGACCTCGGTGCCCTATCTCTTCGCCTCGATGAAGGTGGCGATCGCGGCGAGCCTCGTTGGCGCGATCGTCGGCGAACTGCCGACCGGCGCGGTCGCCGGCATCGGCGCCAAGCTGCTCTCCGGCTCCTACTACAGCCAAACCATCGACATCTTCGCCGCGCTGGTGGCGGGCTCGGTGGTGGCGGTGCTGCTGGTCACTGCGGTCGGCCTCGTCGGCCGCCTGACGGAACGCGCGATGGGGGCGCGGCCGGCATGAGCCTGCCTTCGCGCCTTTCCTGGCAGGCGGCGCTGGCGCTGCTGCTTGCGCTCCTGGCGGCGCTGATGCTGCCGCTGCTCGGCGACGGCTCGGCCGGCGGCGCCACATGGGCGGTCTTCGCGCTGCTGGTGGCGGCGGTCGCGCTGTCGGCCCTGCCGCTGCCGTCCGGCCTCGACGGGCTGGTGCTGTTCGCCGGCGCGCACGGTGTCGCCTGGCTGCTGATCGGCATGATCGGCGGCCATGAGGGCGCGGCGCGGCTGTCCTATTTCCTGATGCTCGCCGCGGCTTGGCTGCTCGCCTGGCGGCTGGTCACCGTGCTGTCGGGGTGGAAGCTGCCGTCGCGCGGCGCCAACGCGCTGCTGCGCGTGCTCATCCCGACGCTGTTCGGCGCCTGGGTGCTGATCATCTGGGAGGCCGTGGTGCGCGGCACCGGCATCCCGTTCATCCTGCTGCCGCCGCCCTCGGCGGTCGCGGCGCGCATCGCGACCTCCGTTCCGGTGCTGGCGGCCGACGTCGGCCAGACCATCCTGAAGTCGGTCGCCATCGGCTACGTGATCGGCTGTGGCGCGGGCTTCGCGGCCGCCGTGCTCGCCGACCGCTTCCTGTTCCTGCGGCGCGGGCTGCTGCCGGTCGGCAACATGGTCTCGGCGCTGCCGATCGTCGGCATCGCGCCGATCATGGTCATGTGGTTCGGCTTCGACTGGCCGTCCAAGGCGGCGGTCGTCGTCGTCATGACCTTCTTCCCGATGCTGGTGAACACGGTGGCCGGGCTTTCCGCGTCCGGCCATATGGAGCGCGACCTGATGCGCACCTACGCGGCCGGCTACTGGCAGACGCTGTTCAAGCTGCGGCTGCCGGCCGCCGCGCCCTTCATCTTCAACGCGCTCAAGATCAACTCCACGCTGGCGCTGATCGGCGCGATCGTGGCGGAGTTCTTCGGCACGCCGATCGTCGGCATGGGCTTCCGCATCTCCACCGAGATCGGGCGCATGAACGTCGACATGGTGTGGGCCGAGATCGCTGTTGCCGCGCTGATCGGCTCGGTCTTTTATGGCGTGATCGCGCTCGTCGAGCGCGCCTTCACGTTCTGGCATCCGTCTATCCGTGGTGGATAGGCGACTTCAGAGGGTAAGTCAGATGAAAAAACTGATCGTTTCCATGTTGGCAGGCGGCATCTCGCTCGCCGCGGTGCAGGCCTGGGCGGCCGACGCCGTCACGCTGCAGCTCAAATGGGTCGCACAGGCCCAGTTCGCCGGCTACTACGTGGCCAAGGCGAAAGGCTTCTACGACGAGGCCGGCCTCGACGTCACCATCAAGCCGGGCGGTCCCGACATCGCGCCCGAGCAGGTGATCGCCGGCGGTGGCGCGGACGTCATCGTCGACTGGATGGCGGGCGCGCTGGCGGCCCGCGACAAGAGCGCGCCGCTGGTCAACATCGCCCAGCCCTTCGCCAAGGGCGGCCTCGAGATCGCCTGCCCGAAGGACGGCCCGATCAAGCAGCCGACCGACTTCAAGGGCCACACCGTCGGCGTCTGGTACTTCGGCAACGAATATCCGTTCGTCGCCTTGATGAACAAGCTCGGCATCTCGACCGAGGGCGGCCCCAACGGCGTCACCGTGCTCAAGCAGAATTTCGACGTGCAGCCGCTCGTCCAGAAGCAGGCCGACTGCATCCACGTGATGACCTACAACGAGTACGGCCAGCTTCTCGAAGCCGGCTTCAAGCCGGAGGACCTGCTGGTCTTCAACTATACCGAGATGGGCGAGAACATGCTCGAGGACGGCCTCTACGCGATGGAGGACAAGCTCAAGGATCCGGCCTTCCAGGACAAGATGGCCCGCTTCGTCAAGGCCTCGATGAAGGGCTGGCAGTATGCGGTGCAGAACCCGGACGAGGCGGCGGAGATCGTCGTCGACAATGGCGGCGACGGCGAGGACCATCAGAAATACATGATGGGCGAGGTCGCCAAGCTGATCGGCGACGGCAAGCTCGACGAGGCGGCCTACAACCGCACGGCCAAGATGGTGCTCGACCAGAAGATCGTCGCCAAGGAGCCGTCCGGCGCCTGGACCCACGACATCACTGACAAGGCGCTCTGACGCCGCCGCAAGGCACGAACGGAAAAGGGGCGGGCGACCGCCCCTTTTTCGTCAGAGGCCGACTGCCTTGCGAAGCGCGGCGTTCATCCGGCCCTGCCAGCCCGGGCCAGTCGCGCGATAGCGCTCCAGGACCTCGGCATCCACCCGCAGCGAGATCTGCCGTTTCGGGTTCTCGGCAACGGGGCGGCCGCGCCGGACGAGCCGTTCGCCCTCGTAGATGTCGGCCTTGACGAAATGCTCGTCGGTCAGTTCCGGCGCGTCGTCCGGATCAACCCAGATGCTTGCGCCAGCGGCGCTCTTCCTTTTCATGGCAGTGCCTCATCGAGATCACATGCCGCGCGTTTCCGCGCGGAGTCCAAACCAACACGACCACCCTTCCGTCCAGAAATCCGGCGGTTATGAACCGTTCCTCGCCGTAGTCGAAGCGATCGTCCGGCTGGACCGTATGCCGTCCTGCGAACACCTCCTTCACGTCGGCGAAGTCCAGCCCGCGCTCTGTGAGCGTCTTCTGCCGCTTCGCCGGATCGAACGTGATGTCCATAATTAATGTATATACATAATTACCGGCTTTCAACAGCTCATGCCGCCAGCTTGGCTCGCTCGGCGGCGCGGTAGGCGCCGGGCGTGGTGCCGGTCATCCTGCGGAAGAAGCGGTTGAAGTAGGCGGGGTCGGAAAAGCCGAGCGAATAGGCGATCTCCTGCACCGACAGCGGCGAGAAGACGAGTTCGCGGCGCGCGGCCTCGAACTGGCGCGCCGCGAACAGGCCCTGCACGCTGAGCCCCGTGCGGGCGCGCGCCAGGCGGTTGAGATGTGCGGCCGAGACGCCGATATGGGCGGCGTAGAAGCCGACCGGCCGGTGCTCGCGGAAATGCGCGCCGATCAGCGCGAGGAGCTGCTCGACGCGGCGCGCGTCGCGGTCGTCGGGGCCGGTCCCGGCGGGCTCGCCGCGGCCCGCGGCGCGCGCCAGCCCGACCACCGCCGTCGTCATCAGCGCCTCGATCAGCGCGCCGCGGCCGGCGGCCGGCCGCGACAGCTCGCGCCGGAGGCCGGCCAGCGCCTCGGCCACCATGTCGGCGGCGGCTGCGTCACGCTCCAGCGGCACGATCCGCAGCGCAGAGGCGAAATCGGCGATCTGGCGGTCGCCGGCAACGATCGCCGACAGCCTCTCCACCAGCGCGGTGACGACCGTGCCGTCGACGTCACGGGCGAAGCGGAAGCCGTGGACGGCGCCCGGCGGGATGAACAGCGCGCAGGGCGCCGAGAACGACAGCGGCCGCTGCGGGCCGAGCATCTCGCCGCCGCCCTCGGTGACCAGGAAGATCTGGAAGAAGCTCTCGTGCCGGTGCGCCGATATCTCGAATTTGTGCAAGTGCGTCCGTTCCGGGATCGTCTCGCAATGAACCCAGAAATCCGGCGTCGCTTCAATACGTTCGCCGTAGAGCCTGTAGTTCGGGATGGCGCGCGTGCCGGTCGTCATGCGCGAATAGTGCAATCAATTGCCGGAAATGTCCATTGCGGCGGCGGGCTTGCGGCCGCATGTCGTCGGGCAGGGCACGCACCGGGAGGACACGGGTTTCATGCGCACCCAGGTCGCCATCATCGGCGCCGGACCGGCCGGCCTGCTGCTCGGCCAGCTCCTCACCAATGCGGGCATCGACAACGTCGTCCTCGAGCTGCGGTCGGCCGACTACGTGCTGTCGCGGGTGCGCGCCGGCGTGCTGGAGGAGGGCATGGCCGGCATGCTGGACGAGGCCGGCGCGGGCCGGCGCATGCGCGCGGAGGGCCTGCCGCATGACGGCTTCGACCTCGCCTTCGACGGCGGCCACCACCGTATCGACCTGCACGGCCTTTCCGGCGGCAAGCGCGTCATGGTCTACGGCCAGACCGAGGTCACCCACGACCTGATGGAGAAGCGGCGCGATACGGGCGGGCTCTCCGTCTACGAGGCCGTCAACGTTCAGCCGCACGATTTCGACGGCCCGAACCCCTACGTGACCTACGACAAGCACGGGACGAGCCACCGCATCGACTGCGACTTCGTCGCCGGCTGCGACGGTTTTCACGGCGTGTCGCGCCGCTCGGTCCCGGACAGCGCGATCACGGCCTACGAGCGGGTCTATCCGTTCGGCTGGCTGGGCATACTGGCGGAGATCCCGCCGGTCAGCCACGAGCTGATCTATGCCAACCATCCACGCGGCTTCGCGCTGTGCTCGATGCGCTCGATGACCCGCAGCCGCTACTACGTGCAGTGCCCGCTGGACGATCGGGTCGAGGACTGGTCCGACGACCGCTTCTGGGACGAGATCCGCCGCCGGCTGCCCGCCGACGTGGCGGAGCGGATGGTGACCGGACCGTCCTTCGAGAAGTCAATCGCGCCGCTGCGCTCCTTCGTTGCCGAGCCGATGCGGTTCGGCCGGCTGTTCCTCGCCGGCGTCGCCGCCCATATCGTGCCGCCGACCGGCGCCAAGGGCCTCAACCTCGCGGCCAGCGACGTGCGCTACCTGTTCGATGGGCTGCGCGAATACTATGCCGACGGTTCCAGCGCCGGCATCGACGACTATTCGCGCCGCGCGCTGGCGCGGGTGTGGAAGGCCGAGCGGTTCTCCTGGTGGATGACCAACACGCTGCACCGCTTCCCCGACCAGGGCGCGTTCGGCCAGAAGATCCAGGAAGCGGAGCTGAATTATCTCGTAAGCTCGCGCGCGGCCTCGACCTCGCTGGCGGAAAACTATGTCGGGCTGCCATATTGAGCCAGATCAAGGCGCGGCAGCGGAAAAGGAACGGTGATGGCTGACAGGGACGGCAGGACGGAACGCTTCAGGCAGGGCATGGCGACGCGTCGCAAGGTGCTGGGGGCTGGCCATGTCGACCGGGCTGAGGCGAACAAGACGGCGTTCGACGCGCCGTTTCAGGAGCTCATCACCGAGGCGGCCTGGGGCCATGTCTGGTCGCGCGACACGATCACGCCGCGCGAGCGCTCGATGATGACGCTGGCGCTGCTGGCCGGGCTCGGCAATTTCGAGGAGTTGGCGCTGCACACGCGCGCCACCGCCAACACCGGCGCCAGCCGCGACGACATCATGGAGGCGATGCTGCACGTGGCGATCTATGCCGGCGTGCCGCGCGCCAACCACGCCATCAAGGTCATCAAGCAGGTATTTGCAGAAATGGACGGAGGCAAGGGAGCATGAGCCAGAGCGCCATCCTCACCAACCGCAAGCCGGAGACCGGCGCGTTCTTCCAGCGCGACCGGGAATGGCATCCCAAGGCGTTCACGCCGGGCTACAAGACCTCGGTGCTGCGCTCGCCGCAGAAGGCGCTGATCTCGCTCGACAACACGCTGTCGGAGATCACCGGCCCGGTGTTCGGCCACAACATCCTCGGCGAGCTCGACAACGACCTCATCCACAACTACGCCCGGCCGGGCGAGAGCGCGATCGGCCCGCGCATCATCGTCTACGGGCGCGTGCTCGACGAGCGGGGCAGGGGCGTGCCCGGCGCGCTGGTGGAGTTCTGGCAGGCGAATGCCGGCGGCCGCCACCGCCACAAGAAGGAAGGCGACCAGGCCGCGCTCGACCCGAGCTTCGGCGGCTGCGGGGGACCCACCGCCGACGAGGCCGGCGCGTACGCCCTCCC
>Ga0066256_1004511_pt1 | contig 12373 bp, 10 predicted proteins | sample ThiBio_1000_biof_FD_87107 | JGI IMG/M metagenome (GOLD analysis project Ga0066256, IMG submission 87107) | Wastewater bioreactor microbial communities from Cape Town, South Africa - Thiocy_expt_1000_biof (version 2) | ecosystem: Engineered > Bioreactor > Thiocyanate-remediating >...
CCTCGCCCCCCCGCTTCCCCCCCGCCCCCTGCGCGTCGCCGCGGGCGTCGGTCTCCTCCCCGCCTTCGCCTTCTCGTATCTGCCGCTGCAGCAGGCCCAGAGCATCAGCCCGGTGATGCTGTTCCGCTCCAAGGGCCTCGCCGCCCCGCCGCTCGATTGGCGCGCGCTGCTCACCTCTGCGCGCATCATCCCGCTCATCGTGGCCGTCATCGTCTTCATCTGGCTCGCCATCGTGATGACTGACGATCCGCTGCTCGTCGCCGTCTTCGGTGCCGTCAGCATCTTCGCCGTCATCCTGTTCAGGCTCGCGGTCAGCGTCGCGCACTGGGCCATCGCCCGCCTGCCCGAGCCGCCCAACCGCATCTTCCGCCACGCCCTGCGCGATATCGGCGGCGAGGGTTCCAACGCTCCCTCCGTCGTCATTTCCGTCGGCATGGCCCTCGCCATGCTGGTCGTCGTCCTCGTGCTCGAGGTCAACCTGCGCAACGAATATCTCGGCGCCTCGGTGTTCGACGCCCCCACCTTCGTGGCCTCCGATCTTTTCCCCGATGAGGTGGAGGGGCTTGAGGCCATGCGCGGCGACGGCGCCGATCTCGCCGCTTTCACCTCCACCCCCATGCTGCGCGGCGACCTCGTCTCGGTGAACGGCACCCCGGCCAGCGCCCTGCCGGTGCGCGGCGCCGAGGCTTCGTTCCTGCTCTCCGGCGAAGTGCCCTTCACCTACCGCGCCGAGCTGCCGGTCTCCTCCAAGCTGGTCGATGGCCAGTGGTGGCCGGCCGACTACGCCGGGGCGCCACTCGTCTCGCTGCACCAGAACCTGCGCGCCGGCCTCGGGGTCAAGCTGGGCGACGAGCTGACCTTCCGCATCTTCGGCGAGGAGTTCACTGCCACCGTCGCCAATTTCCGCGATTATTCCTGGCAGGGCGGCATCGATTTCCTCGCCACCTTCGCCCCCGGCATCCTCGAGCAATATCCCTCGACCCTGCTCGGCTCCGTCACCGCCGCACCCGGCCGCGAGGCGGCGCTGGAACGCGAGCTGGCCGCCGGCTTCCCCGATGTCCGCTTCATCGCCATCGGCCAGACCCTCGAACAGATCACCGCCGCGCTCGGCCAGCTAGCGCTCGCCGCCTCGCTGGTGGGCGGCATCGCCGTCAGCAACGGCCTGCTCGTCCTCATCGGCAGCCTGGCCACCGGCCGCCGCCAGCGCCAGTCCGATGCGGTCATCACAAAAACCCTCGGCGCCAAGCGCTTCGAAATCATCGCCGTGCAGGTCGTCCATTTCGTCCTGCTCGCGATCTTCGCCGCGCTGCTGGCAACCCCACTCGGTATTGCGCTGGCCTGGGTGCTGACCCAGGTGCTGCTCGAGGTCGAGTTCACCGTCAATCCGGCCACCCTCGCCGCCGTCAACCTCGGAACCATCGCCATCACCGGCCTCCTCGGCGCGCTCACCATCTTCCAGGTGCTGTCGCGGCGTCCGGCCCTGATCCTGCGCGAAATGTAGCCGGCGCGGGCACACTGATCGCCCGCCGCGCAGCGAAACAGGCTTGATCGAAAGCCCCGCAGAAACTACGAAGCCGTCAGATTGGGCGGCTTGCCGCCCGCTCCGCGGCCCGGAAATGCGGCCCTGCCTGTCCGAACGCGCAGTAACCAAACCGGCGGCATGTCGTCGCCGCGCCACAATTGTGCATTGAACCCTGCGCGCCCGTCCCTATGTTGTGCTCGCCCCCAGTCCCGGATTGTCCATGACCGCAGTCGTCGAAGCCGCCGCCGTAAACCTGCATCTCAAGAGCGGCGGCGAGCCCCTGCACATCCTGCGCGATGTCAATCTCACGCTCGAACGCGGTGAGGTAGCGGCCATCGTCGGTCCCTCCGGCAGCGGCAAGACCTCGCTGCTCATGGTTCTGGCGGGCCTCGAGCGCGCCACCTCCGGCAAGATCGTGGTCGATGGCACCGATCTGTCCGGCAAGAGCGAAGACCAGCTCGCCATCTTCCGGCGCAAGAGCATGGGCATCCTGTTCCAGAACTTCCATCTCATCCCCTCGATGACCGCGCTGGAAAACGTCGCGCTCACCCTCGAGATCGCCGAAGCCGGCAGGCCCTGGCGCGAGCTGGCCGACCGGGCGGCCGCCGCGCTCGCCGAAGTCGGCCTCAGCGAGCGCCTCACCCATCTGCCCTCCGCCCTCTCCGGCGGCGAGCAGCAGCGCGTCGGCCTCGCCCGCGCCCTCGTCGCCCAGCCGCGCCTGCTGCTGGCGGATGAGCCCACCGGCAACCTCGATGAGGAAACCGGCGAGCGCGTCATCGAGCTGATGTTCGGCATCGCCCGCAACCGCGGCACCGCCATCCTGCTGATCACCCACGATCCCGATCTCGCCGGCAGGGCCGACCATCTCTTCCACATGCGCCAGGGCAAGCTGACCACCGAGGCAGGCCCCGCTTGAGCGTCCTGCTCGCCTGGCTGCGCGTCGCTTTCGTCGATCTGCGCGGCGATCTGCGCCGCTTCGGCGTGCTCCTTGCCTGCCTCGCGCTCGGCGTCGCCACCATCGCCATCGTCGGTTCGGTCGGCGCGGCGCTGCAATCCGCGCTCGAGCGCGATGCCCGCCAGCTGCTCGGCGGCGACCTCGAGGCCGGTCTCTCGTACCGCTTTGCCGAACCGGCCGAGATCGAGCTGTTCCAGTCGCTCGGCCGCATGTCCGAACTGGTCGAGATTTCCGCCAGCGCCCAGCTGCGCGAGGGCGAGACCGCCTTCCTCACCCTGCGCGCCGTCGATGCCAATTATCCGCTGGTCGGCACCGTCGCCTTCAGCGCGCCACAGGCGCCCGGCGCCACCCTGTCCGATCTCCTCGTCGAGCGCGATGGGGCCTGGGGTCTCGTCGCCGGCTCGCTGCTGTTCGATCGGAGCGGCCTCGCCATCGGCGATCGGCTCACCATCAACGGCACCTCGTTCGAGCTGCGCGGCGTTCTGGGCGAAGTCCCCGACCAGCTGACCCAGGCCTTCACCATCGGTGTTCCCGCCGTCGCCTCGGTGCAGGCCCTCAAGGCCACCGGCATGATCGAGCCCGGCGTCCTCGCCCAGTTCCGCTACAAGATCGCCCTTGCCGATCCGGATGGCTTCGATGCGGCCGCGGCGCGCATCCGCAGCACCTTCCCGCAGGCCGGCTGGACCGTCTCGTCGCCGCAGAACGCCACCGCCGACCTGTCGCGCTTCTTCAACATCTTTGCCCGCTTCCTCACCATCGTCGGCCTCAGCGCCCTGATCGTGGGCGGCGTCGGCGTCTCCAACGCCATCGCGGCCTATGTCACCGAGCGGCAGCGTTCCATCGCCACCCTCAAGGCCCTCGGCGCGTCGAGCAGCCGCATCCTCGTCCATTTCCTCGCCCAGGTGGTCGCGCTGACGCTCGTCGGCATCCTGCTCGGCCTGCTGCTCGGCGCCGTCATGACCGTCCTCGCCCTGCCGGTACTGGGCGATCTGCTGGGCATCGACCTGCCGCCGGTGATCGATCCCGCCTCCCTCGCCATCGCCTCAGGCTTCGGCCTCCTCGTCGGAGTCGCCTTCGCCTTCCTGCCGCTGAAGCGCGCCGAAGCCCTGCGCCCCGCGCTCCTCTTCCGCGCTGCCGGCACCGCCGTCGAAGGCGGCCTCAACTGGCGGCAATTGCTGGCGCCGGGCTTCCTCATCCCCATGGCCGTCACCACCGGCCTCATCTTCCTGCTCGCCCTGCTCGCCACCCGCCGCCCGGTCCTGGTCCTCTGGTATGCGGTCGGCATCGTCGTCGCCTTCATCGTGCTGCGGCTCGCCGGGCTGCTGCTGCAGCGGGCGCTGAAGCTACTGCCGGCGCCGCGCCACGCCGCCGCCCGCAATGCGCTGAAATCGATCTACCGGCCCGGCGCCCCCGCCCCCACGGTGATCCTGTCGCTCGGCCTCGGCCTGTCGCTGCTGCTGCTCATCGCGCTCGTCGACAACAACCTGCGCCACCAGCTCGATCGCGAAGCCATTCCGGATGCGCCCAGCTTCGTCTTCATGGATCTGTTCGACGACGAGGTGGCCAGCATAACGGCCTACACCCCGACCAATCCGGACATCGAGAGTTTCGAGGCGACGCCGGTCCTCAGCGGCGCCATCGAGAGCATCAACGGCGCTCCGGCCGCGAGCTTCAACACCGCCGACGAAGAGTTCCAGGCCCTGCTCGGCCAGGAGATCCCGCTCACCGCCGCCGCCGCCCTCCCCGATCGCTCCACCGTCACCGCCGGCGAATGGTGGCCCGCCGACTATGCCGGCCCGCCGCTCGTCTCCGTGTTCAGCGAGCTCGGCAATCGGCTCGGCCTCGCCATCGGCGACGAGGTGAGCTTCCGCATCTTCGGCGAAGAGGTCACCGCCCGCGTGGCCAACCTGCGCGATTTCACCTGGCGCAGCGGCAGCATCAACTTCGCCTTCATCCTCACCCCCGGTGTGCTGGACGAGTTCCCCGTCAGCTATCTCGGCTTCCTCAAGAGCGTCCCCGGCACCGAGCGCGACGTCCAGCAGGCGCTGATCGCGCAGTTCCCCGGCACCATCTTCGTTCCCATTGCCGAGGCACTCGACGTCTTCGCCGGCATCCTCAATTCGGTGACCAATGCCGTCGCCCTGGTCGGCGGCCTCGCCGTCGTCTCCGGCCTGCTCGTGCTCGCCGGGGCCATGGTGGCCGGCCGCCGCCAGCGCGAGGCCGATGCGGTGATCATGAAGGTATTGGGCGCCACCCGCCGCGACATCGTCGTCGCCTACCTCATCGAATACGGCCTGCTCGGGACGCTTGCCGCCGTCGTCGCCGCCATCCTCGGCGTCGTCGGCACCTGGGGCTTCGTCGAGTTCGTGCTGGAGATCGGCTTCTCGGTCGATCCCTGGGTCATCGTCGGCGTCATCGCCGCCGCCGTGGTCCTCACCATCGCTGTGGGAACCGTCACCACCTGGTCTGCGCTTTCCGTCAAGCCCGCCAGTTTCCTTCGCGAGGAATGACATGCGCCTTGCCGCCGCCGCCCTTGCTGCACTGATCGCGACCTCCGCCAGCGCCCAGCAGGATCCGCCCGCCATCCTCGAAATCCGCGATGCCTGGAGCGCCTGCACGAAGATGGTGCAGGCGACGCCCGACGGCTGGGTCGGCTGGCGCCGCAGCTTCGAGTCCGGCTATGCCGATTTCTTCGAGTTCCACGATGGCGGCAGCGGCGCCGTCTCGATGCTCACCCAGACCTGGCTGATCGATGCCATCGCCATCCAGAAGGACACCTCCTGCTATCGGCCCGATGGCTCGCTGGCCTTCGTCTTTTCCGAGCTGACCTCGCCCAACATGGGCACCGCCGAAGGCCCCTCGCTCACCCGCGAAGGCCGCATCTACTACACTCCGGATGGCGAGATCGTGCGCATCCTCGGCAGCATCAAGCAGGACGGCAAGGTCGTCGCCGGGACCGACAATGCGCAGTACCAGCTGGCGCGCGGCTGCGGCCTCACCCATCCGCATCGCACCGTCGTCGATGTCCGCCGCCACCTTGATGCCGAGCTCGGCACCATCGAGGGCACGCGTCCCTCCTTCACCGGCGATTTCTTCGCCTGGTGCGAGGATCCGCGCCTCAACAAGGACCGCTGATCCGGGCTCAGCCCGGCTGCCCGCCGATCTTGCCCACGGCGGCCGATCCGGCCTCGATTCCGGCCGCGAGGCACTGGTCGGCCGGCAGCCCGTCGAGATCGGCGATCAGGAACGCCGCCGCAAAGGCATCGCCGGCCCCCGTCGTGTCCACCACATCCACCACCGGCGCCGGCAGGTTCAGCGCCACGCCGTCGGCCGTCCCGAGCGCAGCGCCCCGGCTGCCGAGCTTGACCACCACGCGCTCGACCCGCTGGCCGAGCTCACGCACCTGCTGTTCGAGGTCGTCGCTGCCGGTCAGCGCCCTCGCCTCGTCGCCGTTGACGAACAGCACCGCCGCGCCCTCGATCCAGTCGAGGAAATTCGCCGCGCCCACTTCCTCGATGAACCCCACCGAGGCCGCGTCCACCGCAAAGCCGATGCCGCGCCGGCCGGCTTCCGCCGTCAGCCAGGTCACCGCGCTGCGCGGCACCTCGGCGAAATACGAGTAGCCCGACAGCAGCACCAGCGCCGTCTCGTCCAGCAGCCAGACCGGCATGTCCGATGGCGACAGGGCCAGGTTGGCGCCCCGGTCGGTGAGAAAACTTCGTTCCCCGTCGGGATCGACCACCGTCACCAGCACACCCGAATGCGCCCGCGCATCCGCCACCAGCACCGGATCGACGTAGAAGCCCTTGAAATATGCTTCGAGGTGCGGCTTGTCCGCCGCCCCCACCCGCGCCGCAAAGCTCACCCGGCCGCCCATCGCCCCCAGCCATACGGCCTGGTTGGCGCCCGAGCCGCCCGGCTTCGAGGTGATCCGCGCCCGCCGGTCCGAACCGCGCACCAGCGGTCCCTCGGGGATGACGATGATGTCCGTCATCACGTCGCCGACGACGAGGATGCGCTTGTCGCTCATGCGTTGGCCCGCCGCGCGCTCAGCGCCACCGCGATCTGGGCGGCGACGGCCGCGTTGTTCTCAACCAGCGCGATATTGGCGACGAGGCTCTTGCCCCCGGTGAGCTCGAAGATGCGCTTCAGCAGGTACGGCGTCACCTTGTTGCGGGCGATCTTCTCGCGCTCCGCATCGGCGAGCGCCGCGCTGATCCAGCCGTCCATTTCGATCGCGTCGATGGCACTTGCCGCCGGGATCGGATTGGCCACCAGCACGCCGCCCAGCCCCAGCGCGAACTGCGTGTCGATCACCGCCGCGATCCGCGCCACGTCGTCATAGCTGCGGTCCAGCCCATATCCGCTGGTGCGCGCCCAGAACGCTGGAAAGTCCTCGCTGCGATAGCCCAGCACCGGCACGCCCTTGGTCTCCAGCACCTCGAGCGTCTTGGGGATATCGAGGATAGATTTCGCACCGGCACAGACCACCGCCACCGGTGTCCGACCAAGTTCCTCGAGGTCGGCGGAAATATCGAAGCTCGCCTCCGCGCCCCGGTGCACCCCGCCGATGCCGCCCGTCGCGAATACCGCGACGCCGGCCAGCGCCGCGATCTGCATCGTCGTCGCCACCGTCGTGCCGGCAATGCCCCGGTCGGCCACCAGCGCCGCCACGTCCCGCCGCGACGCCTTGGCCGCGGTGCCCCCGGCGCGCGCCAGCCGCTCGATGTCGGCGCCGGCCAGCCCGACCCGGAATTCCCCGTCCATGATCGCCACCGTCGCCGGCAGCGCCCCGTTCTCGCGCACACGCGCTTCGACGTTGCGGGCCATTTCGAGGTTCTGCGGATACGGCATGCCGTGCGTGATGATGGTCGATTCCAGCGCCACCACCGGCGCGCCGGCCGACAGGGCGGCCTGGACTTCGGGATCGATGACGAGCGGCGGCTTGAAACTCACGGCAAAACCTCATGCAACAGGCGGAGCAGCCGCCCTTTGCCCTATACATTCCGGCCCCCCGCGCGGCGTCAAGCGGTCGCGGTCCGGCACCCTTGCCAAACTCTTGTCGAGCCCCGCGATTGCCACTAGTTTCTCGGCAAGGCGCGGAAGCGAGGAAGGGCACTTCACTGAGCACGGTCATGGTTGGTTCGGGATGCTCCCCGGACCGCTGGTTGCCCTCACAGGGGCAGATCGCGAGCCCTCCTGTCCCAGGCGCGGTACCTGCGCCGCTTGGCCTCAGGCCAGTTGCATCCGCCACCCACAAGTCATCCGACGCTGCTAGCCTCGTGTCGGAATCACCCGTTCACGCCGGGACGACCCTGCTCGGTCCGTCGCGTCGTCCAGGTCAACAAGGAGTCAAACGATGAAGAGATCCCTCATGGTCGCCCTCGGCGCTGTGATGGTTGCGGCCCCGGCCCTGGCCCAGGAAGAGCCGGTGGTCAACGTCTACAACTGGTCCGACTACATTGCCGACGATACCGTCGCCAAGTTCGAGGCCGAGACCGGCATCAAGGTCAACTACGACGTCTTCGATTCCAACGAGATGGTCGAGGCCAAGCTCCTCGCCGGCTCCTCTGGATATGACGTGGTGGTGCCCTCGGGCTTCTTCCTCGAGCGCCAGGCCGCCGCCGGCGTCTTCATGCCGCTCGACAAGTCGAAGATCCCCAACCTCGTCAACATGGACCCGGCCGTGATGGCGGCGACCGCCGCGCACGATCCGGACAACCAGTTCGCTATCGACTACATGTGGGGCACCACCGCCATCGGCTACAACGTCGCCAAGGTGACGGCTGCGCTTGGCGACCAGCCGCTCAACACCTGGGATATCCTGTTCAAGCCCGAGCTCGTCTCCAAGCTCGCCGATTGCGGCGTGACCCTGCTCGATGCCCCCGCCGAGGTGATGGCGACCGCGCTCAACTATCTGGGCCTCGATCCCAATTCGGAATCGCTCGACGACCTCAAGCAGGCCGAGGCGCTGCTGCTCTCGATCCGGCCCTATGTCCGCTACTTCAACTCCAGCCAGTACATCGACGATCTCGGCAACGGCGAAGTCTGCATTTCGCTGGGCTATTCGGGCGACGTGTTCATCGCCCAGGCCGCTGCCGCCGATGCCGCCGCCGGTGTCGAGGTGGCTTACGTCATCCCGAAGGAAGGCGCGCTGCAGTGGTACGATCTGTTCGCCATTCCGGCGGATGCCCCACACCCCGACAATGCCCACAAGTTCATCGATTTCATGCTCCGCCCGGACGTCGCGGCGGCGAACACCAACTACGTCTATTATGCATCGGGCAACCTCGCCGCGCTTGAGTTCGTCGAGGACGAAGTGAAGAACGACCCGGCCATCTATCCGCCGGCAGACGTCGCGGCCGAGCTGTTCAACCTCAAGGCGCACACGCCCGACTACGACGAAACCCTCACGGAAACCTGGCAGCGCATCAAGGCTGGCCAGTAAAACCGATCGCGGGATAGATTGTGATATTGGGACGGGGCTTCGGCCCCGTCCTCCCCATTCAGGGGTCGAGTTTCAAAGGTAGAAATGGCCAGGAAGCCTCAGCTCGCCGCCGACACCCGCCCCTGGCGCGACTCAACCGCCCGGCCGTTCGTGCGCATCCGCAACGTCACCAAGAAGTTCGGCGACGTCAGCGCGGTCAACGACGTCTCGCTCGACATCTACCAGGGTGAGCTGTTCTGCCTGCTCGGCGGCTCCGGCTCCTGCAAGTCAACACTGCTGCGCATGCTCGCCGGCTGCGAGACTCCGACCGGCGGCACCATCCATATCGACGGGCAGGACATGACGGGGGTGCCGCCCTATCAGCGCCCCGTCAACATGATGTTCCAGTCCTATGCCCTGTTCCCGCATATGACGGTCGAGCAGAACATCGCCTACGGCCTCAAACGCGACAACCTGCCCCGCGCCGAGATCGACGCGCGGGTGAAGGAGCTGCTCGCCCTCGTCAAGCTGCAGGAATACGGCAAGCGCAAGCCGCATCAGCTGTCGGGCGGACAGCGCCAGCGCGTCGCCCTCGCCCGCTCGCTCGCCAAGCGCCCAAAACTGCTGCTGCTGGATGAGCCGCTCGGCGCACTCGACAAGAAGCTGCGCGAGGAGACCCAGTTCGAGCTGGTGAAGATTCAGGAGACGCTCGGCGTCACCTTCATCGTCGTGACCCACGATCAGGAAGAGGCGATGAGCCTCGCCACCCGCATCGGCGTCATGAACCAGGGCGAGATCGCCATGATCGGCGAGCCCACCGATATCTACGAGTTCCCCAATTCGCGCTTCGTCGCCGGCTTCATCGGCACCGTCCGCCGGGCACTCGCTGCCGTCCGCCTGTCCGGCCGCGGCCCCGTCCGCTTCGCAGCCCGGAAGAGCGTCGTGTAGGGCCAGACCGTCAAGCGCGGTGGTGGCGCCCCCGAGCAGATCCTGTGGTGGGCCATCCGCCCCGAAAAGATCCGCCTCACCCGCGAGGAGCCCGGCGAGGTCGGCCCGGCCGGCGCCAACAAGGTGCACGGCATGGTCGAGGACATCGCCTATCTGGGCGACATGACGGTCTACCAGGTCCGCCTCGACAACGGCCGCTACCTGCGCGTCACCAAGACCAACGAGCGCCGCGGCGACCCCGACGCCATCAGCTGGGACGAGCCCGTCTGGGCCAGCTGGGCCGATACCTCGGGCTCGGTCCTCGTCTCATGATCCCGCCGCCCGGAGCGCGAAGGTCCATCAGTCGGCGTCCCTTCTCCCCTTGTGGGAGAAGGCGGCGCGCAGCGCCGGATGAGGGGTCCATCAGCCGGCACGGTTACCCTGCCCTCGACCTCAGCGCCCCGGCCACCCCATGAGCCCCGAGGCCCGCTTCGCCGCCGCTCCCATCGGCATCGTCCGCCGTGCACTCGCTGCCGTCGGCCTGTCCGGCCGCGGCCTCGTCATCTTCGCGCCGTTCGCCTGGATGTCGCTGTTCTTCCTCGTGCCGCTGCTGGTCGTCTTCGGCATCTCGCTCGCCACCAAGCAGTTCGGCCAGCCGCCCTATTCGGATCTGCTGACCACAAAGGACGGCACGGTCCAGCTGACCCTGCACCTGTCCAACTACATCCGCGTCTTCACCGACGATCTCTACCGCAGCGCCTTCCTCAGTTCGGTCCGCATCGCCGGCATCTCCACCGTCTTCGCCATCCTCATCGGCTATCCGATGGCCTATGCCATCGCGCGGGCGCCCGATCGCTGGCGCAACATCCTGCTGATGCTGGTGATCCTGCCGTTCTGGACTTCGTTCCTGCTGCGCGTCTATGCGCTCAGCGGCTTCCTGCGCGGCGAAGGCGTCATCAACAACCTCCTCGGCATGTTCGGCATTGGCCAGCTGACCATGATGCAGACCGATTTCGCGGTCTATGTCGGTATCGTCTACAGCTACCTGCCGTTCTTCATCCTGCCGCTCTACACCAGCCTCGTGAAGCTCGATCCGTCGCTGCACGAGGCCTCGGCGGACCTCGGCTCGCGCCCCTGGCAGACCTTCCTGTCCGTCACCCTGCCGCTGTCCATGCCCGGCGTCATCGCCGGCGCCATGCTGGTCTTCATCCCCGCCATCGGCGAGTTCGTCATTCCCTCGCTGCTCGGCGGCCCCGGCACGCAGATGATCGGCCGCATCCTCTGGGACGAGTTCTTCTCGAAGACCAACTGGCCCCGCGCTTCCGCGCTCGCCGTCACCCTCCTCGTCATCGTCGTCATTCCGATCATGCTGATGCAGCGCGCGCAGAACGCTGTCGTGGAGGGCCGCCGATGACCAACCGGTCCTGGTTCCTGCCCACCACGGCGACGCTCGGCTTCGTCTTCCTCTACGCGCCGATCCTGTCGCTGGTGGTCTTTTCCTTCAACGCCAACCGGCTGGTCACCGTCTGGTCCGGCTTTTCGGTGCAGGCCTATGTCGATCTGTGGAATGACCGGCAGCTGATCTCCGCCGCGCTCCTCAGCGTGCAGATCGCCGCCGTCGCCGCCAGCATCGCGGTCGTCCTCGGCACCCTGTGCGCCGTCGCGCTGGTGCGCTTCCGGCGCTTCCGCGGCCGCACCATCCTCCAGGCCGCGGTCAGCGCCCCGCTGGTCATGCCCGATGTCATCACCGGCCTCGCGCTGCTGCTGCTGTTCGTTGCCATGCAGTCGCTCATCGGCTGGCCGCCCGGCCGTGGCGTCCTCACCATCGTCATCGCCCACGCCACGTTCTGTACGGCCTATGTCACCGTCGTCGTCCAGTCGCGCCTCGGCGATCTCGATATGAGCCTCGAGGAAGCGGCGATGGACCTGGGCGCCAATCCGGTCCGGGTGTTCTTCGATATCACCCTGCCCATCATCGCCCCCGCGCTGGTCTCGGGCTGGCTCCTCGCCTTCACCCTCAGCCTCGATGATCTCGTCATCGCCAGCTTCGTGTCCGGCCCCGGCTCCTCGACGCTGCCGATGGTGATCTTCTCCAAGATCCGCCTCGGCGTGGCCCCCGAGGTCAACGCCCTCGCGACCATCATCATCGGCCTCGTCGCGCTCGGCGTCGTCGCCGCCACCATCCTCCAGCTGCGCCGCCCGAAGCGCGGGGCGGCCTAGCAGCTACCGGCGCGCCACCACCGGCGTCCCCGTCACCGGATCGGGATAGACGTCGCAATCGAGCTGGTAGACGTCGCGGATCATTTGCGGCGTCACCACGTCTCCCGGCGCGCCCTCTGCCACCACCCGCCCCGCATTCATCACCACCAGCCGGTCCCCGTAGCGCGCCGCCTGAGCGATATCGTGCAGGACGAGAATGCTGGTCCGCCCCGCCGCGTGCAGCTGCCGCACCAGGTCGAGCGGGTCGAGCTGGTAGCGGATAGCGAGAAACGGCGTCGGCTCGTCCCGCATCACGGAGCGGCGGTCCGGCGCCACCGGCCTG
>Ga0066256_1004295_pt1 | contig 12363 bp, 10 predicted proteins | sample ThiBio_1000_biof_FD_87107 | JGI IMG/M metagenome (GOLD analysis project Ga0066256, IMG submission 87107) | Wastewater bioreactor microbial communities from Cape Town, South Africa - Thiocy_expt_1000_biof (version 2) | ecosystem: Engineered > Bioreactor > Thiocyanate-remediating >...
GGTCCGAGGTCGCGGGCGTCCGGAGGGGGGCGCCGTTGATGCGCACCCACACGGTGGCGGCCGGCGGCGGGTCGATCCTGCGCTACGAGCAGGGCCGCTACCAGGTCGGCCCGCAATCCGCCGGCGCGCGCCCCGGCCCGGCCTGCTACCGCCTCGGCGGGCCGCTCGCCGTCACCGACGCCAACGTCATGCTGGGCAAGCTGCAGCCGGATTTCTTCCCGGCGATCTTCGGGCCGGGGCAGGACCAGCCGCTCGACGCCGACGGCGTGCGCGCCCGCTTCGGCGAGATGGCGGCGCAGATCGGCGACGGCCGCGGCCCGGAGGCGGTCGCCGAGGGCTTCGTCACCATCGCCGTCGAGAACATGGCCAACGCCATCAAGAAGATCTCGGTGCAGCGCGGCTACGACGTCACCCGCTATCTGCTCAACTGCTTCGGCGGCGCCGGCGGCCAGCACGCCTGCCTGGTGGCCGACGCGCTCGGCATGGAGACGGTGCTGATCCACCCCTTCTCCGGCCTGCTGTCGGCCTACGGCATCGGGCTCGCCGCGATCTCGGCCTCGCGCCAGCAGGGGTTCGTGCGGCCGCTGGCCGAAGGGAGCCTCGGCGACCTCGCCGCGACGATCGAGACGCTGCGCGATGCGGTCTGCGCCGAGATCGCCGGCCAGGGCGCGCCGGAGGAGCTGATCGCCTGGGCGCCGGTCCTGCACATCCGCTACGACGGCACGGACACGGCTCTGCCGGTGAACTTCGCCACCCACCCGACGGTGGCGAAGGTCCGCGCGGCGTTCGAGGCCGCCCACAAGGCGCAGTTCGGCTTCGTCTACGACGACAAGCCGATGGTGATCGAGACGGTCGAGGTGCAGGGCCAGGACGGCCGCGTCGCCGGCCGCGACGAGACCGACGGGCCCGTGGCGGAAGTGGACGTCGCGCCGCGCGAGACCCGCCGCGCCTTCTTCGAGGGCGCATGGCACGACACGGCGGTGCATCGCCGCGAGGCGCTGTCGCCCGGCAGCCGCATCGCCGGGCCGGCGCTCGTCATCGAGCCGAACCAGACCATTGTCGTCGAGCCCGGCTGGCAGGCCGAGATCACGGCGAAGAACCACGTGCTGCTGCGCCGGACCGAGAAGAAGCGCCGGCAGGCCGCGCTGGGGACGGCCGCGGACCCGGTCCTGCTCGAAGTGTTCAACAATCTGTTCATGTCGATCGCCGAGCAGATGGGCGTGACGCTGCAGAACACCGCCTATTCGGTCAACATCAAGGAGCGGCTCGACTTCTCCTGCGCCGTGTTCGACCGCACCGGCGCGCTGGTGGCGAACGCGCCGCACATGCCGGTCCATCTCGGCTCGATGGACCGCTCGGTCGAGACGATCATCCGGCTGAACGCAGGCGACATCCACCCCGGCGACGTCTTCGCCCTCAACGCCCCCTACAATGGCGGCACGCACCTGCCCGACATCACGGTGGTCACGCCGGTGTTCGGGGACGCGGGCAAGGAAATCCTCTTCTGGGTCGCCGCGCGGGGTCACCACGCCGACGTTGGCGGCACGGCGCCAGGCTCCATGACCCCGCTCGCCACCACGGTCGACGAGGAGGGCGTGCTGTTCGACAATTTCCGGCTCGTCGAGCGCGGCCGTTTTCGCGAGAAGGACCTGCTGGAGCTCCTGACCGACCATCCCTGGCCGGCCCGCAACCCGCAGCAGAACATCGCCGACCTGAAGGCGCAGATCGCCGCCAACGAGAAGGGCGTGGCCGAGCTCAGGCGCATGGTCGCCCAGTTCGGGCTGGATGTGGTCGAGGCCTATATGGGCCACGTGCAGGACAACGCCGCCGAGAGCGTTCGCGGCATCCTCGACCGCCTGCCGGAATCCTCCGATTACGAATATCCGACCGACACGGGACAGGTGATCCGCGTCAGGATCACGGTGGACCGGGAGGCGCGCGAGGCGACGGTCGACTTCACCGGCACGTCCAAGGTGGAGAAGAACAACTTCAACGCGCCGGAGCCGGTGACGCGGGCGGCCGTGCTCTACTGCTTCCGCGTCATGGTCGAGGGATCGATCCCCATGAACGCCGGCTGCCTGCGGCCGGTTCATATCGTCGTGCCCGAGGGCTCGATGCTGAAGCCCGCCTACCCGGCCGCCGTGGTGGCCGGCAACGTCGAGACCTCGCAGCACGTCACCAACGCGATCTTCGGCGCGATGGGCGCGCTGGCGAACGCGCAGGGCACGATGAACAACCTCACCTTCGGCAACCAGCGCTACCAGTACTACGAGACGATCTGCTCCGGCTCGCCGGCCGGGCGCATGAACGACGGACGCGGCTTCGCCGGCACGTCGGGCGTCCACACCCACATGACCAATTCGCGGCTGACCGACCCGGAGATCCTGGAGCTTCGCTTCCCGGTCGTGCTGGAGGACTTCCACATCCGCGAGGGCTCCGGCGGCAAGGGCCGCTGGAAGGCCGGCGACGGCACGCAGCGGACGATCCGCTTCCGCGAGAAGATGGAATGCGCGATCCTATCGTCCCACCGCAGCCGCCCCCCGCGCGGCCTCGACGGCGGCGGCGACGGCGAGGTCGGCCGCACCCAGGTGCGGCGCAGCGACGGCCGCGTCGAGACGCTGAAAGCCTGCGACCAGACGGTGATCGAGGCCGGCGAGGCGGTGATCCTGACGACACCCACGCCGGGCGGCTTCGGCGGGGCGTAGACCTCGATTCAAGCGTCCCGAGAGAGGGTGGCGGAAGACAAAATGCACCTTGACGACACTGAAAAGTATGGAAAAATGACGATCGCAATGTGAGCCGTTGCGCGCCTGTCGAGCCACCAGATCTTGGCGGGCAGAACAATCAAGATCAATCTTCCGCACGGCTCGCAGGGCGTTTCATGCATGTCGACCGTGTCGGGATTCCGATTTGTGCATGAGGCGCGCAATGCTTGACGTTTCGATAGTGATTGGCAATCCGAAGCCGAATTCGAGAACCGGCAGGATCGCCGAGATGGTGGCCGACGAGGTCCTGGCCGGCGTCGAGGCCCGCAAGCGGGTCATCGACCTGGCGCAGCACGCGGACGAGCTGTTCAGGTGGCCGTCGCAGGAAATGGCCGATCTGAACGAGCGGGTTGCCGACTGCGATCTCGTAGTGTTCGCGTCTCCCACGTACAAGGCCACCTATACCGGCCTGCTCAAGGCGTTCCTGGACCGCTATCCGGCGAACGGCCTGAGGAAGGTCACGGCCGTTCCGATCATGACCGGAGCGGGGCTCGGCCATTCCATGGCCCCCACGACGAACCTGATTCCGCTGCTGATGGAGCTCGGAGCCAGCGTCCCCTGGCCCGGCTTCTATTTCAACATCTCGCAGATGGACCAGATCGACGAGTTCGTCGCGGCGACGGCCGGACAGATCGTCGGCAGGCTGAGGGGCCTGGCGCCGCTCGCCGCCACGATCGGCCAGCAGTCCCGGGTGCGTTCGGAAGGGCAGCAATGATGGATATGTCGTCGATCGATGCGCGCACCTTCCGCGACGCGCTCGGACACTATGCTTCCGGTATCACCATCATCAGCGGAATGGTCGAAGGAGAGCCCGTGGGGTTCACCTGCCAGTCCTTCTACAGCGTCTCCACCGAGCCGCCGCTGGTGTCTTTCAGCGTGATGAAGAGCTCGACGAGCTGGCCGAAGATCCGGCCGGTGCGCAACTTCGCCGTCAACCTCCTGTCCTGGGACCAGCTGGAGATCTCCAACACATTCGCCAAGGCGGCCGTGGACCGCTGGGCGAAGGTCGGCTGGACGGAGAGCGCCCACGGCAATCCGCTGATCGAGGGCGCGCTCTTCTGGCTGGATTGCGAAACCTATGCCGAGCACGAGGCAGGCGATCATACGATCGTCATCGGCCGGGTGAGATACCTTTGCCGACCTGCGGATCGCAACGACCTGTCACCGCTGATCTTTTATAAGGGCAGCTACCGTCAACTCAGCGAAACCCGAGGTCTCTGAAGTCCTGAAGGCTGTTCCCGAAGCGGGCGTAACCGACGCGAGCATGCCCGTCACCTCGGGTTTGAGCGCGCATCGACTGGTTGCATGGACCTTTAGTCGGACGCACAACCGGCCTGTTTGAGGTAGTTCGGCATTCCGCGCGAGCGACCCGCAAGTCCCTCAGGGCGAGACCACAGTCTGGCGCTGCTCGCCCAATCGGTCGATGCCGAGCCGCATCACGTTTCCCGGCTTCAGGAACACGGGAGGATCCTGCGCCAGCCCGTTTCCCGGCGGGGTGCCGGTCGTGATGACGTCGCCGGGCTGCAGGCTCATGAAGCCGGAGACGTAGGAGACGATCCTGGCCACGCCGAAGATCATCGTGCGCGTCGGGCCGTCCGGGTAGCGCTTGCCGTCGACCTCGAGCCACAGGCGCAGATCCCCGACTTCTCCGACCTCATCCGGCGTGACCAGCCAGGGGCCGAGGGGTCCGAACGTGTCGCAACCCTCGCCCTTGTCCCACGTGCCGCCGCGCTCGAGCTGGAAATCGCGCGCCGAGACGTCGTTGACGATGCAATAGCCGGCGACATGGTCGAGAGCTTCGCGTTCCTCGATATAGACGCCACCCTTGCCGATCACGATGCCCAGCTCGACCTCCCAGTCGAGCTTCCGGCAGCCGCGCGGGATGACCACGTCGTCGTTCGGACCGCTGATCGAGCTCGTCGCCTTGAGCAGGATCACCGGCTCCTCGGGGATGGGCTGGTCGACCTCCGCCGCGTGGTCGAGATAGTTGAGCGAGATGGCGATCAATTTTCCGACCGAAGCGACGCAGGGGCCAAGCCTCGGCGCGCCCTCGACAAGCGGAAGCGTGGACACGTCGAGCGCGCGCAGGCGCCGCATCGTCGCCGCGTCGAGCGCACCGCCCGCGACATCGTCGATGTGAGCCGAAAGATCGCGGATGCGGCCCCGGTCATCCAGAAGCCCCGGTCTTTCCCGCCCCTTTTCGCCAAACCGCAAAAGCTTCATGACGGGGTTCCATCCGGAAAAAGAGGGCCGCACAACTGCATGAGATCGAGCCCGCGCGGCATCAGGCCGCCACGCTTCAGGGCAGCGTCCCAGGTGACGAACTGCGCGGCGTCCATGCGCGCGTCGGCAACCCAGAGTCTTGCCCGCACATAGCGCGCGACCTGGGTCGCGAGCTCGCCTTTGCCGCGCTCCGGAAAGAGCCCGGCAAGGAGGGCAGCCGCCTCCGCTGCGGGGCTGGCGTAAAGCCATGCGGCGGCGGCGGCCACGGCGGAACGGAAGGCGGCGATGGCATTCTCCCGCCGGGCCGCGATCGCCGAGGTGGTGCAATAAACGCTACACTGCACGGGCCCGATGGCGGCGGCCACCGAAGCTGCTTCGACGAGCCCGAGGCGCGGATCGACGGATTCGGGGTCGACCAGCAGGAAATCCCCGACGCCGCGGCTGAATTCGGCAAGGGCCTGCTCGGCCGAATATCCGATGATCAGGCCGATCCCGTCGAGGCAAATGCCCTTGCGGACGAGCGCCTCGCGAAATGCGACCCAGGGGGTCGGCACGGCGTTGGGATAGACCAGCACCGAGCGTCCGCTGAGCGCCGTCCATTCAAAGGGCGCGGCCGATCCGCCGCGCGCCATCAGCCAGTGCCGCGTCTGCTGGTTGCTCTGCGCGACCACGCGCGGGGACAGGCCCTCCTCGGCCATCCTCAGGGCAAACAGCACGCTTCCGAGCACCAGATCGGCCTCGCCCCGCTGCAGTGTATGGATGATGGCGGTATCGCCGACCGGGCATGCAACCAGGTCGACATCCAGCCCTTCGCGCGAAAAGAAGCCTAGCTCCCGCGCGGCATATTGCGGCGCATAGGCGAGATGCCGGGCGCTTGCGACTGAAAGGCTTTCGCCGGCCATGTCAGCTCGCCCGCAGGTTTGCGACCACTTCCGGTATCAGCCGCTTGTCCCTGCGATCCGCGCCCGAAAGCCGTTCCGCCACCGGCGCGATCATGTGGGTGATATGGCTGTACATCAGCTCTTCCGACTGCGCGGCGTCGCGGGCGGCCAGCGCCTCGGCCAGTTCCAGATGCTCGTTCGCGTAGCTGGCGACCATCGAGGAACTGACGGAGACGTTCTCCATGACGCCGAGCAGCATCGGATTTGCGGGCTCGAACAGCACGAGCGCCACCGAAACCAGCACCGGGTTGTGGGAGGCTTCGGCAATGCAGCGGTGGAAGCGCTGCGAGGTCTCGGCGTCGGGAACGCGATGGGCGCGGACGTCGCGCACGTGCGACTGGGCGAGTTTCACGATCTCCGCCAGCTCGGCGTCGGTCGCCCGCTCCGCCGCGAGGCGCGCACCTTCCGATTCCACCGCGCGCCGCACCAGGAGCAGCTCATGCAGGTCGGACAGGTCATTGATCGTGGCGGCGTCCATCAGGCGCGAGCTGTTCTGGCGCAAAGTCATCTTGCCGCGCAGCTCCTCCAGCCGCGCGAGCCCCTTCTCGGTGATGACGCGACCCCGCTTGCCGCCCTCTCCGTCCGTGAGGCCCAGCACGTCCATCTGCCGCAGGAAGCGGCCGGCGGTCGCCTGCGCAAGGTCGTGCCCGGCCTGCTGGAAGGCCTCTGCGAGTCGCATCGAGCCGACCGGTTGGCCGGCCTCGGCCAGCGTGGACAGCGCAATGAGTTGGAGGGCTTCGTTCCTTCCGGCTTCCATGATCACCCCTTGTCGCTGGCGCTGCGCCAATCGCATGATTCGAGCACACCGATCAGCGTGATCATAGTTGAAATCACGGGCGTCTTTACCCCCGCCCGTTCCCCCAGATCCTCGATCGGCAGAAGCCCGAAAGGGATATCCTCCGTGACGAAGCGGCGCGAGAAGGTCCTGCCCATGCGCGGCGGCACCGCCTCGCGCGCGCCGGGTCCGTAGGAGCGCTGCGAAAACTCCGGCCGGGGGATCGCATGGGCGCCGAGACCGAGCGCCCGCATCACCGCGATGCGCTCGGCGTCGGCGGCCGCACGCAGCCGCAGCACGTCCTCGCCGGAGTACTCCTCCAGATAGAAGGCGCCGCCGCGGGTGGCCGATGCCTCCACCGGCGCGCTCGCGCGCGCCACGGCTGCGTTCAGCAACCAGCTCGGCACATGCGCGATCGGATTCTGGTTGTTGAGGCTCGAAGCCAGCGCATTGTCGCCGACCTCGATGCCGGGAATCAGCCCCGCGAGCAGCGTGTGATGCTCTTCTGCGAGGCCGCTTTCGGATGCGGTGAGCTCCATCCACGTCTTGCGCGCCGTGACATGCACCCTCCCGGGCTCTGGGCTGCAGACGAGATAGGGCGTGGTGTTCAGCTCAAGGATCGCAGGACGGGCCGTGCATCCTCCCTCGCATAGCGCGGCCGTGAAGCGCGCCGATCCGTTCACATAGCCGTTGGCGAGGAGAACCACATGCTCGTCGCCGAGCACCGGCGCCAGATCGAGCGCGACCTGGCGGTGCGCGTCGACGGTGGTGGCCACCAGAATGACAGGGCTTGCCGCGGCGGCGCACGCATCCGGCACGACCGGCGGCATGGGCGCGACCGCTTCCCCCAGATGACCGGAAAGGCGGATTTGCCCGGCCCTGCGCAGCGCCTCGGCATGCGGTCCCGCCCGCTCCACGAGCAGGGAGACGGAGAAGCCGCGGCGCGCCAGATCGACCGCAAGCGTCTGCCCGATCGCCCCGGCCCCGATCACGGCAATGTCGAAGCTTGCCGTCATGACCTGCCCGCGATGAAATTCCCGTGTCCGGGTTGCGCCGTCGGCACGCCCTCGCGCGCGACTTCGGTGCCGCGCACATAGGTCGCCACGATGCCGCCCATCGTCTCCCGGCCGTCCCATAGCCGTGCGGCGTCCCGGCTGCGCGACTGCATCCGCATGCGGTCTATGCGCCCGCGCCGCGTCAGGTCGAGGAGCACGAAGTCGGCATCCGCGCCTTCCGTCAGCTCGCCTTTCCGGGGATGGAGGCCGAAGAGCCGCGCGACGTTGCGCGAAACCAGCCGGGTCAGCATCGGCAGGGTCAGGCGCCCGCGGACGATTTCGGTGAGCAGCACCGTCAGGCCGGTCTCGACGCCGTGCGCTCCGGACGGAGCCTTCCATATCTCGCGCCAGCCCGGTTCCTTTTCCGAAACCAGGTAGGGCGCGTGGTCGGTGCCGATGAAATCGATCGTTCCGTCGAAAAGACCGGCCCAGACGGCCGCCCGGTCGGCTTCGGGGCGGAGCGGCGGGTTGATCTTGCCGTAGGGGCCTACCGTCTCCATGATCTTCTCGGTGAGAAACAGATGGTGCGGGCAGGCTTCCGCCGTAACCTTCTGGCCACGGCGCTTGGCCTCACGGATACGGTCCAGCGCCCCGGCCGTGCTCATATGGGCAAAGCTGATGCGCGCCCCCGCCTCGCGGGCGAGCAGGATGGCGCGGCCGACCGCCTCCTCCTCCGCGAAGGACGGGCGCGACTGGCCATGTGCGGCCGGATCGTCGCGGCCTTCGGCGCGGAGGTCAGCGGCGAGCCCGGTGCAGAGCGAATCGTTTTCCGCATGGAGCACGCCGATACGGCCGGTCCGCGCGATGCGCAGCATCGCCGCCAGGAAGGCGTGGTCGTTGGGCAGACAGCGGCTCAGCCCTTCCGGTCCGGCCGAAGCCGCCGGTGCATTCATGAAGGACTTGAAGGCGATGGCCCCGGCCTCGGCCTGCTCCTCGATGCGCTCGACGTTGCTCGCGCCGGCGCCGCCGTAAAGGGCGAAGTCGATCAGCGCGCGGGACTGGAGATAGTCCGCCTTCGCCCGCAGGATCTCGGCGCTCGAGACGGCAGGCGCGGTGTTGGGCATGTCGAACACCGTGGTCACGCCGCCGATCGCCGCCGCGGCCGTACCGGTGACGAAATCGTCTTTCTGTGGCTGGCCGGGGTCCCGCATATGCACATGCGGATCGATCATGCCGGCCATCACATGGAGGCCGCGCGCGTCGATGTCGCCTGGCGAGGCAGCTCCGCCCCACGGGCGAAACCCCGCGATCGTCTCGCCGCGCAGGACCATGTCGGCCTCGACGATGCCGTCGGGCAGGACGATCCGCCCGCCGCGAACGACACGTTCCATGTCAGGCGCCGTCACGACGTCAGTCCTTGCCCATCATGACGACGGCGCCCTTCACATGCGTGAACGCCAGCAGAGCGTCGAAGCCCTTTTCGACGCCGTAGCCGGACTTCTTGCGGCCGCCGAACGGCAGCTCTACGCCGTTGGAGAAGGTGTTGATCATCACCTGTCCGCAATGCAGCTCGCGCAGCAGCCAGTTCGCGCGGCCGATATTGCGCGTCCACACGCCGGCCACGAGCCCGTAGTCGGTGCCGTTGGCGATTTCGACGGCCTCGTCCAGATCGCCGAAGGGCGTAACCGTGAGCACCGGGCCGAAGATTTCGCGCTGGGCGATCGTCGCTTCCGGCGCGACCTGGTCGAACAGTGTCGGCTCGAAGAAGTAGCCGGCCTCGTATTGCGCGCCGGCCGGCCGGTTTCCGCCGTGAACGAGCTCGGCCTCCCCGCGCCCGATATCGATCAGCTCGCCGATGCGCTGATGCTGCACGGCCGAGATGACCGGCCCGAGATCGGGATCGGCGCTGCCCGCGCCGATGGTCGTGCGCGCAAAGATCGCCTTCAGCCTGGCCACCAGCTCGTCATGGACGTCGCGGTGCACGAGCAGACGCGCGCCGGCCGAGCAGGTCTGGCCGGCATTCTGCAGGATCGCCTGCGCCACGACCGGCGTGGCGAGGTCGAGATCGGCGTCCGCCAGCACGATGTTCGGCGATTTTCCGCCAAGCTCCAGCGCCGCCGGGATGAGGTTTCCGGCAGCGGCTTCGGCGATCTTGCGGCCGATCGGAACCGATCCGGTGAAGGAGATATGGTCGATGCCGGGATGGCCGGACAGCGCCGCGCCGGCCTCGGCGCCATAGCCGGGGACGACGTTCAGCACGCCGGCCGGGAAGCCCGCTTCCAGCGCCAGCTCGGCAATGCGAACCGAGCTCAGCGGCGCCTGCTCGGCGGGTTTCAGCACGCAGCAATTGCCGGCGGCGAGCGCCGGGGCGAGCGTGCGGCACGCGATGCCGAGGGGATAGTTCCACGGGATGATATGTCCGGTGACGCCATAGGCCTCGCGCAGCGTGAAGGTCAGCCTGTCCGTCCCGGCCGGGATGACCGAGCCGAACACGGCCTCAACCATGTTCGAATAGTATTCGAAGTAGCGCGCCGCGAACTGGACATCGACCCTCGCCTGCCGCAGCGGCTTGCCGGTGTCCCGGCTTTCGAGCGCCGCGAGCTGGTCGCTATTGTCCGTGATCGCCTGGGCGAAGCTGCCGAGAAGCCGCGCTCGCTCGGCAGCCGTCGACAGGCGCCAGGATTTCTTGAAGGCGGCCCGCGCCGCCGCGACGGCCTGGTCGACCTCGGCCTGTCCGCAGCGCGCCACGGTGGCGAACACCTTGCCGGTTGCCGGATCGATGACGTCGATGTTCTGCTGCGTGAATATGCGCTCTCCGCCGATGATGGCGGGGGAGGCGCCCTCGGGCACCATGTGCCTGTTCATCGTGAGCTCCTCGTGAATGTCGCGTGATTGTCGATCCAGTGGCGGGCGATGTCCTCCCGGCGCGCGAACCAGACGTCGCCGCAGGAAAGCGCGTATTCGAGGAAGCTTCGCAGCCCGGCCATGCGGCCCGCCTGTCCCGTGTGGCGAGGATGCAGCCCGACGGACATCATCTTCGGGAAGCCCGCCCGGCCTTCGCGCCGCAGCTCGTCGAGACCGAGGCGGCAGGTCTCCCAGAAATCCGCCGGGCTTGTATAGCCGACCGGCTGGACGAGACGGCCTTCCGTGTAGGTCAGCGTATAGGGCACCACCAGATGCCTGCCGGCATCCGTGGGGAAGTAGGGAAGATCGTCATTGTAGGAATCCGAGTCGTAGAGGAAACCGCCCTCCTCGATGAGCAGGCGGCGGGTATTGACGCTCGGCCCGGTGCGGGACCGCCAGCCGACCGGGCGGCGGCCCGTGGTCTGGAGGACCGATTCCACGGCCATCGCGATGCGGCGCCGTTCCTCGCCTTCGTCGAACAGCCACGGCTCGGCCCAGCGCCAGCCATGGCAGCAGATATCGTTGCCGGTCTCCCTCACCCAGGCGCAGACTTCGGGATTGCGCTCGAGCGCGACGGCCGCCGCGAACAGCGTCGCCGGGATCCGGTGCTCGTCGAGCAGGTTGGCGAGGCGCCAGATGCCGGCGCGGCTGCCATATTCGAATATGGTCTCGACCGCGAGGTCGCGGTGGGTGTCGCCGGCGGGATAGGTGCCGCTCAGGCTTTCGCCCCGCGCGTCGCCGGACGGCAACGAGCGCTCCGCGCCCTCTTCGTAGGCGATGCAGAAATTGACGGCCACCATCGCCTTGCCCGGCCATTCGACCCGTGGCTTGTGACGGCCGTAGCCGATGAAATCCCGCTGCGGTCCGGGAACCGGCTTGTCCTGAAACGTCATTTTTCCTCCGTCATCGTGCAGGCTGCGCACCGGCCCGTTCCATGGGACGGTCCCGGTAGAGAGACGGGTCCGGCCGCAGCGACGAAGCGATGAGCTGGCGCGTATAGGGGTGGGAAGGCTGGTCCAGGATCTGTCGGACCTGCCCGATCTCCACGACCAACCCGGCTTGCATGACGGCAACGCGGTCGCAGACGCTGCGGATCACGTCGAGGTCATGCGAGATGAAGACATAGGAAAGCCCCTTGCGGGCCCGCAGATCGTTGAACAGGTTGAGCACCTGCGCGCGAACCGAGACATCGAGCGCCGACACCGGCTCGTCGGCGGCGATGACGTCCGGCCCGGCCGCGATGGCCCGCGCGGTGCCCGCGCGCTGGCGCTGGCCGCCGCTCCGCCCGTGGGGCAAGCCTTCCGAGCGGCCGGGGGGAGTATCCCCCCCGCCCCCGCGGCGTCGCCGCGCCCCCCCGCCGGGCGTGCCCGGCGGCGACGGCCGTCCCCGCCGCTCCAGCAGCGGCCCGCGGATCGATTCCGCGATCGTCTTGCGAGGGTTGAGCGAGGAGTACGGGTCCTGGAACACCATCTGGATGCGCTGCCGATAGCTGCGCAGCTCTTCGTCGCGCATGGCCAGGAAGTCGCGCCCGGCCAGCGTCACCGAGCCGGCGGTCGGCTCCACCAGACGGGTGATGAGCCGGGCCACCGTGCTCTTGCCCGAGCCCGACTCGCCGACGATGCCGAGCGATTCGCCCCGGTGCAGCTCGAAGCTGACGTCTTCGGCGGCGCGCTTGACAGGCATGGAGCCGCCGAGCAGGCCGCGCCGTCCGCCATAGCTCTTGCCGAGACCACGGACGCTGAGGATCACGTCAGACATGG
>Ga0066256_1004513_pt1 | contig 12358 bp, 5 predicted proteins | sample ThiBio_1000_biof_FD_87107 | JGI IMG/M metagenome (GOLD analysis project Ga0066256, IMG submission 87107) | Wastewater bioreactor microbial communities from Cape Town, South Africa - Thiocy_expt_1000_biof (version 2) | ecosystem: Engineered > Bioreactor > Thiocyanate-remediating >...
GTGAGTCCCGGCGGGCCGGCGGCCCTTGGCGCCGCCGCGGGTGGATATCCCCGGGGGGGGGCGGGCGCGGGGGGCCCGCCGGCCGGGGGGGTGCGGCGGGCGCGCCCCCCCTGCCGCCGGTGGCCCGGCGCGCCCCCCCAGCGTGCGGGGCGCCACGCTGGCTGCTGCACCCGCCGGCGTTGGCTCACGTGGCGGCAGCCGTGCCGGCAGCGCACTGCTGCCAGGCCAGCCTGCTGCCGCCTCTAGTGACGTGCTGACGCCGTGGGCCGGCGAGCTCCCACTCTCCTCCGCGCTGTCAAACACCGCGGCAGGCGACATGGATGCCTGGCGCGCGCGGCATGGCGGGGCGCGCGTCACCAGCGCAGTGCTGATCAGCGGCGGCGACGGCGGCGGCGGTGGTGGCGGTGGCGCTGCAGCGGGTGGCCGCGGGCGGCGCGCCAGCAGCCTGGGTGGCGACATGCCGCCGGTGCCGCGCGCACGCAGCGAGGTGCGCTTCCTGGCACCGGACGAGCTGGGTGTGCTGATGCCAGACACGCGGGGGCGCGTCACGCGCGCCGCGCTGGGCGGCGTGCTGTTTAGCAGCAGCCTGGGGTTCCCGCAGATGGTGGCGCGGTCACCGCGCGCCCAGTCGCTGGCGGCGCTCCGCCCGCCGCCGTACCTGCAGCGCCACACGGCCGCCGGCCTACCTGCCACGCTAGCACTTCCTGCTGGGCACCCGTACACACGGGAGCTGTACTGGCGGTACGGCCGCGGTGCGCAGTGCGTGCTGCTGGCGGCGTCGCTGGAGAGCAGTGGGTACACGGCAGAGGATGCGACTCCCACGCCGCCCGCGCCCGCACCAGCACCCGCACCAGCGCCGCGTGTGTTGCCGCCACGGCCCTCCAGCCGCTCCGCGGGCGGCAGTGCGGCACTGGTGGCGCGGCCACCCAGCGCCGGCGGCGGTGTGCCGCCACGGCCGCCCACCGCGGGCAGCGGGCGGGTAGTAGCATCGCGGGGTGGCACGCCACTTGACGCGGTGCCGGAGGGCGGTGCGGCGTCGACGATGCCAGCGGCGGGGCGCCGCGGGAGTGCGATGCGTGCGACGCCCGCCGCCGACGCGCACGTGACGTCGTCACCACACGGGCACCATGAGGGTGCAGGGGGTGCGGCCGGCAGCCCTGCCCCTGAGGGCGACGGTAGCATCTATGTGTTTTCGGCGGCGACGCGGGGGCGTGGTCCCAACCGGCCGCTGGAGGCGGTACCACGCCAGCTGATGACGCTGCCCATTGAGCCGGAGCTGGTGGGCCTGGACCCGCTGATGGGGCACGGCGTGCATGAGATTGAGCGCATCGCCATTGTGGATTCCGCGCGCGCAGGCGCCACGCCCGCCGCTGATGACCGCTTCTGGCATGAGCGCGCCGGCGTGCGCGTGACGGGCGGGGTGCCGTACCCCCACAACGGCAGTGCCATCGGCAGCCGCGGTGGCGCGCCGCGGGTGGACGGCACCGGCCTCCTGAGCGGCGGTGGTGGCCGGCGGGGCGGCGGCCGGCCGGGGGGCGGCCGGGCGGCGGGCCGGCCAACCCGCCGCCCCCGGCCGGCCGCCACCCCCCCCCCCCCCCCCCCCCTGGGGCCGCGCGGCCAACCCCCCCCCTCCGCCGGCCCGGAGCGGGCGGACGGAGCGCGCCCGGCGGGCCTTCCTGCCCGCGCCCCCCGCCCCCGGAGCCGACGGCTCCCGCCGGCGGGACGGTGCGCGCTACGCCCGCCACCGCCGCCGCTGCAACGCGCTCGCCCTCCCTTGCGCTGTCCGGCCTCCGCCTGGATGAGGCGGTGGCGCGTGGTGAGGTGGCGCTGCTGGGTGTGCCGCGCGTGGCCGCCATGTCAACCGAGGCAGCCGCGCTGTTGCGGACTGCGTGGGGCGGCGGCGGCGCGCCTAATCACCACGCGCCAGCGGCTGCGCGCGCAAGCGTGCCAACCGATGCCGAGCTGATTGCGGAGGCGGCGTTGTACCCAACCGCGCCGCCTGCCCTGCGCGCGCCCGGTGCCGGCCCGTACACCGTCGTTGCCATCCCGGCACCCATTTTTGGCGGCGGGTACGCTACCGGCGCCGCCAGCGCAACAGACGCGCGTGCCGTCTCGCGCAGCCCGCGTGCTTCCACTGCCGCCGCACCCAATACCGTTGCGCCTACTGCTGCTGCCGCGGCTTACACCAGTGGCGGCGCGGCGCCCGGAGACGGCATTGCGGGGACGGCGGCTCGCCTGTTCTTTGGCACGGCACCTGGCGGCGGCGGTGGTGTTGGCGGCGGCGGCGGGTACATGGCACCCGCGACGGCACCCACCAGTGCCACCTCCGCGTTCCAGGCGGTGCTGCACGCTGCCGCCTTGCGGAACGCACGCGGCGGCCAGCGGGCGCGGCTGGGGAAGTCAACAAAGGGGTGGCACGAGGCGGGGCCGGCGCCATGGAATGCGGCTGCCACGGCGGCCGCGGGCGCGGCAGGCTTGCCACCTGTCGGTGACGATGGCGCGCCCCTCAGCCCGTCTCAGCACCCCAGCGGCACGGCGTCACCCACACGGCCGCCGTCGCCAGGGCTGCTGCAGCGGTTTGCGATCAGCGGCGGCGTGCCGTCCATCCCATCCAGCAGCCCGCCAGCGGCGCCGTCCCTCAACGTGGCGGGCGCACTGGCGCAGCGCACCTACTTTGCCATTGACGCGGCGACGGGGGCGTTCATGACGCTGAACGCGGCGCAGCTGGCAGAGTACGTAGCGGCACACGGCGGCGGCAGCGGCAGCGGCGCACCCGCGCCACCCCCGCCGCCCGGCCTGTCTGCGCGGTTTGCAGACGACCAGCAACCGGACCCGGCACGGCGGGTGGCAGCCAGTCGGCCGGGGCCCGGCGGCCGGCCTCACAACCTGCCGTCCATGCGGCTGCACACTGCAGCGCCGGGCGGCGGCAGCGGGGGCGGTCGCGCAGCAGCGGCGGCGGCGGCGGCAGAACGCAATGCCGCCCTGGCGCTGACGGGTGTGGGTGCTGGGCCGGTGGGTGGGAGCGCGGGCGACGCAGCGCCGCAGCCGGCGCCACCTGCCGCCGCTCCCACCACAACAGGCAGGCGCGTGCGGTTGAGCACGGCGGGCGAGATGCATGATGTGACGGTGATGGAGGTGCAACGCGCGCCCCACGCGCGGCCACAAACTACGCCGCTGGCGGCGGTAGGGCACGGCGCTGGCGGCGTGAGCGGTGCCACCAGCGTGCGGGCGCTGGCGGCTGCACGCAGCGGGTCGCCCCCCGCGGCGGCGGCGGCACCGCTGCCAGCCGCCAGTACCACTGCGCTGCCGCCGGGCGGCACCGTGACGTTGGAGGAGATGTACATGGCGTCGCTGTCACCGGCGGCGGCGCGTGACGTCAGCACCAACCTGGCGCCGGTGGCCACGCTGCCGCGCGAGCAGTACATCAAGTTCCTGCGCGACGAGGTGCAGTTTGCGCGGGGGAAGGAGCGGCGCGAGCGCGAGGGCCTGGCGCTGGATGCACGCACAGAGCTATCGCTAGACGCTGTGCGCGCCACACGCGCCGCCCTCGCGTCCCGCAGCGGCGGCACTGCCGGCGCTGGTGGGCGCGTGGGCAAGCCGAGGGGCGACGCCAGTACGACGGTATCGTCATCGTCCCCGCGGCAGGCCGCCGACGACGTCGCCTCCACGACAGGGTCGGCAGTTGCGATTATGAGCGGGGAGACACCAGCCACACCCGCGCCGGTACGACCGGTGGGGAAGCAGGCGCTTACCGCCTCCCTGCGGCAGTCACCGCGTGTGGCGGCGGGTCGGGTGGGTGCCGGCGGCGGTGTTCGCGTGGCAGCGCCGCTGGGTGCTGCAGAAGTGGGCGGCACCACGCGGCCCACCGCGCCGCCCACCAAGGTGGAGGAGGCGTTGAGCCACCTGATCCCGGCACTGTGGGCGCCCGGCGCCACGGTGGGTGGCCAGGCGTTGCTGAACATGCTGGCTGGGCGCACCAGCGGCGGCGGTCCGGCGGTGGCACCACCGCCGCGCCTCGTGACAGGGCGGCCACCACCGTCGCCTGCGCCAGCTACGCCTGCTGCCGTCACGGGTACGCCCGTGCCGGCGGGCGACAGTGAATCCGGTGGCGGTGGCGGCTTGATGCTGTCTGTGGGCAGCAGCAGCGGTGGTGGTGGTGGCGGCGGCGGCGGTGGTGGCGGCCGTGCCGTGGGTGCTGCACACACCGGCCGTCTGACGGCACCACGCTCGCTGGGTGGCATCGCGACGCCATTCATTGCCACCAAACCGCTGACGCCCAAGCCACTGGTAGCGGCGGCACACCTGCCGACACACGGCCGCAGCCTGGCACCCGCCGCGCCCCTGCCGCCGCCGCCGTCCAGTAACAGCGATGCGCCCATCCCACCCCACCCCGTGGATGACATTGCGGTGTAGCTTCGTGCTTCATGGTGATGGTGTTGGCGTTTGCCCCCAACATTGTATTGTATCACTATTGTTACCAGCTGTTGAAACCCCGTGATGGTTGCGAGTATCGATAGACTGCGTGCAAACCAGACCAACAAACACAACACTATAAAGAAGGACACATGGGGGCGCAGGGAGGCGCAGGGGCACATGCGAGGACTGACATGTTGCTGTACACACACCCACCACATAAAACAGGAAGACGGTGCGGTCATCAGGGGCTTGCAGGGTAACCGTACGACGTGGCAGCGGAGCGGGTGGCAGGCAGTGCGGCAGAGGCAGTGGAGGGGATGGTAGCCGCTAGCGCGGCGCCGGTGACGGTTGTAGCATCACCGCCACTGCCCCCGCCACCTCCACCGCCTCCACCACCCCCGCTGCTGGCAGTGGCACTGCCGCCGCCGCCACTGCCACCAAAGGTGCCGACGGCGCACATCTCGTCTGCAACGACGGCAGCGGCGGCGACGGTGGGCATGGGCGCCAGCTCAGTGGTAATGATGGCGGGTTCCACGCCCACGTCAGCAATGTCAATGCGCACCGGGCCGCCGCTGTCCACCCGGCCGCTGCTGCGCGTGCGCCCGCTTGAATGCACGGTGCGCTCTGCGCCCGTCGTGCACCGCCGCTGCGACGCCACGCGGGTGGAGGGCGACTGCGCGCCGCCGCCGCCACTGAAGCCGCCACTACTGCCACTGCCACCACCGCCACTACGAGCTGCCACGCTCGACGGTGCACGGGAGCGGGGCAGGGTAGCCAGCGGGTCGGGGTGGATGGTAGGTGACTGCGACGAGGTGTGCGCGCGCTCGGAGACGACGCGGTACTGCGACCGGCTGCCGACGGCGGGGGGCGAGGGCACCTGCGCGGTGTCGCGTGACAGGCGCAGCGCGTCGTCAAGCGGCAGTGCCAGCCAGGTAAGCGGCACCTCCACCGTCGTGTGGCGCGCAACGTGCGATGCGGGCGTGGGCGTGCGCTCGACAATCAAATCCGTGGCTTCGGGCCCAGTGACGGCAGCAGCAGCGGGTGCCGTGGCAGCGCGCTGCTGCGCTGGTGCTGGGTGCACCGCGGCGGTGCGGACGGCAGGGGAGGCAGGGTCCAACAGCGCGCCGGCGACGGTGGGCGGCAGAGACGCATGGGGCGCGGCGGCGGCCGCCCCACCACCGCCACCACCTCCGCCACTTCCGCCGCCGCTACCATCGCCGTCGACAGGTGGCGGCGGCGGTGGCGCCGCAAGCATGCTGGTGCGACACACGGGGCAGGTGGCATTGGTGGCAAGCCAGCGGTCGATGCACTCGCGATGGAAGTGGTGGCGGCGGTCACACGGCAGCGTGCGCAGTACCTGCCCCGGAGTGTACTCCGCCAGGCACACGGCTCAGGTGCGGTTGTCGGGCTCAAGCATGTCGGCACGGTACTTGACGGAGGGGATGGCGCGGATCTGCGCCGGCGCGGCAGGCAGCGGCTGGTACGGCACCACGCCCCACTCCACCGCCGCCTGCACCAGCCGGATGCCGCAGGAGCAGCCGCAGGCGAGGATGGCGCGCAGGGTGAGGGCGACGGCGAGCGGCAGCACAAAGGTGGAGTACAGCAGCACAACGAGGGCAGTGGCAAACTGCGCCACGGGCGTGGCGGCGCACAGCGTGGCGGCTGAGTAGGCATACATAAAACCGATGGTGGTCCACAGCACCGACAGCAGGGTAAGCAGCGACTCGGTGCGCACCCAAACCACCACCGCCGACGGCTGCTGGTCCGGCGCCGCGTGCGTGTCCCACGCACGGTACACCGCCAGGCGCAGCACGCCGCCCACGCCAATGCGTAGCGTCACAATCACCACCCACAGCTTCAGCAGCGTGTACGCGCGGCTGGTGGCGCACTCCATCGACACCTCCTGCGCCTCCGTGTACGCCGCCATGCCTGCAAACACGCCCGCCGCCACCAGCCACCGCACCGCCGCATACACCACCTGCCGCCGCAGCCGCACGGACGCCGGCAGCGGCGTCGCCGCCCGCACGCGCCGCCGCTCGCCCTCCCGCGAGCTTTCTCGTGACAGGCTAGGACCAGCTGCGGCGGCATGGGTGCGAGTGAGCGGCGGCGGCGGCGGCGGCGCCTGTCGCGCAACAGCGGCAGCAACATCCACCGCACCACCGCGTGCACTTTGCACCGTCGGCAGCGTCGACGGCGGCGCCCCTCGGCTGGCGGCGGGGGTTGCGGCGGGCACTCCAGCAGGTGGGGAGGCGGCGCTGGTGGCAGGCAGCTGCGGCGGCAGGGCGGGGGGCACTACGCCGCTGTCCGCCGGCAGCGGCGGCAGCACCACCATGGGTGGTGCGGGCGGCAGGCTGGGGCTGCCGGGCAAGAAGGTGATCATTGCGGCTGTCGATGACGGCGGATGTGGGTGGCAGCGGTAGGGTCACCAGGGACACCTGCGACCCGAGTGCGGCCACTAAAGCGGTGGCACCAGTGCGCTGCCACCAGTGCTACCGCCACCTGGCGCCACCAGTGGCCGCGGCCACCACCACCGTTGCCGTCGACGGCACCGGTACGATGATCACGTCAACGGTGCCAGCCAAGGTGCCACTGACGAGCGCAACCACCCAGTGTGCTGCTACCCGAGTGCGGCCACTGAAGCAGCCACACCAGTGCCCTGCCACCAGTGCCGCGGCCACCACCACCGCCAGTGCTGCTGCGAATCACATCAACACTTGCCACAGTACCACGATAGCGGCCACGGCACCACGATGCCACGATGGCCACGACGAGTGCGGCGACGAGTGCCAAGACTGATGGCAGGGGTGACGATGCGTCAGGCATGTAACCCCACAACAAAAGGGGCGTGCCTATGTACACTATCGATGATAAATACTCGATTCCGAGTAGCACCGCACCCGCGTTCCGGTGTCCGTGTGACTATTTTGTGCGCCGGAGCAGCCACCTCAGCCCAGCCATCCGGCTCATCCGGCCACTCTCCACGACTCACTCAACGACTACTCGACGAGCAGCAAGTGAAGCGGCAAGCCGACACGGTGGTGACAAAAGTGGCACATTTGGACGAAACTACACCACTACCCCACAAGTACACAACAACTCCATGCTGGGCGCACAGGTTTTGAGGTGGAAGAGGGCGGCGGGGTTGCGCTGCGGCGCGCGCGGCGGCGCGGCGTAAGAAAGTGCCGTTACTTTTCTGACTCGGACATCGACACCCGCAGTGTCCACCGCGGCACCCGCGGCCGGCGCGGCAACCTGGCGCCCACATCAATAATCACTGACGTGCCGTCGCCGGCGCGTTGCCAGTGGTGCAATACACTGGTATGCATGTTTGCTGCACTGCTGCGGTGACGTTTGGCCCGGCGACGTGCCGAACCCTTGCAGTGCGTTTGGGTTATCGACTCTTTCATCTTTGATTTGTTGCGGTGCCGTTGGCGTGTTGTGTGTGTGTGTCCACGCTGCTGCCGCTGCTGCCCGCGTACTGTACTCGACGGCGTCAGCCTAGCCGTCGTTGGTAGCGCGGTCATTGTGGGCCAAGCGTCGTCGACGTCGTTCTTCTTGTAATCGACTGCTTACTCCCCTTCGGCCCTTACATCGTTGTCGTCGTTGTCACCGTTCTCATTGTCAGCTACCAGCCAAACGATGGCGTCCAAGGTACGGTCACCGTCGCCGGCGGCACGCTTGCCGCCGGCAGCGGCGGCAGCGGCAGCGGCAACATCGCCACCCTCACCCCGCCGGGTGTCACGCTCTGCCAGCCCTGCCAGCCGCCGCACCCCGGCCGCTGCTGCAGCTGCAGCCGCAAAGGCGCCTGCCAAGACGGCGGCGGCGGCGGCGGCGGACAAGGCAGCGGCGGCGCGCAGCGCGGTGACGGTGGCGGCGGTGTATGACGCAGCAGCGGCGCCGGGCGTGGTGGTGGTGCCGGCGCGCGTCATTGGCGACACGTCGCCCGACGCGCCGGTGGTGTTCCCCACCACCTGGCCGCCCGCCATCGCCGCCGTGATGGCGCGCCGCGGCGACGCGCCCATCCGGCTGTACGCGGACGGCATCTTTGACCTGTTCCACTACGGCCACGCGCGCGCGCTGGAGCAGGCCAAGAAGTCGTTCCCCAACGTGTACCTCATGGTGGGCTGCAACAACGACGAGCTGACGCACCGGTACAAGGGCCAGACGGTGATGGCGGACACGGAGCGGTACGAGAGCCTGCGGCACTGCCGGTGGGTGGACGAGATCATCCCCAACGCGCCGTGGGTGGTGACGCGCGACTTCCTGGACGCGCACGACATTGACTTTGTGTGCCACGACGCGCTGCCGTACGCCAACGCGGCGGGCGGCGGCGACGTGTACGAGCCGCTGCGTGTCATGGGCCGCTTCCACGAGACCAAGCGCACGGACGGCGTGTCCACCACCGACCTCATTGTGCGCATCGTCAAGCGCTACGACGACTTTGTGCGCCGCAACCTGGCGCGCGGCATGACGACGGAGGAGATGAACGTGCCGCCGCTGAAGGGCGCCGCCATCAAGGCGGAGATGGCGCTGGAGAAACAGGCGGCCGCCGCCGCCGCCACCATCCACCGCCTCAGCGACGTGGCAGAGAGCGCGCACTGGGAGCTCGTGCGCCTGTGGCAGCACGGCGTCCACTCTGCGCTCACCTTCTTTGGCCGCAACAAGTCGGACGCGGCGTCGCCGACGCCGGCAGCGGGTGGGGCCGGTGGCGGCGGTGGCGGCGGTGGCGGCGGCGGTGGCGGCGGTGGCAGCAGTGGTGCGCTTGCTGGCAGCCGGCGCGGCCGTGAGACGAGTGACGGCAATGGCAGTGTTGTGGACACAGCAACGTCGCCGCCGTCTGCCGCAAAGCGCGCACGGTCGTCGTAGGCTTGCGAATAATTACTTCATTGGTACCTGATTCGCGTTTGTTTGAAGTGATGCCCTACTTTTATCAATAAGTGCTGCTGCAACAATGGTGTGTGGCACCGGGCATGGCCAACACAAGGCTGCTGCGCAGGCTGCGCAGCTGTGCGACAAGTGCAGACCAGTGGCTGCGGTGGGGCGGCAAGAGCCAGTAGGTTGTGGCGAACACTCCTAAGCCCCCCTACTCATACGGCGATGGCGGTGGCACGTGCAGCAGGTGCAGGCTGTCTCCGTCAGCGCATGCAAGGCGGCCGCCCGGCAGCGGCACCAGCGCCAACGGGGATATTAGTCTGTTAGCAAACGCTGCCATGGGCACTGCATCCACGGCATGACTGCCAGCAGCTGCGACAGCAGGGCGCGTGTCCCACACTCGGACGCTGTCGTCATCAGACCCGCTGACCAGCCTGCCGTCGGGCAGCGCGGCCAGCGCCGTCACACCGCGCGTACCGGTATGCCCAGCCAGCACAGCGACACAGGTGCGCGTGCCCACATCCCACAACCGCACCGTGCCGTCGGCTGACCCGCTGGCCAGCCGGCCATCTGGCACGCTGCGGCGCGCAGAAAACAGGCGCGCACGACAGACGTCAGTAGTTGGCGGCGTGCGGAAAGGGCAACACATGATGATGGCGCAGGGCGCAGGGCGCAGGGCGCAGGGCGCAAACAGGCGGGGAGGGGCACAGGAGAGCTACGAGGCGCCGGCTTGCTGCTGCGAGTAGATCTGAAGACCGAGGGAGGCGGCACCCAGCAGGATGGAGAAGCCAAACAGGGCGCGCGCGGTGGTGCGTTCGGGGAGGCACGCCATCCACCACGCCGGCACGGCATGGATGTCCTCCGGCGGCGAGTCGTCGCCGTCAGCGTCAGCGTCGACGCCGACGTCACCCGTGTCGGCCAATAGCGCCTCCTTGACACCCCGGCGTGCACCACTGCCGCTGCCGGCCGCGCTGCCGCCGGTGAAGGTGTCGGAGAGCGACGACGACCAAGCGGCGTCAGTGACGGCGGCGCGGGCAGGCGGTGCGGCGGCGCGGGAGGCGAGGTACAGCGCGACGGGGATGAGCAGGTTGATGGGCACGAACAGGAGGGCGGAGGACCAGTTGATGAGGTCGGTGAGCTGGTTGCCGGCGTAGAAGACGAGGGAGAGGGCCCAGGGCGCGCCCACCGCCACCAGGTTGGCAGCCCACACCGGCAGCCAGCCGGTGTTGACCAGGTTGTAGCGCACGATGACGGCAAACACGGGGATGGAGGCCATGAGGTTGACGATGGGAAACACGTACGCTGCCACGCGGCTTACCTCCCACATGCCGGGGACGCCGCCCTCCAGGATGACGGACAGCACGTCGGCACCAGTGCCAAAGGCGGCCAGCGATAGGCCGCCAAACAGGCCGAGCGCCAGGTACAAGAAGGTGGCGAGGCCGACGGAGGCGAGCAGGGTGCGCGTGGTGCTGGTGGACGCCGACTTTTCATTCAGCCACGACGGCGTGGTAGCCACAAAGCCATAGTTGAACAGCACGGTGGGTAGCACGCTGGTGTACTGCGTCGGCCCGCCAGACGCAGTGGTGGCGAAAGGTGGCATGAGGGCGGACGACAGGCCCAGACCGATGAACTGCGCCACCCACACCACCACGCACGCCACCAACAGCGCCATGCCGCCCACCTGCACCCAGATGTTGTCGTCCAGGTTGAGGTACGACAGCGGCACGGTGGCGACGAGGACGAGTAGGTAGCCGGCAGAGATCACGTACGCGTCGGCGCCAAAGGGCGAGTCGGTCACCACGTTGTCGTTGTCGCCGTCGATGCACACCATCGGGCTGCCGCCGGTGGGCGGGTACATCTGCAGCGCGCACGTGTGCCCGCCCGCCGCCAGGAAAATGCCGTCCCACGACTGCGCCGACACGATGATGTTGGAGATGTTTTGCGCGATGAAGGACGCCACCAGGAAGAACACGGTGACGAGGTACGCCCACCGCGGCAGCAGCTCCTGCGCCACGCGCCCCATCTCCCACCGCTGCCCAAACCGCGCGTTGCCCGGCAGCGACGCGATGGCGCGCGCCAGCAGCAGGGCAGACATTGTAGTGGCGGCCGCCACCAGGATGAACGCCAGCGTCGGCACCACCCACCCCGCCTGCTGGTTCAGCCCCGGCAGCTGCACCCTGGCACTGCCGCAGATGTTGTTGCTCATGAGGCACAGGCCGCCCAGGAAGCCAATGTCATGCGCCCCAAACCCGCCGCCGCCGCCCCACCGCCGCCCGCAGCACACCACGCCGCCGCGCGGCCACAACCCGCAGCAGCCCGCCTTGCCTGCGGCCGTGCCAGTAGCAGTGCCGTTGGTGCCAGTGCCGTTGATGGCGAAGAGGGACTCCTCGCCCTCGTCATCGTCTGCCACGCCGCCGCCGGCGGTGAGGGAGCCGCGCAGGCTCACCTTGGGCGCAAACGCCAGGCTGGCGGACGGCAGCACGTGCGCCATTGCTGGGGTGGGAGGCAAAGCGGAGGAGGAGAGGAGGCAGTATTGGCCCTAGTGGGTGACGCGATGAAACGGAGTAGAGGTTGAGAGGGAAGATACGGTGGAGTGTGTCAACCAGCAAACACACAAACGGGTATAACCACAGTGGCAGTAGAGACACCAGCCACTATAGATTGGTGCCACACGCACCAATTCTGCCGCCCGCGTGGTTTTACACATTATCGATGATGGTAAAGTCGCCTCTCTTGCCTCCTACTCGGGCCACCGCAAGATACCACAAAGATACCACAGCGTATCTCGTCACTATTCGCACTCATTACGATCGCTTCTACCAAACCAACACCGCGGCGCAACATTTCATACCACATACATGTTGGCCCGTGTGGAAGTCTCTCACCGAGAGGTGTTTCTGGTTGCAGCAATGCCGCCCCAAGGTACAGCCCAAGCTGCAGGTGCTCCCATATCATACACACACTTTTCCACCACCCCACCACCCTATGACAAAACGACGTTTCTCAGCGCATTTCTCGCCCGTGGATTCAAGGGTGCATACCAATTGAATTCTGATTCTGATTCTGATTT
>Ga0066256_1004516_pt1 | contig 12352 bp, 5 predicted proteins | sample ThiBio_1000_biof_FD_87107 | JGI IMG/M metagenome (GOLD analysis project Ga0066256, IMG submission 87107) | Wastewater bioreactor microbial communities from Cape Town, South Africa - Thiocy_expt_1000_biof (version 2) | ecosystem: Engineered > Bioreactor > Thiocyanate-remediating >...
CCCCATGAGCAGCACGTACGACATCGTGGTGGGCGAGGGCGGTGCCACCTCCCCCGTCGAGTTCCTGGACCTGGGCGACCCGCGCATCCACCGGCAGCACGCCACGGTGGCGGTGGGGGAGCGCACGGCGGCAGGGCGGTACCGCCTGACGGTGCGGCTGGAGGCGCGGCCGCCCGGCGGCGGGGCGCACAACGGCATGCTGCGGTTCCAAAGCCGCGACGCGCTGGCGCGGTGGGTCGCGGCGGGCGGGTCGCGTGGCCAGCACGCCGCGCCGCCGGCGGCGGGGCCGCCCCGCGGCGCCGCGCCCCCGCCCGGGCCGGCGCAGCTATTTGTGGGCAACGGGCTGCTGCCGGCGCACGCCCGGGCGCCTGAGGGGGCGGGCGTGGCGGCAGGCGCCGCAGGCGGCGGGGGGGGCACCCACGGAAAGGCGCCCGCGCCCCGCTGGTCTGGGGCCCCAAGTCGGCCACCCACCAGAAGGGCGCCCCTGCCCCTGCCGCGTCGAACAGCAGCGCCAAAGCCTCCGCCGGCATGATGACGAAGGTGGTCAGCGGGATGGCGACGACATTGGCGACGACGTCGAGCGTGGTGGCGAGGAGGAGGACGACGAGGAGGTGGTGGAGCGCAGTCGCCGGCTGGCAGCGGCGGCTGCCGCGGCTGCAGAAGCCGGCGCGGGCGCCACGCTGGTGGCTGCGCCCGGCACGCTGTACGCGTTTGACGACGATGCCGACAATGGCGGCGACGGCGGTGAGGAGGAGGAGGAGGATGGCGGCGGCGGCAGCGGCCCCGCCGCCGCAGGGCACATGCCGCGCGGCGGCGCGTGGGAGCCGACGCAGATCGCGCTGAATGAATCCACGCAGCATTTTATGTCGCCGTCCGCTGCCACGCCGGGCGGCGCGCCGTCGCAGTCCCGCGCCACCGGCGGCGGGCGAGGCAGTGGCAGCGGGCGGCGGCGTGGGGCTGCGGGTGGGCATGGCGGCGGCGGCGGCGGCGGCGGTGTGGGCGGCATGCAGCGCATGACCGTTGACAACGTGCCAACGCAGCCCGGCGCCTACGACGACGAGACAGAGGACTTTGACGGCTTGGATGACACGCTGCGCACGCCCGGAGGTGTCAGCGCGCCGCCCGCAGCGTCGGTGGCGGCAGCTGCAATTGCCGCCGCTGCCACTACCACCACCACCGCCGTCAAGAGTGCGCCGCCGGCAGCGCTGACAGATGACGTCAGTGATGCGATGGCAGACACCGCGCCGACGGGCGGCCCCACCTCCCTGCCGCATGTCACACCGCCGCCGGCGCCGCCGCCCGCGCCGCCGGCCCCGCCACATGCGCCGCCGTCGCATCCGTCCACGGCTGGCATCATTGCCAGCTCTGGCGCCATCCCGCCGCACCAGCTGTTCCAGTCCGCCTCCAGCGGCACCGGCAGCGGCACGCTGGGTGGTGGCTCGTCGGCGTTGGAAGCCACGATGGACGGCGGGTGGGGCGACGAATACAGCAGCGGCGCTGCCGTGGTGGCGCGCAGTACCAGTGAGCGCAGCAGCGGCGGCAGCAGCAGCGGGCCAGCAGAGCCACCGGCGGCCATCCCGGGCACGGCATCGTTGGTGGGGTATGCCACCGCTGCCGCCACCGCGGCGGCTGCCGCCATGCCGTCGGGGCTGTCGCCGGTGCTGGCAGACACGCAGGGGCGCAAAGGGGTGGCGCCCACTGCCACCTCAGTGACGGTGGTGGCAGCCGTCAGCCGCACCATGTCGCCGGCAGAGGCGGCTGCCTCCAAGCTGGCGGCAGCGGCCGCTGCCGTCGCGCAGTCTGCCGCCGCAGCAGCAGCTGGCGAGCTGCGCGAGGCGCCGTCGGTGGACTACGACAGCGAGGGTGACGACGGCGTGGACGCGTCGCCCGACCTGGATGCCGCCATCGGCGGCGCGCTGGATGCCGCGCTGGGGCGCAGTCATACTGCCGCTGCCGCAGTGACTGCCCCTACCACGACCGCCGCCGCACCCGCACCCGCCGCCGTCGACGATGACGAAGACAGCAGCGACGGGGTGGTTGTGGGCCGTCGGCGGGGTGTGCCTGCACCCAAGGCGCCTGTTCCCAAGGCACCTGCTTCCAAGCCACCTGTTGCTGCTGCACCTGCGCCCGCGGCGCCCGCGCCTGCTGCGACCGGCCGCGGCAAGCGTGGTGGGGAGACGGCACCTCCGCCCGCTCCACCGGCTCCTCCCGCGTCTGCTACAGTCGCTGCGGCGGCGGCAGCAGCCATGGGGCGCGGTGCGCGGCCGCGGAAGCCGTCCGCCAAGGCGCTGGAGGCGGACCCGACCACGGACGAGGACGCCTCCATCAGTGGCGCAGGCGCTTCGACGCCTGCTGCCTCCGCTGCTGGATCCAAACGCCGCCGTGGCGCCGCTGATGCAGCAGCTGCAGCGGCGCCAGCAGCACCTGCACATGCCGAAGTGCCTGCCGTAGCAGAGCCGCCGCCTGCCAAGCGGCGTGCCGCTGCAGCCGCTGCAGCCGCTGCAGCGGCTGAACCGGCGCCAGCGCCAGCTCCAGTGGAGTCTGTTGGCACACGCCGGCGCGGTGCAGCAGTTGCCGCCTCACCAGCGCCAGCACCCGCGCCAGCGCCAGCGCCAGCAGCGTCGCCGGCAGCAGGTGGGCGGCGGAGAGGTGCGGCGGCGGAAGCGGCGGCGGCAGTAGCAGAGCCACCAGCGCCGGCCGCGGCGGCTTCAGCATCGCCGGCCGCTGGCACCCGTCGGCGGGGTGCAGCTGCAGCAGCGGCAGAAGCTGCGGAGCCGGCGGCAACGTCACCTGCTTCAACAACAGCTGGCAGCGGCCGTGCGACACGGGGTGGCGGCGCTGCAGCAGCCGGCGGTGCTGGTGGCGGCGGCGGCGGCGGCAGCGTAGTGGTGTATGTGACCGGCGTGGATGACAAGGATAAGGTGATTGCGCAGGTGGTGGCGCTGGGCGGCAGCGCTGAAAAGGAGGGGGTGACGGAGCGTACCACGCACCTGGTGGCGCCGAGCGTGCTGCGCACCTCCAACTTCCTGCTGGGTGTGTGCAAGGTACCGCACATTGTGACGCCGGAGTACGTGGCGGAGTGCGCTGCCGCCAAGCGCTGGCTGCCCGTCACCGCCGCCGCCATCCCCAAGTATGCGCCCACCCGCAAGGATGACGACCCCCTGCGCGGCTTTACACCCACGCCGCTGGCGGACGTGTTGCGCAAGCGCGGCGCCCTGCCCGCCATGCCGCTGCACGGCACCACGTTCTACCTGTGCTCCACCATCCCGGGGCCGGAGCGCGAGGCGCTGCGCGACGCCATCAGCGCCGCGGGTGGCGCGCTGCGCGACAAGCCGGACGCGCTGGTTGCCAGCGACATGGCCATTGTGAAGACCGCGGAGGATGCCGCGCGCCTGCCTGCACGCGAACGCACCGCGTTGTCACGCGCCGGCGTGTCACTGTACGCCCGCCACCTGCCCACCCTCGCCATCCTGCAGCTGGGCGTGTCGGCTGCTCTCAAACGCGCGTTCCTCATCCCGCCGCCTGCGTAGGTATGAGCATTAGTTGACCGTGCATCAGTATTTGAATGTGGGTCGGTCGTTACAACTCCGGGGTGGCGTCGGCAGCCGCCGGCGCGGCGTCAGCGGTACCGTCGCCGCCGTCAAACAGTGCCGCAAACCGCGTCTGCACCTCTGCAAACTTGGGCCCCTCCCTGCACGCGGCGGCGGCGGCGGCGTGGGGTGTTGCGCGTGCTGGCAGCAGCGCGGGTGCGGCACTGTTTCTACTTGGCGCGTACGAACCAGTACAGCTTCTTGCACCGGCGGCATGACCAGTAGTCCTTGATGGTAGACAGGACCTTCTCAGGGATGGTGCCCATCGCGCGCGCTGCCTCCAGCGGCACGTAGTCGTACCCCAGGCCGTTGCACTTTGCGCAGCGCGACATGAGGTCCTGCGGCCGCACCGTCACCTGGAAGTGGTTGCACAGGTACTCAAACTGCGCCGGCGTGTCGTTGTACGGCATGCAAAAGATGGCGCACGTGTCGCGCCGCTGCAGGCGGGTGGGAGGTGGGCGGGGGGTGGTGGGAACTGCGGACAAAGTTGACGTGATTGTATCGCACCCACCCGCTGTCCCTACCTGCAGCATCTTGCGGTCGCGCGACACCAGGATGCGGCCGGTGCGGTTCACCCACGCAACCACGGCGTCGGCGTCCTCCAGTCGCGCAGCAATGCCCACACCGGGCTTGACGCCGCTGGCGGCGGGGGCGGCAGGAGTGGCGGCAGCGTCGTCGTCATCAGATGCCTCGTCGCCGGCAGCACTGGCAGGCAGCGCGCTGTCGGCCGTCGCCCAATCACTTGCCGTCTCCGCGTCAATGCCAATGACGCGCAGCCACCGCATGAGCCTGCCCATCATGCCGTCCACCACGAGGCGCGGCCGCGCTGGCACAGGCAGCAGGGCGAGGCGCCAATCTGCGTCTGTCCACCCAGCTGCAGCAGGGCTCACCGCCGCCGCCGCCGCCGTCGCCGCCGCAGCAGCTACTGGTGTACCGCCTGCCCCGTCCCCGCCGCCGTCTGTCGCCCGCTCACGCAGGTCCACTACGGTGGCATGCGACAGCTCTATCAGCTGCGCCACGGTGAGGTGCATCATGACATCCGCCGCCCCGCCGCCAGTAAAGAGGTTGCCATACCGCGCCGGGTCGGCGCTCGCGCGTATTGTCACCTCGTCATCCAGCAAGGTGGGGAACACGGCTCGGTGTGCAAACGGCGGGAAGCTCCCTGCAAGGTGGGTGTGAGGGAGTGGGATATGGAGGGCGTCAGCGTGCTGCCACACATGTAGCCACGCAACGCACCTGGCGTGTAGCCAAACACAGCGTGGCACTCCTGCATGGTGGCAAACCGCACGCTGGAGCGTGGCGCGCCGCGCTTGTCCGCCAGCTTCTTGCGGTCCAGCTTGCCGTCGCCTGCAGGTAATCATGGGTGTGTTTCTGTGTGCGCGATGTGCTGCCCCCCACCCACTTCACCCACCCACACGCCGCCACGCACCAGCTACCAACACAATGTGAGGCTCGCGGTTGATGTACACTGACAGCGACTTGATGAGCTGCCCCAGCTCACAGCCCAGACTGGCGGCGGCGTCTGAGGCGGACGCCGCCTCGCCCACCACGCTCATGGTGGCCTCGTCGTCAATGCCGTGCGCCGTCAGGAACGTCACCACGTCCATGCACCCCAGCAGCGGCAGCTCGGCGGCCGGCGTCGGTGGCGTGGCAGCACCACCGCTCCCTGCAGCAGGCGACGGGCGGCTCGGCTTGGCGCCCTTTGCAGCGCCACCCTTACTATTACCACCGCCGCCGCCGCCACCGCCACCGCCACCGCCACGCTGTACCGCTGGGGCGGTGGCGGCTGGGACGGTGAGCTGGTGGGGGCGGTACGACTCGGGTGGGAAGGCAGCAGGTGCGGCGACGGGGGACACCACGCCGGCAGCGCGCGTGGTGGCCAGTGACAGCACAGCGGCGGTGGCATAGTCGGCGTCGTCGTGGGCTGCCGCGGACAGCGCGGCAACACACGTCTCCCCTAGCACCACCAGCACCGCTGCGTCCAGTGCCGCATAGCGCAGCTGCGCGGCGGACAGCGGACGCGCCTGCCAATCTGACGTCTGCTGCTCTTTTGACAGCGGGCGGCCCAGCACCGCCTCCACCACCGCCGCCAACGACGGCATGGCTGCGGTGGCACGCCGGCTCAGCCACGCGAACGAGCCGCCGGCGGGCCGCGCCATGAACCGCGATGCCGCCAGCTCGTGGGTGTGGCGCACAAGGGATGCAACCTCCACGCAGGGGCCGGCGGCCGCGAACGCGGCACGCCACGCTGGGTACGACGCCTCCAGCCGCGCCAAGTCGCCGTCTAACCCGAACCCCAGCTTGACAATGCGCGGGTGGCACAGCACGCTGGCCAATGCAGCGGCCACCGTCGCGTGCGCCGTGGCGTCCGCAGCACACGCGGCATGCAGCGCCAGCATGTCAATCACATACACCGCGCCGTGTGCCGCCAGTTGCAGAATGGCGACCGGCCATGCTGCAGGTCCACCGCTACCCGGGCTCTCGGTGCCACCCGCCGCCCGGCCAGGCCGCCACTCGGCGTCCACACCCACGAGCGGCAGCGTGCCGTCACGACTGTGCCACCCGCCCGCCACCGCAGCGCACGCAGCAACGACGCCCGCCACACTGTCTATCATATGCAGCGGCACCACGGCGGGCCCGCCGGCTCCCACCTCTACCGGCCAATCCCACGGCTTGCCACCCGCCGCCCCACTACCACCACTGCCACTACTACTACCGCTACCACCGCCGCCGCCGCCGCTGCCGCCACCGCCGCCGCTGTCACCCAACCGGCCACTCAACACGTCTGCCAGCGACAGGCCGCCGCCGTCGCCCGGCAAACGGAAGCGACCAAGTGCAGGGTCAGCCAGCAATGCCGCGCCGGCAGCCGCCAGGTCGGGCAGCCCGCCATCTGCTGCCGCCGCGGCGGCCGACGGTGATGCGGCGGCAGCAGCAATAGCCTCCTCCTCTAGCCGCTTCCACTCTGCTACGCCCGCCGCCATGGCGGCGCCGGAGGAGATGACTGACTGCAGCTGCTCCATCGGCGGCCCGCCGGTCGCCTGCGGCGTCGGCGCGTAGTATGCGCGGTACATGGCAATAAACGCCGCGGCGGCGGTGTGCCGCCCGTGTCGCACTGCAATGGCGTCAAGCAGGAAGCGCTGTTGGTCAGGCGCGGTGCCAGCAAAGATGACGGCGGTGTCCAGCGCCCCCAGCGACACCAGGTGCCGGAGGCCACGCTGCCAGTACTCTGCCAGCAGGCTGGCACCCACGTCGGGCGGCTGCGTCACGGGGTGGTGATCGCGTCCAATGATGTCTGTAATTGCGGTAGCGGGCGCCGAGCCACCGCCGCCGCCACCACCGCCGCCACTACCACCTGCCTGCGACAGCATGGCAATGCGCGCCACAGCTGCCGCGCTCGCACCCGCTGTTGCACCGCCGCCGCTGCCGCCGCTGCCACCACGCGCCCAGTCGCCGCTGGCAGTCATGGGCGTGCTGGTCCCTGCGCGCCGGCTAGCGCCTGAGGCCGGAGTGACAGGTGACCCGGCGCCGTCGCCGGTGGCGCCGTGTGCCTCAATGATGGCGCCGATGCGTGCCACCAGGACCGGCTTGGTGCGCCGCTCCGCCTCCGCTCGCATCGCTTCCCACGCTTGCCGCTGCGCACTGGAGGACGGCGCAAAGGCGTACTGCGCCGCGCACTCTGCGGCAGCCAGGAAGCCGCCCGCCAGCAACGCCTCCAGCGCGTCGTAGGCCACGTTGGGCGGCAGGCGCAGTGCCGCCGCTGCGCCCCCCGCGCCGGCGCGGTCGATGTCACGCAGGCTGCAGAAGAACGGCGCGGTGGCAGCAGGCGACGAGGTTCGCACAAACTCTACGGCAGCTGCGCTAAGCTCCGCGGCGGCGGCGGCAGCTGCAGCGTCCGATTCACACGCAGCAGCAGGCACGGCGACGGCAGACAGCACAGCGCCTACAGCGGCGGGAGGCATGCCGTGTCGCAGCATGGCAGCAGCAGTACTCAGCACCTGTGCCGCCGTGCCGCCATCGGTCGGCTCCACAGATGTTGTGGGCAGGGAGCGTGCCAGCAACATGACGGACGCCTCGTGCACCGCCGCCGCTGGTGGGTGACAGGCGCCGGCGGCAATTATGCTCAGCAGGGGGCGGACTGGCGCGGAGCGCAGCGTGGCGGTGGTACGCTCGAGCAGTCGTCCGTACGCCTTGGTCCGTGCCACCTCGCCGTCCAGCGCGGTGAGCAAGCTGTCCACCACCGGTGTTGCGGGGGGCGGTGGTGGTGTGTCCGTTCCCGCCATTGCCGCTGCCGCGGCGGCAATCGCCGCTACCGGGTCCATTGCATCGCCCGCAGCAGCGGCGACACTAGGTGCCGCTGCTGGTGATGGTTCCGGTGCCGCCGCCATCGTTGTTGTGGAATGGGTGTGTGTAGGAGAGGTGGGTGTGTGTAGGAGAGGGAGAGAGAGGGGAGAGCGAGAGGGGGAGTGAGGCTGGCTACTCTTGCCGCCTACATGCAGTAGCAGTCAAAGGCGGCGGGGGTAGGTGACGAGGAGGTGCGTGTCCTCGTCCACCATGTACTAATTTTGGATGCCGCCCGCGTAGCTGCGCCACCACACTCGACGTCGCCTTGTCTGCCCTCCACTTGGGTGACTTGGGTCAGGAGTAGGAGGAAGTAGGAAGTAGCAGTAGGGAGCAGCAGGAGCAGCAGGAACAGCAGGAGCAGTGCCGACACAACCACGTCACGAATCAGAATCTGGCCGCCACGGCTCCGATTCAGCCCGGTACCACCACGTGAATGGGGCCAGAATCTGGGCTCCCCTGCCTCTCTAGTAGGGAGCAGGAGTAGGAGGAGTAGAGAGGAGTGAGGAGTCACACGTCACGTCTGTAGCAAAGTTGCAAAACTTCATGAAATTAGATTTCAACGTTGCAGCATATATTACGCAGTAAATTTAGTGCAAGCGCGGGTTATATGCAGTGAGATTGTGCATAGGCGTGTTTTTCTTGCTGTTTATGCACGACTGCACACTGAAATTTTGGTTGGCGTACGCGTCTCTCAACGGGCCTTCAACCTCACATACCAGTACACTTTTTTGTCACCCGCGCCGACGCTGCGGGTACAATCATGGCAGGCCGCACACTGCACCGCGGCTGCAGCGGTTGTGAGCTTTTGTGCGGCGCGTGGGGCATGCAAGGAAGTTCAAGGGAGCGGGTGGGGCGGCGCTACTGCGCGCATCGGCATTGGTCAGGTGGTGGTAGCGAGGCGGAGGTAGCCGCGCGACGAGCTGTCTATCTTGAGCGCCACGAACTCGTCCATGATGATGTCAAACACGGCTGGCACCATGCACGCCAGGCGGACGGGGTCCGTCCTTGGGGCCGCGCATGTCAGCGCGGCCGGCGGCGGCGCAGGGGCGGTGGTTGCCGCCGCCGGCGCGTCGACTGTGGCCGGCACCGCAGTGGTGGGCGCCGAAGGGGTGGTCGGTGGCGCCGCGGTCATCGGTGGAGGCGACGCCGCCACAGGTGCCAGTGCGGCAGAAGTGGCTGGCGGAGGCACCGCGGTGGCTGACGACGCAGGAGTAGCGTCGGTAGCAGGCACCACGCCAGAAGGCGTCGAAAGCGGCGACGCTGCCGCAACGGCAGATGGCACGCCGGAAGTCGTGGAAGGCGCAGCCGCGGCGTCGGCAGCAGATGGCACGCCGGAAGGCGTGCAAGGCGGCAATGCGGCCGCAGCGTCGGCAGCAGATGGCACGCCAGAAGGCGCGGAAGGCGCAGCCGCGGCGGTGGCAGCAGGCAGCACGCCAGAAGGCGTGCAAGGCGGCGACGCGGCCGCAGCGTCGGCAGCAGATGGCACGCCGGAAGGCGTGGAAGGCAGCGGCGGTGCCGCGGCGGCGGCAGCAGGCGGCAGAGGCACCGGCGCGGCTGTGGTAGCCGGCGGTGCAACTTGGCGCGGCGGCGTACTCGCTGCTGGTGCCAGTGCCTGCCCTGATGCCAGTGCCGCCGCCGCGCTAGCAGCGGACGCTCGCGCACGCGGCGACTGTGGGACGTCATCGGCGGGCACCGTCACTGTCGCTACTACAAAGCGGTCGGCGGCGATTGCCGTCAAGTCCAGCGCCGGCAGCGAGAAGGGCTTGCTGGACGGCAGCATGCAGCAGGCCTTGGACGGAATGTCGGCGGGCGGACAGGGCGGCAGGAGGGAGACTCGCAAGAAGTCGACGACGGGCGCCGGGGGGACCGTGTGGGGGGTCCCCGCCGGTGTGATCTTGATGCCGTGGCAGTTGCTGGCAGGTGTACCAGCAGGGGACCCGACGAGGGTGCCGGAGTGCGTGGTGGCACCGGAACGCAACACCACGCCGTCGCCCGCTGCCGGCGGGGAGCCCACCGGTGTGAAGATCACGCTGCCGAGCGTGTTCGCTGGGGAGGCGACGGCAGTGCTGGCGCCGGAGGGTGGCACCACGTCATCAGCCGGCTTGGGGCCGCCCACCGGCTTGCCGACACCACCGCCGCCGCCACCACCGCCGCCGCCACCACCGCCACCACCGCCCTCGTCCTTGCCATGGCCGTCACCCTCGCCAGGTCGGGGCGTGGGTTGCGGCGGCTTGCCATGGCCGGTGGAGCGGCCGCCATGACCCGACGACCCGGGATCCGAGCGGTTGGTATTGCTGCCATTCGGAGCCGTCGCTGGTGCCGCTGCCGTCGCCTGTTCACTAGGCCGTCGGCTCTTCACCACGCGCGCCGCCACGACCTTGAGGACGGCCGTCGCCCGTACAAACCGGAGGTCGGCCGCTGTCAGCCGCGTGCGAGTGGTAGTAGGCGCGGCTGCAGCGCCACCACCGCCGGCCCCCGCCGTGGCAGCCTTGGCGGCGCCCCTCGCACTAACACTCTTGGCGGTTGTGTTGGCAGGCGGCGCTGCAGGCGCTGGCGCCTGCGCTGCCTCCGCTGCCAACGGCCGCGTGCGAGTGGTAGGGGGGGCAGCGGTAGGCGCGGCCGCGGCGCCACCACCGCCAGGCCCCGCCGTGGCGGCCTTGGCGCCGCCCTTCGCACTGCCGCCCTTGGCAGTGGTGGTAGGTGTGTTGGCCGGCGCTGCAGGCGCTGGCGCCTGCGCTGGCCCGGCTGCTGCCGCCGCCGCCACCGCTGCAGCTGCGCGCGCTGCCGCCAGCGCCGCTGGATGAGCATACGCTGCCGCTGCCGTCACCTCTGCCGCCGCCGCTGCCCGTGCCCGCGTTACCACCGTTGAAAGCAGTGGTGCCTCCTCCGCTGCTGGCACCCGCTTTGCCAGAGATGACGTCGTATGCGACAGCACGCTAGCCATGGCGCGCTTCCCCTGAGGCGTCTTGGCAACCGACAGCAACTCTCGCCCGCCACCGTACAGTGGTGCTGTCGCCGGCAATGACATCGGCGACAATGGCGGCCGTAGCACTGCCACTCCGTCGGCCGCTGCCGCCGATGTCGCCGGCAATGACATCGGCGACGATGGCGGCCCCGCTGGGTGGTGCGGTGGCGCTGCCACTCCGTCGGCGGCCGCCGCCGCTGCTGTCGCCGGCAATGATATCGGCGACGATGGCGGCCCCGCTGGGTGGTGAGGTGGCGGCACGGCTGGGTGGTGCGGTGGGGCTGCCGCTCCCTCCTCTGCCATCGGCGTTGTCTCCTCTGCCATCGGTGCCGGGGCCTCCTCCGCCGCAGTCGCTGTCCCCACCGCCGGTGGGGTGGCGCGCGTCATGGTGACGCACGCAATAAACCGCTCCATGCCGACCTGCCCCAGCTTCGATGACCCCTCGCCAGGCGACGCGGGCAGGTGTGCCACCACGTCGATGTAGTCGCCCTCCTTCCTCGCGGTTAGCGTGAGCAGGTTGGTACAGGCATCCAGGAGTACGCCCAGGTACTCCACTTTGTCGACGCCAATCATCTTCACCAAGGTGACGAGCCCGGCCAGCACTTGGTAGATGGACGACCTGTGAGTGATGGTGTTCCACAGCTTACACTCTACCATGCCCAGCATGGCGGCGAGGGCGCGCAGCTCCGGGGCAGTCAGGCTGGTGCCGTCCTTCAGCGGGCGGAGGAAGCCGTCCGGGATCCCGCGCGAGATGACACCATCAGAGTTCGCGACAAGAGTAGTGCGCACCTTGTGCCACGGCTCTGCAACAAGGTCAGCATCTTCGAGCTGGCTTGTTATCCACGCCAGCATGGCAGGCTGCAGCTCCACTTCGTCGGCGGTTTGGCCCACACGAGCTGGGACGGCCGCCTCCATGTCGGGGGTGATGGCATGGTACTCCACAAACAGGCGCACATGCAGCGCCTCAAACAGGGCGAGGATGGTAGCTATTGTCTGCTCTGAAAAATCCCTGCCCGTATTGCGGACGACAGAGTGCAGCAGCTTCAGCATCTCCTTCATGTTGCCGTTCATGCTCTCCAGCAGGCGCGCAATGTCATTGAGGGACGCATTACCCCCTCCCGCCGCCGCCGCCGCCGCCATGTTGGCTGTCTGTAATGAGGGGACGGACGTGGGTGTGGTGTGGGTGTTGTGTGTGTGGGGGTGTGGGGGGGGGGGGGGGGGGGGGGCGCCACGGCGCGCGCCCCCCCCCCGGGGGGGCACCACCCCCCACAACGCCACCCCCCGCGCCCCCCCCCCCCCCCCACCCCCCCCCCGGGCGGGCGGGCGCCGGCCCCCCCCCCCCCCCCCCCCCCCCCCACCCCCCCCCCCCCCCCCCCCCCCCCCGCCCCCCCCCCCCCCCCCCCCCCCCCCCCCCCCCCCCCCCCCCCCCCCCCCCCCCCCCCCCCCCCCCCCCCCC
>Ga0066256_1004519_pt1 | contig 12349 bp, 5 predicted proteins | sample ThiBio_1000_biof_FD_87107 | JGI IMG/M metagenome (GOLD analysis project Ga0066256, IMG submission 87107) | Wastewater bioreactor microbial communities from Cape Town, South Africa - Thiocy_expt_1000_biof (version 2) | ecosystem: Engineered > Bioreactor > Thiocyanate-remediating >...
CCCTCCCCTCTCCCTCTCCCTCCCCTCCCACTACCCCATTTCACCACTCGCTCCCTCCTACCACTCCTACGTCACACACACTGCCTGCGTACCTGCTCGTGGTGGCGCGGCAGCGAGGGCGGCGGCCAGGACGGCGAGCGCGTCGGCAGAGGCGGCGGGGCGCGCCGTGATGGCAAGCGACGCCGACATGGTGGACAACGATCACTACAGTGTGCGTGGCGTCGCTCCTCCCGTTCACTTTTGCCGCCGCCCCCTGCCCCGGATTTCACCGCCGTGTCGTCGTATTAGGTGGGCGTGTGTGTGCCGCTTCTCTCCACTCCTCCTCTTCTTTTGACGCGGCGAAAATGATTGAAAACCGCGGCTTTCTCACACAAACACACTACTAAACAACACCAACCATTACAGGCGTACTGGACGCTGTATTGTGGCTGTCGGAGAGTGGGTTGCTAGCGTTAAAATCTGGCGTGAAGTGCGTTGGAAATTATTGCCCCCCATCATTGCAACACGGTGCCAACACCACAAGCAGCATCCGGACTTGGAGGGTGCGAGGGGGGGTGGCAGACAACACACATGCAACGGCGTGTGGACGCAGCTGGCACCAGAAATTGGCGTCTATTGGACAGCATTGATGCATGGTGGTGTCGCTTTGTTGTTTGACACGTCGCGTGTGATATTGACTACCCCCTACCTAGCCACCTCCCTACCAACCACAGCGACAACTGCCAACCATGAGCCGCATCTGTGTCAAGGGCCTGCCGGCGTACGTCGGGGAGGACCGGGTGCGGACGCTGCTGGGCGGCGTGGGCGCCATCACGGATGTGAAGATTGCGCGCACCAAGGATGGCAAGTCGCGGCAGTTTGCGTTTGTGGGGTTCCGGGGCGAGGGTGACGCGGCGGCCGCGGTGGCCAAGTTCAACCGCGCGTTCATGGACACGGCGCGGCTGACGGTGGAGACGGCGGTGCCCATTGCCAGCGACCATGTACTCACGGCACGAAGTCGGCACACGCAGGCCAAGTATGCTGCTGCGGCAGCAGCGGCCGCGCCACCGCCAGCGCCGGCAGCTGCTGCGGCAGCCGGCGGTGCCGGTGGTAGTGGTGGCGCCAAGCGCGCGTCGGCGCAGGAGCGGCATGCATCGGCAGCATATGACCGGCTGGCAGAGACGCTGAAGAAGAGCGTGAAGGATGCCAGCCGGCTGGAGGAGTACATGGCGCTGGTGCGGCCGGCGAACCGCGGCGGCGTGTGGGAGAACGACGACACGACGACGCGGCAGGGTGCTCGTGGCGGCAAGGCGGCGCTCTCCAAGGGCGCAGACGGCGCTGCCGACAGTGAGAAGGAGGAGGAGGAGGAGGAGGAGGAGGAGGGTGACGAGGAGGAGGGTGCGGCAAAGGCGGCCGCGCCGCTGTCAGATGCCGACTTCCTGCGCTCCAAGGTAAACAAGGATCTGGGGCGCGACGGCGACCATGCGGCAGCGCCGGCAGCAGCAGCAGCAGCGGCAGCTGACACGGCAGCAGATAGCAGCGCGGCGCGCGGCAGCAGCACCGAGGCGGATGTGGGGGAGACGGGGCGCCTGTTTGTGCGCAACCTGCCGTACACTGCGACGGAGGACGACCTGCGCAGCTACTTCGTCAAGTGGGGCCGTCTGGCGGACGTGCGCCTACCCAAGGACGCGACTGGCCGGGTTAAGGGCTATGCGTACGTTGCCTTGCTGATCACGGGTGTCTGTTGTATCATTGCGCGTGTGACCCAGCCACGTATCCCCCGCCCCCCGCTGCAGGTATGTGCTGTACATGCTGCCGCAGAATGCGGTGGCGGCGCTGGCTGACGCGGATGGCGCCAACTTCCAGGGCCGCCTGCTGCATGTGTTGCCGGCACAGCCGGAGCCAGGCAGCAGCACAGGCGGTGGCGGCGGCGACAGTGGTGGCGGCGGCGCCGGGGACAGCAGCTTTAAGGCATCCAAGGACGCGAAGCGGCGTGCGGGCGCGGGGAGCGAGTTTGAGGAGAGCAGCGTGTGGAACACGCTGTTTGTGCGCGCTGATACGGCGGTGGCAACGCTGGCGGAGCGGCGCGGCGTGAGCAAGGCAGAGGTGCTGGACGGGGACGGCAAGAGTATGGCAGTGAAGCAGGCGCTGGCGGAGGCGCAGCTGATTGCTGAAACGAAGCGGTTCCTGGAAGAGGAGGGCGTGCGGCTGCCCACCCTGGAGAGTGCGCTGGAGGCGTCTGGCGCGGCAGGCAGCGCGGTGGGTGCCGCGCCGCTTGGCGTCAAGCGCTCCACAACCGTCATCATTGTGAAGAACCTGCCCTTTGCCGCCGAGCTCGCCGAGCTGCGCGCCATGTTTGGCCGCTACGGCGCCCTCATCCGCCTCGTCATGCCGCCGTCCCGCGCCCTCGCCATCGTCGAGTACGGCGACGCGCGCACCGCCAAGTACGTGGCTAGGGACATTTTATGCCGTGGCGTGCCGAGCTGGCAGTTTGGTTGCGCTACCGCACTTCACGATGCACCCCCCTTACCCACCACTTTGCAGGAAGGCATTCTCGGCGCTTGCATACACGCGGCTGCAGCGCATGCCGCTGTACCTCGAGTGGGCGCCGGACGGCTTGTTCTCGTCCCCGGCGGCGGGAGCGGCCGCGGCGGCGGCAGCAGGCGGCAGCGGCGCAAGTGGTGTGAGCGCGGCGGCGGCGCCGTCGGCACTGCAAGCAACGGCGGCAGACGTGGCAGCAGCAGGCAGCAAGCGGAAGCGGGCGGAAGGGGCGGCGCCTGCGCCAGCAGCGCCGGCGCCAACGAGCGAGGCGGCGGCGGCGGCACCTACCGCTGCTGCTGACGCGCCCACCCCGGCCACCGAGTCACGCACGCTGTACATCAAGAACGTGGCATGGGTGTCCACGGAGGAGGGCCTGCGCACCATGTTCAGCGCCGCAGGGCCGGTGCGCGCGGTGCGCATCCCCAAGAAGCGCAACCCCAAGTTCCGGGTGGGCGGCACCGAGCCAGAGACGCTGCCCATGGGCTACGCCTTTGTGGAGTACGCCAGCGAGGAGGGCGTGGCAAAGGCGATGCGGACGCTGCAGGGCAAGGTGCTGGATGAGTACGCGCTGCAGCTGAGCGTGGCGCGCGCCGGCGCAGCGGGTGCTGGTGGTGCTGGTGGCGAGGCGGGTGGCGTGGCGGCCAAGCGCGCCAAGACGGCGGCGGTGAACGCGGCGGCAGAGGCAGAGGGCAGCGAAGCGGGTGGCAGCGCCAAGCTGATGGTGCGTAACCTGGCATTTGAGGCCACCAAGACGGAGCTGACGGAGCTGTTTGGCGCGTACGGCGCCGTCAAGACGGTGCGCATCCCCAAGAAGTTCAACGGCACGCACCGCGGCTTTGCGTTCATCGAGTTCCTGACGCACGCCGAGGCGGCGGCAGCCAAGGCGGCGCTCGCCGCCACCCATCTGTACGGTCGCCACTTGGTGCTGGAGTGGGCAGCGGCGGACGCGGATACCGCCGGCGTTGGCGGCGGCGCCGGCGACGCCGAGTAGTACTGGAGGTGCGGGGTTGAAGTTGTAGGTGTTACGCAGTCACGGCAGCGGGCGGCGGCGGCGGCGCAGGCAGGACGGCGGCGGCGACCGCCAACGCGGCGTCCACGGTGGCCAGCACGGCAGGCGCGTCAATGAGGGCGGGGTTGTCAATGAACGCCTGCAGTGCGGCGGTGGCCAGCGACGATGCCGCGCCTGCCTGCCACAGCGCCAGCTCGGCGCGCAGCTCCTCCACGCCCTGCAGCAGCGCGTCCGCCTCCCCCTCGATGGCAGCCGCCGTGTCGATGCACTGCGCCACCGTGCACACGGCGGTCGCGCTGCTGGCGGGTGCGGGCGGCACCAGCGGCGGCTCCGCTACCGGCACGGATGGTTGCGACGGCGGTGGCGGCGGCTCGCACGCTGCCGCCGCTGCCACAGGCTCCGCCGCTGTCGTCATGGCCGCCGTGGGCTCATCAGCAGCAGGCGCGGGAGTCGTCGGCTTCTGCGGCGACAGCACGGGCGGCGGGCGTGACAGCGACGGCTCCCGACGTGGCAGCCCCGGCAGCGGTGCCAGCAGCTTGGGCGCGCCGGCAGCGCTGCCGCTGGCGCCACCAAACAGCAGCCTGCGCATGACGTCTGCGTCGCCGGACGGCGGCGGTGCTGCCGGACGGGCAGCGGCCGGCATGCGAGGCGGCGGCGGCGGCATGGAGCTGCCCAGCTGGTGCGGCGCAGAGGAGGGCCGCAGTGGCACGCCTACCTCCAACACTGGCGCGGGCGCTGGCGACAGTGGCTGCTGCGGCGGCGGCGGCGAGGGCGACGGCAGAGGTGAGGGCGCAGGCGCGGGCGCGGGCGCAGGCGCCGGTGCAGGTGCAGGCACGGGCACGGGCGAGGGGGGAGCTGTCACACGACCCCCCAGCCCCCGACCGTGACCCAGGCCACCCAAGCCCAGTCCCAAGCCCAGGCCCATGCCACCAAAGCCGGTGCCATTGGATGACAGCTTGCCGCTCGCGCCTGTCGCGCCGCCGCCACCGCCACCGCCGCTGCTGCCGCCAAACAAGCTGCCCTTGGCACCGCCGCCGCCGCTGCTGCTGCTGCTGCCGCCGCTGCCAAACCCACCAAACAGCGGCTGCACAGGTGAGGTTGGCGTGGCTTGTTGGTGTGGGGTTATGGAGGGTGGGTGGGCAGTACTACCACGGTCGCAATGTCACGCACCTTGCGAAGGGGGGGCGCGCCACCGTGGGGTGCCCTCGGCGCCCCCCCCCCCCCCCCCCCCGCCGGCGCTGCCGCTGCAGTGGGTGCGTCACCACCACTGCCACCGCTGCTGCTGCTGTCGCTCTCCAGCAGCATGAACTTCATCTTTGCGCCAGCAGGGCGGCCCGCCATCATGTTTGCAGCAGCGCGCGTTGCGCGTTGCGCTAGCAGGGCGACGCTGCCACACTGTTGCCCGCGTCGAAAACTGCGCTGTTAGCCAGCTGCGTTGTGTTTATACCATGGTGCCGCTGCTGCGCCCTTCCACCGCTGCGCCGTGCCGTGCCCTGCTGCGCCCTGCCGGCCAGACATGTCTGACGACTACTCGCAGGTACCGGTGCTAGGAGACAAGAGAAGCTCCGCCATGGAAGGGCGACGGAGAGACAAGAGGAGAGAGGAGCGGAGTGGGCAGGAGGGCAGGATGGAAGCAACGTACTAGGTGGCAGCGACAATTGCAACCGGGCCACGCGCGGCTGCAATATTTGTATCCCCACGCACACGATTACCATTATTATTGATACCCGCCCGCGCCGCGTTTGTAGGTGGCCGTCATTTTATTTTCGTTGCGCAAACTCACGTCGGGTATCAAGGCAGTAGGCGGCAGAGAGGAGGGAGGGGAGAGGGGAGAGGGGAGAGGGGAGAGGAGAGTGACAGCGGAGAGTGGTAGGAGGGGAGTGAGGGCTGCTGGGCGCAGCAAGACGGGGTGCTCCCATCCTGCTGGTGACGCTGTGCCGCCTGCGCCTGTTGCTGGGTTACTGCCGCGATCTGCAGCACAAGTGGCAGCATCAGACAGACTATCATAGGCTGGATCGACAGTACGATTGACGCAGTGGTAGCTGCCCCCTCCCCACGCACACCATGGCAACCCCCCTGACATCCACCGCGGCGGCGCTGGCGCAAACGGCGTCATCGCCGCCCGTGCCCATGTCGGTGACGTCGCTGGCGCGTGGGGCGGCCCGTAGCACCGGCGCGCCGGTGGCAGCCGGGGCAGCTGCAGCTGTGGCTGCTGCAGCGGCGGCAGCGGCGGCGGGGGCGGGGACGACGGCAGCGGCGGGTGGGGCGGCTGACGGGGCGTCCGCGGAGGTGGCACGCATCTTTTACCTGCACTCCAGCGCCACGGAGCTGGTGGTGGGGTGGACGCTGCCGGAGCGCGTGGCGGACGCCTTCCACGTGCAGTACTCGCCGCGGTACCTGGGGCGGTGGCATGACTGGGACGACAAGTACCGCGTGCCGCTGGCTGTCATCACCGACCTGCAGCCCGGCAACCGGTACAGCGTACGTGTGCGTGCGCATATCCCGCAGGTGGGCTGGAGCGGGTGGACGGTGTCAGAGAGCGACCTGTACACCACGTATGAGAGCGGGGAGCTGCCGCCCAAGGCGGCGGCGCACCACGCAGCCACGCTGGCATCCGGCGCGCTGCAGCTGGGCAACCTGGTGCGCGCGGCGCTGGGCGCGCGGCGTGCGCCGGGCGTGGAGCTACGGGGTCCCATCATCCCGCTGTCCCACCTGCTGCCCCTCATCACGCAGTCCGCACTGGCGCGCATCCGCAGCCGCGTGCGCGATCGCCTCGCCGCCGCCTGCGCCGCCATCTCCCGTCGAGCCGTCCTACCGGACGCGCTGGTGCCCGGGTTTGATGACGCTTCGGGCGCGGGCGCGGGTGCCGGAGCTACTGCGAGTGCGGGTGCGGGAGATGCTGCTGCCGTCACCGCGCCCCGACGGCCCATGTCCACCCTGTCCTGGCTGGTTGCACGCATTATGGGCACGCCGGTATCGCCGCCACCCGCTGCTGCTGCGGCGGCAGCAGCAGCAGCGGCAGCAGCGGCGGCCGCCACACCCAGCGCCGCGATTGGCCGGTACGGCAGGATGGCGTCGCGGCGGACGCGCACGGTGCGCAAGCTGGGCGATGCCGGCGCCGGCGCCGATGGCGGTGGCGGCGGCAGCAGCCGGGCGGAAGCGGAGGAGGCGCTGTCTGACGCCATGGACGGGCTGGTGGACGTCATGACGGCGCCTGACGGCGCGCATGCCATGGGCACGCCGCTGGCGCTTGCGCACCTGCTGCGCGTGCGGGCGCAGTGCGACGCCATGGGGTTTGGCGCGGCGGACCCCACGGTGGGCATGCTGCATGACCCCAGCACCTGCCAGCGCTGCGGCGACAACCTGCTGGTGCGCGCGCGCCCCATGGCGCTGGACATGGTTGCGCGCGCCGCCGCAGATGCGGTGAGCGCCGCGACCACTGCGCCAGCGGTCGCGGTGGAGGGGGCAGGTGCGGAGGCTGAGGCGGCGACGACGCTAGGGTTTGTTGCAGCGCCGTCCGGCGGCACGCCGTCACCCCTCCTGTCACCCACCCGCCACCGGCGGCCGCCGGCGGTCACGCTGGATGACGACTCAGAGGAGGACGGCGTGGCGGGCAGCGTGCACGTGTGTGAGCGGTGCGCGGCGTACCTGTGTCGCACCTGCCGCGCGCACATCATCTTTGTGCCGCATGTGGCGGCGGTCGGCGGCGGCACGTCGCCGGCAAGCGGCGAGGCGGCGGCGCGCGCCCGCGCGCTGGAGGCGTGGCTGGAAGCGGATGGCGCGGGGGAGGGCCCCGCACCCATGGCGTTTACCTTCCAGCCCGTGCGCGTGTGCCTTGAGTGCTGGTGCGCAGAGGCGGCGGAGGCCATCGTGTGGCATGAGGTGCTGGTGAAGCTGGTGGTGGCGTTTCTGTTCCGCACGCCCACAGTGCCCGTCTCTGCGTCAGCGCTGCGCCGCGCCGGTGGTGGGCGCGACCGCGCCACAGCAGACCCACTAGACGCCATCACGCCGGAGCAATGGGCCACGCTGCAGCTTATCCCGGCGCCGATTGCCATTGTGCCTGACACTGGCACCAGCATGCAGCTGCTGCCCATGGAGTCTGCCGTCGTGCTGCTGCGCTGCCTGGCGGGCGCGTGCGGCATGTTCCGCACCGCGCCGTCGCCGGGCGGCGACACCGGCAGCGTAAGCAGCAGCGTTGCAGCCGGCGGTGGTGGCGGCGCTGGCGGTGGCGGCGGTGGTGGTGAGTATGGGGAGGTGACAGAGTCTGACAGTGACGCGCCGCTGAAGCGCGCTAGCCTGCGGCAGCGGGGCCGTGACGACGCCGCCGCACTGCCTACCATGGCGCTCACCATGCCGCAGCGGAGCGGCACCCGGGCAGCCACCGTCACCGGCAGCATTGTTCCTGCATCAGACGTGCCCGCGTGGAGCGGGCGGGGTTGGGAGTGGCCGCGCGTCGCCAAGCTTCTGCAACAGTTTCCGCCGCTGGTGCCCACCGCGGCAACGGCGGTGGAAGATGTTGTGGAGGTGGTGGTGCCGGCCGCCACTGGTAAGGGCGCCACCGCCGTCACGAGGGCTGGCGCGCGGGGCGGCAGCAACGGCGGCAGCGGTGACGCGGAGGGCGCCTTATTCCCTCCCACGCCACCTCTGCGGCCTGGCATAGCTGTTGGCGATGAGGCGCTGATGGCGTCATCACCGCCATCCACCGCCCCCATCCTCGCGCACCGGGCGTCCACCGGCGCGCCGCGCACTGCCGCCCCCGCTGCCGCCGCTCCGCGCTGGGTGCCAGCCGCGGCGGATAGCTACATCTACACCAATGGCGTCGTCTGCCTGCCGCCGCACCGCGTGCACCCTGCCGCCACCGTGCGTGACGCGCTGCGGCGCGCGCAGAGCCTGCTGGAGTACATGACGTTGCTGCAGACGCACAAGGACGTGGTGACGGGGTTGCGCATCCGGCGGAAGCCGGGCCCAAGCACCGGCCCGCCGCCGCCACCACCGCCGCGCACTGGGCCCGTGCGCGCCATGGACTGCCTCATCAAGAGCGAGGTGGTAAATGCGTCGTACATGCGGGTGGGCGACGCGCTGCGGCAGGCGCGGGTGGACATTGTGCGCGAGCCGGGCGTGGTGTGCGAGATGTCTGCCGACGCTGCTCGCTTCTTTATGGCGGCGGCGCAGGCAGACAGTAACGCGGGCACCGCTGCCACCGCCACCGAGCCGCTACTACCCGGCACGCCGTTGCCACGCAACATCGCGCCATGGGTCAAGGGCGCCTCCACTGATGAGGGTACTGCGTCTGCCACCGCCGCGTCTGGTGCCTCTGCCACAGGTGCCGGCAGCGTGCAACCGCTGCGCACCTACACGCCCATGGGTGTGGACGGCTGTGTGGAGGCGTTTGAGGCGGCGCTTCGGGGCCGCATGCGGGATGTGGTACGTGCCATGTGTGCACCCATTGCGCGCCCGCCAGCCGCCACCGTGGCTGCAGCCCTGGCGGGAGCCGCGCCGGCCGCCGCGCCGGCCGTGGTGGCACGTGCGGCTGAGGTGGCGGAGGAGGTAATGGCGGCGGCCGTGGATGAGGCGGTGGACACGCTGGTGACGGCGGTGCTCATCCTGTGCAGCCGCACGCACGGCGGCGGCGACGCGCACGCGTACGCGCACGAGATCTTTGGCAGCGCGGGTACCTCAGTGTCGGGCGCCATGCGCTCGCTGGTGGTACTGCGCCACGCACAACCGTCACGGTGGGGCTCTTTGGGCCTTGCCAAGATTCACACCACGCCGCACGCGCCGCTGTCAGTGGCCATTGGTGATGCCACCCTGTCGTCCGACATTGCTGCCACGCTGGTGGAGTCGGGCGGCGACGGCGCGCAGCCGCCAGCTGCCAGCACGTCCGCCAGTGCGGCAGCAGTGTCAGCAGCAGCAGCACACGCTGTGTCTGGCGTCGAGGACGACAGCGGTGGGGAGGGTGATGGCGAGGGTGAGGGCGCGCCGGTGGAGCGGAGCGGGTCACTGGGTGGCGGCGGGCTGGGCAGCCCCTTTGTGCTGCCGCCGTCCTGGATGGATGCCTGCCAGCTCACCATCACCACGGTGGACCTGTACCAGCTGCTGGACATGCGCGACCTGGAGGGCCGGCCGTGGGCGGTGCTGCAGACGCGCATTGTGCACGCGCTGCACCTGGAGGGCGGGTTTGCTGCCGACACGAGCCTCGCTGACGTGTTCGACGCCAGCGTGGCGGCGGCGTTGCCGGGCGCTGCGGAGGGTGCGTGCAATTGGGAGGCCACCTTCACGGGGGCGCTGCGTGCCACCCTGCTGCAGCGCTGGCTGCCCAAGCTGGTTGACACCAGCCGCGAGCTGTCCATCGCGCCGGTGGGGCGCGCGCCGGGCGAGCTGCGCATGTCCGTCGTGTCGGCAGCCAAGCTGGGGGCGCTGGCGGACGCGGACGCCGGCATCGATGTGGACGAGGCCCCCTTCATGTCTGCCCTGCCGCCATCCGCCCGCGCACAACCCACCGCCGCGCCAGCGTCGGCGTGGAGCTTCCTCTTTGGTGGCGCGCCCGCTGCCGCCACACAAACGCGCGTGGAGGACATTGTGTTCACGGCGCTGTGCCGCAGCCTGCAGCGGAAGGGCCTGGTCATGACGGTGCCTGACCTGCGCGCGCGGCTGGCCGCCAGCGGCGGCGGCATGATGGATGGCATGGCAGGCGCCGGCAGCGGCAGCGGTGGTGGCGCGGCGGCGGGACTGGGCGCTGCGCTGAGTTTGGGTGTAGGGATGGGCCGGCTGGGCGCAAAGGGCGGTAGCGGTGGTGGCGGCGGCGGCAGTGGCGGTATTGGTGGTGGCGGTGGTGGCGGTAGTGGGAGCGGCGGCGCGGTGCCGCTGCCTCCACTGCAACGACGGTACGGTGCACACACCACCACGGCGCCCGATGCGGCGCGCCGGCGCGCTCAAACCGCTGCATTGGGCACCGAGGTGGGTGGCGCCGACGGCAGCGAGGAGTGCGACGTGCTGGTGGCCATGCGCCCTTGCGTGTACGCCATCCTGCGGTGCGGCAACAGCGAGGTGGAGACGGCAGCCCACGAGCTGCTGCCGGAGCTGGCAGACGCAACAGCGGCAGCAGCTGCCGCGGCGGCAGCGGCCGGTGTGGCGGACAAGGTGCCGCTGGCGGTACTGGCAAGCACCATCATGGCATCGCCGCCGCTGATGGCGGCGCTGAGCGCCAGCGTGCACAAAGCGGTGGCGGGCGTGGCCTGCGTGCCGGTGTGGAAGGAGGGTGTGAAGCTACACTGGGACGGCGTGTCTGCCGTCACCGTGTCGCTGTGGTTTGTGCCGCCACGTGGCGTGCTGCACAGCGCCGTTGCACACACGCGGGGGTCCACAGGCACCCGTGCGCCGCCTCCGCCACCGGCCGGCGCCGCCTCGGCTGCAGCTGCCGCGTTGGCGCCCACAACTTCCGCCGCCGCCGCCGCTGCCGTTGACAAGCGCCGCCGGTCGCAGGCGTTCCTGGGCTTGGTGGGCGCGCTGGATGATGATGGCGGCGGCATGAGCGGCGCCGGGGTGCCAACCAGCAGTAGTAGCAGTATGGGAGGTGGCGGTGGCGGCAGCGGGTCTGGCGGGCCTGGTGGCGGGAGCGCTGACGGTGTACCTGGCCACGTTTGTCTGGGCGCCGCCGCCGTGTCCCTCATGTCCCTCTTTGCTGGCGTGCCGGAGCGCGTGGAGGTGGCGGTGACGACGCGCATCCACCTCAACGTGGCGGTGCCGTTGACCGCCTCCGAGGCGGGTGCGTGGGCGGCTGCGAACGCCACCACTGCGCATGCGACGAGTGCTACATCGCTGGGAGGCGGCGGCGGTAGTGGCGATGACGGGGTTGGCGGTGACGGCGATGGCGACTCTGGCAGCGGTGGTGGTGGCGGCGGCGGTGGCGAGGGTGGCATGCTGGGTGGGGCGGGGGCCAGGTCATCCACCGCTGGCTCCGACTGCGCCGACCTGGCGTCCGTGGCGGGCGTGGAGCCTGGTGGCGGGGAAGCGGGCGGCGCCGGCGGCGGCGGCGGCGGGGTTGGGAGCGGCAGCGGCAGTGGGTTTGGTGGCGGCCATGTGGAGGACATCTTGGGCTCCCTGCCGCCGCCGCCGTCACCCAATGTTCGTGCTGAGGGCGGCGGCGCGGTGGCAAGCGGCGGCGGGGACGAGCGGCGACTGTCTACCGCCAACCTGCGCCGGATGCGTGCGCGCACCATCTTTGCCGGCAACACGAGCATGCGGATGGGCGTGGATTCACCGCCGTACAGCGGCGGCGCGGGCGGCCTGCCAGGCAGTGGTGGCGGCGGGGGGATGCCGGCGTCACGCAACCTGATGCGCACCAGCTCGCTGTCGGGCGCTGTGCCGAAGAGCACCAGTGCACTGGACCGGCGGTCTGCTCGCGGTGGCGCCAGTTCCACGCTCCCCCTCACGCGCATCGGCGCCGGCACATCGCCCGCACTGCCTGCGTCAGCCACCCCGCCTCCATCGTTGCCGGCGCCACCACCCCCGCCGCCGCCGCCGTCACTGCCGCCCGCCGCTGCTGCTGACGCGCCAGCCACACCCGCCGCACCGCCTGCGATTGCGCAGCCGCGTGAGGGGGCGCGTGGCCGGGCGCCGTTGGCGCCGGAGGCCACGGCAGCCCGGCGGCAGCGGCTGCACTCACAGCCGTCATTGTCAGACGTAGAGTACGACGCCGGCGAGGCGGGTGCGACGTCCCCGCGCGCCGCCGCCGCGCGCGGGGCTGCCGCTGCGGCCGCCGCGGCGTCATCTCGCCGCCGGCGTACCGCCCCGTCAGTGGGTGCAGGCGACGTGGACGCC
>Ga0066256_1004520_pt1 | contig 12346 bp, 12 predicted proteins | sample ThiBio_1000_biof_FD_87107 | JGI IMG/M metagenome (GOLD analysis project Ga0066256, IMG submission 87107) | Wastewater bioreactor microbial communities from Cape Town, South Africa - Thiocy_expt_1000_biof (version 2) | ecosystem: Engineered > Bioreactor > Thiocyanate-remediating >...
CTAAGCGGGGCCCATGCACTAGCCCCGGTCGCACTGGAGCCTGTAGGCGGCGCCGTCCCACGTGTACTTACACCCACGGTCTGCAGCGATGCCGTCGCGCGGCGTAACTTAAAACCCGTCGAGCCCGCGGACCGGGGTTAGGTTGTCCTCTCCCACCCCCGCGTCCGAACCATAAGGGGCCGATGCGCGGCCCGCCACGACCCCGATCCGTTCAGGTACCTCGACGACTTCTTCGCGGCCTGCCCCGGCTGCCGCGTCGACGCGATCGGCGTTCATGTCTACGTCGGCTGCAAAGGCGAGAATGGGAACCACGCCCAGTGGCTGATCAACCACCTCGAGACGTACAAGAAGCGATTCTCCCAGCCGATCTGGCTCACCGAGTTCGCCTGCCACGACGCGGCGAATCCCGATGAGCAGCGCGCCTTCCTCGTCGACGCAGTGACCTACCTCGAGAGCGAACCACGCATCGCTCGGTACGCCTGGTTTGCCGGCCGGGCAGACAACGTCCGGCACGTCGACCTCCTCGGCGCCGATGGACAGCTCACGGCGCTCGGTCAGGCCTACGTCGATCAGCCGCACAACGCGGCCTGCCAGAAGTAGCGGCGGCTCGCTTCTCGGCGCAGCGCGTACGGGGACGCGGGCGGTCCTCTTTCGCGCTGCAGGACGACGACGACCAACGAGCGGGCGGTCGGTCTCTACGGTGCGCCCAATACGAAGGCGGCGCAGCCGGAACCCGAGGCGCCCCACACGCCGGAGGCCGTGATCTTCACCGTGACGACCGAAGCGGCGTTCGTCCACTCGAGGACCTTCGTCTGATACGTCCCGTGGATGTCGCTATAGATGCGCTCGGTGTTGCCCGCGGAGCTGAGCTTCACCGTTCCGCTGCCGCCGCTGCCGGAGGCGATCTTGAGCGACTTGAGGACCGTCCCTGCGGGAAGCGTGAAGGTCGCGGTGACCTCGCTCGTCGACGTCGAGTCGACGTAAGCGTTCTTCGTGTAGCTCGGTCCGTCCCAGATCCGCCAGCCGCCGCTCGTGGTGCCCCAGGTCACTCCTCCAAACGTCCCGAGCACGGCATCGTTCACCAGGCTCTCGAACGTGATCGTCACGTCGGATGTCGACGCGCTCGTGATCGTGATCTGCGACGTGCCCGACCGGCCGCCGCTCGACGCCGTCGCGGTGAACGGACCGCCGCTCGACGCGCCTGCGGTGAACAGCCCGGACGACGAGATGGTCCCGCCGCCGTTGACCGACCACGCGAAGGCAGGCTGAGACGCGAGCGCGACCGAGAACTGATCGCGAGCGGTAGCCGTGAGCTGTGCGGTCGCCGCAGGAGCGAGCGTGAGCGTCGCGGGCGAGACAGCGATGCTGGTCGGCGTCGCTTGGACCTCGACCGAGACGTTCGACGTGGCGGTGAGCCCGCCGGAGTCCGTCACGGTGACGCGAAGACCGTAGGTGCCCGAGCGGGTGAACGTCGCGGTCACCGACTTGGCGGCGTTGCTTCCGTTCGCGGAGAACGTGACGCCTCCGCCTGACGGCGTGGTCACGGCGCTCCACGCATAGGTGAGTGAGCCTTCTCCTCCGTCGTCTGCGCCGAGCGCCGTGAGCGCCGTAGTCGTTGTCGTCACCGAGCTCGGGATTGCGGCCGCCGCCGTCGCGATCGTGGGAGGCTGATTGCCCGGTGAGCCTGCGAGCTCGCCGTAGACGAGATTGTCGAACGCGAGATCGGACGCGCCCCATGTTCCAGCAGCGGTGATCTTGACCGTCACGACCGATGAGGCGGCGGTCCAGCCGAGCGACTTCGTCTTGTACCCGCCGTCGATGTCCGTGTAGACGCGCTCCGGATTGCCCGGAGAGCTGATCTTCACGATGGCGCTGCCGCCGCTACCGGAGGCAATGTTGATCGACTTCAGGACGCGGCCCGCAGGCAACGTGAAGGTCGTGGTGACCTCGCCGGTAGAGGTCGTGTTCACGTAGGCGTTCTTGCTGTAGACGCTTCCGCCATCCCAGACCTTCCATCCGCCGTTGGCCGTCCCCCACGTGATCCCGCCGAACGTGCCGAGCGCGGCGTCATTCGCGAGGCTCTCGAAGTCGACCACCGTGTCTGGAGGCGTCGAACCGTCGGGAGACCCGGGCGGATTGAAGGGCTTCGAAGCGTCGTCCACCACCAGCACGCGGTCGCCGCTCGCCGGCGGCGTGAAGCTCCGCGCGCCGGAGGTCGCGTAGGTGCCGATCGCGGTCGCAAGGCCCGCCGACGGCTCGTACCACCAGGCCTTCGCCTGGGCGCCGGAGACGCGACTCATGTCGACCGTGACCTGCCTCGCCGTCGGCAGGTAGGCGATGACCGTCGCGCCGTCGCTTGCGCGCGCGGCGGTTGCGTACGTCATCGTCCCGTATGTGCCATACCCCGCGGTGAGCGTCGTATGCGAGAAGTCAGGGACGAGCGTGTGCCATGGGCGCGACGTGAAGAGGCGGTTCACGTGCTGCATCGAGGTCGAGCCGGCGCTGCTGAGCGATGCCTTCCAGTTCGTCGTGCCGCACCAGTTGACCGAACCGAAATGCCAGATGGGGCAGTTCCCGAAGACGTAGCCCATCCCTCCGCTCAGGACCGCCCAGTACGCTTGCGAGCGGAGCTCCTGGGTCGATACGCCACGCTCGTTCTCGTACTTCGACTCGAGCATGAAGAACGGCATCGTCGGCGTGTACTGGTAGGCCGTCTCGTAGTGCCGGTACATCGCATCCTCGTAGGAGTAGATGCTGTTGATCCCGAGCCACGACTCGCCCGGCCAAGACGTGACCGGGAACGACTCGGCCTCGCTGTGCGCCGTCATCAGATGACGAGGGTCGTGGTCGCGAATGCCGAGAGCGACCTCGCGCGTCTTCGTCCTCACGGGCGACGGATCCATGTCACCGCCGATCATCCAGACGATGTTGTCGAACGACGCGTAGCGGGCGCCGACGTACTGGCCCCACGAGCGCATCTCCGCGTTCGTCGCGGCCTGGACCGTGGTGCACCAGCCCTCGGAGCCGCAACCGGCTCCGAGGTAGACCGGAGCGAGCAGCACCATGATGCCCCGCGCTGCCGCGGCCTGGATCACGGCGTCGGCGTGCGCGAAGTAGGCGGGGTTCGGGGTCGCGAACGGGCGCCCGGTGAACGGACGTACGCCGTAGAAGTTGGCCGGCGGATTGGTGGAGAACGTCGACTCGATGAGGCTCACCATGACGACGTTGAAGCCCTTCGACTTTCGATCCTCGAGGTACTGCTCCGCATCCGCGAGGCTGACCTGCGCGATGAGCGACCAGGCGGCATCCCCGGCCCAGAAGAACGGCGCGCCCTGGGCGTCGATGAGGTGCCGGCCTCCCGCCGGTCCTCGCTGAAGCGGATACGCGGGACCGAGAGGACTTCGGACCTGTTCGATGGGCGGGGACGGAGGCGAGTCCGTCTCCGGACGACACGAGACGACGAGCAGCGCGAGGAGCGTAGCGAGGCGTAGCGGCTTCATTGGAGCGCGCGCCCGGCAAGAACCGTGCGCCGCAGAGGATCTGCGTTGCGCCGCGATCGGGGCGAACGCGCTTGGAGAACGGAGGAAGCCTTCGTTCCCCGCCGGTGGCAGCACCCGTTCGACGCACCGCGCGAGGTCTCCGAGGCGTGAGGCGAGCGCCTCGCCTCTGCCACCGATCGATCACGACCAGCTCGTTTTCGGGATCGGCGCCACTCGATCGGGCTCCGACTTAGCTGAGCCGTTCAGTGCTCGCATCGGAGCTCGTCGTGTGCCGTTCATCCGGGGGTTCGACGACGCCTGCATCGCCGTGCGGACGTCGCGATCGACTCACGCTTGGTCACAGCTGAGCTTCATACGTCATCCGTCGACGCGTTGCGCAGTCACGAAGCCTCCCACCAATCGTCACGAGCACGACGCAGATGCTTCGTTCCTGCTTACGTCGCAGGTGCGGACGGGCTACGCGAGATCACGAACGCCGGCATCGGTCGCGCGCCGACGATGCCACCAACCACCGAGGTACGCAGACGCGTGCTCTCGGAACGAAGGACCCGCATGCGCCGATCGAAGCAAACCTACCTTGCCCCTCTTCTCGCCGCCGCCGCCGTACTGGTGGCTTGCAGCAGCGAAGAAGGATCGACCGCTACCCCGCCGCCGCCCGACGGTGGCGCCTCCGCCCCCGTCACTCCGGAGGCGGCCTGCGAGCACCAGTTCCGCGTCAGCATCGAGCGCTGCATCAAGGACAGCATCGCACCGGCGACGATGACGAGCGCGCGCGAGCGCTATGTCGCAGACTGCGTGACGGCGCTCGGCCTCTCGGGATCGACGCGCACGGCAGACGAGGTCGACGCGTGCGCGAGCGCAGTCGAGGCGGAAGAGTGCGGTATCTTCGCGGAGGCCCTCCCGGCGTGCGCGCCGAAGGCATTTCCCCGGGTGCGGCGCCGCGGGTGGGCGGGGCGCACCATAAACCGGTGGCGGGCGCGGCCCCCCCGCCGATCCTGCGGCGGCAGGCCCTGCGCTTGCGCGGCTTCATCCGTTCCCGGCATCGACTGCCTCCTCGCCTTGAGGCCCGGTGAGGCTTTCACGGGGCCATGGTTAATCAAAACTATCATCCCGTGGTAAAGAAACGCTGAAACCGGCCCGGGGCCGGCCCGGCGACGATCACCTTGCCAGCAGGATCGATATCCTCCGGTTGCGCGGATCCGCCGGATCGTTCTTGATCAGCAGCTCGCGATCCGCGACGCCTTCGATACGGCGGAACCGCGTCTGCGTGATGCCGTCGCGTATCAGCGCCTGGCGCGTCGCTACCGCGCGGCCCGCCGAAAGCGCCCAGTTGTTGCCCAGCGCGCCGCCCTTCCACGGGGTCGCATCGGTATGGCCGCGGATCGTCAGCCCGCCCGCTTCGGGCGCCACGGTTTCGGCGATCGCCTTCACCAGCTTCGCCGCATCGGCCGTGAGCATCGTGGTGCCCAGCTCGAACATGGAGAAGTCGGCATCGTCGACCAGGTCGATGCGGATGCCTTCGGTCGTGTCGACCAGCCGCACCTGGCGCAGCAGGCGCCGCAGCCGGTCTTCGCTGGAAAGCCGCTCCTCGAGCCGCTTCTTCATCTTGTCGATCGACTTCTGCCGGGTCGCGCCTTCCTTCGGGCCGCCGCTGGCGTCGCGCGGGATGGTGAGCGACTGGGTGCCCGTCTGCCCCGCCCTGTGGGGGTAATTGTCGGCGGAAACGATGGAATCGCCGCCCAGCATCCCGTTGGCGCCCGCGCTCTGCTCGCGCATCTTGACCAGGGTGGGCGTGAAATAGTCCGCCAGCCCCTTGCGCTGGTTCTCCTCGGTCGCGCCGAGCAGCCACAGCAGCAGGAAGAAGGCCATCATCGCGGTCACGAAGTCCGCATAGGCGACCTTCCACGCGCCGCCGTGATGGCCGCCCGCCGGAGCGAGGACGACCTTCTTGACGATGACCGGCGGCGGCGGCTCGTTGCGCCCGCGCTTGGCGGCGGCCATCTAGCGTCCCCTCAGGCTGTCGAGCAGCTCGGTCAGGCCCGGCCGGAAGGCATGGCCCAGGCCCGAGCGGGCGGATTCGACCACCAGGGGCTGCGGCCAGCCATGCAGCGAGGCGATGATCACCTGCTTCACCGCGTGGAACACCTGCTCGTCCTGCTCCACCACCTGCTTGAGGCGCGAGGCGAGCGGGCCGACGATGCCGTAGGCCAGCAGAACGCCGAGGAAGGTGCCGACCAGGGCGGAGCCGATCATCCCGCCGAGGATGGCCGGCGGCTTGTCGATCGATCCCATCGTCTTCACCACGCCGAGAACGGCGGCGACGATGCCCAGCGCCGGCAGCGCATCGGCCAGGCTCTGCAAGGCGTGCTGCGGCTCGTGCATTTCGTGGAAATGGGTCTTCATCGCATTGTCCATCACTTCCTCGACCGCGTGGGTTTCCAGCGTGCCGGACGAAACGACGATCAGCGTCAGCGTGTCGCAGATCAGCGCGACCAGCGGCTTGTTGGCCAGCAGGCGCGGAAATTCCGCAAAAAGCGGGGAATTCTGGGGGTCCTGCACATGGGCTTCCAGCGCCACCGGGCCTTCGGTGCGCAGCAGGCGCATCAGCTTGGTGGTCAGCAGGATCGCATCGACATGGTCCTGCTTGGTGTGCTTGGGCCCCTTGAACACCTTGGCGAGACCGGTGCCGATCGCCTTGAGCTCATGCAGGGAATTGCCGGCGACCAGCGCGCCGATGGCCGCGCCGCCGATGATCAGCATTTCGTGCGGCAGCGCGTGCAGCACCGGGCCCAGCGCGCCGCCGGTGATCACGAAGCCGCCGAAAACCATCACGATCAGGATCACGATCCCGATGATTGCGTACATTTCTATTCCCCCTTCTAACCGTCGATTGCCGCGTCAGATCACGTCGAAAAGCGAAAGGCTGGCCAGCTTCACGAAGCTTGCCTGGCTCGCTTCGAGCACCGTCATGATCTGCTGCAGTTCCGTGATCGCCGTCGCCGCATCGATGCTTCCCACGGTTTCCGTTTCGCTGGCCCGCATCTCGCCCTGGCGTTCGTGGCGCGACACGTTGAGCTCCACCCAGTTCATCCTGGCGCCGACCACCGTCTGCGTGGTGGTGATCCGCTCCAGCCCGGCATTCATCGCGTCGAGCGCATCGCGCGCGGCCGCCACCGGATCGGGAGAACCACCCGAAAGCGCGGTGGCGAGGTTGCCGATGACGGCGAACAGATCGGTCGGAACGCCGGCATGCTCGAAATTCAGGAATTCGGGGCCGGTGACGCCGCGCGTCACGCTCTGCCCGTCTCCCAGCGGCAATTCGCCCGCGCCGGCCGTGCCGTTATAGACCGGCAGCCCGCCGCTGAGCGTATAGGCGTCGCCCGTGCCTTCCCCGCCGAACAGGGAATGGCCGGAACTGTCCTTCGAATTCGCGAGCGCGATCAGATTGTCGCGGATATTGGCCAGCTGCTCGCCGATCGCGGCACGCTGCGTATCGTCCAGCAGGCCGTTGGCGGCCTGGGTGGCCAGTTCCTGCGCGCGGATGAGGTTGTCGGCGATTTCCTGGATCGCGGCATCCGCCAGGGTGAGGTCCGACATGGCGCGATTGGCGTTCGCGGTGTTCACCGCCGCGATCTGGTCCGCCCGCGCAAGCTCGCGCAGCCGGGCCGCCCCCACCGGATCGTCCGAGGAGACGTTGATCCGCTGGCCGCTGGAGATCTGGGCCTGCAGCTCCTCGGCCCGCTTGCGCAGGGTGCCGAAGTCCAGGCTGGCGCGCTCGTAGAAAGCGCTGGTGGAAATGATCGTCATGCCCGCCTCACTTGATGCCCAACAGCGTGTCGAAGATGTCGTTCGCGACCTGCATCGCCCGGCCCGAAGCCTGGAACGCCTGCTGGAAACGGATCAGGTTCACCGCCTCGTGATCGAGGTCGACGCCGGCCTGGCTCTGCAAGGCGATGCTGGCGGAAGCGGCGATCGCCTCCAGCGCGTCGCGCGTGGTGGAAAGCCCCGAAACCTTGCTCGAAACCGAAAACAGCACGGCGTTCATCCCGCCGGCCACATCGTTCGCGCTCAGCGCGTTGCGCAGCGCCATGAGATTGCTCGGATCGCGCGAAGCCGGATCGGACCCCGCCGGTGCGGTGGCAAGCTGCGCCGGTGCAGTGAGTGCGACCGCCATGCCGGCGGCCCCGCTGCCGGTGAAGAAAGGCTGGCCCGCCGATCCGTCGAGCGCGGCGCCGCCGGTCTGGACCGTATTGACGGCGGCCATGATGCCGTCCGCCACGCCGTCCAGGCTGGCGCGGAAATCGCGCAGATGCTCGAGCCCCAGCGCCTTGCCGGCCAGGCTGCCGCCCGCCAGCGTCACCGGCGAGCCGCCGACGCTGAAAGTCAGCGTGCCGTCGGGCGCGGTGGCGCTTTCCAGCGTCGCGGCAGTGCCGCCCTGGACCAGCGGAACCGCCCCGCCCGAGCCGAGCTTCACCTCTACGGTGTAGTCCGCCGCGACCGTTACCGAGATATCCGCGTGCCCGCTCAGCTTCTGGAGCATCAGGTCGCGCTGGTCGAGCAGCGAGGACTGGTCGCTGCTGCCGTTCTGCGCCCGCGAAAGGCGCAGGTTTATCCGCGCCAGTTCCTGCGCGTAGAGATTGACTTCGTTGACGCTCGCATTCGCATCGAACTGCAGGCTGCTGCCCACCGCATCGAGCGAATTCGACGCCACGTTGAAGCTGCGCGCCAGCGTCTGCGCGCTTTCGAGCACCGAAGCGCGCAGCGAAAGGTTGGTGGGGTCCGCCGTCAGCGCTTCCAGCGATCCTTCGAAATCGACGATCGCATCGTATATCCGCGCGTTTTCCATCGCGGCCTGGATGTTCTCGAGGCCGCCGAGCTCCGCATTCGCGCGCGACGCGTCGGCCGTGGTGCGGCGCACTTCGGAAAGGCGGAAAGCGTCCACGTTGCGCACCACGCGATCCAGCCTGACGCCGGACAGCGACACGTCGCCGATCTGCCCGATGGCCGAAGGCGAGGCGAGCTCCGCAAGCTGCACCGAACGGCGGACATAGCCTTCGCTCGACGCATTGGCGATGTTCTGCGCCGTGACGTCGAGCGCGGAGCGGGCCGCCTTTGCGCCGCTGGAGGCGATCGAGAGAAGATCGGAAGCCATGGCTATCCCTCCGTCCCGGCGCCGAGGCGGGCGGCGAGCTGCGCCTCGATGCTCTTGCCGAAGCCCAGCGTGCCGCTCTCGGCCAGCAGATCGGCGAAGCGCTCGTCCATCATCTGGCGGAACGTGTCGGTGCCCTGGCTGCCGAACAGCTCGTCGCCGAAGCCGGCCTTGCGGGCGGCGGAAAGCATGTGGCGCGCGAAGATCGCCTCGAAGCGGGTCGCCGCTTCGGCCAGCCGCTGCCGGTCGTCGGCGCGCGCATTGAGCGGGATGGAGTTCGAAATCTCGATCATATCACCACCATTTCCACATTCAGGGCGCCCGCCTGCTTGAGCGATTCCAGGATCGCGACGAGGTCCGAAGGGGTGACGCCGAGCATGTTGAGCGCATCGACCAGCTGGGCGAGCGATGCGCCGGGCTGGAAGTTCACCACATGCGCGCCGCCTTCCTCGATACCGAGCGTGCTGGACTGTTCGGTGGCGGTCGTGCCGCGGCTGAACGGCGCGGGCTGCACCACGCGCGGATCCTCGTCCACCCGCACCACCAGCTTGCCGTGGCTGATCGCCGCCGGCGAAAGGCGCACCGCGCTGTTGATCACCACCGTGCCGGTGCGGCTGTTGACGATCACCTTGGCCCGGCTTTCGGCGGGCTGCACCTCGATCATCTCGATCTGGGCCATCATGCTCGCGCGCAGATCCGCGCCCGTGGGCAGGATCAGCGCCAGCGTGACGCCGTCCTCGATCGAGGCCGATCCGGGAAAGCGCCGGTTGATGGCATCGCGGACCCGCGTGCCGGTGAGGAAATCGGCTTCGAACAGGTTCCAGCGAAGCACCGAGGAATTGTCGAAATTGTTCATCACCGCGCGTTCCACGCTGGCGCCGCTGGCGATCCGGCCGACCGTGGGAACGTTGACGGTGAGCTTCGATCCGTCGCGGCCCGAAACGCCCAGCCCGCCCACGGCCAGATTGCCTTGCGCCATCGCGTAGATCTGGCCGTCCGCGCCGTAGAGCGGGCTGAGGACCAGCGCACCGCCGCGCAGGCTCTTGGCCTTGCCCATGGTGGAAACGGTCACGTCGATCCGCTGCCCGGGCTTGGCGAAGGCCGGAAGCTCGGCCGTGATGATCACCGCCGCCGCGTTCTTGAGCCCGGGGCTGACGCCGGGAGGAAGCTGCAGGCCCAGCCGCCCGGACACGCCGCGCGCGGCCTGCTTCAGATATTCCAGATTGTCGTCGCCCGTGCCGTCCAGGCCGACCACGATGCCATAGCCGGTCAACTGGTTCGTCCTGACGCCCTGAAAGGCGCCAAGGTCGCGAACGCGTTCCGCGCTGGCGGGCGTCGCGGCCCCGAACAGGGCGGCAAGGGCGATCAGGATGGGAAGAATGCGGGACATGGCGAACCTCGGGTCAGAACGGGCTGATCATGTTGAAGAAGCGGCTGAGCCAGCCTTCGCGGCTCGCGCGCTGGATGGAGCCCTTGCCGGTGTAGACGATCCGGGCATCGGCAACGCGGGTGGAAAGGATGCGGCTGTCCTCGTCGATGTCCGAAAGCCGCAGGATGCCGGAGAACTGCACCCATTCCTTGCCCTGGCTGAGCTCGAGCAGCTTCTGCCCGCGCACCAGGGCAGTGCCGTTGGAGCGGACTTCGGCGATGGTGACGCTGAGCTGCCCCGAAAGGGCGCTGGACTGGGTCGCGGTGCCCTGGCCCTTGAAGGCCGAGCTGCCCGACGCGCTGGCATCGGACGGATTGAACAGCGAGAACGGCCCGGTGGTCGGCGGAGTGAGCGAGAAGCCCCCTTCGCGATCCGTCTTCGAGCCGGCCGATTTCGACGTGCTGGTGCTTTCGACCAGCAGGATCGTCACCGGATCGCCCACCGCGCGGGCGCGGTTGCCGACGTAAAGCGGCGCATAGCCCATGCCCACCTGGAAGATGCTTCCGTCCCCGGCGGGGCGCGCAGGCGGCGGGGCAGGCAAGGACGCCTGGAAATCCGCCGACGGCTCCGCGCCCTTGCAGGCGGAAGTCGTTCCGGCGAACGCGATGGCGGCGAGTATGATCGATGTCTTTCTCATGGCGTTACAGCGTCTGGTTCGCGTTGCGCAGCATCTCGTCGATCGCCGAGATCATCTTGGAGTTGATCTCGTAGGCGCGCTGGCACTCGATCATGTCGACCAGTTCCTCGACGACGTTGACGTTCGAGCCTTCCAGCATCCCCTGGCGGACATTGCCGCGCCCGTTCTCGCCCGCGGGGCCAAGCTGCGCCTGGCCGCTTGCCGGCGTTTCGAGCAGGAAGTTGTCCCCCGTGGCCAGCAGGCCGGCGGGGTTGGTGAACGAAGCGACCTGGAGCTGTCCCAGCTCGGTCACCTCGCCGCTCGCTCCGCTGGTGGCGGACACGGTCCCGTCCGCGGCGATCGAGATCGCCTGCGCGTCTTCGGGAATGGTGATGCCCGGCTGCACGCGATAGCCCTGCACGGTGACCAGTTCGCCTTCGGCCGAGCGGGTGAAATTGCCCGCGCGGGTGTAGGCGAGCTGTCCGCCCGGCAGCTCGACCTGGAAATAGCCTTCGCCGTCGAGAGCGAGGTCCAGCGCGTTGCCGGTGTTGTTCAGCGTGCCCTGGGTGGCGATCCGGCTGGTGGATTGCACCGCTACGCCCGTGCCCAGGTTGAGGCCGGTGGCATATTCGGTTTCAGAGCTGGACTGCTGGCCCGCGACGCGCAGGTTCTGATAAGCCAGCGTGGCGAAATTGGCGCGGTCACGCTTGAAGCCGGTGGTCCCCACATTGGCCAGGTTGTTGGCGATCACGCGCATCCGCGTGTCCTGCGCCTCCAGGCCGGTACGGGCCACTTGAAGAGCTGAATTCGGCATTGGTCAGACTCCTTCGAAAATATTCAGATGCGCATCAGGGTCGCACCGCCCTCGTCGAGCTCCTTGGCGGTAGCGACGAGCTTGGTGCGCATGTCGAACAGGCGCTGGGCCTGGACCATCTCGACAAGGACGCGGGTGAGATCGACATTGGACTGCTCCAGCGCGCCGGTCTGGACCCGGGCCTCCTCGTCGGCCGGCAGCACGCCGCCGTCGCGAACGCGGAACAGGCCGTCCGTGCCCTTCACGGTCTGGCTGCCCTGCCAGTTGGCCAGCTTGATCCGGTCGACCGCCTGGGGCGGAAGCTCCGGCGTGGCCGGATCGGCCAGCAGCACGCTGCCGTCGCGGCCGATGGAAACCTCGGCCCCGGGCGGAACGGTGATCGGCCCGCCCGAACCCATGACCGGGCGTCCATCCCCGTTGACCAGGGCACCGCCGGGGGAAACCGAAAGATCGCCCCTGCGCGTATAGGCTTCCGAACCGTCCGCCGCCTGGACCGCGAGCATGATCTCGCCTTCCATCGCGATGTCGAGCGGGCGACCGGTCGAGACGATCGCGCCGGCCGACATGTCCGCACCCAGCACGCCGGTCGTGACCATCGTGCGCCCGTCGAGCGACGTCGGGCTGGTAACGGCCACGGGCGTCGAATCGAAGGTTTCGGCGCGGAAGCCGATGGTCTGCGCGTTCGCCATGTTGCTGGCGATCGCGCCCTGGCGGATCATCGAATCCGCCATGCCGGAAACCGCAGTGTAGATCAGCCGGTCCATTCAAGCCTCCGATCGTCCTGAGCCCGTCGCAGGATCAGGTCCGCATGTTGATGACGGTCTGCGAAATCTGGGTG
>Ga0066256_1002481_pt1 | contig 12339 bp, 10 predicted proteins | sample ThiBio_1000_biof_FD_87107 | JGI IMG/M metagenome (GOLD analysis project Ga0066256, IMG submission 87107) | Wastewater bioreactor microbial communities from Cape Town, South Africa - Thiocy_expt_1000_biof (version 2) | ecosystem: Engineered > Bioreactor > Thiocyanate-remediating >...
GCTGCTGATGTCCGCGTCGCTCTATGCCATGACGGGATGGACGGACCAGACCGGCGTGCCGACTATCGTCGTGGTCAGCGTCGCGCAGGGCTTCGGATTGGGACTGGTGTTCGTGCCGCTGAGCACGGTCTCGTTCATGACCTTGCCCGGTCACCTGCGCACCGACGGCACGTCGATGCTGACGCTGGTCCGCAACGTCGCAAGTTCGGTGGGCATTTCGGTTGTGACAACGAAGCTGACCGAGGGCGGACGCGAAGCCTATGCGATCATCAACGAGAACGTGACGCCGTTCAACAAGGCGCTGCAGATGCCGGATGTCGCCAGCATCATCAATATGGGCACCGATGCCGGACGCGCGATCATGGATGCGTTGATCGGCATGCAGGCGCAGATCATCGCGTTCTCGTGGGACTATCAGATGGTGATGATCATCACGCTATGCGCCGCGCCGCTCGCCGTCATGATCGGTTCGACCAAGGCCGCGCTGCGCCAGCAGGCGCAATCGGCAGATCATCCGGCTGTGCTGGAGTAAACCTCGCGAAACAAAAACCTCATGGTGAGGAGGCGCTCTTGCGCCGTCTCGAACCATGAGGCTTTTTGGCACCTCATCCTTCGAGACGCGGCCTGACGGCCGCTCCTCAGGATGAGGATAAACGGTTCAGTTCACTTTCTCGATCGCTGCCGCTGCGCCTTGGCCGACACCGACGCACATGGTGGCGAGCGCATACTTGCCGCCGCGCTTTTCAAGGCCGTGCACGGCCGTCAGCACCAGCCGCGCGCCGCTCATGCCGAGCGGATGGCCGAGCGCGATCGCGCCGCCATGCGGATTGACGAAATCCGCATCTTCCTTGACGCCAAGCTGGCGCAACACCGCGATACCCTGCGACGCGAAGGCTTCGTTGAGTTCGATCAGGTCGATGTCGCCGATCTTAAGGCCGAGCTTTTCCAGCAGCTTGCGCACTGCAGGCACCGGGCCGATGCCCATGACGCGCGGCGCGACACCGGCGGAGGCATGGCCGAGCAGCTTGGCGCGCGGGGTCAGGCCGTGCTTCTTCACTGCGTCTTCCGATGCAAGGATGATTGCCGCAGCGCCGTCATTCACACCCGAGGCGTTGCCCGCGGTCACCGTGCCGTCGGGGCGCACGATCGGCCGCAGCTTGGCAAGACCTTCAAGGGTCGTTTCGGGGCGCGGATGTTCGTCCTTGTCCACCATGGTCGGACCGGCCTTGCCGGGAATCGTGATGGGTGTGATTTCTTCCGCGAAGTAACCGGCGGCAATCGCCTTGCCCGCGCGCTGCTGCGAGCGGATGGCGAAGGCGTCCTGATCGGCCCGCGAAATCTGATAGTCGGTGGCGACGTTCTCGCCGGTCTCCGGCATGGACTCGACGCCATACTGCTTCTTCATCAGCGGATTGATGAAGCGCCAGCCGATGGTGGTATCGAAACTTTCCATGCTGCGCTGGAACGGTTCGGACGCCTTGCCGGTAACGAACGGCGCGCGAGTCATGGACTCGACGCCGCCCGCGATGGCGAAATCGATTTCACCGGCGCGGATGGCGCGCGCCATGCCGCCGACCGCATCGAGGCCCGATGCGCAGAGCCGGTTCACCGTCATACCCGGCACGCTGTCCGGCAGGCCCGCGAGCAGCAGCGCCATGCGCGCGACATTGCGGTTGTCTTCGCCGGCCTGATTGGCGCAGCCATAGGAGACTTCGTCCAGTGCACCCCAGTCGGCCTTGGGATTGCGCTCCATCAGCGCCTTGATCGGCGCCGCCGCCAGATCGTCCGCCCGCACCTTCGCCAGCGACCCGCCAAAGCGCCCGATCGGCGTCCGCACCGCATCACAGATGAACACATCACGCATGGTCGCTCTCCCTGAAAATCCCGCGGGCGTTGGTGCCCGCTTCCGCCTGGCCCGAGTTTTAGGAAGCACCTCTCACCACGTCAAATAAAGGATGGCGGAATGCGGCCATCGCCCGGCAGAGCCGCCATGCGCGGCCCGTTCAAGACGTGGAAAACGCCCCGCGCAATTCCACCGTGCGGAAGAAACTTGCTAAGGTCGCCGCCATGACCATTCATTCCACGCCGCCGACATCGCCGACCGCCGAGCCCGCAGCCACCGAGGCTGTGGGCCGCGTTACGCCCATGATGGAGCAGTATCTCGAGATCAAGGCCGCCAATCCGGGCCTCCTGCTGTTCTATCGGATGGGCGATTTCTACGAACTATTCTTCGAGGACGCGGAAATCGCCTCACGTGCGCTCGGCATCACGCTGACCAAGCGCGGCAAGCACATGGGCGAAGACATCCCGATGTGCGGCGTGCCGGTGGAGCGGTCCGACGACTACCTGCATCGGTTGATCGCACTGGGCCATCGCGTCGCGGTCTGCGAACAGACGGAAAATCCGGCCGAAGCGAAGAAGCGCGGCAACAAGAGCGTAGTCCGCCGTGACGTGGTGCGGCTGGTGACCCCGGGCACGCTGACCGAGGACACGCTGCTCGATGCCAAGGCCAACAACTACCTGCTCGCCATCGCAAGGGCGCGTGCCTCGGCCTCCGCGGGCGACCGCATGGGCCTTGCCTGGATCGATATTTCCACGGCGGAATTCAGCGTCACCGAATGCAGCGCGAACGAGCTCGGCGCCACGCTGGCGCGCATCAATCCGAATGAAGTGATCGTCACCGACGCACTCTATTCCGATCCGGACCTGTCCGCGCTGTTCCGCACGCTGGCCGCTGTGACTCCGGTGACGCGCGATGTGTTCGACGGCGCCACCGCCGAGCGGCGGCTGTGCGATTATTTTGCTGTCGCCACCATGGACGGGTTCGGCGCGCTGTCGCGGCTGGAAGCAACCGCCGCAGCAGCCGCAGTCACCTATGTGGAGCGCACCCAGGTCGGCCAGCATCTGCCGCTGTCGCCGCCCTCGCGCGAAGCGGCGGGCACCACCATGGCGATCGATCCCGCCACCCGCACCAATCTGGAACTGACGCGCACGCTGGCAGGAGAACGGCGCGGCTCCCTACTCGACGCGCTCGACTGCACGGTGACGGCCGCCGGATCGCGCCTTCTGGCGCAGCGCCTCTCCGCGCCGCTCACCGACAGCGCGGTGATTTCCCACCGCCTCGACGCGGTCGCGCTGTTCGTCGGCGACAGCGCCGTGCGCGACGACCTGCGCACCATCCTGCGCGCCGCGCCGGACATGTCGCGCGCGCTGGCGCGGCTTTCGGTCGGACGCGGCGGGCCGCGCGGTCTTGCGGCTTTGCGCGACGGCATTCTGGCGGCAGACAAGGTCATCGAGTGGCTGACGCGGATCGACAACCTGCCGCGCGACATGACGCTGGCCATCGACGCGTTGCGCCGCCCCTCCCGCGCTCTCGCACAGGAATTCGCGCGCGGCCTCGCGGACGAACTGCCCCTGTTCAAGCGCGATGGCGGCTTTGTCCGCGCCGGCTATGATGCGGCGCTGGACGAGACACGCAACCTGCGCGACGCCTCGCGGCTCGTGGTCGCAGCGATGCAGGCGCGCTACGCCGACGACACCGGCATCAAGGCGCTCAAGATCCGGCACAACAATGTGCTCGGTTATTTCGTCGAAGTCACCGCGCAGCACGGCGACAAGCTGATGACCGCGCCGCTGAATGCAACCTTTATCCATCGGCAGACGCTGGCCGGACAGGTGCGATTCACCACCACCGAACTCGGCGAGATCGAAGCCAAGATCGCCAATGCCGGCGACCGCGCGCTCGGGCTCGAACTGGACATCTTCGAGCGGCTTTGCGCGCAGGCTGTTGCTGCAGGCGACGATCTGCGTAGCGCCGCCCACGCCTTCGCGCTGCTCGATGTCACCGCATCGCTGGCGAGACTGGCGGTCGATGAAAACTACACGCGGCCCGTGGTCGACAACTCGCTGAAGTTCTCCATCGAGGGTGGGCGGCATCCCGTGGTCGAGCAGGCGCTCAAGCGCGACGGCCAGCCCTTCATCGCCAACGCCTGCGATCTGTCGCCGGGACCCACACAATCATCGGGGCAGATCTGGCTGATCACCGGTCCCAATATGGCCGGTAAGTCCACCTTCCTGCGCCAGAACGCGCTGATCGCGCTGATGGCGCAGATCGGCAGCTTCGTTCCGGCAAAGCTCGCGCATATCGGCATTGTGGACCGGCTGTTCTCGCGTGTCGGCGCGGCGGACGAACTCGCGCGTTGACGCTCGACCTTCATGGTCGAGATGGTGAAAACTGCGGCGATCCTCAATCAGGCGAGCGAGCGCGCGCTGGTGATCCTCGACGAGATCGGGCGCGGCACGTCGACTTTCGACGGCCTGTCGATCGCGTGGGCCTCTATCGAACATCTGCACGAAAGCAATCGTTGCCGTTCACTGTTCGCCACGCACTATCACGAACTGACCGCGCTGTCGGCGAACCTGCCGCGCCTGTTCAACGCCACCGTGCGCGTCAAGGAATGGCAGGGCGACGTGGTGTTCCTGCACGAGGTGCTGCCGGGATCGGCTGACCGCTCCTACGGCATTCAGGTGGCAAAACTCGCGGGTTTGCCCGCCGCCGTGGTCACACGCGCGAAATCGGTGTTGGCGAAGCTGGAAGCGCAGGACCGCAACACCACGACACGTGCCCTTATCGATGACCTGCCGCTGTTCGCCGTGCCGTCGCGTGCGGCCTCGGAGCCGCAACCGCCAAGTGAGGCCGATCAGCTGGTCGAGGCGCTCAACGCGCTGCATCCCGACGAGATGTCGCCGCGCGAAGCGCTCGATGCGCTGTACGCGCTGAAGGCCAAGCTGCCGAAATAGCCACGTATTGTCCAATACGACATTTCGCACCGTCATTGCGAGCGAAGCGAAGCAATCCATTCTTGAAAGTGAAAGCTGGATTGCTTCGTCGCTCCCGCTCCTCGCAACGACGGTTGCAGAACGTTCTTCGCTAAATAGCCATCGCTCTGCAGGGCGGCTGACGCCTCACACCCGATTGATCGACACGCTGGTCTTCGGGCCGTTCTTGATGGTCTGATAAACCACGCAATAGCGCTCGGTCAGCTTCAGAAGCTGATCCAGCTTCTCCTGCGGCACATCGGTCTCGACATCGAAGCGCAGACGAATTTCGGCAAAGCCCACCGGCGCTTCCTTGTCGACGCCGAGCGTGCCGCGAAAATCGAGATCGCCTTCGGCAATCACGTTGCCGGATTTCAGCGGCGCATCAATCGCGGTGGCGACCGACTTCAGCGTAACGCCTGCGCAGGCCACCAGCGCCTCCAGCAGCATGTCGCCTGAACACAGTTCAAGGCCCGAGCCGCCGGTGGCCGGATGCAGGCCTGCAATGGCTGCGGCCGCCTTGCCGGTTTCGACCTTGCAGGACAGGCCTTCGCTATCGAGCGAGCCCTTGGCTTTCAGCGTGATGAAAGCGGCCTTCGGGTCCGCCTTGTAGCGATCCTTGATCGGCGCCTGCATGGCGCGCAGTTCGGTCGAGTCCATGTTTCGTCTCCATTTTCCGTCGGCTTCAGCAATGCCGAGCAGCCTGTCCGTCTTCAAATTCCGTCGCCAACCGTCAGCAAATTATCCGCCGGGCGCACCGCACGATTGAGCGAGCGGTCGAGCGACGCCAGTACCTGATGCTTGACGTCCTCGAACGCGCTCGAACTCCGGTCGCGCGGGCGCGTCAGATCGACCCTGATTTCCTCGAACAGGCGTCCCGGCCGCGGACGCATCACCATGATGCGGTCCGCCAGCACCACGGCTTCATCGACGTCATGGGTGACGAGAACAAGCGTCGGCTTGGTATCGGCCCACAGATCGAGCAGATGATCCTGCAGGTCGGCGCGCGTGAACGCATCGAGCGCCGAGAACGGCTCGTCCCGCAGCAGCACTTCGGGCGACGGCACCAGTGCACGCGCGATGGCGACACGCTGCGCCTGCCCGCCGGACAATTCACGCGGCCACGCATGAGCCTTGTCGGCGAGGCCGACGCGCGCCAGCGCGCGCGATACGCGCTGCTCCCGCTCGGAAGCCGGCAGACCGCCTAGGCCGAACCCGATATTGTCCGCGACGCTCAACCACGGCAGCAGCCGCGGCTCCTGAAAGATGATCCCGATCTTTTCGTGCGGCGCGGTGATCGCATTGTAATCGAGCGTGACGGAGCCCGTGGTCGCGCGATCCAGCCCGCAGATGGCGCGCAGCAGCGTGGACTTGCCGCAGCCCGAGCCGCCGATGATCGCAATGATCTCGCCCAGCGCGATGCGCGCCGAAAAATTCTCCAGCGCACGAACGCCGTTGGGATAGGTCTTGCCGACTTGATCGAGCACCAGCATCAGGCGCCTCCCGCCTGCGTGCTGAACGAATCCTGCCAGCGCAGGAAGGGCAAGGCGATCAACTGGATCAGCCAGTCGGTGATCTTGCCGAGGATCGCGAAGACGATGATGGCCGCAAGAATCTGCGCCGGCTTGCCGAGTTGCTGGCCGTCGGTGAGCAGATAACCGAGCCCCTCGGATGCGCCCATGAATTCGGCGGCGACCACAAACATCCAGCCCAGTCCAAGGCCCGAGCGCAGCGCGATGACATAGGACGGCAGCACCGCTGGCAGCAGGATGCGCCGGATCATCGCGAAGCCACTCAGGCGAAAGATGCGGCCGACCTCGACGATCTTGCGATCCACGTCGAGGATCGCGCCGGTGACGCCGAGATAGATCGGAAAGAACACGCCGACCGCGATCAGCGCAACCTTCGACGTTTCGAAAATGCCGAGCCACAGAATGAACAGCGGCACCCATGCGATGGAGGGAATCGCACGCAGCGCCTGCATCGTCGGATCGAGCAGACGCCGCGCCAGCGGCCAGTAACCGCAGATCGCGCCGAGCACCGTTCCCGCCAGAACACCGAGCCCGAAGCCGACGCCAACACGGCTCAATGTCGCGAGCATATGCCGGGCCAGTTCGCCGCTTGCAGCAAGTTCCACCAGCGTCTGCCAGATGCGGCTCGGCGGGGGCACCAGCCGGCCGTTGGAATAGCCGAAGCGAACGGCGAATTCCCACACCAACGCGAGCCCGATCGGCAGCAAAAGACCGAGCGCAGGACGCACCAATCGTCCGAAGCGAGCAGGAGGCGATCCCGCGGTGTCCGCGAGGTCGGATGGCGCTGGCGTGTCGAGTGTCATGGCCACAGCAAGAACCTCTTATTGCGGAGGATTGCAAGGGTCGTCAGCGCGAAGGCCCGCAAGCTTGCGCATGCGGGCCTCACGACGCGTCATACGCCGCGTATCTCAGTTCGTCGGCAGCGGCACCTGATCGTCGATCAGCGAATCCAGCGCAGCCTTCACATCCACGCCCGGCTGAATCACGCCGGCCTGCTGAAGCGCGAGACCCGCCGCGAGAATGGACTCGCGCTGCGGCGCGCCGATGCGGTTATGCGTCAGTTCAGTGCGCTCCTTGAGCTGCTTGTCCACAACGTTGTCCGGCAGCTTGGTCACGGCGATAAAGCCGCGCTTGAGTTCATCGTAATTCGCCAGCGAATATTTGCGGGCTTCCTCGTAAACCGCGAGCACGCGCTGCACGATCTTCGGATTGTCCTTCAGGAATTCTTCGCGGACATTAAGAATGCCCCAAGTGTTGGCTTCCGGCTTGCGGAAGAACAGCTTGGCGCCGTCCTCGATCTCGGCCTGCGCCATCATCGGATCAAGGCCCGCCCAAGCATCGACATCGCCGCGGATCAGCGCGGCCTTGCCGTCGGCATGCTGCAGCAACACCGGCGTGATGTCCTTGTCGGTCAGTCCGGCATCGAGCAACGCACGGACGAGGAAGATGTGCGGATCAGTGCCGCGCGTCACCGCGACACGCTTGCCCTTCAGGTCGGCAACCTTGGCGATCTTGGAATCCTTGGTCGTCACCAGCGCGGTCCATTCAGGGCGCGAATAGACGTAGATCGATTTGATCGGATTGCCGTTGATCTTGGCGACCAGCGCAGCCGAGCCCGCAGTCGAGCCGAAGTCGAGTGAACCTGCATTGAGGAATTCGAGCGCCTTGTTGGAGCCCGCCGACTGCACCCAGACAATCTTGATGCCGTCCTTCGCGAATTCCTTTTCGAGCAAACCCTTCTCTTTCAGGATGATCGAGACGGGATTGTAAGTCGCCCAATCGATAACGATCTGCTTTGGCGCGTCCGCAGCGAAGGCCGCGCCAGGCGCGAACACCGCGCCTGCAACAAGCGCTGCGAAAGCGCGTCGTGTGAACTTGAACATCGTGGTCTCCATCGGATGGCAGGAATAGAAATGCGACACGGATCGTTGCCGTCGAGGATGGACAAGCCATCGCTCAAATGCGCAAAATCTCCATATATTTCAAATAGTTATTTCGTCTCGTCAACGAGAAAAAAGCTGCACGAATGATGCGCACGGGAGAATGGGCTTTCATCGATCGCGGGAAAAACAGCAGGGATGGCTATCGTCCCTTCATTCCCTTGGTGACACCGCAGCCGCTGTCCATTATCCGGATAGGATGGACACTGTGACGGGCAAGCCTCCGGCAGAGGCCGACATTGCTTTCGATTCCGCGCGCATCGCGGAGGCGATCGCCGCGCTCGCGGATCAGCACGCAGGCAAGGATGATGTCTTCCGCACGGCCATTGCCCAGTTGCTCAAAGGCGAACTGGCGCAGGCCCGCGCCGACGCTCAGTCGCAACTGCTGAAGGATCGCCACGGACGGCGCTGCGCCGAGTGGCTATGTTTTGTGCAGGACGAGATCATCCGCATCCTGTTCAACGCCGCGACCCGGCATCTCTATCATTTTCCGACGCCGTCGGACTCGGAGCGGATGGCGGTGATCGCCACCGGCGGCTATGGCCGCGGACTGATGGCGCCGGAGTCCGACATCGATCTGCTCTTCATCCTGCCCTACAAGCAGACGGCGTGGGGCGAGCAGGTTGCCGAAGCGATCCTCTATTGCCTGTGGGATATGGGGCTGAAGGTCGGCCATGCCACGCGCTCGATCGACGAGTCGATCCGCCAGGCCCGTGCCGACATGACGATCCGCACCGCCATTCTGGAAACCCGATTCCTGACCGGCGACCGCGCGCTCTATGATGAACTCGTCACCCGCTTCGACAAGGAAGTCGTGCAGGGCACCGCCGCCGAATTCGTCGCCGCCAAGCTTGCCGAGCGCGAGGAACGCCATCGCCGCGCGGGACAGTCACGCTATCTGGTCGAGCCCAACATCAAGGACGGCAAGGGCGGCCTGCGCGACCTGCACACGCTGTTCTGGATCGCCAAGTACGTCTACCGGGTCCATGACGCCGCGGACCTCGTCCAGCAGGGCGTATTCGATGCGCAGGAATATCGCACGTTCCGCCGCTGCGAAGACTTCCTGTGGTCGGTCCGCTGCAACATGCATTTCTTCACCGGCCGCCCCGAGGAGCGGCTGTCGTTCGAAATGCAGCGCGAGATCGCGCAACGGCTCGGCTACACGTCTCATCCCGGCATGCAGGATGTCGAGCGCTTCATGAAGCACTACTTCCTGATCGCAAAGGAAGTCGGCGATCTCACCGCGATCCTCTGCGCCAAGCTGGAAGATCAGGAAACCAAGCCCGCGCCGGTGCTGAGCCGGGTGATGGCGCGGCTGCGGCCGGGCCGCAAGCGCGGACGCGTTCCGGGCGGCGAGGACTTCGTTGTCGACAACAACCGCATCAATCTCGCCTCACCGGACGTGTTCAAGCGCGATCCAGTCAATCTGATCCGCATCTTCCGCCTCGCGCAAAAGAACAATCTCGCATTCCATCCGGACGCCATGCGCACGGCGACACGCTCGCTCGGCCTGATCACGCCCAAACTGCGGGAGAACCTGGAAGCCAACAGCCTGTTCATGGAGATCCTGACGTCGAACGACGCGGAGATCGTGCTGCGGCGGATGAACGAAACCGGCGTGCTCGGCCGCTTCATTCGTGCGTTCGGCCGCATCGTGTCGATGATGCAGTTCAATATGTATCATCACTACACGGTGGACGAGCACCTGCTCCGCTGCATCGGCATCCTTCAGGACATCGAGCGCGGCGGCAACGAAGAGTTCGCCGTCGCCAGCGATCTGATGCGGAAAATCCGGCCGGACCATCGCTCGGTTCTCTACATGGCCGTGTTCCTGCACGACATCGCCAAGGGCCGCCCGGAAGATCATTCCATCGCCGGCGCGAAAGTTGCGCGGCGGCTTTGCCCGCGCTTCGGTTTCAACGCCGCCGACACCGAACTGATCGCCTGGCTGATCGAAGAGCATCTCACGATGTCGACGGTGGCGCAGTCGCGCGACCTGTCGGATCGCAAGACCATCGAGAATTTCGCCGCCGTCGTGCAATCGGTCGAGCAGATGAAGCTGCTGACCATCCTGACCACCGCCGACATCCGCGGCGTCGGCCCCGGCGTGTGGAACGGCTGGAAGGCGCAGTTGATCCGCACGCTCTATTACGAGACCGAGCCTGTGCTGACCGGCGGCTTCTCGGAGGTCAATCGCGCCCAGCGTATTCAATCGGCGCAGGCCGAATTCCGCGCCAATTTCACCGAATGGCCAGCCGACGAACTCGAAACCTATATTTCAAGGCATTATCCGGCCTACTGGCTCAAGGTCGAACTCGCCCGCAAGATCCGCCATGCGCGCTTCGTTAAGGCGAGCGAGGCTGGCGGCCACAAGCTCGCGGTCAATGTCGGCTTCGATGAAGGCCGCGGCGTCACCGAACTCACGATCATGGCGCCGGACCATCCCTGGCTGCTGTCGATCATCGCCGGAGCCTGCGCATCCGCAGGCGCGAACATCGTCGACGCACAGATTTACACCACCACCGACGGCATCGCGCTCGACACCATCGCCATCACCCGCGAATATGATCGCGACGACGACGAGGGCCGCCGCGCGACCCGGATCGGTGATACCATCGAGCAGGTATTGGAAGGCAAGCTGCGCCTGCCCGACATGATGGCGCGGCGCACCGCGGCGAAAGCGCGTTACAAGCCCTTCATCGTGGAACCAGAAGTCATCATCAACAACCAGTGGTCGGACCGCTACACCGTGATCGAGGTGTCCGGCCTCGACCGCCCCGGCCTGCTGTTCCAGCTCACCACCGCGATCTCGAAGCTCAATCTCAACATCACGTCCGCCCATGTCGCCACTTTCGGTGAACGTGCCCGCGACGTGTTCTATGTCACCGATCTGCTCGGCGCGCAGATCACCGCGCCCACGCGACAGGCGGCAATCAAGCGCGCGCTGATCCATCTGCTCGCCAACGGCGACGCTGCCGAGAAGCCGGCGGCCTGATTACGGCCGAACCTGATTCACCGCCGCGCCTTCATGCGCGAGCAGCCATTGCTTGCGCTCCAGTCCACCGCCATAGCCGGTGAGCGAACCGTTGGCACCGACGAGGCGATGGCACGGCACGACCACGCTGACGGGATTGGCGCCGTTCGCGGCGCCGACAGCGCGCGCCGCATTCGGAACATTGAGCCGCGCGGCCATGACACCGTAGCTCGCCGTCTTACCTGCCGGAACGCTCTGCAGTTTCGACCAGACCCTGCGCTGGAACGGCGTTCCATTGGTCCGCCATCTGATGGTGCACAACTGATCGAGATCGCCGGCGAAATAGGCCTTGAGCGCGCGGGCGATGTCTTTCGGCGCCGGTGCATCCTTCAGAGCCACCGCGCCATAATGCAGCCGGAGCAGCCGGTGCATCCGCTCCTCATAGTCGGACCAGTCCAGCGCGCGCAAAAAGCCCTCATCATCGGTCACCAGCAGGGCTGTGCCGATCGGCGTCGCAAGCCGATCGAGAGACAAATGCTGGGGTTGCTGTTCGGTCATGCCGGATATCCTTCGTCGCATCGTGCATCCACCATCGCCGCGACCACGCGATTTGTCTTTCCGTTTTCCGACAAGATCATTTGCCCGGAGTGCGGATGCCGTCGCGTTGTTCACGTACCGCGTGCTAGGTTCCGGCATCGGATTCGGGGGAGCCAAGTATGACATACATCGCCAATGGTCTGGTCGCGCTCGTCGCGGCGCTGCACGCCTATTTCCTGGTGCTGGAGATGTTTCTCTGGACCAAGCCGAAGGGATTGAAAATCTTCGGCAATACGCTGGAAAAGGCGCAGGCGTCCGCGGTGCTTGCCGCCAATCAGGGACTTTACAATGGCTTTCTCGCCGCCGGTCTGGTCTGGGGCCTGGTCCATCCGAATCCGACTTTCGGCTTTCAGATCAAGGTGTTTTTCCTGCTCTGCGTGATCGTTGCGGGACTTTATGGCGGCTACTCCGTCTCCAAACGAATTATCATGGTTCAGGCGCTTCCGGCCGCCATTGCGCTGCTATTTGTGTGGTTGGC
>Ga0066256_1004521_pt1 | contig 12339 bp, 10 predicted proteins | sample ThiBio_1000_biof_FD_87107 | JGI IMG/M metagenome (GOLD analysis project Ga0066256, IMG submission 87107) | Wastewater bioreactor microbial communities from Cape Town, South Africa - Thiocy_expt_1000_biof (version 2) | ecosystem: Engineered > Bioreactor > Thiocyanate-remediating >...
AGATGATCGTCGGCCGGGCGCTCGGCGAGGAATATATCAAGACCAATGCGCCGACATCCGTGCCGGGCCTCGAGGTTGCCGGCCTCACGGCGCCGGGCAAGATCGAGAATGTCAGCTTCACCGCCCACAAGGGCGAGATCCTCGGCATTTACGGATTGATGGGCTCGGGGCGCACCGAGATCTTCAACTGCATCTTCGGTCTCGATGCACCATCGGCCGGGACGATCCGGCTCGACGGCGCGCCGATCACGGTGAAGAAGCCGGCCGATGCCATGGCGCAAGGGCTTGCCTTCGTCACCGAGGACCGCAAGCAGACCGGCCTCAACCTGATCGACAGCGTGCGCAACAATGTCTGCCTCGCCAGCCTGCCGGAACTCTCGCCGCGCTTCAACATGGACCGCGCCGGAGAGGCGGCGGCCAGCAGGGAGATGATCGAGCGTTTCCGCATCAAGGCGGCGCGCGACACCATGCCGGTCTCCGGCCTTTCCGGCGGCAACCAGCAGAAGGTGGTGCTCGGCAAGTGGTTCCTGCGCAATCCGAAGGTGCTGCTGCTCGACGAACCGACGCGCGGCGTCGATGTCGGGGCCAAGCGCGAGATTTACCGCATCATCTGCGAATTCGCCGAAAGCGGCGGCACCGTCGTGATGATCTCGTCGGAAATCGACGAGGTGATCGGCATGTCGGACCGCATCCTGGTGATGCGCCAGGGCCGGCCGGCCGGAATATGCCCCAGGGAGGAGGCGGACGCGCAGACGCTGGTGCATCTTTCGACCTGACGTCGAAAGTAACCCGCGACCCGCGTGCCCGAGATCGAAAGAGGTTCATGACATGTCTTCCACCGAGAACACTGCCGGCAAGAGCCTTTTCAGCTCCGACCGGCGCCGACTGATCATCCAGGAATACGGCATTTTCCTCGCCTTCCTGCTGCTCGCCGCCATCCTGTCGGTATCGAACGAATTCTTCCTGACAGCCGGCAACATCTCCAACGTGCTGCTACAGACCTCGATCAACGGGGTGCTCGCCATCGGCATGACCTTCGTGATCCTGACGCGCGGCATCGACCTCTCGGTCGGCTCGGTGGTGGCCCTGGCCGGCATCGTCAGCGCCAGTTTCGCCACCGGTTCGGCAACGGCCGGCATCGTCGGCGCGCCCTATTCGCCGTTCATCGCCATTCCCGTCGGGCTCGGCGTCGGCATCGCCTGCGGCGCGCTGGTCGGCATCATCGTCTCGCGCTTTTCGGTGCCCGCCTTCGTCGCCACGCTCGGCATGCTCTCGGCGGCGCGCGGGCTGACGCTGATCTATGGCGGCGGCAAGCCGGTTCCGGCTCTGACGGCAGATTTCCGCTGGATCGGCACCGGCAACATCGCCGGCATTCCGATGCCGGTCATCATCCTCGCCATTGTCTTCGCCGTCTCCTGGTGGGTGCTGAACCGCACGCGCTTCGGCCGCTACATCTATGCCGTCGGCGGCAATCCGCATGCCGCCAACACCTCGGGCATCAATGTCGGCCGGTTGCGTTTCTCGGTCTATGTCATCTCCGGCGGCCTGTCGGGCCTGGCCGGCATGATCCTCGCCGCCCGCACCGGTTCCGCCCTGCCGCAGGCCGGCATCGCCTACGAGCTCGACGCCATCGCGGCGGTCGTCATCGGCGGCACAAGCCTGTCGGGCGGCGTCGGACGCATCACCGGCACGCTGATCGGCGCCCTGATCATCGGCGTCATGAACAACGGCCTCGATCTCATGGGGATCCAGTCCTATTACCAGCAGGTTCTGAAAGGGGCGCTGATCGTCGGCGCCGTCATGCTCGACCAGAAGCGCAATCACGGCGGCTAACCCCGCCAGACCATGTCACGCCCGGAGCGACTATCGCCCGCCATCGAACCGGGCAGCCCTGTCGGCTGTCCGAAATACCCGGAAATCCGCAAAAGACATCTCAACGGAGGAGAAGACTATTATGAAGAAAATGCTCATCGCCCTTGCCGCCGCTACGGCGCTGCTGGCCTCGCCGACGCTGGCGCAGGACAAGAAGCTGAAGATCGGCGCCGCCCCCTACGGCCTCAATGCCGAATTCATGCAGATCTGGTCGGCGGCGCTGGAACAGCACCCGGCGGTCAAGAGCGGCGAAGTCGAGCTGACCGTGTTCGACGGCCGTTATGACGCGCTGGTCCAGCAGGAACAGTTCAACACGATGATCACGCAGAAGTTCGACGCGATCATCTTCGTGCCGATCGACATCGAGGCCGGCGCCACCGCCGTCCAGGCCGCCAGCGATGCCGGCATTCCCGTCGTTGGCTCCAACACCCGCGTCAATTCGGACCTGCTCGCCGCCTATGTCGGCTCCGACGACACCATCTCCGGCTACATGGAAGCCAAGACCGTGCTCGACAAGATCGGCTGCAAGGGCAATGTCGTGATCCTGGAGGGACCGATCGGCCAGTCGGCGCAGATCTCGCGCCTGGAAGGCAACAAGAAGGCGCTGGCGGAGTGCCCCGAGGTCAAGGTTCTGGAAGACCAGACCGCCAACTGGTCGCGCGCCGAAGCCCAGACGCTGATGGAAAACTGGCTGACCGCGCATCCGGGCCAGATCAACGGCGTCATCGGCCAGAACGACGAGATGGCGCTGGGCGCCATCGAAGCGATCAAGGCGGCCAAGCTGAAGGTCGACGATTTCGCTATCGCCGGCATCGACGGCATCACCGACGCGCTGCACGCCGTCAAGGAAGGCACGATGACCTCGATCCTGCAGGACGCCACCGCCCAGGCGCAAGGCGCGATGGATCTGGCGATCTTCCATGCCAAGAAGGGCGACTACAAGCCGGAATCGGCGATCTGGGCGCAGTATCCGGACATGCCCTTCAACGACGGCAAGGACAAGAACTACAATGTTCCGTGGACGCCGGTGACCAAGGACAACGTCGACAAGCTCCTGGAAACCCGCAAGTAATTTGAAATCCCTGCAGGGCGGTTTATCCGCCCTGCCCTCCCGTCCCAGACCGAGGCCCGAACCAAGATGACCGACACAGCTCCTGAAATCGACCTGAACTTCCCGCTCACCGGCAAGGTTGCCGTCGTCACCGGCGGCGCCTCGGGCATTGGCGCCGCCATTTCCGCCGCCTTCGTCGCCAAGGGCGCGAAGGTCGCCGTTCTCGACATCAACGCCGATGTCGCAAGGGCCAAGGCCGAGGAACTCGGCGGCGGTGCGAGGCCTTTCGTCTGTGACGTCTCGAAGCCGGACTCGGTCAATCAGGCGATTGCCGACGTGGTCGAAAGCTTCGGCGGCATCGATATCGCCGTCAACAGCGCCGGCGTCGTCTTTCTCGCGCCCGCCGAAGACCTGTCGCTCGACTATTGGGACAAGACCATCGACATCAACCTCAAGGGCAGCTTCCTGGTGACGCAGGCCGTCGGCAGGGCGATGATCGCGGCCGGCAAGGGCGGCAAGATCGTCAACCTCGCCTCGCAGGCAGGCTCCGTCGCCATCGAGGAGCATGTCGCCTATTGCGCCTCGAAATTCGGCGTCATCGGCATGTCGAAGACCTTCGCCGCCGAATGGGGCAAGTACGGCATCCGCGTCAACACCATCTCGCCGACCATCGTGCTGACCGATCTCGGCCGCAAGGCCTGGGCCGGTGAAAAGGGCGAGGCCGCCAAGAAGCGCATCCCGGCCGGCCGCTTCGCCTATCCGGAGGAAATCGCCGCTGCCGCCGTGTTCCTGGCTTCCAGCGGCGCGGACATGATCAACGGCGCCGATCTGGTGATCGATGGCGGCTATACAATCCTCTGATCGGTAAGGACTCTTCTATGCAACGCTTCATCAACAATCCCGACCTCGTGGTCGAAGATACGGTCAAGGGTTTCGTCAAGGCCCATTCCGATATCGTGCGACTGGCGGACAATCCGCGCGTCGTCGTCGCCAAGGATGCACCGCATGCCGGCAAGGTCGGCGTCGTCACCGGCGGCGGCTCGGGCCATGAGCCGGCCTTCATCGGCTATACCGGCAGGAACATGCTGGATGCGGTCGCCGTCGGCGAACTTTTCTCGTCGCCGACCGCCAAGAGTTTTCACGATGCCATTCGCGAGGCCAATGGCGGCAAGGGCGTCATCGTCCTCTACGGCAATTATGCCGGCGACAACATGAATGTGAAGATGGCGATCAAGCTCGCCGCCAAGGACGGCATCGAGGTAGCGACGGTGGTCGCCAATGACGACGTCTGCTCCGCCCCCATTTCGGAGCGCGAGAAGCGCCGCGGCGTCGCGGGTGAAATCTTCATGTGGAAGGTCGGCGGCGCCAAGGCCGCGACCGGCGCCAGCCTCGAAGAGGTGCGCGTCACCGCACAAAAGGCGATCGACAATTGCCGCTCCATCGGCGTCGGCCTCGGCCCCTGCACGCTGCCGGCCGTCGGCCATCCGAATGTCCAGATCGAGGCCGGCACGATGGAGGTCGGTATCGGCCATCACGGCGAACCGGGCGTACGCGTCGAAAAGCTGAAGACGGCCGACGAGGTCGCCAGGGACATGGTGAAGATCGTGCTCGACGATCACAAACTGCCTGAGGGCACCGAGGTCGCCGTGCTCGTTTCGGGTCTGGGCGCAACACCGCTCAACGAGCTCTATATCCTCAACGACACGATCGAGAGCGAGATTTCGGCCCGTGGCCTGAAAATCCGCAAAACCTGGATCGGCAATTACTTCACTTCGCTGGAAATGGTCGGTGCGACGCTGACCGTGCTGGCGCTGGACGACGAACTGAAGACACTGCTCGATGTCGACGTGCGCTGCACGACGCTGCTCTGAGGAGGAAGAGGACATGCAGACTTTCAACAATGCCGATGCCGGCGCCATCGTGCTTTCCATGGCCGAGCGCATCGTCGAGAACCGCGCCTATCTCTCCGAGATCGACGGCAAGATCGGCGACGGCGACCACGGCGTCAACATGGCCAAGGGGTTTGGCATGGCGGCGGAGCGCCTGGCGGGCAAGAACCTTTCGCTGGCGCAATCGCTCGATACGCTCGGCACTGTGCTGATGACCGAGATCGGCGGCTCGATGGGCCCGCTCTACGGGGTGATGTTCACCGAATTCGCCGAGAAGATCGACGGCGCCGAGGCCATCGATTCCGCCGCCTTCAGCACGATGCTGCATGCCGGCCTCGAAGGCATCCAGTCGATCGGCTCGGCCAAGGTCGGCGACAAGACGCTGCTCGACACGCTCGTGCCGGCCGTCGAGGCTTTCGACGCGGCGATTGCGGATGGAAAAACCTTTGCCGAGGCGCTGGACGCGCTGGTCGCCGCCGCCGAGAAGGGCCGTGATTCGACCATCGATCTGGTGGCGAAGATCGGCCGCGCCAGCCGGCTCGGCGAGCGGTCGCTCGGCGTTCTCGATGCGGGCGCGACCTCCTGCGCCATCATTTTGAAAGAGCTGTCTCTCGGCGCGGCGCAGCGCCTGCAATAATCCGTCGGGAAAACCTTCCCGATCCTCCCCAGCGAAGACGGCGCCGGTTGCGGCCGCCGTCTTCGTTGTTTTCGCACCGGGGATATTGCAAAGACCGCGCGTTGCTTTCATGGTCCTGACGCAATCGACAACAGCAGGTATTCATGGCGCCCAAGACTTCGACGGCCGGAAAAACGGGACAAAGCGCAAGCGCGCCGCCGGAGGCCGCCGATGTCATCCCCTTGCGTTATGGCGACGACCCCTATGTCTGGGCCTGCTGGCTCTATTACGAGGACGGCCGCACCCAGAGCGAGATCGCCGAGATCATGGGCATCTCGCGCGCCACCGTGAACAGCTATCTCGCCGATGCCCGCAGCCGCGGCATCGTCAATATCTCGCTCGAACCTTCCCGCCTCAGCTCCATCACCATCGCGCAGGAGCTGAAGCGGCATTTTCACCTGCAGGACTGCTACGTCGTTCCCAATGACGAGGGCAAGGAACCGCTGATCGACCGGCTCGGCAAGGCCGGCGCGCAGGCGCTCGCCAAGCTGATCAAATCCGGAGACACGCTGACGATCGCCTGGGGGCGCACGACGCTGGCGATCGCCGAAAACCTTGCCATGTCCAACCTCCAGGACGTGACCGTGGTGCAGGCGACCGGCGGCACCCGCGCCAGCTTTTCCTATACGCCGGAACAATGCGCCTTCACGCTGGCCAACGCCATCGGCGCGAAACTGATCACCATCACCGCGCCCGCCATCGTCTCCAGCAGCACGGTGCGCGCCGCCCTGCTCGACGAGGCGCTGATCGGCGACCAGTTCGCCGCGCTCTCCCAATCCAACAAGGCGATCTTCGGTGTCTCCTCGCTGCGGCCGAACTCGACCATCCACACCAGCGGCTTCTTCGAATCCGTCTCCATTCAGGATTACCTGTCGAAAGGCGCGGTCGGGGTCGTCGCAGGGCGGTTCATCGATGCCATGGGCCAGCCGGTTTCCGGGCCGCTTGACGGGCGCATCATCGGCCTGTCGCTCGACAAGCTGCGCAGCATCGGGATGCGCATCGCCGTCGCCGGCGGCTTCGACAAGGTGCCGGCGATCCTGGCGGCGTTGCGCGGCGCCTATGTCAACGTACTGATCACCGATGCGGCGACCGGTCAGGGCATCCTCAATGCCGAGGGCGTGGCGGTCCCCGATCCGCGCCAGCGCGGCCGTGGCGACACCGGCGCCGCGCCGAACAATTTCCGCACCCAGATCAAGAAATTCCTCAACAATCCCGACAATGTCGTCGAGGAGCTGCTGCAGGGCATCCTCAAGGCGCATGGCAACTATCTCGCGCCGATTAACGGCTCCAGCCGCGCGCTTGTCGCCCGCAATGGCCCGCGCGACGGCAAGGTCGGCCTGGTCATCGGCGGCGGCACCGGCCATGAGCCCTGTTTCGTCGGCTATGTCGGCAAGGGGCTGGCGGATGCCGTGGCGGTCGGCAACATCTTTTCCTCGCCGCCGCCTGCCCCCATCCTCGACTGCACCCGCGCCGCCTCCGGCGGCAAGGGCGTGCTCTACGTGTACGGCAACTATGCCGGCGACGTCATGAACTTCGAAATGGCGGCGGAAATGGCCGCCGAGGACGAAGAGATCGAGGTGCGCACGGTGCTCACCACCGACGACATCGCCTCCTCCTCGCTGGAGGACCGGGAAGGCCGGCGCGGTGTGGCCGGCAATTTCTTCGTCTTCAAGATCGCGGGTGCTGCCTGCGACCGCGGCCTGTCGCTGGACGAGTGCGAGGCGGTGACCCGCAAGGCCAATGCCCGCACCTTCACCATCGGCGTGGCGCTGGAGCCCTGTTCCCTGCCGCAGACGCGGCGGCACAATTTCGAGATCGGCCCCGACGAGATGGAAATCGGCATGGGCATTCATGGCGAGCGCGGCGTCTCGCGCGACCGGATGATGACCGCCGACGAGGTGACCGACCGCATCATGGACCGCATCTTCGCCGAAATGAACGCGGTTTCAGGCGACCGGGTGGCGGTGCTGGTCAATTCCTTCGGCGCGACGCCGCTGATGGAGCTTTACATCCTCTTCCGCCGCGTCGAGCAGCGCCTGGCGGCCAAGAACATCCATATCGAGGCCAACTGGATCGGCCATTACTGCACCTCGCTGGACATGGCGGGGGCATCTATTTCGATCTTGCATCTGGATGCGGAACTGAACGATCTTCTTCACCATCCGTGCGACACGGCGTTTCTGCGGGTGGGTTGAAGGCATGCGGGAGGACATCAATGTCGCATGAGGCTGCACGGCGCATCTGCCGGATGTTCCAGCGGATTTCCGTGGATATCGACGCGGAGAAGGACCGGCTGTCCGATCTCGACGGCGCCATCGGCGATGCCGATCACGGCATCACCATGTCGCTCGGCTTCGCCGCCGTTACGTCAGCCCTTGGTCGTCTCGACCCGGAAGCGACGCCTTCCGACCTGTTCAAGGCGGCGGCCAGCGCCTTCCTCGATGCTGTCGGCGCTTCCACCGGTCCGCTCTACGCCACCGCCTTCCGCCGCGCCGCCCAGGCCGTCAGGTCGCATGAGGCGTTGAGCGTTTCCGCCCAGGCCGAGATCGTCGAGGCGATGACCATGGGCATTCGCGAGCGCGGCAAGGGCCAGCGCGGCGACAAGACCATGCTCGACGCCTGGATTCCAGCCGCGGAAGCCGCCGCCGAGGCCCGAGAACGCGGCGAGGAGGCGAGCGTGATGTGGGCGAACATCGTGGCGGCGGCCGAAGCCGGCGCCAAGGCGACCCGCTCCATGGTCGCAGCCCGCGGCCGCGCCGCGCGGTTGGGCGAACGTTCGCTCGGCCATGTCGATCCGGGCGCGGCTTCCACCGTCATCATCCTGCGCGCAATGCGTGAGACGCTGGTCGCATAGGGTTCAGCTCTCGTCGTCCGCCGGGATCGTGGGAAAGAGGACGGAGACTTTCAGTCCCCTGCCGCCAGCCCCGTCCTCCAGCGTGACGGCCGCGCCGTAAAGGCCGGCGATTTCCTCGACAATCGGCAGGCCGAGGCCGGTCCCGAACGCCCGTTCGCGTTCGCCGCGCACGAAACGCTGCATTACTCCCACGCGCTTTTCCGGGGGAATGCCGGGACCGTTGTCCTCTACCTCCAGCCGCACGCCTTCGCTGGAGGACGCGACCCGCACCGTGACCTCTGCCCCGCGCCCGGCATAGGCGATGGCATTCTCGACGAGGTTTTTCACCAGTTCCCCGAGCAGCAGCATCTCGCCGGTCACTGGCGCCGCCCCCTCCCCCTCGAAGCCGAGATCGATACCGGCGGCAGCGGCGGCGGGAACATGATCGGCGGTGATCTCCTGAGAGAGGCGCAGCAGGTCGAGGCGGGCGGGCGGCGGCGTCTCGCGCGACGAGGCGGCATTGAGGCGGGCGAGCGTCAGAAATTGCGCCAGGACGCGCTCGGCCCGCGCCACCGCCTCGTCGCCCTTGCGCGCCGCTGGAACGGTTGGGACAATAGCATGACCATCGGTTTCTCCCCCTTCCTGCCCCGTCGCGGCGCGGCCGACAAGCGCAAGCTGGGTGCGGATGACGGCGAGCGGCGTGCGCAACTGGTGGCTGGCATTGCCGGTAAAATGCCGCAGCGCCTCGATGGCGGTGCTGAGCCGCACCATGAAGGAATTGAAGCGCTCCACCAGCCCCTCGACCTCGCGCGGCACATCCTCGCGGATCGGCTGCAGGTCGTCGGGGTTGCGCTCGGCAATCGCCGAGCCCAGCCGGCTGAGCGGCCGCAGCGACATGGTCACCGCGATCCAGACAATGACGGCAGCCCCGGCGATCATCATGGCGAGGCGCAGAGCCGAGCGCAGCAGGATGGCGCGGGCAAGCTGACGGCGCGCCACCGTGGTTTCGGCGACGGTGACGACGAAAGGCACCGAGGAAATGCCGGTCGAGGCCGAGCGCTGCAGCGCCGCGACCCGGATCGGCTCACCGCGAAACACCGCATCCTCGAAGGCCGTCGCCTGGCCGGGCTTGAGCACGATCCCCGGCAACGACTGATACCCTGTGATGAAGCTGCCGGGCGGCCCATCGACGCGGTAGAAGACGCGATCCTGCGCCGCCGAGGTCAGCATTTCCAGCGCCACATAGGGAATATCCACCTCCAGCGACCCGTCCTCGGCGACGACGACACGCTCGGCAATCGCCAGCGCCGAGCCGGCCAGCACCCGGTCGGAGACCGCATTCGCCGTCTTCACCGCCTCCGCCCAGGTATCGAACAGCGCCAGCGTGCCGATAATCGCGGTGGAAATCAGCAGCCAGCCAAGCAGGCGGCGGCGCAGCGAATGGCGGGGCGTCAGGATCATGCCGGGGCCAAGCCCTCCTCGCCGCTTTCGGGCAACCGGTCGAGATAATAACCGATGCCGCGCGCAGTCTTCACCGTCAACCCATGCGGGGCAAGGCGGCGGCGCAACCGGCTGACATATTGCTCGATGGCATTGGCGCTCAGATCCTCGTCGAAGCCGGTCAGCGACTGCATGATCGCCTCCTTGGCCACCACCTTGCCGGCGCGCAGGAACAGGGTTTCGAGCAGCGCCACCTCGCGGGCGGGAATATCGATGGGCTGGTCGCCGACTGAGAAGGTGCGCGAGGTGAGATCGAGCGTCACGCGCCCGAAGGTGACGCTGGAGGCCCGATGCCCCGCCTGCCGGCGCAAGAGCACGCGGATGCGCGCCTCGAACTCGCCGATATCGAAGGGTTTCGTCAGATAGTCGTCGGCGCCGAGATCGAGCCCCCGCACCCGCTCCTCCGGCGCACCGCGCGCGGTGAGGATCAGCACCGCCGTCCGGTTCTGCCGCCCGCGAATCGTCTTGAGAACGTCGAGCCCGTCGATTTCCGGCAGGTTGAGATCGAGGACGACGAGGTCGAAGCGCTCGGTTGACAAGGCGGCCAGCGCCGAAGCCCCGTCCGACACCCAGTCCAGCGCATAACCGCTGCCCCGAAGGATGGCGATCAACCCCTCCGCCAGCGCCTCATTGTCCTCCACCAGCAAAAGCCGCAAGCCACCATCTCCCCGCCGTTTCGTAACCGCACCCTAACGGCCGCCAGCGGCCTTGTGAACAGCGGGCGGGTTCGGCATGATGGGGGATGCGTCTTTTTCCCGCCTGTCTCGCCGCCGGGTTTGCGGCCTGTCTTTCTCTGTCGGCCGCGCGCGCGGCGCCTGTCTTCTTTCCGGCGCGCTCGGGTGACGAGCATGCGGCGATCATCACCGTCTATTCCTCGCTCGACGAGCCACTGGCCAGGCCGATGATCGAAGGGTTCCAGGCGGCCAATCCGGATGTGGCGGTCAATTACGAGGACATGCTGACCGGCGCGATCTACGACCGCATCGTCAAAGAGACCGATGCCGGCGGCAGGACGGCGGATTTCGCCTTTTCCTCGGCCATGGACCTGCAGGTCAAGCTTTCCAATGACGGCTATGCGCAGCGCTCCGACATGCCGCTCAGCGACCGCTGGCCGGCCTGGGCCAACTGGCGCAACACCGCCTATGCGCTGACCTTCGAGCCCGCCGTCTTCGTCTACCACAAACCCAGTTTTCGCGGGCGCAAACCGCCGGCGACGCGGGCGGAGTTCGTCGCCTATCTCAAGGAGATGGGCGACAAGGTCTTCGGTCGCATCGGCACCTACGATATCGAGCGCTCCGGCGTCGGCTTCCTGTTCATGGCCCGCGACCAGGAACAGTTCGGCGACATCTGGACGGTAATCCAGGCCATGGGCCATGCCGGCGTCAAACTGTACTCGACCAGCCAGGCGATCCTCGAACGGGTGGCCGACGGGCGTTTCACGCTCGGTTACAATATCCTCGGCTCCTATGCCGCCGACTGGGCCTCGCGCCATCCCGATGTCGGCATCGTGCTGCCCAAGGATTATACCGTCGTCATGTCGCGCATCGGCCTCGTGCCGCAGGCGGCGGCGCGGCCGGATCTGGGGCGGCGCTACCTCGAATTCTTCATGTCGCGCGAGGGCCAGCAGATTCTGGCGAGCAGGCTGCAGATTGCAGCCGTCAGCCCGGAAATTGCCGGCGACAACACCGCCATGTCCATGCAGGCAATTCTCGGCGCGCAGTTGAAACCCGTTCCCGTCAGCCCCGGCCTGATGGTCTATCTCGACCAGGTCAAGCGCGCCCGGCTGATCGAGCGCTGGAACGCGGCGTTGCGCTTGCAGTAGCCACCCGCAATTGATGCATGTCAGTTAAATGTCAGCTTCCTGTGGTGCCTTGTGACACCTGATCCTTCCGTGGAGGCGGACGGATCGAGGCCGGGAGGAGCATCGTCGTCGCAGCCGCACCGCCGGCTTGCGCCCGTTTCCATGTTCTCCCGGAAAAACAACGCTTCGCGACTTGCGCGAACCACGGAGGACCTGGACTTGAAACATTTCTTTCTCGCATCGTTGATGGCCGGCGCAATCGCGCTTCCCGCCTATGCCGCCGATTACACGATCATCGCGCCGGCCAATCCCGGCGGCGGCTGGGACCAGACGGCCCGCTCGCTCCAGACGGTCATGCAGCAGGAAGGCATTTCCGGCAATGTGCAGGTGCAGAACGTTCCCGGCGCCGGCGGCACCATCGGCCTTGCCCAGTTCGCCAGCCAGTCGGCCGGCAATCCCAATGCCCTGATCGTCGGCGGCTATGTCATGGTCGGCGCCATCCTCACCAACAAGGCTCCGGTGACGCTCAAGGACGTCACGCCGATTGCCCGCCTCACCGGCGAATATGAAGCCATCGTCGTGCCGGCCTCCTCGCCCTTCCAGAGCATGGCCGATCTCGTGGCGGCGCTGAAGGCCGATCCGGGCGCGGTCTCCTGGGCCGGCGGCTCGGCCGGCGGTACCGACCACATCGCCGTCGGCCAGATCGCCAAGGCGGCC